>Ga0209514_10004609_pt1 | contig 18375 bp, 13 predicted proteins | sample Subgrocontami58m_FD_187452 | JGI IMG/M metagenome (GOLD analysis project Ga0209514, IMG submission 187452) | Subsurface groundwater microbial communities from S. Glens Falls, New York, USA - GMW37 contaminated, 5.8 m (SPAdes) (version 3) | ecosystem: Environmental > Aquatic > Deep subsurface >...
AAAACGCTTCAAAAACAGTTTTCGAAGCGTTAAATATCCTTCATCATGAAATAGTATATTTTTTGACCTGTGGACGGTAAACCCAGCCTCAATTGTCTTAAGGTATATATCTAAATCATCTCCACCGGCTCCGAGTGACTCATCAAACCACTTGATTTTTTTTAGAACTGTTCTTTTGAAAAATCTCGGAGCCTCAACCGTGGTATCTCCCCAATAGCAACGGCGTTCTAGGTTTTTGGCTTTTGCCCAAGGGCCTTGTCCGACAGAATCTTCTGGAACTATGACTGCGTCTGCTCTATTCTTGCAAAGCTGTACAGCTTCTTGAATCAATTTTTTTGGGAGGAGCATATCTGCATCTACCCAGTAGACATATGTCCCTCTTGCTTTGCGGGCACCGAAGTTTCGTTTATGAGAAGCGTTATAAGCATTTTTTTTGACTTTTGGTATGAATGTAAATACTCTACAGTTAAATTGTTGTGCAATCGCAAGCGTTTCGTCAGTAGATTTGCCATCAACAATAATAGTCTCAATAGGCGTATATGATTGATCTCGTATGCTTTTTAGACACCGTAGGAGCGGCTTTGCAGAGTTTTCTGTAGGGACGACTATAGAGACAAGTTTATTGGACATAGACGTAGGCTTGGAAATTCTATCATATCAAATATAGCTGTGCTACAATGGCGCCTATCATGCGTCTCGTACTTTTTATTGCGACTCTGTTATTTTTGGTCCCTTTTTTTTGGTTTCCGGCAGGTGCGATGGATATTGGAGGAGATGGGAATAGACTTTATTTTTATGATCCTATAGCATTTATAAAGAATTTTAGTTTATATGGTGTTGCCCCGGAAGGCAAGGCACTGGTAAATCCAGCAAGTCACGCATATCTTATTTATGTTCTGTTTATTGCAATTATCAAATATATCGTTGGGTCACCAAGCGTCGTTATAAGCATATTTAACGGATTGAAGCTTTCCATTGGTTTCTTATCAGTATATTTTATTGTCAGAGAATTTATACAGGGAGGAAAGCGGAATGAGCGTAATTTTTTCACTGTCGATCTTCCATCAATCCTTGCCGGTATATTTTACACGGTGGCTACGGGGAATGAAAAGTTAATCGTCTATTGGGTAAAGTCGCTCCATTCTCACGATCAGGTATTTCTCAATCCACTATTATTTCTTCTTTTACTTCGATATTTATTAACGCAAAACCGTTGGTATATGTTGGGCGCTCTTTTGGTAAGTTTTATATTTTCCACCAACTTTGCGATGATTTCCGCACCACCGTTTTTTGCATTTTATCCACTCGCACTTGTGTTTCTTATTCTCTACGTCACTCTCATTCGGAAAGTAAGAATCCATTTTAGGGAAATCGTTCTAGGATTATTTCTCTATTTGGGACTGCATGCGTTTCATTTGGTCCCGGAACTACTGGCTGTTTTTTTCAACAATACGGTTGCCACGTCTGTCGTGTTTAAGGAATCCGGAGTGAACTATTTTACGGCAATTCGCGGTCTTGGCTTAGCCGTGGTAGGCCTATTTGTTCCGTCACCCTTCCCAACGCTTCGATGGACATCTTTTATAGTACCACTCATAGTTATTTTAGGATGTTTTCAATCATGGAAAAAAAATAAAGAGCTGGGCCTCATAAGTATTTTTTTCTTTATCACCTTTTTTCTCGTTACGGCAAATATAACGCAGATAGGTGTAGAATTTTACAAGAAGCTATTTTTTATTCCGGGATTTTCTATGTTCAGAAATTTTTATTTGCAATGGGGATACGTTTTTATATTTTTTTATGCTTTGTTATTCGGTGAATCGTTGGCATTGATCCTTCGAAAACTCAAGATAAAGTATGTTGTGCTTACGTCGGTGGGCATAGCTATACTGCTTAGTATCGGATATTGGCCGTTATTATCCGGCCAGGCGGTTGATGGTATCCATTGGGGTTCAAATGGAGTAAGAACTGCAATGATTATCGATCCACGATATGAACAAACGCTTGAATTTTTAAAAAAGCTTCCGGACGAAGGAAAAATCGTAATGTTTCCGCTTACGGATAATTATATGCAAGTATTATTTGGCCTAAATAACGCAGCGTATGTTGGTCCTTCAACTATACCATTCTTAACAGGTAAAAAAAGTTTTGCAGGCTATCAAAATTTTTGGCCGGATCCGATTCCTGAAGAAATTATGCGTTTGTCACGTGAAAAGAATTATGAAGCATTAAATCAAATTTTTTCTTTGTTTAATATCCGTTACATATTTCATAATACTGACCCTAGGATCTACGAAGAAAAATTCCCAATTTTTCCTAATCAATACATGATGACGTCTCTGCCAAAGACGCAGGAAGAATATAAAGAATTTGTTAAAAAGTTTCCTGTACGACAAATCTATGAAAATGGACCATTTCAACTATTCGAATTTGATGAGAGGGTATACCGGCCTGAAGTCTATATCCCTGATAGTATTTATCAAGCTGATATGCTGCAGAGAATAGAAGATAAGACTTTGTCGTTTCAGTCAGCTTTCATTGACCCAACAGATTGTAAGCAAAATAAAACCGTCTCTGATTTTTGCAGTGCGAAATACGATCCCCCTAATGTGAGCCTGTCGACGACCAAAGTGAATCCGACCCGGTATACAATTCGCGTGACTCAATCAAAAAACTCTGCCCCGTTTCTTTTGGTTTTTCAAAACAGCTACCATAAGGGGTGGAAACTATCCATTGATGGAGATGCCCCTTTGGGCGAAGACAAGCAAGTGCTTGCCAATAAGTATGCCAACGCTTGGATAGTCTCCGAAGGCGATCGCAAAGGGAAAACTGAATATACCATAGTACTCAATCTTGAGACGCAGAAGTACTTCATCTATGGACTATGGATAACAGGATTTTCTTTCGTTGTCTTTATGGGTTGGGTAGGTAATACAATAATGAACAAAAGGAAATTATGAAAAAAATCATCATCGCTCTCATTTGTGCAATTCTATTTGTCATACCGTTTTTTTGGATTGCACCAGGGGAACTCGAGATGGGGGGGGATAGTAATAGGCTTTTCCTCTATGATCCCGGCTTATATTTACAAGTAAATGCGTTATATAGTGTCGAACCCCAGGGTGTTGGTAAGTTGACGTCAAACCAAAATCTTCTTCCATTTTTAATCCTGTTGCAAGTATTGAGTAAGGTTCTTCATTCTCCGTATCTTCTCATGACTTTGCTCAATTCCGTGAAGCTCGTCGGATCATTCATTTTTGTTTATCTTATCGTCACAGAATTATTGTCGCATCATTTGGGAAAGAAGAAGGAGTTTCATGCCGGCATGGCAAGCATAGTGGCTGGGCTCTTTTATACATTTTCCCCGAGTGTGGGAGAAAATATGCGTTCGGCGCTCCTCACCCATAACCAGGTGTTTCTCAATCCGATGATATTTTATTTAGTATTACGTTTCTTAGTATCGCATCAAAGCAAATATTTATGGCTTACGCTCCTCACGACATTTATTTTTTCTCCCAATTTTTCTTTGATAGCGCCGCCACCGCCTTTTGCTTTTTACCCACTGGCACTTTTATTTCTTATCCTGTATGTAGCTCTCGTACTTAAGAAGTCTTTACCCTGGAAAAAGTTATGTATTGGCTTTATTTTCTTTTTAGGGATTCAGGCTTTTCATATTATTCCTGCTGTTGTCCATATTAGTGACCCTAGTAGTGACTACTATGCGCGTGCGTTTGATGCTACGAGCGGGAGAAATGAAGCGCTCGATTACTTTAACGCCACACTAAGCTTTGGGAAGATAAGCCAGCACATTTTTTTCACGTATTCCAATCATGAAGTCCGTTGGGTGACAATTGCGGTACCGTTCATAGTCATTCTGGGATTTTTACTTAACAAGAAACGGCAGAAAGCATTGATGCTCATTGCAATATTTTTTCTCATAACGCTCTATCTCGTTTCTGCAAATATTACTCAGATAGGAGTAGAGATCTACAGATTGTTTTTTTACATCCCAGGATTTAGCATGTTCCGTGTCTTTTATGGACAGTGGCAGTGGGTGCATGCTTTTTTCTATACTTTGCTTTTTGGATTTGCTCTTTTCATAGTGTTTTCACGGTTAAAACGGAGATATGTATACGCTTCCTCAATGTTACTTATTATATTTTCTATTATTTCCGGATGGACATTTATAAATGGACAGGTATTGAGGTCAATTCATCCGGATTCAAAGAATATGACGAGTATCGTGAGCATGAATCCGGATTATGAAAAGACGCTCGCCTTTATCAAGGCATTGCCGGATGACGGAAAGATCTTTAATTTCCCATTCACTGACTTTTTTTATCAAGTCGTACCCGGAACAAATAATGCAGCGTATTTTGGTCCTTCTCCGACGTCGTATCTGACGGGAAAGAGAACGTTTTCCGGGTATCAGATTATCTATCCGTTTCCGGAAGTATTTTTGAAATTAGCAAAAGAAAAGAACTACGCTGCGATAAAGAGATTATTCGGCATCCTTAATGTTAATTATATTTTTTATATCAGGGACCCCAAAGCATTTACGGAATATTACCCAACCTGGCCATATTCATTATTTCATCAATCAATACCGGATTCTCAAGCGCTCGTGGAGCTTGTAGACGGGATACGTGGCGAAAAAATCTTTCAACAAGGATTCTATAGTATCTATTCTGCGGATAAAGCCAATTATCTCCCGCATTTATACGTACCTACCAGCATAATACCCTACGACAATAAAGGCGATTGGTATGGTAAAAATGTTTCGTTTTTCGTAGACACTAGCGAAGGTGATCCAAGAGTAGGGTTTATAGACCGCGAGCAATGCGAAAAACTTTTTTCAACCGTCATCTGTGCTAGTCCAAACATAAACCAAGGGAGAGATGCTCCAACAATTTTATTTAAGCGAATCAATCCGATTAAATATAGCGTTGAGGTAAGCGGCGCTACAGGGCCTTTTACGTTGATATTTTCTGATCAGTTTCATAAAGACTGGAAGCTGTTTGTGTCTCAGTCGCGTCCGGAACAGTCAGCAGTGCAGCAAAGCTATTTTAACGGAAGTGTAAAGGAGTATAAACACGAAAATATTTTTCTCGATAGCCGTACGTTTGAAACGCTGGGTAGGAAGAGCATACCGGAGGGTCGGCATTTTATGGTCAATGGCTACGCCAATGCATGGCTCATAAACCCAGGAGACGCCTCCGGCGAGAGTCACTATGAGATAATTATTGAGATGGTGCAACAGCGCGTATTTTATTATAGTTCGGTTATATCCATCGTAAGTCTTCTTATTTTTCTTATATACGGGATAAAATTATTGAAGAAGTAACTATATGAAGAAACCGCGATATATCCTTCTTATCCTTGGATTGATTCTGGGTGATGTTTTCTTTTTTCAGATAAGTTCTGACGTCAGAATATTCGGGATATTATTCGTCTATATTGTCCTGACGAAGTGGTTGTGCTGGCACAGCCGGACCACATTTATTTTAGCTTTGGTTCTGTTTCTATTGTCGTTTATACTCTATCTTTTTACTGATCCTGCTAGGTTTCATCAGGTTCTGATCCCGCCAACGGAACGGTTGGCAGTCTGGGTGTATCTGTATTTAGTCATAGGGGTTATTCAAAAATGGAGAGAATGAGTATATACTCGTTTGTATGAAACTACAGGGGAAAAAGGTGCTTGTATTAGGCGGCAGTGGTTTTTTAGGTGGGCATATTATTGAAAAGTTAAAAAAAGCTGATGCTCATATATTGGCTCCGAGTCATAAAGAGCTGGATTTAGTGCGCGTAGAGAGTTGTCAGGATTATTTTTCCGGGATGCGCCCCAATTTGGTTATCCATTGTGCCGGCGCCATAAGCGGATTGTTACAGATTTTAGATACTCCGGCTGAAATTTTTGATACAAATGTGAGAATAAACATCAATGTTTTAAAGGTGGCTCATGAGTACGGAGTGGAAAAACTCGTGAATATCGGATCGACGTGTGCGTATCCGGGTGAGCTTCCGACCGGATATTTCCGGGAGGAGGAATTCCTCAACGGGCCAATGCATAAAAGCGTGGAATCGTACGGGTTTTCTAAACGGGCTATGGTCATGGGTAGTACGGCGTATCGTCAACAATATGGTCTCAATTCAATTACATTGCTTTTGACAAACATGTACGGACCGGGGGATGTCTTTAGTATAGAACGATCCCATGTAGTCTCCGCCTTAATCAGGAAATTTATCGATGCCAAGCGCAATAACGAACCCGCGGTAGAAGTGTTAGGGACGGGGAATGCCATCAGAGAGTTTCTCTATGTGGAGGATGCAGCAGACGCGATCATCAAGGCGGCAGAGCGCTATGATGAAGCGATGCCTCTTAATGTCGGTACGGGTGAGGAAATGCCGATAGTAAAATTAGCTGAAATGATAAAAGAACTATCGGGATATTCCGGTAAAATACGATGGAATACCAAAGGCCCGGATGGGGCATTGCGAAAGGTGTCTGATATCTCCCGGATAAGAAAAAAATTAAATTGGGAACCCAGGTATTATCTCCGGGAAGGCCTTCGTAAAACCATACAGTGGTTTGAAGATAATTACGAATCTGCCGTATCCAGAATATGAAGCAAACTGTTTTATTTGGAGGGAGTGGATTTTTAGGTCCGATTATACTGGAAAAGTATCCGGACATCATTTCCATAGGCCGCAGCGCACTCCCATCGAATCTTAAGAATAAACATGTACATTTGCCGAGTCTGGATGATCTGGCAATTCTGGATTCATTGGATTTTGATAAAGTAATTTTTCTCGTCGGCAGCTCCAATCATCACATCATCAATACGAAGCCGACTATGGGGATCGAATATAATGTCCTGCCTCTTAAGAAAATACTTTTTTACCTGCAAAAAAGAAAAATTAAAAAATTTATCTGCTTTTCCACGATTCTTTTGTACGATGTGAATAAAATGAAACTACCGGTGGATGAGGCGCAGCCCATTGATCCGTATATCAACGATTATGTATTCAGTAAATATTTATCCGAGGAATTGGTGGGCTATTATGCTTCCAAGATTCCCAGCATTATTGCCCGGTTTAGTAATATTTACGGGCCTACCAGATTAATCAGGCCCGATTTAGTGCCAACTCTCATCCAACAAGCTCTTTCGTCAAATGAAGTGACGGTGTGGAATACTAAACCGGTCCGCGATTTTCTTTATACTCCCGATGCCGCAGATGCGATAGTAAAATTACTCGATACGGATTATACAGGCCCGGTTAATTTGGGTACCGGCCAGTCGGTGAGCGTCGGCCGTATTGCAGAAATTATCGAAAAGTTATCGGGTAAAAAAATTAAAGATTTGGGTAAACCGGTATCCGGTCCCATGAATTTTGTCTGTGATATATCCCGCGTGAAGAGCTTGACCGGTTGGGAGCCGAAGCACACCATAAAAGAAGGACTTAGGGAAACATATGAGATTATGAGACAATACTCATCATGAAACAAATTCTCGAATTTTTGAAACAAAATAGAAGAGTAGTGTTGGTTTTGTTGATAGGAATAATTGTTGTCGATATTTTATATGCTAAAACGAGTTCGGATATAGTGACGTTTGGCGTTTTACTGGTTTATGGAGTTTCTGCTAAATTATATTGTTTAACGGCAAGAGAAACTTTTTTGCTCTGCCTCGGGTTATTAGGAGCGATGTTTGTGAGTTTTGTCATGAGCGGAGCTTCCGTTCCAACCGAAAAAGCAGCCGTATGGCTTGTGCTTTTTATGGCTCTGGGAATTTATCAACAATGGAGAGAATAAAAGCTTTCAAATATTTATTGTTGCCTATTATCGTCACGGTTCTTATCTTTTTTATCCCGTTTTTCTGGCTCAAACCCGGAGAGATGGATTTGGGAGGAGATAATAGCAGGCTCTATTTTTACGATCCAATCGCGTATCTTGTCAGCCAGTCGCTCTATAGCGTCTCTCATTCGGGACTCGGAGGAGAAAACCTCAGCTACTTTGGTATTCCGTTCTTTTTACTCCTGGCATTTGTAAAATCATTGGTTCATTCCCCGACGATACTCATTTCTATATTTCATGGACTAAATTTAAGTATTGGATTTTTTTCCTGCTATCTGGTCGTAAAGGAGCTTTTAAAAAGAGAAGAGGAAACTACAAGACAGAACGAACTGATCATCGAGGCCTCAAGTATTCTCGCCGGGCTATACTACACATTTTCTCCAAATCCCATTGGTTGGTGGGGGTACCAACTTTTACCCATGAACGTGGTTTTTTTAAATCCATTGATGTTTTTTTTGCTGTTGCGGTTTTTTCTTACCGGCAGCATGAGATATCTCTTGGTATCACTATTGCTGACTTTTTTCTTTTCTCCAAATTTTAGTTATATTGGAGCGCCTACCTTTTTTTCTTTTTTCCCTCTCGCAGCTCTGTTTCTCCTCATCTACACCAAAGTAATTAAAAAGAAGCCTATCCCGATGGTTAAAATTGTTATCGGCATTTTGCTTTTTATTCTTCTCCAGGCGTTTCATCTGATTCCGCAAATAGTGAGCATTTTGACTCCGGGCAGCTTTGCAAATGAGTTTCTTTTCGGAGCCCAGGGAAAATTAGAATGGGGACTCAAATATTTCGTCGCAACGGCGCCATCCATAAAAGTGAGTTTCGCGATGTTCGGTCTCCCGCAATACACCGAACCCGAATTCTACTGGTGGATTTTCATACTGTTCCCTCTATTATTTGTTCTGGGGTTATTGTGGAATAAAAGCCGGTTATATCTTTTGAGTGTTATCCTTTTCCTCGTTACTCTTTTTTTTGTCTCTGCAAACATCACGCATATTGGGCTGAAGCTCTATATTCTGGCATTTCGTTTGCCCGGGTTTTCTATGTTTCGAGTTTTTTATGGACAGTGGCAGTGGGCTTATTTATTTTTTTATACGTTGCTCGTGGGACAGGCATTGGCGACGGTAATGGGGAAGCTAAAAACGATACAAAGAAATTTGTTAATAGGGTTTATTGTTGTGCTGTTGATTACAACTTCGTGGCCATTTATCAGTGGAAAGCTCACAGATACGAAGCTTTGGCAAAGTAAAGATATCAGATCTCATATAACGATGGATCCGGCCTATGGAGAGGTGCTTGGCCTTATCCGATCACTTCCCGTGGACGGAAAAATTCTTTCATTTCCGCTTAACGATCACGGGTATCAAGTCCTTAAAGGGGAAAATGATGCGGCTTACGTGGGGCCCTCCACGATCACGTACCTGGGAGCTCGAAACGAATTTACAAGCAATGCGGAGTTAGGTGATTTTGGACCGAGTCTCCTTACGGCCCTAAGGGAAAGAAACTATCCTATGTTTAGAGATATTTTATCCGTGCTTAATATTAAGTACATTTTTTATAATGAGGATCCCTATATATATCTAAATAATTTCCCGGGGTTTCCATACACGGAAGTCCGTAATTTTTCCCCTGATACTCAAGAAGGTTACAAAGAATTCATTAAAAATCTTGGCGTAAAAGAAATAAAAACTATTTCCGGCAAATATCATATATATGAGCTTGACGATGCTTCGTATGTTCCGCATATTTATACGGCAAAGAATATAGCGTATTGGAATGATTTTATTATGGCAAATTTTCATGACTATCTTTCGTTTTACCCGGAAGACAAAAGAGTGGCTTTGTACGATGATATAAATATTTTTAAGAAACATCAGAATATGTTTGATGACATTTTCTTAAAAGCGAGAAATACAAGTACAATTTTTGATTTTTTTAAAAAAAAGAAAGAAGATAAATTCGTTTCCCCGACCATATCACAAAAACTCTCCTCACTCATTTACCCGTTGGTGGTAGTAAAGGAAAAAAGAGATCTTGCCCGTTTCTCTACGATCAATGATGTTTACATCGATAGAAGCATCTATTTTGCAGAGAAACGCATAAATGAACTTGTTCGACTTGAACATATTCCTTTACGAGGAAACGTTGTAAGCATAACGGAGTTGGGGAGCATATGGGAGGAGCCAAAACTTTGGGAATTTGCAAGGTACAACGAATATAATTCATGGGAAATCACCATGGTGAGATATCAGAGTGCAATTGAGAAACTCATAATTGATCTGGAAAAAGCAGCAAACCAATCGGCTTATTCAACTATAACGGGTAAGGTGGAACTGAAGAGCTATTTGAAAAAACATAAGAGTGAGCTGCGAACGGCAATACGGCAAGAAACACTGTGGGGATCAGAAGACAGAATATATGTATCAAGTTTGGTTGAAAGAATGTTTAGTGATATTTATACAAAACTTAATCTTCAATTGCCGGATTTTAGCAATATTCCATACAGTGTGGAGTACCCATTGGAAGACGGAACGTATGAAGTGTATGTCAATAAAGAAGATACACATACACAAAATTTGGACATAAAACTCTCCATTGATGGACAGTCGTTGTCTCAAAAGAGTTCAGAGTATGATGAATGGATGAGGTATGAGGATGTAGTCGTTCAAGATGCATCCTCCTTGCCAATTATTCTTTCGATTGATAAGATTCCAAATCTTATAGCACAAACAAGTTGGAATGTTACAGAGCTACCTACATATTCTTCGTGGAGCATAACTGAAAAAACGAGCGATCCAATAACCCTCATCATACCCTACAATTTTTTGGAGAATACCAGCGGGGTAGTTCGTGATATTCCGCAGTGGGAAGAAAATTCCATATATGCTATTTCGTTTGATTACCGGACGTACGGTCGAAATTTTTCGACGATTCTTTATGAACAAGGAGGAACCAAGACCAATCAATACCTTTCCCCCTTGTACGAAGAGACGTTTAGATCAAAAGAATGGAAGAAACTAGACATCGTTGTCCAGTCTTCAAAAAATGCCAAATCGGCATATTTACAAATTGTCAGGACTCAAGATGACTACGAAGATTCGGGCGGCAATGATGTTAAAAAAGTAGAAATAAAAAATCTCGTCGTGCAAAAAATATACAATCCTCGAATACTTTTCAAAAAAGTTATCCCTCCCAAGAGACCACCGAATCCATCCATAACGTTTAGCATGATAAACCCAACAAAGTACAAAGTGTCGGTGCGCGGCGCAATAGGTCCATATACGCTTGTTTTGTCGCAAGCGTTTAATCAAAAATGGAAATTATTTATTCCAAATGCACAAAAGCACGCAAAGACAGTACGGGGAGTATTTACAAGAACTGCCGGTCAGGTGCTCTCAACTATGACAAAGCGTATCGTTCCCAATAGTAAGGATTCTTTTTGGAACGCTGATACGTTTGAGACATGGGGATATGATCCTATTGCGGAGGCTACGCATCTGCCGGTAAACGGTTATGCAAATGCGTGGTATATTTCACCTGAAAATGTTGGAAACGTAAGGGATTACGAATTGATTATCGAAATGACATCTCAGAAATTATTTTATGGAGGTCTGTTGATATCGATAGGAGCGTTTTTACTGATCATCTTTTTGTTTATTAAATCGCTTCTAGTAATTCGCAAATGAGAATACGTTACCTTGTAACGCAGGCGTACGGTTTTTACCATTGTATGCATGGTGTAGATATCATCAGTCAATATAAAGATTGGTTTTTGTATTGGAATATAGAGCGGCTGTTGCGAGACAGCGATTCGGTTTTGGATTTGGGATGTGGAGAAAGTTCGCCGATTTCCCGCATTAAAAAGCATTTTACGAGCGTCGGTGTCGACGTGTACCGTCCAAGTATAGTTAAAAGCAATAAATTAAACATTCACGACCGTTATATTCTCTGCGATCTTCTCTCTATCGATAAAAAAATTAAATCCAAAAGTTTTGATGCGGTAATTTTATTGGACGTGGTGGAGCATTTTTCAAAAAGAGATGGGTTGCGGTTACTTAAACAAGCGGAACGTGTCGCCAGAAAAAAAATTGTGGTACTTACGCCGAATCCTTATTACCGTCAAGATGAATTGGGAGGTAACCCATATCAGCTGCATAAATCCGGTTGGAAACTCACCGATTTTCAAAATCGAGGTTACTACATCCGCGGATTGCGTGGGTGGAAATCCCTACGGCGTGAGTATGCGACTATTTACCTAAAACCGTGGTTGTTTTGGGCGACCCTCTCTTTTTTATCGGAACCGCTCCTGTATTTCTTGCCCGAAGCGTCTTACCATTTTTTGGCGGTTAAACGGTTAAACCATGAATAAAAGAACATTTTTTTTGATTTTACCCATCCTCGCGTTAATTTTATTTATCTATCGGGCGTGGTTTACCGGCGGGGAGATCATCGGTGGAGATTGGCCGTATTATTGGAGGGATTCGTTTTTGGAGATGAAGCTTTGGCCCTCGCTTTGGGCGCAGTGGCAGGAGAACGGATTAGGAGGCACCAATCCTTTGTTGGGGCTCCGGTTGTTTCAGTCGTTATTAATAGTCCCTTTTGTCAACTGGCTCGGGTTGCCGTGGGTGGCGGTATATAAAGTCGGGTGGTTTGGTCTGTTTCTGGCGCTCTCATTTTTCTCGCCGGTTTTTTTGTGGCGAAGTGTGTTTCCCCGCGATTTTTTGTCGTGGCCTGCATTTCTTGCCGGCCTTATCTACAGCACCAATACCTACATTCTTATGGTCACGGGAGGCGGGCAGATGGGAGTAGCGCTGGCTTATTCTCTTGCTCCTCTTGTGTTAGCAAGTTTCATTAAGCTTACAAATATCAAGAATATTGCGATTGCAGGATTGATATTAGGATTTCAAGTAATGATTGATCCGAGGATTGCGTATGGGACGATGGTGGCGGTAGGGATGTATATCGTTAGTTCGTTAGTTCGTTACTTCGTTAATGGGAAGGAAAATTTTTTACGTGTATTGTATTCAACGTTTCTCGGTTTGAGTTTCTCGGTAGGAATCGCGGGACTTCTTAATGCGTTTTGGGTGCTTCCGATGGCTGTGATGAGGAATAATCCTCTTGAGAGTCTGGGATTGGCATATACGTCAATAGATTCGATTAGATTTTATAGTTTTGCCGATTTTTCTCACGCTCTTTCGCTACTTCATCCCAATTGGCCCGAGAATGTGTTTGGGAAGACGTTTTTTTTGCAGCCGGAATTTCTCGTCCTTCCTTTACTTGCCTTTTCAAGTTTGCTGTATTGGCGAAAGAACAAAAATATTTTCTTTTTTGTCATTCTTGCGTTGATCGGTGTTTTTTTTGCCAAAGGCGCCAATGAGCCGTTCGGCGGCGTGTACGTTTGGATTTTTGAGCATATACCGGGCTTCGTGATGTTTCGCGATCCGACGAAGTGGTATGTACTCATTGCAATTTCCTACTCAGTCTTGATTCCGTTTACACTGAAGCAACTCGTTGAATTAAGAATGAGGAGTAAAACTTTACTCATAACGCTTTTTATATTTTTCTGGTTATTCACGATTCGCGAAGCGGCGCTTGGGAAGCTTGGGGGGACATTTACCAAACATACAGTTCCGCAGGAGTATAGGGATCTTGAACGCTTTTTACAGGCGCAGCCAAATTTTGCACGTACTCTTTGGGTACCGCGGCAGCAGCGATTCTCGTATGGAACACTTGATCATATGCCGGTCGAGGCGGAGCCACTTTTTGGCGCTACGACGGCAGCTGAACTCAAGGTAAAATTGGATGAGCCATCAAGCAGGGACCTTTTGGAAAATTTGGGGATAGGATATGTCATGATCCCATACGATAGTCTGGGGGAATTGTTTTTGACGGATCGAAAATATGACGAGAAGAAGCGGCAGGAATACGAAACGGTTCTGGACAGAGTTGGGTGGCTTACTAAAGTCCGTTCCGGTAACCTAACAATCTACCAAACCCCCCGGCGCAGAGATCTTTTTTGGCTTTCATCCAATGAGGCGCTTACATACAAACGGATCCGTCCGGATCGATATGCGGTTTCTTTGACCGTTAACGCTCCGGCAATGATTTATTTTTCTCAAACGTATCACCCTGGTTGGGTATTGCGGGCAGGAAATACGAGCATAAGATCCCAGCGGTCACCGAAAGGACTTAATAGCTTTGAGATTCTTTCTCCCGGAATGTATGAAGGTGTCGTAGAATTTGAGCCGCAGAAATATGTGGAATGGGGATTGGCAGTTTCTCTTCTGACCGTTTTGGGAATGGTTCTAGCCTTCATGCTATAATAATATGGTATGAGAATTCTTGTGACCGGTGCGGCTGGGTTTATGGGAAGTCATCTCGTAGATTCACTCGTTGCGATGGGAGGGCATGACGTGTATGGGGTCGATGACCTTTCGGGTGGGTATAGCAGAAACGTCAACTCAAAATCTAAGTTTACGATATTGGATCTTCGTGATAAAGATACAACCGAAAAATATATCGCAGGAGTCAAGCCAGAACTACTCTATCATTTGGCGGCTGATGCGACAGAGGGCAGAAGCCAGTTTACTCCGATATCTGCTACGGAACGAAATTATGTAGCATATCTCTACACCCTCATCCCCGCCATAAAAAATGGTATGAAAAAAGTAGTCCTCACGAGCTCCATGAGCGTTTACGGTGCCCAAAAACCCCCATTCACTGAAACTATGCGGAGAATCCCGGAAGATATGTATGCGATAGCCAAGACCGCCATGGAGGAGGCGACGGAGATTCTTTCCAAAGTCCACAATTTTCACTATGTGATCGTGAGGCCCCATAATGTGTACGGTCCGAAACAAAATTTGTCGGATCCGTATCGAAATGTCATAGGTATTTTTATCAACTGCATATTAAATAACAAGAATTTCTATATTTACGGAGATGGTGAGCAAAAACGGGCATTTACCTATATCGATGACTTTAATCCGTATTTTGTAAAAACTGGTTTCTTGGATTCCGTGAATGGAGAAATTATTAATATTGGTCCGAAAGAAGAATACACGATTAATCAATTATCTAATGTTGTGCTCCAAACATTTTTTCCGGATGGCAATATCCCGCCGCATTTGAAACCGAAGTATCTGGCCCTCCGGCCCCAGGAAGTCAAAGAAGCGTTTTGTACACATGATAAAGCGGTGAAGCTTCTCGGATACAAAACAAGCGTGACGCTCAAGGAAGGCGTTGGGAAGATGGTGGAGTGGGCAAAAACCATGGGGCCACAGAAGTTTCAATACTTAACGCATGGACTTGAGCTTGAGACCAAGGATACTCCTGCCATCTGGAGCAAGAAGCTTATCTAAAATATGTCACGTACAACCCCGTTGGTTTCCGTGATTATCCTCAATTGGAACGGGAAGAAGTTTTTAAACGCGTGTTTGTCCTCTTTGTCCCGGATGAGAAATCCCCGCATTGAGATTATCGTCGTTGACAATAATTCCTCTGATGATTCGGTCTCATACATGAGAAAAGCATTTCCGGAAGTTATCGTTATCGCAAGTAAAAAAAATAACGGGTTTGCTGGAGGAAATAACATCGGAGTAGAAGCTGCCACCGGTAAATACTTCTTGTTTCTTAACAATGACACAAAAGTGATGACAAACTTTTTGGTGCCTTTGGTGCTCGCGTGCGAGCGTGACTCTTCTATCGGTTGTATCCAGCCGGAAATGCGTGTCATGGCTCACCCAGACCTTTTGGACGAGGCAGGGGCGTATCTGACGATGTCCGGATTTTTGTATCACTACGGATACCGAAAAGAACACCGTCTGCCAATGTATCGGAGCGCGAGAGTAATGTTTTCGGCAAAAGGCGCATGTATGCTGATTCCGAAAGTAGCGTTTGACCGGGTCGGAGGATTTGACAATGATTTTTTTATCTTCTTTGAAGAGACTGATGTGTGTCACCGCTTGTGGCTTGCCGGATACAAAGTGGTCTATCAGCCGGATTCTTATATTTATCATCTGGCCGGTGGGGATACGACGGATACGTATAATTACGAGCGACGGGTATATCTGACGTTTAAGAATATGAATTGCAGTTATCTCAAAAATTTTGGAACTTTTTTTCTTGCAACTGTCTTTCCCGTCTTTATCGGATTTCAGCTTGGCGTGTGCGCTTACTTTCTCGCGTCGTTTCGATTCGGGGTAGTCAAAGCCATCGTACAGGGGTGGTGGTGGAATTTGAGAAACATACGATCAACATTGACAAAGCGATCCATGATTCAACATCGGCTGCGGGTCGTTTCAGACAGGACTTTACGAAGAAGTATTTACTATAACCCGGGACTGTATTATTACTTCTGCTTATTATTGGACGCAAAAAAATATCGGCACACCACCCTCACTCAGTATGAAATCAAAAAATAGGTGCCCTCTTTGTCAAAGCCCTCATCACGTATCTCTGTTTACTGCAAAAGATAGAATGTTTGAATTGCCGGGGACGTTTTCTGTCGTTCAATGCCGGAAGTGTTCGGTCGTATTTTTGTTTCCCATTCTATCGCAAGCTCAAGTATCCCCGTATTATCCACCGAAGAAATATTATGCGTACGGAACTGCAGGGAAGGATAATTTTTTTTCGCAGCTCCGTACATATTTAGTTCATCATTATTATCATCCAACCATATTGAGTGCGATTCTGACGTTTATGATACCCAAGGTTCCGGCAATTCCTAAGCAAATAAAGGATGGGAAAATATTGGACGTCGGTTGCGGTGCAGGGGATACGCTTGTTTTATTAAAGGAACTTGGATGGGAAACGTTTGGCATGGATATAGATGCAAACGCTGTGAGTACAGCAAAAAAACGAGGGATTGATAATGTTCGGGTAGGAGCGTACCAAGATATAGCAAAATATCCTGATAATTTTTTTGATGCGATACGCCTGTATCACGTGATTGAACATCTAGATGACCCAATACGCTGTCTGCGGCTTGTTAAAAAAAAGTTGAAAAAAGGCGGACAACTTATCATCGGTACACCAAATGTGGAGAGCTTCTTGTCTCATATATTTGGGACCTATTGGTACAACTTAGATGCTCCAAGGCATTTAGTATTATTTTCACCTCAAACACTCAAGCGAGTAGTTGTTGAATCAGGATTTAGCTCTCCTCATATAGAATTTTGTTCTGCTGGAGGATTTCTGGGAAGTATCCAATATGTGTTGCGGGAGAAGTTTGGTATACGATGGAATTTGATTCATACGCAATGGATGGTGTTACTTTTTTATCCGTTTGAATGGGTGATAGATAGAATAAAAAAAGGAGACGTATTTGTGCTTCGGGGAACAACATGAAAAGGAAAATAGCGTTTGTGACACATTTTTGGCATGGACTCTGTTTTGCCACAATATCGTAAGATGTTTATTGATTAGATTGCGACGATATTTATATATGTATGATCTCTCACTCATTATCGCCTGCTACAACGAAAAAAAGCTTCTGCGGGAGAGCGTTACGCGCATTACGTCGGTGTTAAACGACAGCGTATTTTCCTACGAGCTTATTTTTGTGGATGATAAAAGCTCTGACGGAACGCGGGAGATTATTGCATCACTTGTCAAAAAGAACTCTGATTTTAAGGCTATCTATCACGATGTGAATCAGGGGAGGGGTAAAACAGTCCGTGACGGGATGGCCGCGGCCAAGGGGAACGTGGTGGGGTTTATTGACATTGATCTGGAGGTATCGCCGGTCTATATCCCATCCTTCGTACGCATGATTGTGGGCGGCAAGGCCGATGTCGTGACGGGGTTACGCGTGTATCGGGAAGGACTTTCGTCTCTCCATCGGGCGATTCTTTCCCGAGGGTACTCGCGGCTTGTGCGGTCTATACTTGGAATTCTTCTTCGGGATACAGAAACAGGATATAAATTTTTTAACCGGAAAAAGATTCTTCCCATTCTCAAAAAGACGAAGAATAATGGCTGGTTTTGGGATACGGAAGTTATGACGTATGCGCATTATGGGAGTTTATCCGTCAAAGAAGTGCCGGTACTTTTTATTCGGAGATTTGACAAAATGTCTTCAGTGCGTTTGGTTCACGACACGCTTGAGTACGTAAAGAATCTCGTAGGATTCTATAAACAATTGGTCGGGCAGGGATATTTATAAAATTAAAACCATGATGGCACTTAAAGAAGTCGGTATCGGAAAAGTCACGCGGTACGTATTTTTTAGTCTCTGGCAATATTTGTTTGCCATAATGTTCGTGTCACCGCTGCGCGTAACACTCCTTCGTCTTTTTGGAGCGAAGATCGGAAAAAATACCGTCATAGAACGGATCCGGCTAATCAATCTGTACCGGACGGGGATAGGCGGTATAACGATCGAGAACAACTGTTTTTTGGGTGACGGGGTGACGTTGGATGTTGCGGATCGCATAATTCTCGAGAATGATGTGACGCTTTCCTTTGATGTGATGGTGCTCACGCATACAAACGTGGGTTACAAAAATCATCCGGTACAAGAGCAC
>Ga0209514_10004610_pt1 | contig 18374 bp, 15 predicted proteins | sample Subgrocontami58m_FD_187452 | JGI IMG/M metagenome (GOLD analysis project Ga0209514, IMG submission 187452) | Subsurface groundwater microbial communities from S. Glens Falls, New York, USA - GMW37 contaminated, 5.8 m (SPAdes) (version 3) | ecosystem: Environmental > Aquatic > Deep subsurface >...
CCGGAGCAAAACAATTGAGAGGCTGAATAAAATAAGCAAAAACAAGGTTTTTGTGCATTTCGAGCCTGCAAAAGCTCATGACAAAGTGCCTGTAAAGCTAAAAAATCCAAAATTTGCAAAGCCCTTCGAGTTCTTCATGGATCTGTACAGCATGCCGACTTACAGGGAACTTGACCCAACTTTTTTCGTGTTCCTGACATTTCCGATATTTTTCGGCATAATGCTCGGCGATGTCGGCTATGGAATTACAAGCTTTGCAGTTTTCTGGCTTTTGAAAAGAAAAATAAAAGCAAAAAATTTCTTCAATATACTGATGCTTGCTTCTTTTGTGTCAATGCTATTCGGGCTTTTGTTTGGAGAATTTTTCGGCTACGAGTTTATTCATCCCGTAATAAGCAGGGAGCATGATATGTTTAAGCTGCTCTATATAGTGCTGGCAATAGGCGCTGTGCACGTCAATATAGGACTGATGATTGGATTTATCAACGAAATGAAATCTCATGGTTTGATGCACGCGATTTATGCCAAGGCAAGCTGGATTGTTTTGGAAATTGGAGTTGCTATGCTTGCATTATCTTATTTCAAGCTGATAGAAGTCTCTCTATTCGTTGGAATAATATTTTTAGGAGCATCAATTTTAATGCTGTTGAAGGGAGAGGGCATAAAAGGGCTTATGGAGTTGCCAACAATATTTACCAATATGCTTTCTTACGCAAGGCTTATGGCGATCGGCTTATCGTCAGTGGTATTAGCCGTCATCATAAATGATTCTGCAAAAGAATTTTTCCATAAGGGCGGCTTGTTTGTATCGATTGGAATATTGATTTTGGTAATAGGGCACATAATAAACTTAATGCTCGGCCTGCTCGGAAGCTTTTTGCATTCCTTGCGACTTCATTATGTCGAGTTTTTTTCAAAATTTTTCCATGGCGGGGCTAAAAGGTACCAGCCGTTTGGAATCAAAGATGAATAACAAATAATTTTTAAACAACACGACAATAATAAATTCAATAAAAACTCAAAACAATAAAAATAAATTAATCAATATACAAATAATATCGTAAATTGCGGTGAGTAGTTTAATAAATAGCCGCAATTTACGAGATAGACAATTGCGTACAAATCAACTAATCAACGCAATTATCTATAAATATAAAAATTAAATCATGGAGGTAAAAAATGGCAGCAGATATATCCACTGGATTGATTGCATTGGCGTCTGGTTTAGCTATCGGGCTTAGTGCAATTGCAGCAGCTATTGCCGAAAAAGACATTGGTGTTGCGGCAGTAGGCGCAATGGCTGAGAAGGAGGAGCTTTTTGGAAAGGGCCTTGTGCTTACAGTAATCCCAGAGACTATTGTTATCTTTGGGCTTGTAGTGGCAATATTGATATTGAACCTTGCAAAAGGCGGCTAAGCATTAATATGGGACTGGAAGCTGTAAAAGACGAGATATTGAATAGTGCGAAGGAGCATTCAAACTCATTAATAGCGGAAGCAAGAAAGGAAGCCAGCAGAATAATGAAAGAGGCGGAGAAGAAAGCAGAAGCTGCAAAGGAAAAAAGCGAGACAGAAACCAAAAAAATGATTGACGCGATAAAAAGGCAGGAGCTTGCCGCGGCTGAGATTGAAAGCAAAAAAATGCTTCTTGAGGCAAAGAAGCAAGTCATTGAAAACGTTTTCATAGAAGCAAGAAACAGGCTTGAAGAATCAGACGACAAAAAAAAGGAAGCTTACATTAAAAAGCTGCTTGAAAAAATAAAAAATGAAATCCAGGCAGAGCATGTTTACTGCAGCAAAAGTGATGCAAAATTTGTCAAGGGATTTGGGGCTGAGGCAATCAGTATGCTTGGAGGATTAATTGCTGAAAACAAGGAAAAAACAATAAGGGTTGATTACAGCTTTGAGACAATGTTGGAAAGCATAAAAGAAAAAGAGCTGCAGGGCATAAATAAGTTGCTATTCGGTTAAAATGCTGAAACTAGAAGAACCGTTGAAACATGAAAAGATAAAGCTCGGGTTTTATCCCTACACCTATGTAAGGACTGTTGTGATGCGGGCACTGCTTTTCAGGAGAGATGAATACCATAAAATGCTCAAGATGAGCTTCAGCGAAATAGCAAAGTTTCTGCAGGAATCTCATTACAAAAGGGAAATTAATGAACTGGCTACAAAATATTCTGGGGCTGATTTGCTTGAGCTAGCCATAAACAAAAATCTGGCTTCCTCATTTAAGAAGCTGATTAGGATTTCATCTTTTGAGCTTGGATTGCTTATCAAAGAGTATGCAAAAAGAAAGGATATTGAAGACATCAAAACAATTTTGAGAGGAAAATTCACAAACACAGAAGAAAAGCTTATTTTAAATTCGATAACGGCAGCAGGGACATTAAGCTATGAATTTTTGATTTCACTTTTGAAAAAAGAATCAATAGATGAGATTTTGAAGAGCAATAAAATAGTGGATTTTTCCTTATTCGAAGATGGCTTAAAATATCTTAAGGAAAAGAATAGTCTTGTTGGAGTAGAAAATACGCTGGACAAGTACTATTACAGTCATTTAATCCAGTTTTCAAACATTCTGCCAAAAGAAGGCGCGTTATTCAGGAACTTCTTGCTTAAGGAAGTTGAAATATTGAACTTGCTTACTCTTCTAAGGCTGAAAAAGGCAAAGCTTGCAAAAGAGGCTGTAAAGGATTTTATTATTTTGTCTGGCAATAAAGCAAAAGACTCAAAAATGGCAAAGTTAATCGATCTTGAGGACTTAGGGCAGCTCTCAAAAGCTTTGGAAAAAACAGAATACAAAAGCATGGTTGTTAAGGGAATTGAAGACTTTAAAAAAACAGGCTCTTTGATTGCACTTGAGACTGAACTTTACAAATATCTTCTGAATAAATCAGTTTTGTTTATGCACCAGCATCCTTTGTCAATTGATGTTATACTTGGCTATATGTTTGCAAAAGACATTGAATCAAGAAATTTGAATATAATGCTCAAAGGCAAGCAGCTTGGCTTGAAAGAAGAATTTATTGAAAGCCAATTAATACTTGAATAAAATGGTTAAGATTGCAGTTGCAGGAAGCAATGAATTTGTTGTTGGGTTTCAGTTAGCTGGGATAAAAGATACTATTGAAATTGCTGGCGATTATTTTAATCAACTGAAAAATCTAAAAAATAAAAAAGAAATTGGTATTGTTGTTGTAGATGAAAAAATAATGGAAAATCTTGATCCTTACCAAAAACTTGTCATAGAAGCATCTGTTGACCCTGTTTTTATTCCAGTTTCAACAAAAGTAGAGCAAGATAGCTTGAAAAGACTTATAAAAAAGTCGATAGGGGTAGATTTGTGGAGATAAAGTGAAACAAAGTTTCACGAAACTCCTCGTATAATTCGAAGGTAAAATGGACAAGGGTGTTTTATATAGGATTGCTGGGCCAGTTGTTGTAGCTAAAGGAATAAAGCCGAGAATGTATGATGTTTGCAGGGTTGGAAATGAAAAGTTAATGGGCGAAGTTATTCAAATAGAAGGAGAAAAAATAATCATTCAAGTTTACGAGGATACTTCTGGAATTAAGCCAGGAGAGCCTGTTGTGAATACAGGCGAGCCGTTAAAGGTTGAGCTTGGTCCGGGAATGCTTGGGAGCATCTATGACGGAATACAAAGGCCTTTGCCTGTGCTGATAAAGCAGATGGGAGATTTCATTAAAAGGGGGGTTGATGCGCCTGGATTAGACTACGCGAAAAAATGGGATTTCAAAGCAATTGTTAAGAATGGCGACAATGCTGCTGCTGGGCAAATTATTGGAGAGGTTGAAGAAAACCCAGGCATAATTCATAAAGTGATGGTGCCTCCTAACCAGAAAGGCAAAATTACAGAAATTAAGTCGGGAAAATTTAGTGTTAATGATGTAATTGGAAAACTTGATAATGGGTATGAATTAAGATTAAAGCATAATTGGCCTGTAAGAATATCAAGGCCCGTTGGTGCAAAACTAAAACCAGAATCACCATTGATAACGGGGCAGAGAATTTTTGATGCTTTATTTCCATTAGCTAAAGGCGGAGTAGCAGCTATTCCTGGACCGTTTGGAGCGGGAAAAACAGTTTCCCAGCAAAGCCTTGCAAAATGGTCAGACGCTGATATTATTGTCTATGTTGGTTGCGGCGAAAGAGGGAATGAGATGACAGAAGTTCTTACAGAATTTCCAGAGCTAAAAGATCCGAGAAGCGGCAAGCCATTGATGAACAGAACTGTGCTGATTGCTAACACTTCTAATATGCCTGTTGCAGCAAGAGAAGCAAGCATCTATACAGGAGTTACAATTGCTGAGTACTTTAGAGACATGGGCTACTCAGTTGCATTGATGGCAGACTCAACATCAAGATGGGCAGAAGCAATGCGTGAAATTTCATCAAGATTGGAAGAGATGCCAGGCGAAGAAGGTTATCCAGCTTATTTGTCAACTAGGTTAGCTCAATTTTATGAAAGAGGTGGAAGAGTGATTCCGCTTGGCACTAAAAAAGAAGGGAGTGTAAGCATAATTGGAGCTGTTTCTCCTCCTGGAGGAGATTTTTCAGAGCCTGTAACTCAAAGCACTTTGAGGGTTACAAAAGTTTTCTGGGCACTTGATGCAAAGCTTGCGCAGAGGAGGCATTTTCCAAGCATAAACTGGCTTACATCATATTCTTTGTACCTTAACACTTTAGAGCCATGGTTTGCAAAAAATGTTGCAACTGATTGGCAGTTGTTAGTTGGGGAAATGATGAGCATTTTGCAGGAAGAAGAGAAACTGCTTGAAATTGTGCAATTAGTCGGCTCTGATGCGCTGCCAGAAAGGCAGCAATTAATACTGCAGGTTGCAAGATTAATAAGGGAAGTTTTGCTGCAGCAGAACGCATTCCATGAAATAGATGCTTATTGTGAATTAAATAAAACATATTCAATTATGAAAGCAATAAGCCATTTTTCAAAGCTTGCAAATGCTTCTCTTGACAGCGGAATGAGAGTTCAGCAGATAATTGCAACGAAAGCAAAAGACAGATTGAGCGAAGTAAAGTTTGTAAAAGATTACGAGAAATTGTTGCAGGAAGTAACAAGCCAGATGGAAAAGGAGTTGAGAGGTTGATTATTATTTTTAAAATCAATATTAATGGTAGAATAAAAATAATGCGATGTGGAAGATAAAACAAATTTAACGATAACATGAATTTCACATTAATAAAAAACATCACAATATCAATAATGAAAAATCCAATAACGATTGAACATTAAAAAATAAAATAAAAAAATTCAAAATGAAAGCTTACTCACTAAAGTTCGTAGCCTTCATTTTGAAGGCATGCATAATAAAAATAGGTTGTTCAAAATGAAGGAATACAAAACAATAACAAGAGTTGCTGGACCGTTGATTTTTGTTGGGAAAACAGAGCCGATTGGATATGCAGACATTGTGAAGATAATGCTGCCGAACGGCGATGTAAAAAACGGGCAAGTTTTGGACACAAGCGACGATATTGTTGTTGTGCAAGTGTTTGAAGGAACTGCTGGAATTGATATTGACACGAGAGTGAAATTCTTGGGAGATACGTTAAAGCTGAATGTTTCAAAAGACATGCTTGGGAGAATTTTAAGTGGGAGTGGCAAGCCAATTGATGGTGGGCCTGAAGTTATACCAGAGAAAAGATTGGACATTATTGGAGCTGCCATTAATCCTTATGCAAGAGCTTCTCCTCATGATTTTATACAAACTGGGCTTTCAACAATTGATGCGATGAACACGCTTGTTCGTGGGCAAAAATTGCCTTTGTTTTCTGGCTCTGGATTGCCTCACAATGAAATTGCCTTGCAAATCGCTCGCCAAGCAAAGGTTGTTGGCAAGCAGGAAAATTTTGTTGTTATTTTTGCAGCAATGGGCATAACCAATGAGGAAGCTCAATATTTTATCAGTGATTTTGAGCAGACTGGAGCGTTGGAAAGAAGCGTTGTTTTTCTCAATCTTGCTAACGACCCTGCTGTTGAAAGATTAGTAACTCCAAGAATGGCTTTGACTGCTGCAGAATATTTTGCATTTGAGCACGATGCACATGTTCTTGTTATATTGACTGATATGACTTTTTATTGTGAAAGCCTGAGAGAAATAGGAGCAGCACGAGAAGAAATTCCCGGCAGAAGAGGCTATCCTGGATACACATATACGGACTTGGCAACAATATATGAAAGAGCTGGGATTATCAAGGGAAAGAAAGGCAGCATTACGCAAATTCCAATCTTAACCATGCCAAGCGATGACATAACTCATCCAATTCCTGATTTGACTGGGTACATAACTGAAGGGCAAATTGTTTTGGTAAGGGAACTGCACAGAAAAGGAATTTATCCTTGCATTGATGTCCTGCCTTCGCTTTCAAGGCTTATGAATCTCGGCATAGGACCAACAAGAACAAGAGAAGACCATAAGCAAGTAAGTGACCAGCTTTATGCTGCTTATGCTGAAGGCAAGGACTTAAGAGGATTAGTTGCAATAGTTGGAGAAGAGGCTTTAAGCGAAAGAGATAAAAGATTTCTGAGATTTGCTGCTGAATTTGAAGACAAATTTGTAAGGCAGAGAAAAGATGAAGACAGAAGCATTGCAGAAACGCTTGATTTGGGATGGAAGCTATTAGGAATGTTGCCTGAAAGCGAATTGACAAGAATAAGCCCAGAGTTGAGGAAGAAGTATTACAAGGAGCAGTAAAACTTATTTTTAATGTTTTTAAATTTTTAATGGCAAAATAAATTATTGGAATGCGCCTATTGTCAAGCGCAAGAAGAACAAAAACATCCATTATTAAAACATTCAATAAAATTCAATATGGCTTCGCCAAAATTCAGCGCTCGGCAAAAGTTTTCGTAGCTGACGAGCGAGTCTAGTGGCATAAGCGAGCGAAAGCGAGCTTTCGCATGTCGATAAATGCTTCGCATTTTCGATCATGCTCGGAAATCGATGATTTCCGACATGTCACTCGAGCCTCGCATGTCACACATTGATTTTTGCCTTACCCATACATTCATTAAAAATGAAATTTAAATAAAATGCCACAAGACATCAAGCCAACAAGAAGCGAACTATTAAAGTTAAAAAAACAGATTAAGTTAGCTAAATCTGGATATAATCTTTTGAAGAAAAAGAGAGACGGCTTGATTCTTGAGTTTTTTGAAATTCTTAAGAAGGCAAAAACTTTAAGGGAGGATTTGGTCAATGAATACAAAATTGCATTGGAAAAAATAAACATTGCAAGAGTTTTGGAGGGCGACTTGAAAGTAAAGTCAATTGCAATGGCAATAAAAGGCATTCCAGATGTAAAGCTCACAACAAAAAACATAATGGGAGTTAAAGTTCCAAAGATAGAAGCTGGTGAAATAAAAAAGGCTTTTCTTGAGAGAGGTTATGGTGTTTATAATTCTTCAGCTATTGACGAAGCTGCTGCAGCATACGAAAAGGTTGTTGAAAAAATAATATTGGCTGCAGAGGTTGAAACTTCAATGAGAAAACTGCTTAGCGAGATTGAAAAAACAAAAAGAAGGGTCAATGCGCTTGAGTTTGTTGTCATTCCAAATCTTGACAAAACAAAGGGATTTATCCAATTAAGGCTGGAGGAGATGGAAAGGGAAAATATTTTCAGGATGAAAAGGATAAAGGCAAAAGCTTGATTGATTTTTATTGTTTGAAGAAATAGTTTTTTATTGAAATGTCCTATTGTCGCGACAAACAGTAAATAAAGAAATCAGATTTTGTAAAAATCATTAAAATCGACATTATTAAAAATTTCAATCCGTCCCTTCGGGACAATATTTAGTGCTCGCCCTCGTTGTCTACCACACACTCGGGCTCTCCTATATATTACAATAAAAATAAATGAACAAGCAAACAAAACAAAAAATCTTACAAAAACTGCCAATAGCTTTTCATATAATTAATTTTATACTTGTGGTTGGGTTTCTTATTTATCTTTATTTTTGGGTTAAGGCGAGGAGTTGAATCGTATATATTTATATATATAGACAATTGCGTTGATTATTTGATTTGTGCGCAATTGTCTATCTCGTAAATTGCGGCTATTTATTACACTAATCACCGCAATTTACGATACAAGTAGACATAAAATCCAAAAAAGAGGTATAAAATGCTGAATTTTGTATTTGCATCCAGTATACTATCACTAATTGTTGCATTATTTCTTGCATTATACGTTCTAAAAAAGCCTGCTGGAAATGAAAAAATGCAGGAAATTTCTGAAGCAATTCATAAAGGAGCATTGACTTTTCTTAAAAAAGAGTATGAAGTTTTGATTGTTTTTTTGATTATAGTTGCATTAGTTCTTTATTTTTTTCTTAACATTAAACTTGCAGTTTCATTTATTATTGGAGGGATTTTATCTGCTTTGGCTGGCAATATTGGAATGAGGATTGCAACAAAAGCAAATTCAAGAACAACAGAAGCAACTAAAACTAATATTGGAAATGGATTAAGGCTTGCTTTTTACTCTGGCTCTGTAATGGGGCTTTGTGTTGTTGGAATTGGATTACTTGGGGTTTCTGTGTTATATCTCGTTTTTAATGATCCAAACATAATCTATGGTTTTGGTTTTGGAGCTTCTTCAATTGCTTTGTTTGCAAGAGTAGGAGGCGGCATTTACACAAAAGCAGCCGATGTGGGAGCTGATTTAGTCGGTAAGATAGAGAAAGGAATTCCCGAAGATGATCCAAGAAATCCTGCTGTAATTGCAGATAATGTTGGCGATAATGTTGGAGATGTGGCCGGAATGGGAGCTGATTTGTTTGAGAGCTATGTCAACAGCATAATTGCAGCAATGGTGCTTGGCTTAGTTCTTGGAGCAAGCTATGTAATCTTGCCATTGAGCTTAGCTGCATTGGGGATTTTGGCTTCAATATTTGGAATTTTATTTGTAAAGGCAAAAGATGAAAACCATCTTTACAGTGCATTGAATGCCGGACTTTATTCAAGCACAATACTCATGGCAATATTCTCTTATTTGCTAGTTAATTACAAAGGTTTTGGCATTGGCATTTTTTATGCAACTTTATCTGGATTGATTGTTGGAGTTGTGATTGGGTTATATACAGAGTATACGACATCAAATAAAAATAAGCCAACTAAAAGCATTGCAATTGCAGCGCAAACAGGAGCTGGGACTAATGTAATTCAAGGCTTGGCTGTTGGAATGTTCTCTACTTTAATTCCTGTAATTGCTGTTTCAATAGCTGTTTTAATCGCTTACAAATTTGCTGGATTGTATGGAATTGCAGTTGCCGGAGTTGGGATGCTGTCTACGCTTGGAATTACACTGGCAATTGACACTTATGGCGCTGTTGCTGACAATGCTGCTGGCATTTCAGAAATGGCAGGGCTTGGTGAAAATATAAGAGCAAAAACAGAGCAGCTTGATGCAGTAGGCAACACGACAGCTGCAATCGGCAAGGGATTTGCAATCGGCTCAGCTGCACTGACAGCGCTTGCTTTGTTTGCAAGCTTTATTGAGATAACAAAGATTGATGTTATGAGCATTTCTAATCCAAAAGTAATTGTTGGATTATTTATTGGAGGAATGCTTCCATTTTTATTCAGCTCTTTTGCAATGCAGGCTGTTGGAAAAGCTGCAAGCGGCATAGTTAACGAAGTTCGAAGGCAGTGGAAGGAAATAAAAGGATTGGCCAAAGGCAAGGCAAAGCCGGATTATGAAAGGTGCATTGCAATAAGCACAAGAAGCGCTTTGAAGCAAATGATAATTCCTTCATTGCTTGCAATATTTGCCCCTATTGTTGTTGGATATGTTTTTGGATTGGAAGCTCTTGGCGGATTGCTTGTTGGCTCTATTGTTACAGGATTTTCACTTGCAATATTCATGGCTAATTCTGGAGGAGCATGGGACAATGCTAAGAAATATATTGAAGCAGGCAAGCTTGGTGGCAAAGGCTCAGATACGCATAAAGCGGCTGTTGTAGGCGACACAGTTGGAGATCCATTCAAAGACACAGCAGGGCCTTCATTGAATATTTTGATTAAGCTTATGTCTATTGTGGCGATTGTTTTTGTGCCGCTGATGGTTTGAATTTTAATTCATGTAAAGTAAACTTGTTAGGCATACACTTTGCACATGGATTTTTTCTATTGTATACTTAATAACGTGACTTAGCAATTCAATAAACTTTAAAAACAAATAAAATTTTCTTCCTATATGCAGAAATTTTTCACTCTTAAGGATTTGGATGTAAAAGGCAAAAGAGTTCTTTTGAGATGCTCTTTTGATGTTCCTATAGACTCTAATAAAGGTTTACTAGACCATAAAAGAGTAAGAGACGACTCTAGAATAAGAGATGCTATTCCGACATTAAAATATTTAATAGAAAATAATGCAAAAATTATTCTTGCAGCAGGTTGGCTTGGAAGGCCAGAAGGCGAAGAACCTGAGCTAAGTATGGCTCCTGTTGCATTGCGCTTGCAAGAAATACTAAAAGAAAATGGATTGTTAAAGCATGAGATACTTTTAACTCCAAACTGCCTAGATGGAAGTAAACCCAGAAGTGTTTATAAAAATAAGTATGAAGTTGTTAAAGCAGTAAATGGTTTGAAAGAAGGTCAAGTCATAGTTTTGGAAAATGTCAGGTACGATCCAGAAGCTAATGCAAATGACCAAGAGTTTGCAAAGTTTATTGCGTCTTTAGCTGGAAAAAATGCAATTTATGTCAATGAAGCAGAGGCCCAAAATCATCGCCCAGAAGCAACAATTGTCAGCGTTCCTCATTGTATTGTTGAAAATGGCGGCAAAGCTGTTTTTGGATTTAAATGCGCGGAAGTAATAAAATATATTGGAAATGTGCCAAAATTATTGCAGAAAAAAGGAAGAGGACGATTTATTTTTTTCTTATCAGGAAAAAAAATTGAAACACAGATTGGAATAACATCAAAAATAACTGTAATGCATTCACTTTTAGATAAAATGAAAAAAGGTGATGTATTAATTGTGCAAGGGGCTGTTACCTACACATTCCTCTTAGCTAAAGAATTTCTAGACGACATTGAAAAAAATATAAAAAAAATAGAGAATATTATTAAAGACTTTAATAAGAGACAAAAAGAAGAATCTGATAAAATAAAAAAAAATAATAAGCAATATGCATCAAAAATTTTAGCTGAGAAAGAGACGCAATTGCAAAAAGAAAAAAGTGAAAAACTTAAGGAATTAATTGGCATATCCGACGAGAAAATCAAGAGGATTATAGGAAATTCTTTTGTTGAATGGAAAGAAATAGGCGAGCAGATAATATTTGCAGCGCAGGTTTTATTAAAATCCAGAGAAAGAGAAGTTGAAGTTCTGCTTAGCACAGATCATACTATAACCAATAATTATCCTGACAAGTTTGGAAATCTTCCAAAAGATGCTGAACTTAAGGTTTATAACGCTCCAACAGGAATTCCAAATGGATGGATTGGAGTTGCTCCAGGTCCTAAAACTTTAGAAACAATTTGTAAAAGAGTAAAAGACTGTTATCTATTAATTCTAGCAGGACCTATTTCCATTGAAGATGAAAAAGTTGAAGAACATTCTAATACCAATAAAAAACTGATTGAAGCTATTAAAGAAGCAAAAGATAAAGGAGCTGTTACAATAGGCGCAGGTGGTGATACGGCTGCTTTAATAAAAAAGTGGAATGGAGAAAATGCCTTTACTATAATATCAAATGCCGGCGGGGCAACCTTAGAATTGATAGAAAAGGATGGAAAGCTGCCAGGAATAGAGGCGCTGGAAGAGAACTACAAAAGATTTAAGTAGTTAAATTCTAATTGGCATTTTATGTGGATTACGAAGCTTAAGCTGAAGCATGCAGACTGCCCTATTGTAAACAGGTGCCAAAAATTCAACCTGATAGTGCTTTCTTATCCTAGCGTATGGCATGAGAAAAAAGGAAAGAAATTTGCAACAACAACATGCTATTTTCAAAGCAATGATGAAAAGCAAAAAGCTAAGTTTATAGAAGATTTAAAGGCAGATAGAAGAATAACTAATTTAGAAGTTTCTGGAGATGTTTTTACTTACGAAATTGATCTCGGCAAAGAAGGAGAACATGTTATGATTTATCACAACAAAAACATAATTTTTGTTAAGCCTACAGTAAACCATTATGACGGGCATGAATACTGGGAGGTTGCTTCATGGAAAAGGGAAGAGCTTGAAGAATTCATTAAAGCGCTGAAAAGCCATATGGACATTTGCGAGATTATGAAAATTGAAAATTCTCCGCTGACAGATGTTTATTTTCCAAATGTGATGCCGAAGCTGTCCAAGCACCAGAAAACTGCGCTTGAAATCGCCTACAATAACGGCTATTATTCTTATCCGAGAAAAGTCACTCTTAAACAGCTTGCAAAAATTGCAAAAGTAGGCATTTCCACATTTCAGGAGCATTTGAGAAAGGCTGAACTCAAGCTTTTGCCTGTTATAATTGAGCAGCAGATTAAAAAATAAGCGTCGAACAATTTCGGCTTTTTCTTTTAATATAACCTAAAAACCGAACAATTTCGGGTAAAAATTGATATTCTGATGTTTATTTGATACTATTATGAAGTGATAAACATGGCTCTAGAAGACAAGCTTGACAATGGCAGCAATAATTATGAATCAACTCTTGAAGCAAAGCTGAACAAAAAGTCAAGCTGGTTTAAGATTGCATTAAACACACTCCTGTATACTCCTGTTCTAGCAGCGTCTGCGGCAATTTTTGGCCATGTCGCAGTATTGTCAACCACAATTCCCGCAATAGGCTACACAATTGGCGGATGGTACGAGAATAAAAAAAAGAAGATAAAAATGACGTGGAACAGGGTAAGGAGAGAGGCATATACTGGAAATATCATGGGTTTTCTTGACTACTGGCTTTTTTCAATGCCTGAGAAATTGTTTAAGGCGTATCCTGCAATCTTCAACTCCGATACATTTTCAGGCATGCTTGCAACATCGCTTGTCTTTAACCCGCTGTTGTTTATCCCTGTCAATATTTTGTACAGCACTTTCTTTTACTTAAGGGACAAGGTTGGCTTTGGCAATACCGTCAAAGGATTTTTTAATGGCAGAATAACAGGTTATTTAAAAAATACATATCAAAATGTCAAGCAAAACTTGGGCAAGGACACATGGAACGTTTTCAAGTACCTTTTTCCATTGCACTTTTTTCAGACCCATTATCTGCCAAAAATCGCTCAAAATGTTCCTTATTTAAGAGATATGCCCGTTGCTGCGCTTAGAATGACACAGAGCGCCTTGGTTAATAATCCTCTCTACAGGCTTATTATGGGCAGGCAGGGAAAACAGGGGTATGCTTCAGTTCCCACATATGCAAAAGCTCCAGCAACAGCTTATGCTTATAGCAAATAACACAAATAATTGAGCAATGAATAATGTTCTTTGCTTATTACGAACGAGCATGTATTGCTCAATTAATTATGCGAGTGAGTATAGAAGCAAAAATAAAGTTTAACTCAAGCAACAACCCTAATCTCTCCCTCAAAAATCCCCCTAACAGAACTTTCAATTTCATTTTTCAAGTTTTCAATAGAATTGTTTAATTCAATGAAGTCATCTTTAATTCTATTATACTCATAATTATTCTTTTCAATTCTTAAATTGGTGTCTTCCAATTGCTTGTTGAAGTTTCTGAATTTTTCGGCAACGCCAGTTGATTTTATTTTATTTTCTATATCTTCCATTTCTGCCTTGAATGAGAAATATTTCTTGACAAACTGCTCCAAAAACTCTTTGTCCATTTTTTTAATCTCCTCAAGCGATTTTTCCTTTTTCTTGTCGTCAATCTGCAGTTTATCTTCCTGCAGTAATTTGTCCAAATTTTTAAAAATTTCTAAAATAACAAAATTTTTATCATTAGCAAGAATTTCAAGCGGCTGCTTCAGATAATCCAAAACAATTTCTTCATGTTCAAAAGCAATGTGCGAGTATTTTCTCAAAGCCCTTTCCAAAACAGAAAAGCTTTGCAAAATCTGATTTTCATCGTTGTAAAAAGCGCTTGCTTTGATTTTTTTCTCTTCATTCAACTTCAAGAAATTATTATGTTCGTCACTTTTGTTGAATTTTTCTATATTATCCATTATTGTACCTTTTTCATTGTTGGCAAGCTTTAAATCAGCTTCCATATTTTTGAAATCAACATCTAAGTTGATTTTCTGCTTTATTTTTGATTTCAGGCTCTGCACCTTTTCCTTTGCCCTGTTGACAGAAACCATCTTTTCGCTGTTCAAGGCAGACTTTAATTCCCCGAACAGGCTGTCAAACTTTTTTATGCTTTGCGCTATCCTGCTTGTCTCATTTGCGAAGAATTCCTGCAGTATTGTATAGCTTCTCAGGGTTGACTTGTTTAAATTGCTTATTAACTCGTCAAAAAGCCTGCAGAACCCAACAAGATAAAAATAGTCCTTGTTGTTGACTTCCATGTGCCCGAGGAAAGAGTTAATTGCTCTTGCGTATGCTTTCCTGTTTCCTTCCATGTACTGCTTTGCCTTGAAAGGAATGTTGGGATTCTGCAATTTCGCGTTTTCCAGAACCTCAACATTAATCCTTGCCCTTTGCAGCTCCTCATTAACTTTAATTAGTATTTCTTCTATCTGCTGCTGCACTTCTTCCATTAGCGGCTTTGATTTCTCGTCAAGCCATTCCTCAAGGTTTTGCAGGCTAATCTCTGTAGGCTTTTTTACTTCCTGTTCTTCTTCATTTTTGAATATTCTTTTTAGGTGTCGAAAATGAATCATCAACCTACTACCTATTGACATGTTCTCATCATCTTTACTAATTTCATTCATTTTCGAGCATGCTCAAAAACCACTTCTTATCATTTCGTTAAGAGCATGTAAATTAAATAGGTTATTGTGGTTTTTGACAAATTCCAGCATTTTATGCTAGGTTAGGAGTTAGTGCATATAATTTTTACTATTTTTAAAGGGTTAAAAAAGGTTTCTCAAAAACCTTTATAAATACCCCTAATTTCCCAAAAAGGCTATGGTTTTATCTTTACTAAGTATTGTTATTGTTATAAGCATTTTGGCTTTGCTGTTTGCAGTATACTTAACACGGCAGGTTCTCAGCAAAGACACTGGGACAGGGGCAATGCAGGAAGTCTCTAATGCAATTAAAGTCGGCGCTGAGGCTTTTGTCAAGAGGCAATACACAACAATTGCCATTCTTTCCATCATTGTGTTTATTATTATATTTGCAGCTTATGCTTATTTTGGCAATAATTTTGCCCTTGGATGGAGAACAGGACTTGCTTTCCTGTTTGGAGCGGCAAGCTCTGCATTTGCAGGTATATTCGGAATGTGGATTTCTGTGAGAAGCAATATAAGGACTGCAAGCGCTGCACGAAAAAGCATGAATGACGCTTTTGTTGTTGCATTCAGGGGAGGGGCAGTTTCAGGAATTGTTATTGTTGCAATGTCACTGCTTGGAGTTGGGATTATTTACAGCTTGTTTAGCATTGGATTAAGCACTGAGCAGGCAGCCAAAAATGCCCCCTTCCTTATTGTTGGATATGGCTTTGGCGCAAGCTTTGTTGCATTGTTTGCGCAGCTTGGAGGCGGAATCTACACAAAAGCTGCTGATGTCGGCTCTGATTTGGTAGGCAAGGTTGAGAAGGGCATTCCAGAAGATGACCCGAGAAATCCTGCTGTTATCGCTGACCTTGTTGGGGACAATGTTGGAGACTGTGCTGGCAGAGGAGCAGACTTGTTTGAAAGCACAGCAGCTGAAAATATAGGAGCAATGATACTTGGAGTTGCGCTGTATCCTGCATTTGGCATTAATGGAATTATGTTTCCACTTGTTGCAAGGGCATTTGGGCTGATTACAACTATAATCGGAATCATGACAGTAAAATTAAAAAGCGAAAACGAAAATCCTATGACAGCTTTAAACAGGGGATATTATATCACAAGTTTTCTTGCAGCGATTGTATTCTATTTCACGACAAAATTGCTTCTCAACAATATATGGTTCTTTTATGCTGGTTTGGTTGGACTGGTAACAAGCATACTGATTGTTTGGATAACTGTTTACTACACAGAATCAGACCCATTCTTTTTTAAAAACAGTCCTGTAAGAAAAATTGCAAAAGCTTCATTGACAGGGCATGCAACCAACATAATTTCAGGATTTGCTGTTGCTATGGAAGCAACTGTCCTTCCCGTAATTGTGCTTTCAGTTGCCTTGATAGTTTCATTTTACTTTGGAAAGATGAGCGGTATTGAGCACGGCGGCTTGTATGGAACCGCTGTCGCTACAATGGGCATGCTTGCAACAGCCGCTTACGTTCTTGCAATGGACAATTTTGGGCCAATAACAGACAATGCCGGCGGAATAGCTGTTATGAGCAAGTCAGGAGCCGAGGTGAGGAGAAGGACAGACAAGCTCGATGCCGTCGGCAACACAACAAAGGCCCTGACAAAAGGCTATGCAATTGGAAGCGCTGCATTGGCAGCATTCCTACTTTTCAACGCCTACCTTGATGACGTTAAGGTGCATCTTGCAAAGAAAGGAATAGAGCTGGCAGCAATAACAGTAGACTTGTCAAAAATACATGTTTTCGTGGGAGCATTAATCGGAGCAATGCTTATTTTCCTTTTCAGCGCTTTTGCAATAAGGGCAGTTGGCGATGCTGCTTTCTCGATCGTAAATGAGGTAAGAAGGCAGTGGAAGGCAAAGAAAGGAATTATGACCGGAAAGGAAAAGCCCGACTATGCAAGGGTTGTTGACATTTGCGTCAAGGCTTCATTAAAAGAAATGATTTTGCCTGGCATTTTAGTTGTTGTGGTGACAGTAATCGTAGGAGTTGTTTTGGGATACGAGGCTGTTGCAGCTTTCCTGATGGTTGCCACAATCACTGGAATTTTAATGGCTTTATTGCTTAATACAGGTGGAGGCGCATGGGACAATGCAAAAAAGCTGATTGAGGAAGGCGAGCATGGAGGAAAAGGAAGCGAGGCGCACAAAGCAGCTGTGACTGGAGACACAATTGGCGATCCATTTAAGGATACTGCAGGACCTTCATTGCATGTTTTGATTAAGCTACTTAGTACTATTACGCTTGTTCTGGTGCCGCTGTTTGTTTAATGGAGTTCTTTTTTGAAAAGTTTATTAAAAGATAAAATAACATTAAAATAAAATTCAATAAAATAATAAATAAAAATCAAATGCCAAGAAAATACCCTAAAAGAACGCATAAAATACAGCAAATAGCTAAAAAACGCATAAATTTTCTTTTTAATGAAGCCAAAGCAGTGTTCAAGAAAGACTCAAAGCTTTCTGATAAATGCGTAAAGCAGGCAAGAAGAATAGCGATGAAATACAAAATAAGGCTTCCTTCTTCGCTTAAGAAAAGATTTTGTAAGAATTGCCACAATTATTTAGTGCCTGGCGTTAATTGCAGGGTTAGGCTTCATAAGCACAGGCTAATATATTATTGTATGAGTTGTAAGCATTTTATGAGGCATCCAATAAAGTAAAAAATTAAATGAGAATATCTAAATAATATTTTAATCCGCCTTCGGCAAAATTTAGTGCTCGGCATCTCCCCGATTGCCAGTGACATGCGAGGCTCGCGACGAGACTCGCTCACCAGCTACCCGAGACGCCTCGCCTATTGATTCATTGATACAATCAAAAGCGGATTACTTTTAACACCTTTGCATTCAAAAGTCGCTCTCGTATTTTTTGATTTTTATTGAACTATTTTGTCAATAAAAGTACTTAATCTATTTAGCTTCCATATAGAAAATAATCTATTTTTATACTCTCAAACGAAAGCTTTAAATATAAGTTATATCACTACAAAGTAACAAATAAATTATAAAATTGGGGGTTTTAATTATGTGCTTAGCTTGTTCAGTTGCAGAAAGCGCTTACTCTAAAAAAGAGAAGCAAGTTGATTATCCAAGTAATCAGGATTATAATAGTTCAGATAGTTTAACTTACTAAAATGAAAAGACCAATAATAGGGCTTGTTGCAGGAATTTTGGCAACAATTGCTACAGTACCTCCTGCTTCAGCAGATTGCTTTGATTCAACGGTAAGAATTTCGGATAAGGCAGCTTCAGTAGTTAGTAGTGTTAGGAAACATGTAGAAGATAGCAAAGGGTATTGTGATTTCGGTACAATTGTGGATACTAGATACAATACCCTTGGATGGTACACATTTGATAAACAAGGGAATAGGCTAAGAGTAACACCGTATGATGGTAGGTTCAAATCGGAGAGTGTTAAATACGACCAGGAAAGGGATTAAAATGACAAAAATTTTATTAAAAAAAGAAAGTTTA
>Ga0209514_10004613_pt1 | contig 18360 bp, 20 predicted proteins | sample Subgrocontami58m_FD_187452 | JGI IMG/M metagenome (GOLD analysis project Ga0209514, IMG submission 187452) | Subsurface groundwater microbial communities from S. Glens Falls, New York, USA - GMW37 contaminated, 5.8 m (SPAdes) (version 3) | ecosystem: Environmental > Aquatic > Deep subsurface >...
CCCACTCGCAGTCGAAGGCGAGGCTGAGGAACACGTCGGCCGGAGCGGCGGTGTCAGAGATGTGTCCGGAACGTCAGCGATGTGTCCGGAACGAAATGTCAAGCATCAGTCCGGACTACACAAGCTGCAGGCTGAGCGGTCTGTAAGGCGTCTGTCATGCGCCGGTCAGGGTCCTGCGCTTGCGTTCGACTGCCGGAGAACCGACGCGGAGGTGATGTGTGGACCACGAGCTTCGGCAGAGGCCGGACGCCCCGACACTCGTTCGCACGCCGGGCGCGCTGTTGACGAGGACCGACCTGCGCGAGCTCGGGCTCGAGCGTCGCGCCGTCGATGCGGTGTTTCGCGCGCTGCCCGTCGTCTGGCTGCCCGGGTACTCGCGGCCGATGATCCGCGCGGAGGACTACGTCGCGCTGCTCGAGCGGAGCCTGCACGACGACGACCGGGTCCGGGCGTAATGTGTTTGGCGCTTCTCGGAGAACTCGCCGGGGGCGCCCGCGCCAACGGACGGCCCCCGTCTCGACCGACACCTGACTGGAGGTGGCCGATCGTGCGGTGGAGGCTAACCGGTGCCTAGCGCGTGGGTCACACGGCGGGCGACTTCCAGCGGGGAACCCCGGTACCGCGTGTTGTTCCGCGTCGGCGGCCGAGAGTCGACGTCGCGCTACGCCGGCTCCTTCGGCACGAAGCGCGAGGCGCTCGCGCGCAAGGCATGGGTGCTGGGCGAGCTGGCGGCCATGCGCGTTCCGGATCTGACGCTGCTCCGGAAGGAGCCGCTGCGCTCGCCGACTCTGGCAACGGCGGCGTTGCGTTGGCGCGAGTCGCGGGTCGACGTCTCCGACGGCACGCGCGTTGTCCATCAAGTGGCGCTCGACCGTGTTCTGCCGTTGCTCGGCGACCGTCGCGTGGACGAGATCGGCGTCGACGACGTCAAGATGCTCGTGGTCGAGCTAGCGCGGGCGGGGCGCAAGCGGGAGACGATCAGGAAGTCGGTGAAGTACCTCGCCACCGTGCTCGACGACGCCGGCGTGCAACCGAACCCGGCGCGCGATCGGAGGGTTCGGCTGCCGCACGAGGAGCCGGTGGAGCTCGAGCCGCCGGCGACGGAGCACGTCGAGACCGTTGTTCGCCTGCTCCCGCGGGCGTATCGGCTGCCACTGCTCTGGCTCGACTGGTCGGGCGCGCGCCTGGGCTCGGTCGGGACGCTGCGGGTCGGCGACTACGACGAGCAGCGGCGCCGCGTTCGACTCCGAGCCGCGACGACGAAGACACGAGCAGCGCTGTGGGTCGACCTGCCCGATCCGCTCGCCGAGGCGATCGAGGCGACGCTGCCGCCGCGCGAGGATCGCGACACGACGGCGCCGCTGTTCCCTGTCGCCACGCCCGACGGCCTGCGCACCGCGATCGCGCGCGCCTGCCGCGCCGCCGGCATCCCGACGTTCTCGCCGCACGATCTCCGCCACCGGCGCATCTCGCTCCTTCACCGGCAGGGCCGGACGTGGGCGGAAATCGGGCGCTTCGTGGGTCAGAGGAAGCTGTCGATCACAGCCGACACGTATACGCACGTGCTCACCGACGGGCGGGAGATCGACCTCGCCGAGCTGCTCGACTCGGTCGCACGCTGAGGTCACCGACGTCCGGACGCGTCACCGAGGCCCGCTCGGTGCATACCCCGGTGCTACCCCCGCGCAGAAAAAATCATCGATAGCAGGGACGTCTTAAACCTGGCGGGCCCAATCTCACGTTTGCTTGCTTGCGGCGAGCGACCTCAGCCGTCGCTCGCCGTTCGCGGCGAGCCGCAGCTCGGGTAGACGGCGACTCCGCCGATGATCGAAGGAGGCCCGAGGTACTCGAGCGGCCCCTTCCAGGCGTCGTGCAGGCTCAGCTCGACCACCGCTCGGTCGACGTTCTTCCTTTGGAAGAAGTCCTGGAGATCCGGTGAGTGGGGGATCACGGCGTCGAAGTGCATCTCCCAGGCGGCCTTCACGGGCGTGAACGACTCGGGGAGCCCAGGTCGCACATAGCCGCCGGGCAGCCGAATGTCGAAGTCGGCGTCCACCTGCCACAGCAGCGAGTTCCCGGCCGCGTTCCACGGTACGGTGAAGACGCTCTCGCCGGGCTTGAGGCAGTCACGGTAGAGGCCTTGCGTGAAGAAGGCCGGGCGGACCGGCTCGAAGTGCCAGAGCGGCAGGTCGAGTCGCGGCACGAGCGCGAGCACCGCGAGCGCGGGAAGGAGAACGACGGCCGGCTTCGCCGCGCTCCGCATCCACAGGGCTACGATGACGGCTGCCGCGAGCGAGACGTACATCGAGAATCGCACGGGCAGTGTGTGGCTGAAGATCGGTAGTCGTGCGATCAGGTTCCACGGCAACGGCGTGATCTCGCGGCCCGCGACGTGCAGCGACGTCCCGAGTGCGGCGACAGCGCCTGTGACGAGCGCGAGCACGAGGAAACGCGAGCCGGGGACGCGCCACCGGCCGATCGCGTACCAGACGATCATCAGCACGACGGGCAAGCCCAGGTAGGCGGTCGTCTCGGAGTCATTCCCACCAAACCGCGCGGCGATGGGCGGCGCCCACACCGCGCCGGCGGCTATCAGGCGCGTCGGGACGAGGAAGTTGACAGCGTCGGCGCCGAAATCGGCGGGCCGGTTGATCGAGCCCGTTTCGACCTCGGTGAGGGCGTAGAAGAGCAGCGGCGCAGTCAGCACGGTCGCGAGCGCATAAGCCCCCAGCACGGGCCTAACGAGCGTGCGGAGGCGCGGTCGCACCGAGTGAACCGTTGCCGCCGCGAGACCCAACCCCGCGAGCAGCGCCAGCGTCAGCGTGAAGAACAGCTCGGTCGAGAACCACATCTGGATTGCCAGCAGGACACCGAGACGCCACGTGAGACCGCGCGCGTCGAGTGAGGACTCGACGTACTGCAGTACGAGCAGGGCGGCGACCGGGACGAGGAAGACCGGCGTCATGTGCATGTGGGCGAGGCTCTGGCCGAGCATGTAGCTCGAGAACCCGAAGAGGTAGCCGCCGACGACCGAGGGCCAGAACGAGCCGGTGACGTGCCGACAGAGCAGGAACGCCGTCGTCGCCGCGAGGGCCGGTGCGAGCACGGCGGCAGCGTTGTAGGCCGCGATCGCGCCGGCGGTGAGCGTCAGCGGCGCATAGGCGATGGCGAGACCCGGTATCGACGTCACCCACGCGAGGTTGATCCCGTCGGGTGCCCAGATCGCGTGCGTCACGAACGGGTTCGAGCCGTTTCCGAGAGCGTGCGGCCACCACGCGAACGACCAGACGAAGATCTGGGGATCGGCGCCGGTACCGATCAGCTCGCGCGACGGGTCGGGAAGCACCCGGATTCCGAAATAGCCGAACGAGATCGCGACGTAGCCGAGTGCGACGCCGACCGATTCCCACGTGCGCCGCGCCAAGGCGGGGATTCTAACGCGGTGCTCGAAGGACGTGCCGGACCCCCGTCACGGGAGGAGCTGGCATCTCGCCGAGAGGCGGGGGGAGCTCACCCATGCCTCGGGGCGGCGCACGACCCTCTTTCGATGAGCCTTCCGGAGAGACGGCAGTGTGTGGGCTCGCGCGGCGCGGGCTCGCGAAGCGGCACGGAGGTCATCCGCGACAGAAGGAGCTGGGCCGCCATCATCCCCATCTGCTCCAACGGGAGGGCGTACGTCGTGATCGGCGGGTTGCAGAGCGAGTACCACTCGGCATCGTCGAAACCGATCAGCGAGACATCGCGGGGGATCTCGAGCCCGAGCTCGGAGCAGGCTCGCAGGGCGCCGGTCACGAGTTGGTTGCTGCTCGCGAAGATCGCCGTCGGCGGCGACGGGCGGCTCATCAGCTCCAAGACGGTTTCGAAGCTCATCTGCGATGAGAAGTCCCCGTACCGCACGACGGCCTCGTCGAGATCCGCGCCGCTGCAGGCCTCCTCGAAGCCGCTGACGCGATCCCTGGTCGTGCTGACGGTCTCCGGGCCGGCGATCATCGCGATTCTCCGGTGGTTCAACGTCCCGTCGCCGATCCAGCAGATGGTGATCGGCGCCATCATCGTCGGCGCCGTCTGGCTCGACGGCGTGCTGCAGCGCCGGACCCGCTAGCCCGCGGATGGCGCGGGAGAGCTGAGGCCGTGAGCCACCGGCCTCAGCTCCGCCACGACCCCTAGCGCTTTTCGAGCGGCACGAAGTCCCGCTCGCCGTAGCCCGTGTAGAGCTGCCGCGGCCGCGCGATCTTCTGCTCGGGATCGGTCACCAGCTCGAGCCACTGCGCGAGCCAGCCGGCGGTCCGCGGGATCGCGAACATGACCGGGAACATCGCCGTCGGCAGCCCGAGCGCCTGGTAGATCAGCCCCGAGTAGAAGTCCACGTTCGGGTAGAGCTTCCGCGAGACGAAGTAGTCGTCCTCGAGCGCGATCCGCTCCAACTCGAGCGCGATGTCGAGCAACGGGTTGCGCCCGGTGACCTCGAACACGGAGTCGGCCGTGGCCTTGATGATCTTCGCGCGCGGGTCGTAGTTCTTGTAGACCCGGTGGCCGAACCCCATCAGCCGGCCGCCCTGCCCCGACTTGACCGCCTCGATGAACTCGGGCACGCGCTTGACGTCCCCGATCTCGGTCAGCATCCGCAGCACCTGCTCGTTGGCGCCGCCGTGCAGCGGTCCCCAGAGCGCCGCGGCCGCGCCGGCGAGCGCCGAGTACGGATCGACTCTGCTCGAGCCGATCGAGCGCATCGCGTTCGCCGAGCAGTTCTGCTCGTGGTCGGCGTGGAGGATGAAAAGCACCTCGAGCGCACGCTCGAGCGCCGGGTGTGCGCTGTAGCGCGGCTCGGCGACCCGGTACATCATCGAGAGGAAGTTCGCGGTGAAGCCGAGCTCGTTCTGCGGGTAGACGTACGGCAGCCCCAACCCGTGCCGGTACGAGAACGCCGCGATCGTCGGCACCTTGGCGATCAGCCGGTGCACCTGCTTCATCCGCACCTCGGGGTCGTCCACCGCGACGGCCTCGGGATAGAAGGTCGAGAGCGCCGCGATCACGCTCACGAACATCCCCATCGGATGGGCGTCGTAGTTGAAGCCCTCCATCAGCCGCTTGACGTTCTCGTGCAGGAACGTGTGGTAGGTGATCTCGTGCGTCCACGCCTCGAGCTCCGCGCTCCCCGGCAGCTCGCCGTGGATCAGCAGGTACGCGACCTCGAGGTAGGAGCTCTGCTCTGCCAGCTGCTCGATCGGGTAGCCGCCGTAGCGGAGAATGCCGCGGTCGCCGTCGATGAACGTGATCGAGCTCCGCGTCGAGGCGGTGTTCAGGAACGCCGGGTCGTAGCTCATCAGCCCGAAGTCGTCCTCGTCGACCTTGATCTTGCGCAGGTCGGTGGCGTGAATGGCCCCTTCCTCGATCGGCAGCTCGTAGCTCTGCCCTGTGCGGTTGTCGGTCACGCTGAGCGTGGCGGTGCGAGTCCGGGTTGCCATCGACGCTCCTTGCTGTCGCGGAGTGGAATGGCACATTGTGCTCCGGGTCACGCGGTCCGGGCGTCGTGCCGCACGCTGATCGGGGCTTCGGGTGACTACGGAGGGACGTTACGGAAGGACGAAACGACACGGGGCCCGCACCACAGCGCGGGCCCCGCTGCTCCCGAGGGAGCACGAGCACGACTTCAGGGGAGAGGAGTCGCGCCGGTCAGTGCGTATCTCTTGCACAACGCTCGCCGGGATGCGAGCCTGCCCTATCGGGCCACGGTAGACGAAAGGACTTGGTATGGGAAAGTTTCGGTCGCTCTCGATGATGGGACAGTTGGCGCTCGGCGGGAGCGTGCTCTATCTCATCTTCTCGTTCTTCAAGTGGCAAGAGGCTTGCGTGGGCGGCGACCTCGGGATCTGCGTCAGCCGCAACGCGTGGAACGGCTGGGGCTGGATCGCCGGGATCGCCGCGATCGCGATCATCGTCTACGAGGTCGCGCTGCTGATGGGCACGAAGGTTGACGTACGCGGCATGGCCCCGACGCTCGTCTCCGGGGTCCTCTCGCTCGTGCTCCTCCTCGCGACGGTGCTGAAGTTCTTCGTGGACAACGAGTTCCGGAAGTTCTTCTTCGCGGGTGTGCTCCTGATCCTGTCGATCGTGATCGCCGCAGCCTCGTGGCTGCGGATGAAGGAACAGGGCGTGAAGGTGCCGCGCCCGGGCGGCTCCCCGCCCGCCTGACGGCTCGCTGACGCCGCCGCGCCTGCGTGCCGGCGCGGCGGCGCCCCGGCTACACTGAGTGCATGGCCGAGATGGGGACTATGCGGGTCAAGAGCGGTCTCGCCGAGATGCTCAAGGGCGGGGTGATCATGGACGTCGTCGACGCCGAGCAGGCGAAGATCGCCGAGGCTTCGGGCGCCGTCGCGGTGATGGCGCTCGAGCGCGTGCCCGCCGACATCCGCCGGGACGGCGGCGTCGCGCGCATGTCCGATCCGGAGATGATCACGGCGATCCAGGCCGCGGTGACGATCCCGGTGATGGCGAAGTGCCGGATCGGCCATTTCGTCGAGGCGCAGATCCTGCAGGCACTCGAGGTGGACTACATCGACGAGTCGGAGGTGCTGACGCCCGCCGATCTCGCTCACCACGTGGACAAGTGGCAGTTCACGATCCCGTTCGTCTGCGGCTGCACGAACCTCGGCGAGGCGCTCCGCCGCGTCTCCGAGGGCGCGGCGATGATCCGCACGAAGGGCGAGGCCGGAACCGGCGACATCGTCAATGCCGTCACGCACATGCGCGCGGTCTTCGGCGGCATCCGCCGGCTCCAGTCGCTGCGCGAGGAGGAGCTCTTCGCCGAGGCGAAAGAGCTGCGCGCACCGTACGAGCTCGTCAAGTGGGTCGCCGACAACGGCCGCCTTCCGGTCGTCACCTTCACCGCCGGCGGGATCGCGACGCCCGCCGACGCGGCGCTCTGCATGCAACTCGGCGCGGACGGCGTCTTCGTCGGCTCGGGGATCTTCAAGTCCGGCGATCCGGAGCGGCGCGCGAAGGCGATCGTCGAGGCGACGACGCACTTCGCCGACGCGGAGATCCTCGCCCGCGTCTCGGCGGGCCTCGGCGACGCGATGGTGGGCATCTCCACCGCGAGCCTCGAGCCGAGCGAGCTGCTCGAGACGCGCGGCTGGTAACGGCGCTCCGCGCCTAGAATCCCTCTCGTGACGATCGGGGTCCTCGCCGTGCAGGGCAACTTCCGCGAGCATGCGGCGATGCTGCGCCGCCTCGGCGCGGACGTCGTCGAGGTGCGCCTGCCAGAGGAGCTCGAGGGGCTCGACGGGCTCGTGATCCCCGGGGGCGAGTCCACCGCGATCATGCGGCTGGCACGGTTGTACGGCCTCGATGAGGCGATCAGGCGGTTCGCCGGGCCGGTCTTCGGCACGTGCGCCGGGATGATCCTGCTCGATGGCGCGCACCTCGGCCTCATGGACGTCCTGGTCGAGCGCAACGCCTACGGCCGGCAGGTTGCGAGCTTCGAGGCCGACCTCGAGCTCGCGGGCGAGGAGAGACCGCTGCGCGGGGTCTTCATCCGCGCACCGCGCATCAGCGACGTCGGGCCGGAGGTCGAAGTGCTCGCCGAGCACGAGGGCGAGCCGGTGCTGCTGCGGCAGGGGCGCTTCCTCGTTGCCGCGTTCCACCCGGAGCTGACGGACGATACCCGGGTCCACGAGCGTTTCCTCGAGCTGGTGAAGGAGGCAGTCAGTGTCCGGGCATAGCAAGTGGTCGTCGATCAAGCACAAGAAGGGCGCCGCCGACGCCAAGCGCGGCAAGCTCTTCTCGAAGCTCTCGCGCGCGATCATCGTCGCGGCCAAGGAGGGCGGTGGCGATCCGGGCGGCAACCTCGCGCTCCAGAACGCGATCGAGAAGGCGAAGTCCTACTCGATGCCCAAGGAGAACATCGACCGCGCGGTCGCGAAGGGCTCGGGCGCCGACGCCGACGCGAGCGCGTTCGAGACGGTCGTCTACGAGGGGTACGGCGCCGACGGCGTTGCCGTGCTCGTCGAGGCCCTGACCGACAACCGCAACCGCACCGCGGCCGACGTGCGTCACCTCTTCGCCAAGCACAACGGCAACCTCGGCACGACGGGCGCCGTGGCCTGGCTGTTCGAGCGGCGCGGGATCGTGCTCGTGGACGCAGGGGGCGTGGACGAGGACGAGCTGTTGCTCGCTGCAGCCGACGGCGGCGCCGACGACGTCGAGCCGGACGGCTCCGTGTTCCAGGTCTCGTGCCCGATCGAGAGCCTTGCCTCGGTGCGGCAGGCGATCGAGTCCGCCGGGTTCCACGTGGAGTCGGCCGAGCCCTCGATGGTGCCGAAGACCACTGTCGCGATCGAGGACGAGGCGACGGCGAGGAAGGTCGTGCACCTGATCGAGGCGCTCGAGGACAACGATGACGTCCAGGGCGTCTACGCGAACTTCGACATCCCCGAGCACATCCTGGAGGCAGTCGCCCTGTAGAGCTCTCCGAGAGGGTGCTATGGGGGAACCACGGGCTCCACCACAGTGGGGAGGAAACGTCCGGTACGGCGCCTAACCTCTCCTCGTGAAGGTTCTCGGCATCGACCCAGGGACGGCTGCGTGCGGGTACGGCGTGGTCCACGAAAGCGGAGGGCGCATCAGGGAGCTCGCCCACGGGTGGTGGCAAACCCCCGCGCGGGAGCGTCCGGAGCTCCGCCTCAAGACGATCTTCGACGGCGTGCAGGCGCTCATTGCGGAGCATGCGCCGGACGCCGTCGCGCTCGAGGAGTCGTTTGTCGGCGCCGACGCCCGCACCGCGCTCTCCGTCGGGCAGGCGCGCGGGGCCGTGCTCGTCGCGGCCGCCACCCTCGGCGTCGAGTGCGCGGAGTACGCGCCGGCCCGCGTCAAGCAGGCGGTCTGCGGGTACGGGCGCGCGGAGAAGGAGCAGGTGCAGCGCATGGTGAAGGCGATCCTCGGCCTCGAAGCGCCGCCGACGCCGAACCACGCCGCCGACGCGCTCGCGGTCGCGATCTGCCATGCGCTCGCGCCGCCGCTGCTGAGGATCGCCGGGTGATCTCCAGACTTCGGGGGAAGCCCGTTGCCCGGACAGCCGAGGGGCTCGTGCTCGACGTCAACGGCGTCGGGTACCTCGTCGCCGCGACGCAGGGCGCGCTGCGCAAGGCCTCCGGCGATGGCGAGGTCGTCGTCGAGACCTACCTGCACGTGCGCGAGGACGCGCTCCAGCTCTACGGCTTCGCCGATCTCGCCGAGCGCGAGCTCTTCCTCCACCTCCTGTCCGTGACGGGCGTCGGGCCGAAGGTGGCGCTCGCGATCGTCTCGAGCTCTCCGGCCGCCGAGCTGCGCCGCGCGATCGCGCTCCAGGACTCGGCCCGCTTCCAGGCGATCCCCGGGATCGGCAAGAAGCTCGCCGAGCGGATCGTGCTCGAGCTGAAGGACAAGCTGGGCTCGGCCGCTGACGCGCCCGAGCCTAGAGAGGCAGGTGTTTCGCCCCATCTGGTTGCCCGTGACGCGCTGGTGGAGCTGGGCTTCGGTCTCGTCGAGGCCGAGCAGGCGCTCGCCGCCACGGATTCCGAGTTGTCGCCCGAGGAGCGCGTCCGGCTCGCCTTGCGGGGGGCCGCCGCATGAGCACGCAGTTCCTCGCCCCCGCGCTGCAGCCGGAGGAGGACGAGCTCGACCGCTCGCTCCGCCCACGGCGGCTCGCCGACTTCGTCGGCCAGGAGCGCGTCAAGGAGCAGCTCGGGGTCGCGCTCGATGCCGCGAAGGCACGTGGCGAGCCGCTCGACCACGTCCTGCTCGTCGGCCCGCCCGGGCTCGGCAAGACGACCCTGGCCACGATCGTGCGCGAGGAGCTCGGCGTCGGGCTGCGCACCGTGGCTGGCCCGGCGCTCGAGCGCAAGGGCGACATGGCGGCGATCCTCACCTCGCTCGACCGGCACGACGTCCTCTTCATCGACGAGATCCACCGGATCAATCGCTCGATCGAAGAGATCCTGTACCCGGCGCTCGAGGACTTCCGGCTCGACATCATCGTCGGGCAGGGCCCCGCGGCCCGGACGCTGACGCTCGACCTGCCGCCGTTCACGCTCGTCGGGGCGACGACACGCACCGGCCTGCTGACGACCCCGCTACGCGACCGCTTCGGCATGACCTTCCGGCTTGGCTACTACGAGCCCGCGGAGCTGACGACGATCGTCCGCCGCTCGGCCGGCATCTTCGCCGTCGAGATCGAGGACGAGGCGGCGGAGGAGATCGCGCGCCGCTCGCGCGGCACCCCGCGAATCGCGAACCGGATCCTGCGCCGCGTGCGCGACGTCGCCGAGGTGCGGCATCAGGGCGCGGTCACCACGGCGATCGCGCGTGAAGCGCTCGACCTCTTCGAGGTCGACGGCGAAGGGCTCGAGCGCACCGATCGCGAGCTGCTCGGCGCAATCGCGCACAAGTTTTCCGGCGGGCCCGTCGGGCTCTCGACCCTCGCGGTGGCGCTCGGCGAGGAGCCGGACACGATCGAGGACGTCTACGAGCCGTACCTGCTGCAACTCGGCTTTCTCCAGCGGACGCCGCGCGGGCGGATCATCACGGCGCTCGGCCGCGCGCACCTCGGCGCCACTCCCGCCGCCGACACGAAGCTGTTCTAGGAGCTCTAAGCTTCTCCCGCGATGTCGTCGCTGATCTGGACACCAGGCATGGCCGGCCCCCTCGAGGAGCTGGTCGCGCGGATCCACCGCCGCGTCGAGCTGTTCGCGGAGCAGCGCGGCTGGGACAAGGCGTTCGTCGAGATCGAGTTCGTGGACGGCGTCCGCTACACCGTGCACTCGATCTCGCCCGAGCCGGGGTTCGGCTTCGTCACCATCTGCCCGTACCCCGAGGACGAGGAGCGGCCCTGGCCGCGCGACGGCGCGGAGACGCCGGTGCCGCCGGAGGAGCTGATCGTTCCCATCGGCTCGATCAAGCGCATCGCGCTCAGCGAGACCCCAGCGAACGAGCCGCGCTTCGGCTTCTCGCTGCCGGAGTCGTAGCTCCGCCGGCCGGCCGGGAGGGGCCGCGCCCCGGGACGCTAGCGGTGGAATTGCAGCGCGTGCCAGCTCGGCACCGGCGCGAGCTCCAGCAGTGACCGGTCGCCCATTGGCTCGGCGTAGCCGAAGTCGCCGGAGCTCTCGTCGAAGTCCACCTCAAGCAGGCCCTCCTTGACGCGGTGGTCGAGCCAGGCGCCGCGGAAGACGAGCTTGCGCAGCCAGTAGACGAGCGATTCGCCCTCGACGAGCGCGACCCGCTCCCAGTGGCGGACGACGTAGGAGCCGAGCCCGCTGCGCGGGTGTGCGATCCGCCCGTCGGCGGCGAGCTCGACGAGGTCGGCAGCCTCGTCCTCGTCGAGGTCGTTCGTCTCGATCAGTCCGAGCCGGACGGCCGCCGCGGTCACCCGCTGCGCGAAGTCCGGGCCGTTGAACTCGAAGCGGTAGCCGAGGAACTCGACGGCGAAGTCGTCCCCTGACGAGTAGTCGCTCTCGCTCACGGCGCTAAAGGTAGCCTCGCAGCGATGAGAAACCCGCGACTCTGGATCCCGATGAGCCTCGCCGTGGTCGCGGTGTGGCTCCTCGGCACGTGGATCACGAAGTACTCGCTGGAGCAGATGGCCGTGCTGGCGCCCGTCGCGATGGTCGTCGCCGGGCTGACGATCGCCCTCCCGCTGCTGTGGGTGAAGATCGTCCGCGACTCGTTGCGGGCGCGACGCGACGGGCGAGACGTCTAGGCCAGCAGGCCGGCGCGAAAGCCGATCGCGACCGCCTCGGCCCGCGTCTTCGCGCCGAGCTTGGCGAGCAGCGAGGCGACGTGCGACTTGACCGTCTCGGTCGAGAGCCATAGCCGCCTGGCGATCTCGGCGTTGACGAGCCCGTCCGCGACGAGACGGAGAACTTCGAGCTCGCGCTCCGAGGGCTGGTCGTAGATCTCGACGGCCGGCTGTGCCTGAACGGGCTCTCCGTCGCTTGCGACGAGCCGGAGCTCACCCTGGCGGAGCCGGCGTATGAGCTCGGCCACGGCGATCCGCGCGGTGGCGGTGGGATAGGGATGCGCAATCAGTGTGCTCATGCGCCCCACAATCGCCCGTCCGGGGGAGTGTTCGGGTGGCGCGGCGGGGAGAAAACGGTGTGAGAGATTCGGGCGGGAGCGAGCCTCGGCGGCTTCGTCCGACGCCGCGCGTACCGTCTCCGGCGATGCACGAGGGCACCTGGGAGATCCGCCCCTGCGCGTACGGCGAGGTGACCGCCCTCGCGGGCGAGCTCGGAATCAACGATGTCACCGCGTCCGTGCTCGTGCGCCGCGGCTATGCCGATCCGGGCGCCGCGCGCGCCTTCCTCGCGGGTGAGCAGCCGCCACACGACCCGTTCCTGCTCGGAGACATGACGGTCGCGGTCGCGACGATCCGCGCGGCGGTCGCCGCCGGCACGAAGATCTGCGTCCACGGGGACTACGACGTGGACGGGATCTGCGCGACGGCGCTCGCGGTCCTGACGCTGCGTGAGCTGGGCGCCGACGTGTGCTGGCACCTGCCGAGCCGGTTCGAGGAGGGCTACGGCGTCTCGCGGGACACGCTCACGCGCCTCGCCGAGGAGGGTGTCGGACTCGTGCTGACGGTGGACTGCGGCATCACGGCGGTCGAGGAGATCGCCGAGGCTCAGGCGCTGGGGCTGGGGGTGATCGTCACCGACCACCACCGCCCCGGCGAGTCGCTGCCCGACTGCCCGATCGTCGCCACACGGCCCTCGACCTACCCGTTCCCCGAGCTGTGCGGCACCGGGGTCGTGCACAAGCTCGCGCAGGCGCTGCTCGGCACCGGGCACGAGGCGGTGGCCCGTCACGCCGACCTCGTCGCGCTGGCGACGATCGCCGACGTCGTCCCGCTCGTGGACGAGAACCGCTCGCTCGCGATCACGGGCCTGCGTGCGCTCGCCCGGACGCAGAAGCCGGGCCTGCGCGCGCTCATGCGCTCCGCGCGTGTGGATCCGGCCGCGATCGACGCGACGGCGGTCGGCTTCCGGCTCGCGCCGCGGATCAACGCCGCCGGCCGGCTCTGCCGGCCCGACATCGCGCTCGAGCTGATCCTGACCGAGGACGAGTCCGAGGCGACCCGGCTCGCCGGCGAGCTGGAGACGCTCAACCGCGACCGGCAGGCGGTCGAGGAGCGCATCGTGCGCGAGGCGATCAGGCTCGTCGAGAGCTGGCCGGAGCCAAAGCGCCGCCGCCGCGGCTACGTCCTCTGGAGCGAGGAGTGGCACGAAGGCGTGATCGGGATCGTCGCCTCACGGCTCGTCGAGCGCTTCAACCGGCCGGTCGTCCTGCTCGCTCGCGCGGACGGGGAATGGAAGGGCTCCGGCCGCTCGGTGGCGAGCTTCGACCTGCACGCAGCGCTGGGCGCCTGCTCCGAGCACCTCGATCGTTTCGGTGGCCACCGCGCGGCGGCTGGGCTCTCGCTCCAGGAGGAGCGGCTCGAGGCATTCGCCGAGGCGTTCGCGGCGCACGCCGACGCGGCCCTCTCCGACGACGAGCTCCAGCCGGTGCTGCACGTCGACGCGATCGTGCCGGGCTCGGCGCTCACGCTCGAGCTGGCCGCCGAGCTCGACCGCCTGGCGCCGTTCGGGCTCGGCAACCCGGACGTCACCCTGCTCGTGCCGAGCTGCGAGGCGGTGGATCCATCGCTCGTCGGCGAGGGGAAGCACCTGCGCTTCCGCGTCCGGCACCTCGGCCGCGACGTCGGCAGCGCGATCGCATTCGGCCTCGGCGGCCAGCTCGACCGCCTACGGCGCGAGGCTCGCTACGACCTCGTCTTCCGGCTGAAGGAGAACCGCTGGAACGGCACCGTCGCGCCGCAGCTCGTCGTGCGCCGCCTGCTGGATGCGCCTGAGGGTTACGAAGATCTGCGCGACGGGCTCGCCGCGCTCTGGCGCGAGGGCGAGGGCGCGTGGACGCCGGAAGCGCGGGCGATCTTCGCGGAGCTCGAGCTGGAGCGTGCGCCCGGAAGGCGCCAGCTGCTCGAATCGGAGACGTTTCGCGCGCTGCTCGAGCGGCGCGACGTGCTACCGCGCGCCGCCTAGGGAGATGCGCCGCGCGCCCCGAGCGCCGGCCGGACCGCGCGCGCGGGCGGTCTCGCCCAGTTCGGCGAGCACGCGCGCGAGCCTGAGGGCCTGGCGGTTTCGCTGACGGCGCCTGCGCACGGATCACATCGTTCGCGGCCCGGACGCGCGCTCCTGCGGGCGTGGAGGAGGTCGAAAGGCGCCCGAGTACACTTGGAAGGTGACCGTCGCGGACACCGAGACGCAGTACCAGGACCTCGTCGCGGAGCTGCTCGCGGACGTCGAGGCGTACAACCCCGACGTCGATCGCGACCTGCTCGCGCGGGCCTTCCGGACGGCCGCGAAGGCTCACCAGGGGCAGCAACGCCGCTCCGGGGAAGACTTCATCCACCATCCCTTCGGTGTCGCCAAGATCTGCGCGCAGCTCAGGCTCGACGAGCAGACGCTCGCCGCCGCGCTGCTGCACGACGTCGTCGAGGACACGAGGGCCGACCTCGAGGAGGTGCGCGCGGAGTTCGGCGACGAGATCGCGCAGCTCGTCGAGGGCGTGACGAAGTTGACCCGGATCCAGTTCGCAAGCCGCGAGCAGGCCGAGGCCGAGAACTTCCGCAAGATGATCGTCGCGATGGCGCAGGATGTTCGCGTCATCCTCATCAAGCTCGCCGACCGCCTGCACAACATGCGCACGATCGAGTACCTCGGCCGGCAGAAGCAGGTGCAGAAGGCGAAGGAGACGCTCGAGATCTACGCGCCGCTCGCGCACCGGCTCGGCATCCACGCCATCAAGTGGGAGCTGGAGGATCTCTCCTTCGAGACGCTGCACCCGCGCAAGTACTCGGAGATCAGGGCGATGGTGACCGAGCGGCGCGCCGACCGCGAGCAGCAGGTGCACGCCGCCGGCGAGATCCTCAGCCGCGAGCTGACCAAGGTGGACATCCCGGCCGACATCTCCGGCCGCGCGAAGCACTTCTACTCGATCTACGACAAGATGGCCAAGAAGGGCCGCGAGTTCAACGAGATCTACGACCTGACGGCCATGCGCGTGATCGTCGAGCGCTCCGGCGACGAGGGGACGCGGGACTGCTACGGCGCGCTCGGCCTCATCCACTCGCTCTGGAAGCCGATGCCGGGGCGGTTCAAGGACTTCATCTCGCTGCCGAAGCTCAACCGCTACCGCTCGCTGCACACGACGGTGATCGGTCCGGAGGGAACGCCGCTCGAGATCCAGGTGCGAACACGCGAGATGCACGAGGAGGCCGAGCTCGGTGTCGCCGCGCACTGGCTCTACAAGCGGGGCGCGCTCGCCGGACGGACCGACGACGAGTGGCTCTCCTGGGTGAAGACGCTGATGGATTGGCAGGCTGACGAGACCGACCCGCGCGAGTTCATGAAGACGTTTCGCACCGACCTCTTCGACGACGAGGTCTACGTCTTCACGCCGAAGGGGGAGGTGAAGACGCTGCCCGCCGGCTCGACGCCGATCGACTTCGCCTACGCAGTCCACACGGACGTCGGCCACCGCACGGTCGGAGCCAAGGTCAACGGTCGCATCGTGCCGCTGCACTACAAGCTCAAGAACGGCGACTTCGTCGAGATCCTCACGTCGAAGTCGGGGCGTGGGCCGTCACGCGACTGGATGGGGCTCGCCGCCTCCTCGCGCGCCCGCAACAAGATCCGGCAGTGGTTCCAGCGGGAGACCCGCGGCGAGACCGAGCACAAGGGCCGCGAGATCCTCGATCACGCGCTGAAGGCGCAGAACCTTCCCTACCGGAAGTTGCAGGGCTCGAGCGTCCTCGCGCAGGTGATCCGCGAGACCGGGTTCAAGAAGGCGGAGGACTTCTACATCGCGCTCGGGTCGGGGAAGCTGCAATCGGGTCAGATCGTCCACAAGGTGCTGCAGCGGCTGAAGACGGGCGAGGTGGCCCAGGAGCCGATCGTCTCGCCGAAGTCGGCGCGGCCGAAGCGCACGGTCGCGGGCGAGTCGCTCGGCGTCCTCGTGCCCGGGGTCGAGGACGTGCTCGTGCGCGTGGCGAAGTGCTGTACACCGGTGCCCGGAGACACGATCGTGGGCTACATCTCGCTCGGTCGCGGGATCACGATCCACCGCAACGACTGCCCGAACGTGAAGGCGCTGATGCGCAACCCGGAGAGGTTCACGCCGGTCGAGTGGGAGGGCGGCGCGACGACGGGGTTCCGCGTCCAGATCGCGGTCGAGGCCTGGGACCGGCCGCGGCTGCTCGAGGACGTCGCCCGGACGTTCTCCGAGCACGGCGCGAACATCGTGGCCTATGGCGGCACGGTCGAGGACCAGATGGCCCGCAACTGGTACACGGCCGAGGTGGGCGACATCAACGGCCTGCGCTCGCTCCTGACCGCACTCCGCAACGTCGAGGCGGTCTTCGACGCCTACCGGATGACGCCGCAGTGACCGCACGCGGTTGACGAGTCCCTCGAACGAGGGATTCAGCCCCTCGATGGGTGGGGTACCTCGTTTCAGGGATTGCCCGCTCCCGGGATCTGCGTAGAACGAGACGCAAGGGGAGAGGGGCTGGGAAACCGCAGCGCCCGCCCTCGCGACGAGGCGGGCGCGCGGCTTCTCATTCGCTCGACAGTTCGGCTGCCGCACCGCCCGGCGGAGCCGGCCTGCCCTCCCACCGCGGGCGCGCCTGCATCCCGGGGCTCTAGGGCTCCCAGGCCTCGCCGCCGGTGTCCCAGCCGACGAGCGCATATGGAGAGACGAGCAGCGCCACCTGCTCGAGGAACGTCCGGTCGGCGGCGTCGAGCTCGCCGGTCGCCTCGAGGGTGGCCACGCGGGTTCCCTGGAAGACGACGGGAAATGAGGCGGCCTCGGGGGCTGCGGCGTCGGCGCCCGCCTGGGGGCCCAGCACCGGGCCGCCGTCCTCGACGAACCGGATCCCCGCCCACGTGTAGCCGGCCTGCTCGTGGAGGACCGCGACCACCCCGCGCAGGATGTCGTCGGCCTCGCCGCCGCCGCGCAGGACAGAGTCAACGGCCTCGAGCGCGCCGCGCAGCTCGTCCGCTCGGCTCATCCGTCGAGGTCTCCGCCCTCGAAGGCGCGGAGGCTCTCGCGCCACAAGTCGGGGATCGGAACGGAGGCCCGTACCGCCATGTCCACGAGAACCAGCGTCTGGGTCGCAGTGACCATCAGCTCGTCGTTCTCGACCCGGTAGGCGGCGCACTCGTACGTGGCACTCGAGCGGCCGATCCGGGACACACGGACGAAGATCTCGAGCAGGTCGTCGAAGCGGGCGGGCGCGTGGTACTCGACCGTCGAGGCGCGCATCACGAACTCCCGCCCGCTGTGCGAGACCGTCGCCATGTCGAGATGCCGGTGGTACTCGACCCGCGCGTGGTCGAAGTAGGGGAGGTAGCGCCCGTAGTAGACGACGCCCTGCGCGTCGGTGTCCGAGAACCAGACCCGTGTGAGCGCCGAGTACTTGAACGGGGGATGGCGGTCGGACAGGCGGCCGAGCTCGAGGGTCGTCACGCCGTCGATCCTACGCCTGGATCAGCGCCAGCACCTCGTCGCGCTTCGCCTCCATCAGCTCCTGTGACGAGCCTTCGAGGTTGAGGCGGAGCAGCGGCTCGGTGTTCGACGGGCGCACGTTGAAGTGCCAGTCGGCGAAGTCGACGGAGATCCCGTCGACGTGGGACACGACACCGCCGGCGGCGGAGTAGCGCTCCTTCAGCTCCTGGAGCTTCAGGGGCACGTCGGCGACGGGGGTGTTGATCTCGCCGGTGAGGAAGAAGCGCTCCCGGTACGGCGCGAGGATCTCCGACAGCTTCTGCCCTCGCTTCGAGATCAGCTCCAGCATGAGCAGGAAGGGAACGACCCCTGTGTCGGCCTGCGAGAAGTCCCGGAAGTAGTAGTGAGCCGAGACCTCGCCGGCGAACACAGCGTCCTCCTTGCGCATGCGGTGCTTGATGTAGGCGTGGCCGACGCGGTTCATGAGCGCGATGCCGCCGGCCCGCTCGATAGTCTCGGCCACGGCCCGGCTCGCGCGCACGTCGTAGAGCACCTTCTCCCCAGGGTGCTTCGCGAGAACCGTCTCGGCGAGCAGCGCCGTGACGAAGTCGCCGGGCACGAACTCGCCCGTGTCGTCGACGAAGAAGCAGCGGTCGGCATCCCCGTCGTAGGCGACGCCGAGGTCTGCGCCCTCCGCCAGCGTCTTGCGGATGACGAACTCGCGGTTCTGGGGCAGGAGGGGGTTCGGCTCGTGGTTCGGGAAGCTTCCGTCCGGCTCGAAGTAGCACGGGACAGCCTTGATCGGGAGCCGCGCCAGTACCG
>Ga0209514_10004616_pt1 | contig 18353 bp, 16 predicted proteins | sample Subgrocontami58m_FD_187452 | JGI IMG/M metagenome (GOLD analysis project Ga0209514, IMG submission 187452) | Subsurface groundwater microbial communities from S. Glens Falls, New York, USA - GMW37 contaminated, 5.8 m (SPAdes) (version 3) | ecosystem: Environmental > Aquatic > Deep subsurface >...
CCTGCCAGGCAGGCCTGACACCCGCCATGATCGACCGGCTCACTTTGAAGGAGAGCACCATCAATGCCATGGCGGTAGGCCTCGACGAAGTGGCGGCCCTACCTGATCCGGTGGGTACGGTGACCTCCATGCGGCGGCGGCCGAACGGCATACTCGTGGGCCGGATGCGGATACCCCTGGGCGTGATCGGCATTATTTATGAATCCCGCCCCAACGTGACGGCCGATGCCGCCGCTCTCTGCCTTAAATCGGGCAATGCCGTAATCCTGAGGGGCGGTTCCGAAGCCATCCATTCCAACCGGGCAATCGCCCGCCTTTTACAGGGCGTACTGAAAGGAATGTCCCTGCCCGAGGAAGCCATTCAGCTCATCCCCACGACTGACCGGAAGGCCGTGACGGAGATGCTGAAGCTGGAGGAATACATCGACGTTATCATCCCCCGCGGTGGTGAGGAATTGATCAGGGCTGTAGTTAACCAGTCGAAAATCCCGGTTATCAAGCATTATAAAGGCGTTTGCCATGTTTACGTCGATGCCGCCGCCGATTGCGGGATGGCCGAAAAAATTTGTCTGAACGCCAAGACCCAGCGGCCCGGGGTCTGCAACGCCATGGAAACACTACTCATCCATGAGGAAATTGCTCCGAAATTCCTGCCGGGCATGGCCGACAAATTTCGGCGGGCGGGCGTCACCCTCAAGGGCTGTGAAAAATCCAGGGCCATTGTACCGGACATGGAAGCGGCCGGGGAGGAGGACTGGTACAGCGAATATCTGGATTTGATCCTGGCTGTGCGCCTGGTGCGGGATATGGACGAGGCCATCGCCCACATCGAAAAATACGGTTCTCTCCATACGGAGGCCATCGTCACCAGGGATTATCACAATGCCCAGCGGTTCCTTACGGAAGTTAATTCTTCCACGGTGCTCGTCAATGCCTCGACCCGTTTCAGCGACGGCTTTGAACTGGGACTGGGGGCGGAAGTCGGTATCAGTACGACGAAACTGCATGCTTTCGGTCCCATGGGGTTGGAAGAACTGACGACCACCAAATTCATCGTTTACGGCGACGGACAGGTCCGGACATGAAATGGGGGATCCTGGGCGGCACCTTTGATCCCATCCATATCGGCCATCTGCGGTGCGCGGAGGAAATCCGGGAAGAATTCGCCCTGGACCGGATCTTGTTCATCCCCACCTCCCGGCCGCCCCACAAAGATTCTCCGGCGGTTTCCTCCTTTGCCGAGCGCGCCCGCATGGTGCAGCTGGCCATCGCCGGCCAGCCGGCTTTCTTCTTTTCCGATCTGGAATATAAACGGCAAGGGATGTCCTACTCCGTGGAAACGGTGGCCGAGCTCTCCAGCCGGCATCCCGGGGAATTGTCACTCTATTTCATCATGGGGCAGGACGCCTTCCAGACCATCCAAAGCTGGAAAAATTGGGAAAAACTGCTGCTCTCGTGCCATACGGTCGTGATAACGAGGCCCGGCTACCAAAATGCGGACCTCGCCGCGCTCCTGCCTCCCGCCTTTGCCGGACAGTTCCGCTATGACCCGGCTGCTGACGGTTTCCAGGGGCCCACGGGGCAAACCGTCTTTTTTCGGAGGGTCTCTTTTCTCGATGTATCCTCTTCGGACCTGCGCCGCCGGATCAAAACGGGAAGATCGGTCCGCTATCTGGTCCCGGATGCAGTTCTGGCTTATATCGAAGCTGAAAGATGCTACCGATAGGAAGAGCGATGGTTTTTGCAAGCGGTCCCGGAAGGCGTTACACCCGGTCCTCGAGCCAGGCGGCTATTTTGGGGGCCAGGGTTTTCTGTGTTTTACCCGAAACGAACATGCCGATATGCCCGACCGGGTACGTAACTTCTTCCACATCAGCGGCGCCCACGTGACACAAGAGCGACTTGCAGGAAGGCGGGGGAACCAGCGTGTCGAATTCGGCGTAAATATTGAGCACCGGCATGGTGACATTTTTCAGATCGACCCTTCTCCCACCTAATTCAAACTCCCCTTTGACCAGTTTATTATCCTGATAGAGGTCTTTGAGGAACTTGCGTACCGTCTCGCCGGGCTGGGCCGGGCTGTCAAAAATCCAGGTTTCCATGCGCATAAATTCGGCCATTTTGTTACTGTCGTCCATGATCTCAACCATATTGATATATTTTTGCAGGCTGAGAGTGATGGGCTGGATCATCTGGTAGGCACAGTTCATGACGTCGCCGGGAACGTTGCCGTAGGCATCCACCATCAAGTCGACGTCAAATTGGGTGGCCCAGACATTGAGCAGGCCCTCTTTGGTCGCAAAATCGATCGGCGTTACAATCGCGACCAGGTTCTTGACTTTCTCGGGATAGAGGGCGGAGTAAATTGACGAAAAAGTCCCGCCCTGGCAGACTCCCAGGAGGTTGATCGCGTCCAGCCCCTGCCGTTCGCGGATGCAATCCACACTGTCATTGAGGAACCCATCAATATAGTCTTCCATGGTCATGAACCGGTCCATGCGATCCGCATAGCCCCAGTCTATCACATACAAATCCATTCCCCGATCGAGCAGGTTCCGGACGATGGAGCGGTCCGGCTGCAGGTCGAGCATGGTATAGCGGTTGACGAGGGCATAAACGATCAGTACCGGGACGGGGCATACCTCTTCCGCCCGCGGCCGATAATGGTATAATTTACGTTTGCCATCCTGAAACACCAGTTCTTTTTCTGTCTGACCGATCTTTATGTCTTCGATATTGCAAATGTTATCAATACCTTTTTGTAGCTTGGCGGCAAATTGGTTGGCGTCTTCCATCGCTTCGAGGAAATAGTCTGTACAAGTATTCATTGTAACCTCATTCTCTATTATTAGTAAGTAAGAAATTATTTTCTGTGTTTTTTTCCGCAAAAAATAATTTTGTAAACTTGCTTATCCCGTTTATCGGGGGTTGGGATTTTCGTGTTACTTTACCGATACACCAATTAACAATTTAGTTTTCATCCGGAAACGGTTCTTTTCCGCCCGGGCTGTGTCAAACTTCGGTCTTGCTTGTGCGGCGTACCGGCAGTACGCCTCCACGCAACACCTCGTTTTCCTTGCCAGGACGAAAAATTCCTCCTTTCCGAATTGAAAACCAATAGTGTCTCATCCGGAGTTTCCGGATGGACACAATTTAGGAATTTTTCTTCCGGTTTAGCTTGTTAAAGTTTTGGGGCGGAGCTTCGGCCCAACCTTTTTCATGCTTTTCTTAGCAGCGGCTGCGGTCTTCAGGGCGGCCGGCGCCTTATTGTCCCCGTCTGCGTTAAAGACCTGCAATCCCATTACCGCCGGCACTTTTTGGCGCTTTTCCTTAACCTCCTCCCGCAAGCTCCTCATATCCCGCTTCAGGCGATGGATCTCGGCAATGGCCAGATCAAGGTCCCGCTTAAGCGCGATGGGCGTTGGTTCCAGTATCTTTTCCGCCAATCTGGTCCACTGGATATTCAAGCGGTGGCCGGCGTCGATAAAGCCGCCCTGGGACTTGGCAAACTCCTCACTCCGCATGAATTCTATAATCACCGGCTCGCTTTCCTTCGTCCAGAGGGAAAAAAGTTCCGTGAACTTGGCCACCGGCTCCTTATTGGCCGCCATTTCGCTTAATCTTTTTTGAAAGATAGAACTCGCCTTACGCGATGCGGCATCAGACACTTTGGCCAGCTTGCCGTAAGCGAGGACGTAATCCAGAGACAGTTCCAGTCCCTTGGCGATATCCTGGATCATCTCCCGGTTCAGTCCCAAAGGCGGGGCCGAAAGGTACTTCTCAATTTGCTGTTTGCAGGCGCCCAGGTTTTCTACCAATCCGCCTATTAACTGCGATGTGGTCTTCTCGGACAAGCTGCCCATTAGGTCCTGATATTCCTTCATGATGGCAAAGAAAGCCTCTCCCCCTTGCCCCCTGCCCCCTTGCAGCATTCCCAGCGTCTGGCTTATTACGTCGGTCACTTTGGGAAAGCTAAAAGCCGACAACAGGTGATTGCCCTGCCCCAGAAACGACTCATACAAGTTATTGGCCTCTTGCCAGGCACCGGCATCGCCGATATTAAGCCCTCCCCCCAAAGCCGTTTTCATATTGGCGAGAAAGTTCTTATAGTTTTCCTCAAAAAGCCGTAAGTTCATGAACTTCAAATACTCATTGGGGAAATTGCCGCCGTTGTGAACCAATCCGTTCATGCGGTCGCCCAACTCCTGGAAGTGCTCCATGATGTCTTGCTGGGTCTTCATCCAGCCGGCGGAAAAATCGGGGGCCGTTTGCTTATTGCCGAAGGCCTCGGCCGTCCATTTTTCGGTCCAGCCGGCATACTGCCTGGTCAGCTCCTCCTGATTCCCCTGCCACATCTTCATCAAATCGGCTTGCTGTTTGAAAAATTCCTGCATCTTGCTTTCCCTCCCATACCCTTACAGCTTTGTCCCGTTGCCTGTAAGTAAGTTAGAAATCATATTTTGCCTATTATTGCAGAAGATGGTTTCGTTAACGCGCTTATCCCGTTCATCGAGGCAATGAACGTCACGACTGCGCGCCGACTTCCCGCTGCGCGGGAAGGCTTGCCTCATAATTGCCGGCCACTTTCATCGGGGTGACGACGTTTACGGGTTGTTTGGGGGCCATGACCAGCGCCTCACCCGTCAAGACCAGCTTTCCGTCCTGATTCGTGCATGTGGTTTTCAACCGCACCCGGTTCTTCTCCGGCATCAGCTCGGCCACTTCCACCCTGACCGTAACGGTGTCTCCGATAAATACGGGCGCCAGGAATTTGAGTTCCTGTCCGAGGTAAATCGTTCCCGGACCGGGCAGTTGATTTCCCAGGATGGCGGAAATGTAACCGGCGGTGAGCATTCCGTGGGCAATACGTTTCTTGAAAGGGGTCTTCTTAGCGTAAGCCTCGTTAAGATGCGCCGGGTTTACATCTCCCGTAATGCCCGCAAACATGTAGATGTCGGCTTCGGTGATGGTTTTCGTAAATTCCACGGCGTCCCCAATTTTCATTTCATTGATGGTCTTCCCCGTAATCATTTAAGTCATACCTCCTTTTCCCGATTTCTTTGGTCCTTTGCCCTGGGGCAGAAAATGGTCTTATCCTTAAAACAGTGGAAGATGGCCGCTGCTCAGATTAACCGGATAAGCAATGCCGATGGCCATGGGCGGCAATATTTCCCGCCATGGTTAATTTATTCATCTTCCTTGCTAAGAACCAACTGTTTAAACTTATCTCTCAGACTGCGTGATAAAGAATGTTACCTACTTGATGGATTGAATATAGGAACAAATTGCCCCGGAAGCAATAATGGTAAAATGTAAGCACATTGGTAGGTCTAATCTGTCGCTGGAGGCAAGGCATTGAAACATTGGATGAATTTACGGAGTAAGTCCTGGTGGCCATGCCGCTTAAGTGGCCGAAAACACCCGCGCTACTCGCCGATTCGCAGCCCCAGATTCACGGCATCTTTTAACTCTTCTTCTGGTATCGGGTAGAGGTTGAGATTGACTTCGGCACAATAGTATTGGTTGGCCAGATTGCGACAGCTCATGGCACCCGCCGTCATAATCTTCCTGACGGCGTCATCGCGATTTTCGGCATCAACTTTGATTTTATGATGGCACGGTAATGGACAAGTAAATGAATAATACATCATGGTTCCCCCCTCGCTGATTTATTCCTTGTTTTTTCCCCCGTATGTCAAGCAATTATGCCGCTTCTTAGAGGAAGACAATGAGAATAAACTGGTAGAATAACAATAGGTAGAAGCTATCACTTAAGGGAAGGGCTGGAAACTAATCAATTTTTCCTCGGTAAAGCGAAATAGAAAGTCGCCCCTTCATTCACCTTGCCCTCGGCCCATACGCGTCCGCCATGGCGTTCGATAATTCGCTTGACGATGGATAGACCGACGCCGGTCCCCTTGTAATCTTCTTCGCTGTGCAATCGTTGAAAGAGCCGGAACAGTTTATCGGCGAAGCGCATGTCGAAACCGATTCCGTTGTCTTTTACATAATAGACGCTTTCATTCCCCTCTTCATACCCCCCCACTTCAATCGTCGCCGTCGCTTTTTCTTCGGTAAATTTAACGGCATTGGTCAGCAGATTGATAAGGACCTGCCTGATCATATTCCGGTCGCCGGAACAAGCTGCCAGGTGAGGAACGTTGATTGTTATATTGCTCTGGGGATGGTTTTCCCGGATCTCGTTCCACACCTCAACCACGAGCTTTTCCAGGTCAATGACATCTACGGCCATTGCCCGGCGGCCCAATCGGGAAAACGTCAGGACGTCCTCAATCAATTGGTCCATCTTTCTGGTCTTCTCCCGAATTATGTCGAGCTTGTGTTTTGCCGCCTCGTCCAGCTTGCCGCTCAAGTCCCTGGCTAGCATCCGGGAGAAGCCATCGATGGCCCGCAGCGGTTCCCGCAGGTCGTGGGAGACGGAATAACTGAAGCTTTCCAGTTCCTTATTGGCTGTTTCCAGCTGCCGCGTACGTTTTTCCAGCTCCGTCGTTCGTTCCCGCAGGGCAAGTTCCGCCCGCTTGCGCTCGGTGATATCGTGGAATGCAGACTGGATGGCCCATCCACCCTGGTAATTGACCGGTCCGCCGGCGGCTTCAATGATTACCTCCTTTCCGTCCAGCCTGAGCATACGGCCTTCGCACAAGGGCAATCGGTTCCCCGATTTAGCCAGATGGAAAAGCTTGAACCACTGCTCGCGTTCGGTATCGGCAATTAGGTCCATAATGTCGTGCGCCCTGAGTTCTTCAAAAGTTTTGGCGCCGTAGAGGTGCAATGCCGCAGTGTTAGCGTAAAGGAAATCTTTACCATTGTGAACGAAGATGGCATCCGGCGAGGTCTCAACCAGTGTCTGGTAGCGCTTCTCGCTCTCGCGCAGCGCCTCTTCTATCTGCTTGGCCGACCAGATATAACGAGCGATAAGTTGATACAGGAGAGCGCCGGTAACAAGGATGAAGATTAAACCCTTAATGACGGAAAACCGGACAATGACGGCCGGATCGGCCAACCAGGCCAACAACGCCAGATCGGAAAGATAAATCCACGCGGCGGAGAACAATGTATAGACTACGACTATACGTAGCGCTGCAAGATGATCTGTCCTCTTAAGGGCATATTTCATGATGCCTCCCAGGGAACCAGTTAGCAGCCATCCGACGGAATTCCTGCTTCTACATGCGTTTCTTTAATTCCATTTCATAGAGAAGTTTTATGAGCGCTCTTTCCGCCTGATTTGACTTTTCTGTTTTTTCCTCAGACTCGGCCCTTTCTTTGACGGCATTGCTGGCCAATTTGCTTTGCGCCTCCCTTAGTTTCGCTTCTACCGCCTGACGCTCCCTGAATTCCTGCTTTTCCGCAAGGGCCCTCTTCACTGCCGGTGCCAGCTTGCGGAGATGCTGCTTCATAACATAATCCCTGCCGCCGTTTTCAAGGCTGTCTATGGCCCGGTCCTCTTCAAGGGCGCCGGTCACCAGGATAAAGGGCACGCCGGGACACCTGGCCCTGGCTTCGGCGAGGGCCAGGGAACCATTATATTGGGGAAGATCGTAGTCGGAGATGATGAGATCAGGAGAAAACTTCTCCAGGGCATGAACATATTCCGCCTCCGTCTTCACTCTCAAGGCGGTAAAACATAACTCGGCCTCCCGGAGTTCATATTCTATTAGATCGGCATCACTCGGCATGTCTTCCAGGATCAGGATCCGGAGCATCCCGGCTGCACTTTCCTCTTTTTCCTGGCGGCCCGTCGGAAAATCAGGTCCCGGTTCCATCTCTCGCTTACTGGGATTCTTTGACATCTTGCACCTCTTCACTTTTAACCGTCATCATTACACACAGTCTTCCACCGGAGGTGAAGGAATATCTAATAAATTTATAGACGGAAGCCAATAGTAATTAAATAGGAGAGAAATAACAGGTAAAAACGGTGACTATATTTAGTATGTTACTCCGAATAATGGATGTCAGGCCGGCGAAGGACGGCACCCAAGGGCACTGGCTCCCCGCCGGAGAAAATGTTCCTAACCCGGCAGGGCCGGCGGCGCTTTTACGGGCACGTCCTGAGGTTTGATGTAGCTGTTTGCCACCTCCAGGGTATCGGCCATATTGAGCTTGCGGAAGAGAAAGGTGAACTGTCGCTCCAGTTCTTCGCCCAAGGCCTGGAGTGTCGCCGGCGGCAGATGCCACATCTCCCGCTTGAAGACGCCGAAACTCTGTTTCCGGGTCTTGTAAATGAACTGCGCATCCGATTCCCCGGGTTTTTTTTCCGCGCCGTGCGCTTGCCGCAAATCATCGTAAATACGCTCTCTTAGGGCGGCCGGAAAGTGTTGGCTGTCGAAAATAATGTTCTGAAATCCGGTGGCCAGATGGATCTCCGCTGTTTCCACGGCCGGAAACTTATCGAAGGCCTCCTCGGGCAGCGTCGAGGCCCCGTGCTGCACGGCGCCGGCCAAACCGAAGGCGTCCCGGGCTTCGCGGGACAGCGTGCCCAAGGTCTCAAAATCGAGGTTTACCTGGGCAATGGTCCCGTCGGTAAGCGGCACCCCGCCGTGGGTGGTTCCGGTCTGAACGCTGATCTTGCTGATGCCCCGGAAGTTCTTGTCATGTTTCTGCAATTCTTCCAGGTAACCTTTCATGAAGGCCCGTAATTCCCCTACCGTACTATTCTTGCTGCCCACCTCGCCGATTTCTCCGCCCACGGAGACGGTAAGACCGGCAGGTTCCAGGTCGCGAATCACCGTTGTCAATTCGGCCGCCAGCCGGTAATTGGCCTCCTGCTGCTCGGCAACGGTGGGTTGGGAAAGGTCGACAAGCGTGGAGGTATCGATATCGATATTGTAAAAGCCGGCCTCAATGGCTTCCCAGATCAGATCTTTAACGGCTTTAACTTCCTGGGCGGCATCCTGCTGAAATCTTCTGGCGATTACCTGGAAATGATCGCCCTGGAGAAACAGGGGGCCGCGATAACCGAGCTTTATCGCGGCAGCCGTGATCGCCGCGGCATATTCGGCCGGTCTTTGGCCGGTGTAACCTATTTCCGACCGGGCAATTTCAAAAATTACGGCGCCCACCCGCTCTTTCATAGCGGCACGCAGCACCGCCTGAGCAACGAAGTAGGTCAGCCCCCGGATATTGATGGCCGGAACGGTAAACCCGGAAACTTCCCGCCTGCCCATCGCCTCATAGAGGGGTTGAATAGAGGCGGCAAGGATCTCCAGCGCCGCCCCGGCACGTCTGATCAGCCAGCGGGCCGCCGCGGCCGTTTCCGCCTGGGAGCTGAAAAGGGCAGTGAAAATCAATGTATCAATCAACTCATTCCGGAGTTTACCCTCCTCCAGTACCCGGACGTCATTGCCTTCCACGGACAGGATCCCTTGCCAGGCCGCCTTCAGCTGTTCGCTGTTATCACAGATCATCTCGCTACCTCCCGGATTCATCGTAAGCATTCGTTGTCAAGACTGGCTGAGGAACTCCCTGGCCTTTTCCACTTCGTGACGGCTGCCGATATAGATCGGTGAGCGCTGGGCCAAGTCGTCTACCTTGAGTGAGAGGATGTCCTCCCGGCCGTTGGTGGCCATACCGCCCGCCTGCTCAATAATAAAGGCCATCGGCTGCAGCTCGAAAAGCAACCGCAGCTTGCCGTTTGGTTCATTTTTCAGGGCCGGGTACATAAAGATCCCCCCCTTCTTAATCAGAATTTGATTGATGTCCGGCACGAATCCCCCGCTGTAACGGAGTTTATAACCATCCTGCTCCAGATATTGCAGAAATTCCAGATGCCGGGGCAGGCAATCCTTCTTCAGGCCGCCGGGGCTGTAAATAGAACCCTTGGGCTTCAAGGTGATCTTTTCCTGGGAGAGGACATATTCTCCCTCCCTGTTCAGCACAAACTCATGGGTGCCCTTTCCTGCCGAGTAGACTATGGTAATCAAGGGACCATAAGTAATGTAAAGCGCCGCCACCATGGTGTTTCTGCCCCGACCCAGGACCGCTGCTTCCTGGTGGATGCCGATAATAGTGCCGATGGCCAGGTTCGCATCCACCAGGGAAGAACCATCCAGGGGATCGGCGGTCACGAAATATTTTTCATGGCCCTTGCCCATCCGGACAATGGAGTCTTGTTCTTCCGAGGCATATTCCCGGACAAAACCGGAAAAGAGGAGCTGGTTTTTCATGATTTCATCGGCGCTGCGATCGAGGGCCAATTGGTCTTCGCCGTAGATGTTTTGAAAACCCGCCAGCTTACGATTCGACTCGTGAATCTTGGCGGAGATGTACTTACCCGTCACCGCAATCTGCCAGATAAGTCGGCGGAGATCGGTTTCCACGTCGTCCATCCACATATGCCGCCGGAGATCCACTGCGAACTTGGTATAATCAGAGATGCCATCGCCCATAGGAAGTCCTTTCTGTCTGCAATTAATCCTTTTTCAATAAAATCGTTCGCCCGGGAAAAGGGATTGCGATTCCCTCATCGCGAAATTTTGTTGCCATCTCTTAATGAATTCATGAATTATCCGGTATTGGTAGACCGGAGTGGGAATTTAATTTCCTGAAAACGGCTCACCTGTGAAGTCGTGAAAATCTACCGGAAATCCGGGAGAATTTCAAGTAGATTTCAGAAGAGAAGCAATCCTCAGTACGCCCAGTAAGGACCGCGGCCCAGGCCGGAACTGGTCCCTTCAAAGCCCACAAAGACGTAGCGTCCGAAGAAGAAAGGCAGACCCCAGTCAAAACCGCCCCGAAAACTTCCGCCGATTTCGGTGAAGACACTGTTGCCGGAACTGTTGAGGCTGAAAAAGTTGCCGATTTGGAAGGAGGCCGCGCCTCTTGCCGACAGGGGAGCGACCCCCGTGTTAATTGCGGAAAAACTCGACGTCGCAGCGGGGCAAAACCAGGTAGTACCTTCACAGTTGGGAAAAAGTTGGGCACTGGCGGCGGGAGGGTTGAAGAACAGGCCGTTGGAGCCGCTGTCGATGAAACCGCTGTAATTCCGGCCGTTAAACAGGGTATTGAAGCGTGCGTTGGCGTCGGTTCCGAAGGCGGTCACCTGGGAAGGCGTGTTGTTGGGCCGGGTGCCGATCCCGAAGAGGAGATTGCCTGTAAGCGAAGCGGTACCGCCGGGCGGAACGGCGGGAAGTTGAACGATCACGCCGTTGTTGTCCCGGGGAAGGGCCGTCGCGGGGTTCAAAACCTGACTGGCCAGAGGGACGGTTGCCCCGCTGCATGTCGTTCCATTGCAGCTGTAGTATATGCCGACCTCCGCGTTTGTCTCGCAGGTTTCGCCGCAATCATGGGTAAGAACGCCGACCCCCAGGATTCCGGTATACCGGGCGCTGGCCGGATTCCCGTGCGCATTGAAACAGCCGAAGTCCAAAGGGAGGAGTGCGGGATCGGAGAAGCCGAAAGTAGCATCAATCACCTGGATCGGAACCTGCACTGCGGGTTCGTTCCCCAGGATTACGCTGGCCATCTGTACGGCCCCCCACAACGAAGAGCCATCTCCAAACTGGATGCACTCGGCCAGCGGGCCGGAAGCCACGGATACCTGCGGGAGGGTAAAGGTCGTCAAGGCATCTTTAAAGATCCGTAAACCGAAGCTGCCTGTATCCAACAAGATGTCATCAATCGTTTGACAGTTTGCCGTGCCGGGCGCACAAACGGTTACCCTGACGCAGGGTTTATTGGGATAGAACAAATCAGGCGAACAAAGTGCGCCATTCACGGTGATGGGCATTACGTTGTCCACCGTAGCGCCACCGGTCACGGTGAGGTTGGTGGTCGCGGAAATATCCCCCAGGGTGGCGGTAACTGTCGTTGAATTTGTAGACGGGTCGGCTCCTGCCGGGGTGGTTAAACCCCCTGACCGGATTACGGCCACAGAGGTGGCCGAAGAACTCCAGATCACGGAATTGGTCACATCCTGCTTACTGTTGTTGGCTAAGGTACCCGTAGCAACAAACTGCTGGCTCCCCCCCGGGACGAGCGAGGGATTAGCCGGTGTTATGGCAATGGAAACCAGCCCCGGAATTGCGGGCGGGGCGGGCGCCGGGGCGGGGCTGCTGCTGCCGCCGCCTCCTCCGCCGCAGGCCGTTACAAAAACCAGGATCAGTAAAAGGAACTGTAATTTATTCAATTTCATGGACTTGTACTCCAGGGGGAATCAGGGCGGGGGCATAGGCCCGTCCTTGCAGGTTTCGCATCTGTCCCCACTTCTCAACTACAACCCGGTTCGTCTTGACCTGGAGCTGCCTGCGGCCCGGTTCCGGAGCGGCCTTCTTAAGCGCCGTTACGTAATCGTCGGCATAGGAACCGAGCAGGGGCTTAAGATCGGGGTGGATCAATCCATTCCAGGCAATGGCAAAAACAATGCCGTCCGGTGCAATGTACTCCCGCAGGGTCACCGCGGCCGATTGTAACTCTTGGACAGTATAGCCGCTGCGCACCTCTGTGGCAGCTTGGCCGGCGGAGAGGATCTTTTGATCCGCGGTAACTGAATCCGCCGCTTCGCCCAGTGTCGCCCGGGCCGGCGCTGCGGTCGCCAGAAACGCCGCCGCCAGGCTAAGGCCCAGCAGCAAGGGGTATATTTCTATTTTCATGCTCAGGCATGCTCCTTATACAGTTCTTAAGGCCCGGCTCCCGATCCGGGAAATAATTTGTTTATAATCTAAAACTCGTTGCCCCGCAACCGCACATTTCCTTACCCCGTCTCATCCCTGAGCAACATCGCGGACAGACAAGGGGCAAGCGGTTTTCGTGTGCCAGTTTTTGGTTGATTTTTCTCGAAAAAATGGTATGTTAAAAGCAATTAATGATTTGCCCCTCAATCCGAGTATCGCCTGATACCTAATACGAATTTAATATATGCATAGTTTTTCAATTTTCAAGGAGCGGAGCCGCTGCTTGGTGGTTAACTAATTAGTTTTCATCCGGAAACGGTTCTTTTCCGCCTTGGCTGTGTCAATCTTCGGTCTTGCTTGTGCGGCGTACCGGTAGTACGCCTCCGCGCAATCCCTCGATTTCCTTGCCAGACGAAAAATTCCTCCTTTACGAATTGAAAACCAATAGTGCCTCATCCGGAGTTTCGGGATGGACACTAATTAATCCAGGAGGTTGTTATGGTCAACACTTTCCCGCCCGAGGAGTCTTTTTTCGGCGACTCTGTCTGCCGTCACGGGCGCCTTACGGGAGGGTCCGCACCAGCTGGCGAGCCGCAGCCTGTCCCAACCGCATCAACGCCGCCGGATACAACGGAACAAAAACTGGCAGCGCTGCAGAAGAACGAACGACGGTTCGAGCAGGTATCAGAAAACAATCGGGAATGGATATGGGAAATCGATGGCAATGGCCTTTATACCTATGCCAGTCCGGCAGTCGAGAAGATCCTGGGCTACCGGCCGGAAGAAATTATGGGCCGGATGCATTTCTATGACTTTTTTGCCCCGGAAATACGGCAAAACCTCACTGCGGAAGCTTTTGCCGTCTTTGACCGGCAAGCGACCTTCCGTGAATTTGAAAATCCCAAAGTGCACCGGGAGGGCCATATCATCTGCCTGGAAACAAGCGGCTTGCCCATCCTGGACTCAGAAGGAAATCTCCTGGGTTATCGCGGACTGGACATCGATGTCACCGCAAGAAAACAGGCGGCGGCGGCTTATCGGGAAAGCGAGGAGCGGTTCAGACAATTAGCGGAAAACATTGACCACGTCTTTTGGTTCATTCAACTAAATCCTGCCAAGGTCCTGTATGTGAGTTCCGCCTTCGAAAAAATATGGGGCATTCCCGTCGAGGATGTTTATCGCAACCCGAAACTTTGGTCGGAATCCATCCATCCGGAAGATCGGGAGGCAGTTATCCGGCAAATTGAGGGCAGTATCGCCGGGGCAAACAAGTTTGCCCCTTATGATCTGGAATATCGAATACTGAAGAAAAATGGCGAAGTCCGCTGGATACACGACTATGGCGTTAATCTTTTCGACCGGGAGGGCCGGGTGAACAGGGTAAACGGGATCGCCGAAGACATTACCGCGCGCAAACAGGCGGAACACGATCTGCGGCTGCTGGCGGCCGACCTGGAGTTAAGAGTGACAGAACGGACCAATGATCTGGTGGAAAGCAACGTGCGGCTTCAAGTGGAGCTGGCGGCCCGCAAACAGGTGGAAAAAACCTTAAAAAAACGCGATGTCGAAGTACGGGAGCGCTCCCGCAAACTTGAGGAAACAAATATCGCCCTGCAGGTATTGCTTAATCGCATTGATGAAGATAAAAAAGAACTGGAAAAAAAATTGTTGTCCAATGTGAAACATCTCATTTCACCCTACATCGAAAAACTGAGGAAAAACCATATCAGCAGCGTCCTCAACGAGACCTACCTGAGCATTATTGAAACCCAATTAAATAATCTGCTGTCACCCTTTTCCCATAAATTGTCAGCCGAACGTCTGGCCCTGACGCCCCGGGAAATCCAGGTGGCCGATCTTATCCGGGAAGGAAAAACATCGAAGGAAATTGCTGATATCTTGCACATCTCCAAAGGAGTGGCGGACTTTCACCGGGATCATATCCGGGCCAAGTTGGGCATCAAGAATAATAAAGGCAATCTCAGGACCTACCTCCTTTCCATCCGCTAAACATCGTCCTTGTAGTGGTGATTTCACCATATCCCGGCAGCCGAATTGGTTAAATCACCAGATGTTACTGAATAATACCCGGGGAAAAGATCCCCTTTTCGTTGCTCTTCCTTGGCCGGCAGAGATGCACTTTTATAAATACCCTATAACTTCGATTATATATAACGTTAATAGCCAGCCAAAAAATTTAGCATCCCCTTTTGGTACGTTAAATGCTGCGTTTAACTTTGCGGAAGAGTACCGAGGGAGGAATGTTCATGGCTCAAGTGGCAAATATCAAGGATATCGTCGCCTATCAGGATGGCACCGTCGTCAGCAAAGAAATCACCAGCCGGCCCAGTGGAACGGTGAGAATATTCGCTTTTGACGAGGGACAGGGATTGGGCCAGCATACGGAACCCTCTGATGCCCTGCTCCGCGTGCTGGATGGTGCAGCGATGCTGACGACAACAGACAAGGTTCGTCATCTGAAGGAAGGCGAAATGGTCGTTATGCCTGCGGGAGAACCTTACGCGCTGACAGCGATGGAAAAGTTCAAAATGATGCTTGTAACCGCCCCCGCCCTCTGATTCAGGAACCGCAGCTTGCCGCTACTTCCCATGGGAATAATTCAGGTGGTAGTGCTCATGGGTCCCGAGCTTCACTCGTTCATCATAATGAAATTTGTAATCCATGCCGACAAAGGGACTGCGGGAGTTGTGGCATGACCGGCAGACATTTTCCGTTGGTGGGTAGACCAAGCCTGCATCTCTGGCCGCCGCCGTCGTGAAAGTCGGTTGCTTGGGGTTCATCACCGTGTTGACATATGTTCCACCGTGCCCATGACAGGCCTCACAACTGACGCCGGCCATTTCGGGCGTCTCCTCAATGGAAACAAAGCCGCCGACCAAACCATAGCCCGTCGTATGGCAGGGCAGGCAGGTTTCGTCATGCGTGTAGTCCTGTTCCGGATCGAGACCCGCCATCCGTTTTTCCTGACTCTTCACACCCGCCCGCAGGACATCGAAACTGTTCGCCATCCGGGTCTTCTTCCAGGAGGCATATTGTTCTTGATGGCATTCCTTGCACTTGCTGGCGCCGACAAACCGGCCCGGCGATGTATGCTCGTGGTGACCCGTGGAAAAATAAATCAGCACTCCCACAACCAGCACTGCTACCACTCCGGTTATCGGCCAGGCGTATTCCGGGATCTTCATCGACGTCTCTTCCTCTCCAGTCTTGTCATTTCCTTCGTTCTCCTCTGTCGGCATAACCCCCCCCTCTTATGCTTCTGTCGGAATCGGAACATCCCTGCCTTACGGTCTAACCGCCCTGCTTCAAATATTCCATAAGGTCGATCAACTCCTTATCCGTCATTTTCTGCCAGTTGATATTCTTTTCCTTCATTTTTCCGATCATTCGGGGACCATGATTCCATAAGGCCGTAGCCATGTAAATGGGAGACACGGGCCCTTTCAGCCTTGCCAGGTTGGGCCCCTCTTTCTTCCCCGGAGTCTCTTTGCCGATATCATGACACAAATTGCAACGTTTCTCCAGCAGCACTTTCTGTCCTGCCACCCTGTTCCCTACCCGGTCAAAATAACGGATGGAAAAAAGGTAGGCGGTAATATTGGCCATATCGTTGGCCGATAACTCCGGTATCTTGATATTTTCCTTCCGCATCTCGTCAATCATTTGCGGAAAGTGGTTCCACATGAGACTCGCCAACTGGCCTAAGGTCGGCGGAAAATCCTTCTTTTGTAAGCCCAGGTTGGGCCCCTTCAATTTCTCCGTCCCCTCGGTAGCGTGACACTGCCCGCAACCCTTCTGGGAAAATGCTTTCTTTCCCTCCTCCGGATTACCCGGCGACAGAAACACTCTTTCCTTCGCCTTCTTATTCAGGCTTCCCATATAGGCAATGATATCTACGACGTCGTTCTTTTCCAGTTGGGGCCAGCCGAGTGCCCCCTTATCCATCGCATTCTTCATCTTTTGGGCATGGTTCCACATCATCTGGATCCAAAGGATCGGATTGGTATACTCCGACCACATCGCCAGGTCCGGGCCGATTTTACCCCCCTTCTCTCCGATGCTGTGACATTCCGTGCACCCCTTGCTCTTTAGCACCTCTTTTCCCCGGGCGGGACTCCCCGGTTCATCCAGATAGCGGATGAAGTATAAAAAAGCAAAAAGATCCGCCATCTCCGACTCGTTAAGTCTCTTGAAGGCGATCCATTTTGCCGACATCTTCTCCCACATTTCCGGGGCATGATTCCACATCGCCGCCGCCAATCCGCCGGACGAAAGATGGCCCGTCGCGCTTGTCGACAGGTCGGGCGCGATGATCGTTCTGCCCTTTTCTCCCATGACATGACACTGGATGCAGCCCTTTTCCGAGAAAACCTGCCAGCCTTTCCGGGCATCCCCGGGAACTAAATATTTGCTTTCCGCAAAGGCAAAATGGAAGCTCAGGCCGCAGGTCAGCAATACCCCCATTAGTAAGTAAGAAAATATTTTCTGCCCTGTTCCGGCAGAAAATAATTTCGTCAACGCACCTGTCCCCTTTATCGGGGGCCAGATGACGGTATGATTAAATTTTGCTTTCATTGACCGGACCTCCATTCTCGCGGATTCGCTTCTGGCCCTCTTTGATGATGACAGTGAAGACCATCGTCATAACGGTGGTTATGATCAGAAAGGCAACGGTTACTACCGATGACATGACAATGGCGTGCACCGGGTGGTCCTGGTTTGCTATGGACCGATAGAGCGCACTGCCGAGAAAGATAAAGACCCCTGAAGCAAACAAATAAAAGCAAAGGAGTAAACTTATTTGCAGACCCAGGATTACCTTACCTCTGATGGATGGATTGCCCTCTTTCATCTGATCACCTCACCTCGTATTCCTTACATAAAACCCTTGAACACTCCAATATGCCCCTGTTCCTGCTTCCCTTAGTAAGTTAGAATTTGCTTTCGGCAAGGAAGTAAATTCGTAAACTTATTTATCCCGCTCATCGGGGTCAGGAAGGCGGCAGATAGGTCCGCAGCCGCTCCGTTACTTCACCGTGGGCTTTTTCACGCCCCTCCTGGACCTCCCAGAGGGACACAATGGGAAACAGCTTCGTAAAGACCATGTAAATCATTGTAAAGAGGGCAAAGCAGCCGAGAAGAATAGCCCACTCCACCCAGGTAGCGCTATAAATCCCCCGTTCATAGGGCAACCGGGGATTCATCAGGGTCGGAACGACGATGGTGAAACGCTCCAGCCACATGCCGATGTTGACGGAGATGGAAGCGATCACCGTTCCCGTGACGGTGCGGGTCTTGCTGTTTGCCAAAAGAGTAAAGGGAATGACAAAGCAGGTAAGCACCATAATCCAGAAGTGCGGGGCGTACTTACCGGTAAATTTTTCAATGAATACCGCCATCTCCAGCGGCTCGTTCCCATAAAATACGGTGATGTACTCGCAAAAAGTGAAATAAAGCCATAAGCAGGTCATGACGAGGAGCAGGATCCCCAGATAGTTGAAATGGATGTCGCGGAAATACCCTTCCAGGTGATAGACTCGCCTCAGGACGGCCATGGCCACGATGATGCCGGCAATACCGGAGAAGATGGCCCCGGCCACGAAATAAGGGCCGAAGATGGTGCTGTGCCACATGGGCTGCACGGTCATGGAAAAGACGTAGGAGACCACGGTGTGCACCGAAACGGCGATCGGCAGG
>Ga0209514_10004620_pt1 | contig 18337 bp, 16 predicted proteins | sample Subgrocontami58m_FD_187452 | JGI IMG/M metagenome (GOLD analysis project Ga0209514, IMG submission 187452) | Subsurface groundwater microbial communities from S. Glens Falls, New York, USA - GMW37 contaminated, 5.8 m (SPAdes) (version 3) | ecosystem: Environmental > Aquatic > Deep subsurface >...
GCCCATCGTTTATTACTCCAGTCCTCAATGAGGTAAAACCACCGACTGGAGAGCCGGGTGCGGGAAATCTGCCAGTCCGGTTCGGAGGGAGGGGCGATACAAGCCAATGTATCGTTCCTACCCTATCGCCTAGGATGACTTTTTACATCACCATCAGTTGTTGCAGCCTGTCATTGCGAGGAGGCCGCTTTTGGCTGGCCAGGCAATTCCCAGTGCACGGAAGAGATTGCCACGGCGTCCGAGGGACGCCTCGCAATGACAAAGGGTGGTGGTGGTGTGAGATTGCCACGGCGTCCGAGGGACGCCTCGCAATGACAGGCGGAATGCGCTTTGACAACAAGTGGGCGATGTGATAGGCGATTCGGGAAATTAAAGCGCAGTTCGGAGAGGTCGCCTTGTTCTTACAGCAGTTTGCCAATGCCCTGGCCCTGGGCTCCGTCTATGCCCTCTTTGCCCTGGGCTTTACGCTGATCTTCGGCGTCCTGGAGGTCATCACCCTGGCCCATGGCGCCGTCTTCATGGTAGGCGCCTTTGCCGGGCTGGTGGCCGTGACCAAGGCCGATGTGGGTTTCGGCACGGCGCTTCTCCTGGGGATGCTGGCCGGCGGGCTCCTGGGCTGGCTGATCGACCTGGTGGCTGTCCGTCCCTTGAGAAAGAGAAAATTCCACCATCTGGCGCCGATGATTGCCACGATCGGCTGCGCCACCTTCATCACGAGCATGGCCCAGGGGATCTTCGGCGCCGAGGTCTACCGTTTTCCCTTCGACTTCGTGCCGGCGACGGTCTTCACCCTGGGCGGCGTGCAGCTTACCCTGGTGCAGCTCCTGATTATCGGCGTCTCCTTTTCCCTCATGCTCATCATCCTCTTTCTCCTGCAAAAGACGAAATGGGGCCTGGCCGTGCGGGCCGTGGCGGAAAATCCCCGGACCGCCAACCTTCTCGGCATCCCGGTGGAAAAGGTCTTTCAGGGCATCTCCTTTGCGGCCTCGGCCCTCGGGGGGGCCGCGGGAGTCCTGACGGGCATCAATTTCAACGCCATCCACACCTTCATGGGCGGCCCGATCCTGCACCGGGGCATTGCCGTCATCATCCTGGGCGGGATGGGCGATATCCGGGGCGCCCTGCTGGGCGGATTGATCCTGGGATTTTCCGAGGTGCTGAGCGTGGCCTATCTCTCCTCGGATTTTCGCGATGCCGTTTCCTTCGGGCTGCTGTTTTTGATCCTCTTGATCAGGCCGGCGGGCATCTTCGGCAAGACCGCCGAGAGGAAGGGCTGAGGCCGTGTCCGAGTTCCTGATCGCCTTCTGGCAGACCTACAACACCCTCCTTTTCACCGTTTTCGTGCACGGCATGCTCGCCCTTTCCATCTACATCACCCTGGCCTGCGGCCAGCTTTCCCTGGGCAACGCCGCCTTCATGGGGATCGGCGCCTATACAGCGGCCCTCCTCACCATGAAGATGCAGGTCCCTTTTGCCCTGGCCCTGGCGGCCGGCGGACTGCTGCCTGCTGCCGTGGCGCTCGCGATCGGCATCCCCACGCTTCGGCTCTCGGGCGTCTATCTGGCTATGGCCACCCTCGGGTTCGGCGAGGTGGTGCGGGTCGTCTTTCTCAACCTCGCGATCACCGGCGGCTCCCTGGGGTTAAACGGCGTGCCGCTGAAAACGGAGTTCTGGCATCTCCTGTTCATCCTGGGGGGCCTGATCTATTTTTTTGTGAAACTCAAAAATTCCCGGTTTGGCCGGGCCCTGGAGGCCATCAATGAGGACGAGATCGCGGCCGCGGTGCTGGGGATCAGGACCACCTTTTTCAAGGTCGGGGCCTTTGTTGTCGGGGCCTTCATCGCCGGGATCGCGGGCGGCCTGAACGCCCATTTCACCTTCTTTGTCTCTCCCCGGGAGTACGGCTTCGAATTTGCCGTCGATATCCTGACCTTTGCCATCCTCGGGGGCACGGGGACCTTTTGGGGGCCCCTCCTGGGCAGCACGATCCTCACGCTGCTGCCCGAACTGCTTCGCTTCCTGGGACCGTACCGCCTGGCCTTAAACGGCCTGATCCTGCTTTTGGTGGTGCTTTACCTGCCCAACGGCATCGTGAGTTTCAAGAGGAAAGGCGGCCCGTCCTGAGATGCTCAAGTTAGAAAACATCGTAAAAGATTTCGGCGGTCTCCGGGTCCTGGACAGGCTCAGCCTGGAAGTGCCGGAGGGGACGATCTTCGGGCTCATCGGCCCGAACGGGGCCGGCAAGACCACGGTCTTCAATATCGTGAGCGGCCTTTCCCGTCCCTCAGCGGGCCGGATCATCCTGGACGGCGCCGAGATCACCAATCTTCCGCCCGCGGCCATCGCGGCCCGGGGGCTGGCCCGCACCTTCCAGAACATCAGGATCTTCAAGGACATGTCCCTGCTGGAAAACGTCCTGGTCGGGATGCATCGGCTCTTCAGCTATTCCCCGGTGGCGATGTTCTTTGATCTGTCTCTCAAGCGCCGGGAGGAGAGACGGCTCCGGGAAAAGGCCCTCGCGATCCTCAGCCTGGTTAATCTCGCAGACAAGGCTCGCCGGAAGGCGGAGAGTCTTTCCTATGGGGAGCAGCGCAAGCTGGAACTGGCCCGGGCCCTGGCCACGGCGCCGCGGCTCCTCCTCATCGATGAACCGGCCGCCGGGATGAATCCCGCGGAAACGGAAGAACTGATGAACGAGATCCTCCAGATCAACAGGCAGGGTTACACGATCTGCCTCATCGAACATGACATGAAGTTTGTCATGGGCCTCTGCGGGCAGGTGGCCGTGCTTAATTTTGGCGAGCTGATCGCCACGGGCACGCCGGAAGAGGTAAAACAAAACGCGCTGGTGATCGAAGCCTACCTAGGGAGGGACGAAGAGCTTGACCTGAACCGGGACCTGTGAGAAAAGGGGGAAACACTCTAACGGAAGGATGCATGTATGAAGAGTCTCTTGGATTATATCTCCTCCAATCCCATGGCGGCCATGGGGATCGCTTTCCTGGCCCTGCTGACCGTCTATTTCATCTTCAAGCAGCTAATCAAGATCGCCCTGTTTTTCCTCCTCCTGGCTCTGGCCGTCGGTGGTTATTATTACTTCAAGGACCCGGCCAAGATGCCGGAAAATATCCACCAGACGCTCAAGGACACTCGTGAAAAGTCGGAGAAGCTTCTGAAGACGGGCAAGCAGGCCTACCAAAAGGGCAAGGATATCTATGAGAAGAGCAAAGATATCTATAAGAAGGGTGAGGAAATGACCAAAGAAGCCAAGGATTTTTTCAAGAAGGAAGAGGAGGCGCCGGAGAAGGGAGAGGGTCAGCGGTAGAGGAGTTCCCCTGAGGCGCTCTTGCCCTCTTCCTGCTTGGCGCCGGCCAGCCGCGCCTTTAAGAGGGGCGCGATGGCAGCCGCAATGTTGTTCAGCATGCTGATATCCTCGTCCCGATAGTCGGTTTCCCTGTTGGCGACCTGGAAGAGCCCGATGACTTCCCCCCCCAGGAGGATCGGCGCCGCGATATTCCTGGTAACGGGGATGTGGCCCTGGGGTGTGCGGTGCGATACATCATTGGAGAAAAGGGTCCGGCGCTCTTTCAAGGCCCGGACCCAGATGCTGTCTCCCCACCACTTGCGGGGGAAGAGGACGCTCTTTTCGGGCATCCGGCACTTTTCCCAGATGTCCCTGGTCATGGAAGGGACGACCAGATCGCCCTTTTCGTCCAGGTATCCGAAGATGCCAAACTTGCTCCCCGTCGCCTCCAGGACCACCTGCAAGACCTCGCCGTACATTTCTTCTCCGGAAATGCTAGCGCAGAAAGCGCAGATGCGTTTTGTGATGTCCTTGTCCCGGCCTGCTTGTCCTGAATCGTTCATGCTGTTTTCTCCCTTTGCCGTCCTTTGCGATTTGCTTGTTTGTCATTTTGTTTGTCATTGCGAGCCCCACAGGGGCGAAGCAATCCTGCGGCGATAGACATTCCCTTGCATGCCAGGAGATTGCCGCGTCGCTTCACGCCTCGCAATGACGGGTTTGTACTATGAACTTTTCAATATAACTCGATACACCGTCAATAGGGATTAAATGGCAGCCTTATGGTAGGCAAAAACAACTCATCAGGCTGTGAAGGGCTTGAAGTCGGAAAAATGATCATTATATTATGGAACAAAGCGCGAGACCTTTGCAACTTGCTTGCCGTCATTGCGAGGCGCGTGTGCGCCGTGGCAATCTCATAAACTATTAGCTTCCTCAGCCTCCGGCTTCCTCGCAATGACAAATAGGGCGTTGAGCAAGGGTCCCGGAGCGTGATGAGATTAAGGACAACACATGGGAAAAGACATCGATATCAAAGAAATACAGAAAGATATAAACGAATACGTCTCCCGGAAGTACGGACGTAGATTCCAGATAGCCGGCTTCGGGCCGGTTCCGGAACCGGCGGCGGAAAAGGGTGAAGAAGGGGAAACGGAGACGCAAGCGGGGGTGGCCGCGATCCATTTCGACATGAAGCCCGGGGAATTGAAGGCCTATCTGGATGAGTACCTGGTGAAGCAGGATGAGGCGAAGCAGGTCCTGGCCACCAAGATTTGCACCCATTTCAACCGGATCAAGAGGTTTGAACTGAACCGCAAGAAGAAGCGGCCTGAGGCCGTGGGCGAAATCAAGAACAACATCATCATGATCGGGCCGACCGGCGTGGGCAAGACCTTCCTGGTCAAGCTCATCGCCAATAAGATCGGGGTCCCCTTTGTGAAAGGCGATGCCACGAAGTTCAGTGAAACGGGCTATGTGGGCGGCGACGTGGAAGACCTGGTGCGGGATCTGGTCCATGAAGCCAAAGGTAACATCGAGCTCGCCCAGTACGGGATCATCTACCTCGATGAGATCGACAAGATAGCCGCCTCGCACAACCTGATCGGACCGGATGTGTCGCGCGCCGGTGTGCAGCGCGCCCTGCTCAAGCCCCTGGAGGAAACGGAAGTGGAACTGAAGGTCCCCCATGATCCGATTTCCCAGATCGAGGCCATCCAGGAGTATCAGCGGACAGGGAAGCGGGAGAAGAAAAAGATCAGCACCCGGCATATCCTGTTCATCATGAGCGGGGCCTTCAACGGGTTGGAGGTCATCGTCAAGAAGCGGCTCAACCGGCAGGGGATCGGCTTCGGCGCGGAGATCCAAAGAAAAGATGAACAGGCCGGGAACCTGGAGCATTTGAAGGCGGAGGATCTCATCCAGTACGGCTTCGAGTCGGAATTTATTGGCCGCCTCCCCGTGGTGACCGTCTTTGAGCACCTGGAGACGGAGGATCTTTATAAGATTCTGCGCAACCCCAAGAGTCCTATTGTCATCGGGAAGAAGCGGGACTTCAAGGCCTATGGCATCGATCTCCAATTTGAAGACGAGGCGCTGCGGAAGATTGCGGAAAACGCCTTCAAGGAACGGACAGGAGCCCGGGGCCTGGTGAGCGCCGTGGAGCGCGTCCTGATGAAGTTCGAACACCGGCTTCCCTCGACGGAGATACGACAGCTGGTTGTCACGCGGCAGATGGTAGAAGATCCCGGCGGCGAGCTGGTGAGGCTCATTGCCCATCCCGCTGCTCCGGAGCAGGAAGCGGCCTTTCGGCGCCTCCTGGCTGCAGAAGAGGAACGTCTGGCAAAACTGATCCGTCAGAAGCTGCCCGAGTGGGAGGAGTCCTATGGAACCAATTTTTCCGAAGCCCGGATCAGGCTCATCATCAAATATACCCTGGAGAGGCAGACGGATGCGGAAATAACGGTAGAAGATTTCCAGGCCATCCAACAGGTGGTCCAGGATTTTACGAAAAAATTCTCCCTCCGGAACGAGTTGGAGGTCGCCTTTACCGACGATGCTGTGGATTGTTTGGCCGAAAAGGTCTGGATGGAGGCCCAGGATCCCTCAGAATTCCTGAAGCAGGCGTTCCAAAATTATGACCGGGGTCTGCAACTCATCAAAGAAAAGACCGGGAAGGGGCATTTCCTCATCCCCGCGGCAGGCGTGGCGGACCCGGAAGAATTCTTGAACCTGCTCATCCAGGAGGCTTACCGCTAGTATTATTTTTCCCGTTTGTCGATGAAGCGCTTGGATTTGTAGTCGGAACGGCTCACGGCGCCCGGCGCGACCGCTTCCACTTCCACCCTGATTTCCAGGCATTCTCTGAGTTCCTGGCCGATGGCCTGGAGAACCTCTGTTCCGGGCCTTCCCGCGGCAAGTTCCACCTGGACCTTCAGGTTGGCCAGGCCTTTCTCCGTGCAGGCGACGATCTGGTATTCTTCGCCGATCTTCAGATGCTTCTCCGTAATGGTTGCCACCTGAGACGGGTAAACGTTCATGCCCCGGATGGTGATCATTTCGTCGACCCGGCCGATGACGCCTCCTTCCAGGAGCCGGAAAGACCGGCCGCAGTCGCACTTCTCTTTCTTGACCTTGACGATGTCGCCTGTCTTGAACCGGATGGCCGGCGAGCCCGGGCGGCCCAGATTCGTGAGCACCAGCTCGCCTGTGCCGGCGCCGGTGATCGTCCGGCCCGTCTGCGGTTCGATCACTTCGCAGATGAACTCCGCTTCGTTGACATGCACGGCACCCTCCTGGGCCAGGCAGTGGAGGCCATAGGCGCCTACTTCCGTGAGTCCCGGGTAATCGAAGGGCTTTGCCCCCCAGGCCGTCTTGATCTTCTCCCGGATGGAGGGGATCAGCGCCCCCGGCTCGCCGCCGTGGAAGGTAATGCGGGTCTTGCTTTCCTTGAGATCGAGGCCGTTTTCCCTGGCCACCTCGGCCATTCTCAGGGCGTAGGTGGGCGTGCAGGCGACGACGGTGACGTCGTTTTCCATGATGAATCTCACCCGTTGCAACGTATCCCAGCCGCCGCCGGCAATAGCCAGACTCCCCAGGCGCCAGGCGCCCTCAAATATTCCCCAGTAGGCCACATGGGGGCCGAAAGCGAAGGGAAAAAAGATGCTGTCCCGGGAGGTAATGCCGGCGGCCGCCAGGGACATGGCGGCCACGCGGCCGCGCCAGTTCCATCCCTCCCGTGTGTCCAGCCATTTCAACGGCTTCCCCGTGGTGCCGGTCGTTTGATGGAACCGGACGTACTTGGGCAAGGGGTAGGTAAGGTTGGTGCCGTAGGGGGGATTAAGGGCCTGGTCATCCTGAAATTCTCTCTTTAACGTGAAGGGCAGCTTGGCGAGGTCAGCGAGGGACTGGATGTCCCCGGGACCAACCCCTGCGGCCCGGAATTTGTTCCCGTAGAAGGAGTTCTTTTTGTAGACGATTTCCAGCAGTTTCTTGAGGCGCGCCAGCTGGCGCGCCGCCAAGTCTTCTCCCGGAGCGGTTTCCACTTTCTTGTCAAAATAGCCGGACACAGGCGTTCCTCTAACTATCACAGCCCCGATAACCTAAAGGTCACAGGTAAACGGGATAAGTGCGTTAACGAAATTGCTTTCCATAGAAAGCAATTTCTAACTTACTAATGATTTTTCCGACTTTTCCAAAGAGTCAAAGACGCTGTGCCAGGGTAGGCCCGCGATATACTCGGGAAGCTCCCGCTCGATTTTTATGTACCAGGGTTCGGGATAGCGTATCCCCGATTCCGACCGCACCCACATTATGTCCGGGTTAGCGAGTTCGGATTGCTTCCGCGACACCTGGGCGATGACGTGCTTGGTGTCGTATTTGGCCGGTCCTTCCGTAAGATCCTTGATGAACAATTCTCTTTTGCCTTCATGCATGTCGGAAAATTTTCTGACAAAGGTCTGCCATTCTTTCATAATTTCCTCCGATTTATTATCCTTTGATGACATCGCAAAAAATCAAAAGGCCTGTCATTGCGAGGAGCGGAGCGACGAAGCAATCCCCTGGCTATCCCCATCTCCATTGCCACAAGATTGCTTCGTCGGCCTATAGCCTCCTCGCAATGACAGCCAAAAGCGACTCTTTACGGGGTCGTTACTTGTCGATTCCGTAACTATCCCAGCTCTTGTTTACCATATCCTGGACTTCCTTTGAATAAATCGTCTTGAAGGACGATTTGACCGGAACGATTTCCTGGGGCCAGGAGGGGGGCCAGGTGCTGTCAAAGACCACCGAGACACCTTTGAGCTTGCTTCTTTCCTCGGGGCTGTAAAAGGGCGTGAGCGAATTGGATCTTCCTTCGTAATGTTCCAGGTAGATGCCCCGGCCCGGATGACAGCGCGTGGCAAAGGCGTGCAGCACCTCGGCCATGTTGAAGACGTCCACGTCTTCGTCCACCACGATGTGTTTGTTGGTCATGACCCGCCTGAGGGTGAAATAATCGAGGACCTTCCGGGCGACCTCCTCGCCGCCCTTCTTGACGCCCACGATGATCAGGTGGGTGACCCCCTCGGGGGGGACGTAGACATCCGTCACCGGCACCCCGTGCCGGATCAGCCCCCGCTTCATGGCGATGGCCGCCGTCAGCGAGGCGGCAATGGAACTGTCGTCCGGCGGCGTGCCCAGGGCGATCATGGTGAGGATGGGCTTGCTGCGATAGGTAATGGCGTTTACCTTGACAGCCACGCCGCAGGACATGGTGCCGCTCCGGTAGCCGGGGTATTCGCCGAAGGGGCCATCGGGGGCGATCTGGTCGGGCATGACTTCCCCTTCGATAACGATCTCGGCATTGGCCGGTACCAGGAGATTGCTCGTTTCGCACTTCACCAGTTCGAGCGGTGCGCCCCGCATGCCGCCGATCACCTCGGCTTCATTTTCAAAGGGTTTCACCGGGGCCGTGGCGATGATGTGGGAAACGGGATCGGCACCGATCACGATGGCCACGGGCATGGGCTTGTTTTGGGGCAGGTAGCTGCGGTTGAAGATGAAGGCAAACTGGCTCGTGGACTGGGGCCAGCCGGTTAGCCAGTTCTTGGTGTGGACCATGAAACGGTACATCCCCCAGTTTTGCCAGCCCGTTTCCGGTTCCTCGTTGATGATCACATCCCAGGTGCCGATGTATCGGCCGCCGTCGCCTTCATGGATCATCGGCGCCGGGAATTTATAGAGGTTGACGTCATCGCCCAGCATGACGTTCTCTTTACAGGGGGCCTGGTCCTTCTTCAGGATGACCGGGGGAATTTTCTTCTCCATCCCCTCCTCATAGGCCCGGTAGATGTCCCGCACCTTGGCATTCTTGGGCATGTCCAGGGAGAGGGCCACGCGCGGCCAGGTGCCTGTTGTGCCATTGGAAATTCTGAATCCTTCCGGGTAGTCCCGGATCTTCTCGAACAAGAGACAGGGTCCCGAACTTTCGTAGACCTTGCGCCCGATGGCGCCCACCTCGATATCCCAGTTCACTTCCTTTTTTATCCGCGCCAGTTCGCCCTGCTTTTCCAGCAGTTCGAAGAAATCTCGATGACTTTTAAACGGCATACTTACCTCCTGCATTAATTTACTGAAAAACGGCTGGTCTTTACTTGCTGATACACCACCAAATTACCAAATCCCCCTGCACTCCTCTTTGCCAAAAGGGGTTATTAAATTCAACTCTTTGGCAAAGAGGAAAACTCCAAATTCCCCTCTTTGGCAAAGAGGGGTTAGGGGAGATTTAATAAATAGGCAACATTTTCATCACCAACGTGCCGCATAGCAATCGTAAATATTGCAAATTACATGCCGTCATGTGTTCTCCTTTCAAAGGGGGGCGGGGGGGGGATTTTCATATAAGTCGAAAAGCCTGTCATTGCGAGGAACGCAGTGACGAAGCAATCTCTTGATATCAGCAGGTTACGATAGTGAGATTGCCACGGCGTCCAAGGGGCGCCTCGCAATGACAGCATGAGTTTCTTACATTAGTAATGCCCTTGCGGAGCACTGGCGTCAGATGCTTGCAATGACAACCAAGAGGTACTTTTTTTACGGGTCCGTCAATATTACGCTGTCGGAAAAATTGCTTCGCTGTCCAATTTATGGTAAGACTGTCCAAAATATGAACAGATTAGGTTGGACAGATGGAAAACAGGTCAATGATCGCTGACGTTTTGGGTAATTATGGTCTCACGCCCACCCTGGCAAGCGCCCTCAAGTTATTTTTTAGAAATCCTTACGAAAGTCTCCTCATTGTAGATAAAGAAGCAAAGATCCAGTTTATGGACAGAAGAACGGAGAAGTTGTTCGGCCTTAAGCAAGGGGGGGCGAAAGGGCAAGATATACGCACATTTATCCCTCAATCGGGTTTGCCGGTGACATTGGAAACGGGCCAGCCGATGATCGGCCGCATCTTTGAGGTAAACGGTGAGAAAAGAATCGGTTCCGTCTACCCCCTCTTTCAGGAGGGAGAAGTGGTCGGGGCTGTGGGCCGGCTGATCTTTCAATCCCTGGAAGAGGTGGAGCGGATCAATGCGGAAATCAAGAATCTAAAAAAAGAAATTCACGAGCTTAAAGAAAAGGACAAGCAGGAGTATAGCTCCCGTTACACCTTTGAAAATATCCTCGGTGCCAGCGCCTTGATGAAGGATGCCATCGAATTGGCAAAAAAAATCGCCATGATCAACACCGATGTCCTTATTGTCGGCGAGAGCGGCACAGGCAAGGAGTTGTTCGCCCACAGTATTCATGACTATGCTCACGGCAACAGGCCGATTATCAAGATCAATTGTCCGGCTATTCCTTTCGAGTTGGCCGAATCCGAGTTGTTCGGTTATGAGAAAGGCGCCTTTTCCGGCGCCCTGGCGTCGGGGAAGCCCGGAAAATTCGAGATCGCTCACAACGGCACCATCTTCCTGGATGAGATCGCCTCGTTGCCCCTGTCGATCCAGGCGAAGCTCCTGCGGGTCCTCCAGGAACGGGAGATAGAACGGTTGGGGAGCACGCGGCCGAGAAAAGTAAATTTCCGGATCATCGCCGCCACCAATACGGATCTGAAAGAGCTGGTTAAGGATGGGAAGTTTCGCGAAGACCTTTACTACCGCCTGGCCAAGGCCATCTTCCCCATTGCCCCCCTCCGGGAAAGGAAGGGGGACCTTCCCCTTTACATCTCTCACTTTCTCGTCAAGATCAACCTGTCATTCGGCACGAGCATCAAGAAGGTTTCCCCCCAGGCCCTGGATGTCATGCTGAATTACCAGTGGCCGGGCAATGTGCGGGAGCTCATCAATGTGCTGGAACAGGCTGTGCTCAAGGCCTGGAAGGGGGAGTCCATCCTGGTGGAACACCTGCCGGCCGAGCTGAAGACGGATCTTTCCCGCGAGCACGGGACCGCTAGAATAAAGGAAGACGAGGGCAAGAAGATCTTCAAAAGGGAGATGGAGGACCGGGAAAAGGAAATGATCCTGGCGGCCCTGGAACGGGTGCGGGGCAGTAAGACGCAAGCGGCCCGCATCTTGAGCATGCCCAGGTCCACGCTTTACGAGAAGATAAAGAGGTTCGGCCTGACAGCCTAACTGTCGTTGCGAGGAGGCCCTCGGCCGACGTGGCAATCTCGTGCCCGCCCGTCATTTGCGAGGCGGCTGACAGCCGGCGAATCTTGCGATAGCGCATGGGATTGCTTCGGGCTGCGCCCTCGCAATGACAAGTGGCGGCACAATTGTTGCTATGCATAGCCATAAAACCACAGAGCGCACAGAGAGTACCTCTGTGTTCTCCAAACCCGGATAACCTAACCCCGATAAACGGGATAAGTAAGTTTACGAAATTATTTTTTTGCCGGAAAAAAGCAGAAAATAATTTCTTACTTACTAAAGGTCACAGGTAAATGGGATAAGTAAGTTTACAAAATTATTTTCTTCCAGACTCCGGATCTTCTCGGCGATCTCTGTGGTTAATATTGGACAACACGAAATGCAAGGAGGGCTCTATGAACAAAAGTATTCATACCTATCTGCAGGAATTAAACAGCAGACTCCCGGAAGACATCATTACCGTCACCAAACCGTTGAATCCTGCGAATTTCGATGTCTCGGCAATTCTCAAACACCTGGAAGCAGGCGGCCTCTACCCCCTGATGGTCTTCGAGAATGCCCTGAATCTGAAGGGCGAACGTTCCTCCTTCAAGCTGGTGACCAATGTTTTTGCTACCCGGCAGCGGTGCGCCCTGGCCCTGGGGATGGAACCGGAGCAATGGAAATTGAACCTCAGTATGGAGTACGCGCGGCGGGAAAGGAATCCGCGGAAGCCCGAGGTCATCGCCCAGGCGGGCGCCCCGGTCAAAGAGGTGGTTAAGACGGGCAAGGACGCGGACTTGCGGGAATTTCCCATCGTCAAACACCACGAGATGGATGGCGGACCCTACATCGACATGACGGTTGTGGCGAAAGACCCGGATCAGGGGTTTTACAACATCGCCTTCCTGCGCAACCAATACAAGGGGCCGCAGAACCTGGGCATCCACATGTCCCCCCGCCATAATTGGACGATCTTCCGGAAGAATGAAGAGAAGAACCTGCCCACACCCGTGGCCATTATCGTGAGCCACCATCCTGCCTTCTACCTGGGCGCCTTGAATGTCGCGCCCTACGGCGTGGACGATTACCAGCTGATCGGCGGCATCATGGACGAGCCCCTCCGGCTTGTACCTTCCGAGACTTGGGGGGACCGGTTTCTCGTGCCTGCCGATGCGGAAATCGTCATTGAAGGGGAAATCCTGCCCCAGGTCAGGGAGGTGGAAGGCCCCTTCGGTGAATTTCCCGGCACCTACGGGCCGCAGCGCTATCGGCCGGTCATCGACGTCAAGGCCATTACTCACAGGAAGGACGCCATCTATCAGGATGTCTTCGTGGGACACCGGGATAACTGGATCCTCGGGGGCATACCCAAGGAAGGGAGCGTCTTCTCGGCCATCCAGGGGGTGGTGCCCACGGTGCAGGCGGTCCATTTCGCCATTTCCGGCAGTTGCCGGTTCAACTGCTACATCGCCATCGATAAAAAGGTGGAAGGAGAAACGAAACAGGCGGCCCTGATGGCAATGGCGCAATGCGACTTCGTGAAGAACGTCATCGTGGTGGATGCCGATATCGATCCCTTCAACGAGCAGGAAGTGATGTGGGCGGTGGCCACGCGTGTCCAGCCCGACAACGATATCGACATCATCAGGAATATCAAGGCCAATACGCTGGATCCATCCCTGGTCCATGACATCAGGGGCAGCAAGATGATCATCGATGCCACCATCCCCGTGGACCGGCCCTTCGCCGACCGGGTCAACGTGCCGGAGGAGGCGCTGGCCAGGATCAACCTCGGTGATTTCATCTCTGAAGAGAAGATGCAGTGCGTCCCCAGATTTTATGATTCCGTGAGAAGCCGTTAAAGAGAGGAGGTATCGATCATGGTCAGAATATTCGCCATCATCTGTCCGAAATGCGAAAAAAAGTTCCAGGTCCATTACGAAGATTTGCGGCATAAGGACATCAAATTGCATTGCCCCTACTGTGACCACTGGTTTATGCAGGAAGAGAGCAAGGATATCGACGACCGTTGGTAGGCCGTCGGAAAATCAGAAAATATGTTGGGCAATGTTTCCCGATTCTGATATGGTGCACTTGCTCGGGGTCGGCATCGGTATCGGAATCCCTATCGAGCAGAGTAAATAGCCGATTCCGATAGCGATAGCGATACCGACCCCGAAGAGAATTCGGACAGTTTAAACAAACTTAAAATATTGGTGAATAACTTCTAATATGGAGGGATATGAAGATGTTCGGATTAAAAAATTCCAAGTTTTTTGCCTTTGTCCTTGTTGCATCCACCATTTTTCTTGCCGGTGGTGTTGCCCGGGGTGCTGATACCCACCAGGCTGTTTCTTTTGGCACTTCCTCCGTGGGGAGCGCTTTTTACACCCTATCCGTAGTCATTGCCAATGTCATTACCAAACACAGTGGGGTCACCGCTACCGTTGAACCGGTCGGAGGTTCCGACGCCACTGCCCGGGGCATCGCGGCCAAGAAGGTGGAGATCGCCATGCTCAATGCGAGCAGCGCCGTGGATGCCTACCATGGTGCAGGCGCCTTTGCCAAAAGCGGGAAGATCCCTCTGGCCCTCCTTGCCCAGGGACAGGACAGCCTGCGCCAGATCGTGGTCCGCAGCGATGCGGGCATAAAAACCGTCAAGGATCTGGCCGGCAAGAAGTTCGTCGCCCGGAGAAGGGCACTTCCGGAGATAGAAAAGATTGCCACTATCCTCCTGGAAAGTTACGGCGTGGATAAGAAAAGCGTCACCATCCTGGAAACGCCGGAAACGAATGAAGCCATCGAAGCCTTGAAAGTGGGCACGGCCGATGCCGCCATGATCCCCGCCGGCGTGCCGGCCAGTTTTCTTCTCGATCTTTCCCAAAGTGCCAAGGTGTCCTTTTTAACCATCCCGGAGGATAAGCTGAAGATCGTTTTTGCCAAGTTGGGCAGCGCCTTCCACACCGGGGTGATCCCGCCCAACACCTATCGGGGGCAGAATTACGAAGTGCGGGTGCCGGCCATGTCCGCGGCCATAGTGGTCGGCGCCGACATGTCGGAGGATACCGCCTACCGGATTACCAAGGCCATCTTCAGTAACGTAAGTGAGATCAAGGCCGGACACTCGGCCGGCAAGGACTGGAATATCCAGAAGACCCTGCAAGACCCCCCCCTGCCTTTCCATCCCGGGGCGATCCGCTACTTTAAAGAGGCGGGCGTCTGGAAGAAGTGAGATAAGGAAGAGGGGGACTGCTCATGATCGTGATTAGCAAAACTGTCCGGGTAGTCGCGGGAGTGGCCGCTTTGTACCAGCTCTTTGTGGCCAGCCGCCTCCTTACCTGGTTCGGCATCTTTCTGCCGCCTGCCCAGCACCGGGCCATCTGCCTGATGTTCGGCCTGTTTCTCATCTATGCCCTGCGTTCTCCTCAGGGCCGTTACCGCGATGGACGCCTGGCCTGGTTTGATTTTCTCTTCATCGCGGCGGGACTCGTGGGGGCCGGCTTTGTCGTCTTCAATTATTCCGCCATCCTCGACTATTCCCTTTACGGCTTCCTGGATACCAGGGGAGTGGTGCTGGTACTGCTGCTCATGGCGGCCCTCTTTGAGGCCTCCCGCCGCCTCACCGGTTGGGCCTTTCCTCTGATCGTGCTTACCTTCATGCTGGCCACAATCTTCCAGAATCATTTGCCGGGGCTTCTGTACGGCAAGGGATTTGCCCTGGACCGCCTCGGCTACAGCATTTATGTCGGTACGTCCGGCATTTTCGGCACGCCTCTCGGCGTGGCCACCACCATCCTGATTACCTATATCGCCTTCGGCAAACTCATGGAGGAGGCAGGGGCCGGACAGTTTTTCATCAATCTGGCCCTGGCGGTCACGGGCTGGATGCGGGGCGGGGTGGCCAAGGCCACTATCTTTGCCAGCTGTCTTTTCGGTATGATCTCCGGTTCTCCCTCGGCGGAAGTGGCCACCGTGGGCAGCATTTCCATCCCCATGATGATCAAAGCCGGCTACTCGCCGCGCTTTGCCGGGGCCGTGGAGGCCGTCGCGGGCACGGGCGGGCAGTTCATGCCGCCCGTTATGGGGGCCATCGCCTTTATCATGGCGGAATGGCTGAGCATACCCTATAAGACGATCGCCCTGGCAGCCGCCATTCCGGCGTTGCTTTACTTTTTTGTCCTCTTCGTCTCCATCCATTTCGAGGCCCTGAAGCTCGGGTTAAAACCCGTGCCGGCCGAGGATATCCCTTCCGTAAAAGACAGCATCAAGGACGGCTGGTTCTATCTGCTCCCCCTGGCGCTGCTTATCTACCTCCTGATCGGTAAGTCCTATCCCCCCGAGATGGCCGGCCTCTATTCTCTCCTCCTGCTGATCGCGGTCAGTTTTATCTCCTTCGACCGGCGGCGTCATCTGACGCCCGCGAAGATTTGGGGAGCCCTCGTGGACAGCACCAAGACGTGGATCATCCTGTGCGGCGTCACGGCCACCGTGGGCATGCTCATCGGCTCCCTGGAGCTAAGCGGTCTGGGGATAAAGTTCTCCGGTTTCATCGTCGATGTCACCCAGGGAGACCTGCTCCTGACGCTGATCTTTGTCGGCGTAGCCAGCTTTATCCTGGGGATGGGGCTCGACTCCATTCCCGCCTACATCACGCTTGCCATCCTGGCCGGTCCGGCCCTGATAAAATTGGGCGTGCCGCCCATGGTGGCCCATCTGTACGTGATCTACTGGGGACTTTCTTCCTTTTTTACGCCTCCTGTCTGCCTGGCCGTCTATGTCGCCTGCGGCATCAGCGGTTCGGATTTCTGGGAAACGGGTTGGGAAGCCGTCCGGCTCGGCATTGCCGTCTTCATCATTCCCTTCGCCTTTGTGTATAACCGGGCGTTGCTATTGGAAGGTACGGTCTTAGAGATCATCGTGGCGGTAATCACAGCGGCCCTGGGCGGGATTTTGGTGGCCTCGGCGAGCCGGGGCTACTTTACCATGCCTTTGCAATGGTGGCAGCGGGCGATCGTGTTTATCGGCGGCTTGCTGCTCATCGGCCCGACCAGTATTTTCACCACCCTGGCCGGACTGGTCCTGGGCGCCCTGGGCGCCTTAGCCCCCAGGTTTACCAGCCGCCAAGGAGCCGCCGGCAGCTAATTGCTTTGCGAGGGTGGCTGATGGCCTCCCTTCCGGATAGGGCGAAACAGGGTAAGTAATTTCAATAAAATAAAGGGGGGAATCTTATGCGACGAATTTCGGTTGTTCTGATAGGCTTGGCAATCCTGGCAATGGGCAGTACACCCGGTGTGGGGGCGGAAAAAGGAGCCCCGGTAGTGGTGAGTATCGGCACCCATCCCGTCGGCTCCTTCTTCAACACCGTTGGTACGGCAGCCGCCAAAACGATCTCCGAGCACTCGGGCATCAGGGCCATGCCCAAACCCATGGCCGGACCCGCGGCCTGGTACCCCTATATGGAGAGGGGTGACATGGAGCTGGGCGTACTCAACGTCTGGGACGCGGAAAAAGGGTATCTGGGAGAATCGACCTACGAGAAGTTGTCCAATAAAAAGGGATTCCCTGTCCGGTTGCTCGCCGTGACGGTCTGGAATGCGGGCGGCGTGGTGGTCGCGAAGGATTCGGGAATACATAGCTACAGCGATCTGAAAGGTAAGAAAGTGGCTGGGAATTTTCCCACCCCTTCTCTCCAACTCCAGACAGAGGCCTATCTGGCAAACGGCAATGTAAGCTGGCAGGAGATCACACCTGTGCCCGTCAATTCCGTCGTGGAAGGGGTCAAGATGGTTATCGACGGCCGGGCCGATGCCTCGGGGACGGTGACCTTGGGGATGGGCGCCATTGAAGAGTTGCAGGCCAAAAAAGGCGCCCGGATCCTGCTCATGAATCCGGCCAAAGAAGCGCTGGAAAGAACGAGAAAATTGTACCCCGGCTATCCGATAAAAGTCGCTCCCGGTGCCGGGAACACGGGCATTGAAAAGGAAGGGCATCTCTGGGCCTACGACATCTATCTGATTGTGAGTGAGAAAGTGCCCGAGAAGACAGTCTATGACATGACCCGGGCCCTCTATGAAAACACCAAGGATTTTGAAAAGGTCCATAAATTATTGAAGGACTGGACTCCTCCTAGGTTTGTCTCCCGGGAAGCAACCGTCCCCTACCACTCCGGGGCGATAAAGTTCTATAAAGAAAAGGGCGCCTGGACCCCGGAGATGGCGCGCCTGCAGGAGGAATTGCTGAAAAAGAAAAAGAAGTAGCCGCTTAGCATGGACCGGCGCCTGTTTCCGCATGCTTATCGAGGGGGGACTTAATGGAAATACAGGAAGGGGAGGGAGGGGGCACCCTTTTTCGGGAATTAAAGGGTGCCGATAAAATCTTCACCGATGTGCTGCTGACGTTAATCCCTCTGACGGGAATTATGGGGATCCTGAACCTTCCTTCCCGGCTGGGTATTTCCCTCTATCTGCAGCAGTATATCGGCGCCATCTTCGGCATCGTCATTGGGGCGACTTTCATGCTCGTCCCGCCGGGGAAAAAAAAGGCCGGCGACAAAGTCCCCTGGTACGATCTGGTATTCTGCGGCCTGGCCCTGGCTGCGGGCCTCTACATCGCGATCAATTACAAGGCCATCAGCGTGGATGTGGGTATCATCAGCACCGAGAGGGTGTTGCTCGGCCTGGCCGCCGTCTTGCTTACCATGGAAGCATCCCGGAGGATCGTGGGCCTGCCCTTTTGCATCATCATCCTCGTCTTTCTGTTCTATGCCCTCTTCTCCTCCCACTTCCCGGGGATGCTGGCCGTAAAAAGCATCTTCCAAGTAACAACTTCGTAACTATATGAATTTATTAATTACACATTTTCGCACCGGGGGACGGGGTTTCTACCAACTTGAAACCGAGTTCAAGGGCTTTTTTCTTAAGATTTTCCACAACCCGTG
>Ga0209514_10004624_pt1 | contig 18326 bp, 19 predicted proteins | sample Subgrocontami58m_FD_187452 | JGI IMG/M metagenome (GOLD analysis project Ga0209514, IMG submission 187452) | Subsurface groundwater microbial communities from S. Glens Falls, New York, USA - GMW37 contaminated, 5.8 m (SPAdes) (version 3) | ecosystem: Environmental > Aquatic > Deep subsurface >...
GAAAAAGATAGTTGGCTTGAGTCTGGCTTTGATTATTGTTATTGGTATGGCAGGTGTTGAAACTTTCGCCTACTTTACCGATATCGAGACCTCATCCGGCAATCAACAGTTAATGGGTACATTGGACCTCAGTACCAATGATGCCGATGGAGTGAGCCAAACATTGTATACCACCAACATGTCTCCCGGTGCTACCATCGGTTCTTCCAACGTTACGCTGAAGAACACTGGCACTACCAATGGTGCCACCCTGGATATCGTTTTTTCTTACGCGGAGAGTGATGGTAGCCCTAATAGTGTTGGTAAGACGGCTGATGAAGTGGCTGCCCTGATTGAAGTTATTACCCTTAATTACGGAGGTTCCAGCCTTCTCAGCAGCATCAGCGATAATAACACTAACGGCTATAAAGATGTCTATGACCTGAAACACTCCAACTTAACCGGGCTAAGTGGTATAGCTGCCTTAGCCACCAAGGACTTTGTCATCTCCGTGCGGTTAAGGAGTGAGACAGGAAATGACTTTCAGTCTGATGGTATCAACATAACGATGACATTTACTCTGAAACAGTGAGATTAAGAATATGATGCGGGAGTGTTCATTACTAAAGCAGAGTTCTACGGGTAAACCCGCAGGTATCTACATAACAAAAGAAATACCAGGTTTACGTGACGATGAAAAGTAAAACATGGCTCATCTTACTGGCAATTACGGTGATGTTTCTCCTGGCATCCAGCGGGAAGGTCACCAGCGGCTACTTCAGCGATGGGGAGAACTCTACTGATAATACTCTACGAGTTAAGGCTTTCCCTCTCTTTGGGTTGGCCGACAATTTCACGATTCTGGCTGGCTCTACGGTCACCAACACCGGTAATACCACGGTTACGGGGGACATTGGATTGAGTCCCGGTACGTCGGTAACTGGATTCCCACCCGGAATAGTGAACGGGACGCAACACGTGACCGATGCAGCCGCAGCCCAGGCCAAACTGGCCTTGACCACCGCGTATAACGACGCCGCTGGACGAACACCATTTACCACTGTGACCACCCTCGGTGGGGTGAACCTGACGCCCGGCATCTACCACAGTGATGCTGCTCTCTCTCTAACCGGAAACCTCACTCTCACGGGCGATGCCAATGCCGTCTGGATCTTTCAGGCTGGGTCCACGCTCGACACGGCAGCCGGTAGCCAGGTTATTCTGAGCGGCGGTGCCAAGTCTGCCAACATCTATTGGCAGGTCGGCAGTTCAGCGACTCTGGGAGCAAGCTCAATCTGCAAGGGAAACATAATGGCTCTTGATTCAATCACGCTATATGCTGGCGCGGCGCTGGAAGGCAGAGCGTTGGCACGTAATGCCGCGGTTACCTTAAACGACAATAACATTATAAAACCTAATCCTTAAGGCCTGGGGCCTGGGATATGAAGTTTAACAGGAGGTTTGAAGTGAAAAAGAAGAAAATACTCTGGCTCGCCGCATCTCTAATCTCGATACTTGTCATTATACTGGTGTCAGCCTGTACCAGTAAAACTCCCACATCTGCACCCACGCCGACACCGGCGACGTCTACACCGATGCCAGTACCGGGGACGTCTACACCGGAAATGGAAGTGACACCAACGACACCCACGGGGCCGTACATACCAGCGCCTCCTGCGCCACCTCCTGGCAACGAGACTGCGCCTGCGCCTCCTACGCCACCTCCTGGTAACGAGCCTGCGCCTGCACCTCCTACGCCACCTCCTGGTAACGAGCCTGCGCCTACCTTAGCAGTAGTACCGCTAGGGTCGGCCGGCAACTTCGTGATTCTGGCAAAATCAGGAATCTCGACCACTGGAACCACGTCGATTGTCGGAGATATTGGAGTTAGCCCAGCCGCTGCGACATTCATCACTGGATTTGGGTTAATAGCGGATGCCTCGAACCAATGGTCAACATCATCCCTGGTTACTGGAAAGGCATATGCCGCCAACTATGCAGTTCCTACTCCGGCTAACATGACCACGGCAGTAAGTGATATGCAAACCGCCTACAACAACGCCGCTGGACGGACATTACCCACTGCTACGGAACTGGGCGCCGGAAATATTGGCGGGATGACACTCGCTCCCGGACTCTACAAATGGGGGACCGGGGTTACAATTCCTACTAATGTCACTTTCGCTGGCGGCGCCAATGATGTCTGGATATTCCAGATAGGACAAACTCTCTCCGTGGGCAATGGCGCCCATGTTAACCTGAGCGGCGGGGCACAAGCCAAGAATATTTTCTGGCAGGTGGCTGGCCAAACGACCCTTGGCACGACGTCTGTCTTCAACGGAAATATATTGTGCCAAACAGCGATTGTGCTGAATACCGGCGCCACGCTGAACGGCAGAGCGCTGGCACAGACCGCAGTTACATTAAATGCCAATGCAGTTGTAAAGCCTAATCCGTAAAGCCCGGGGCCTAGGATAGGAAGTTGAAAAGGATGGTTCAATTGGGAAAAAGGAATTTACTCTGGTTCACTGTATCCCTAATCTCGATGCTGGCTATTACACTTGTGTCAGCCTGTAGTGCAGCAACACCTACGTCTTCCCAGACCGGTGTTGTTGAGGTCAGGGCTATGGACGCTCCGCCGACGGGAGTATCGAGCATTATGGTAACGACCAGCAACATCCAGATTCACAAAGCCGATACCACAGATGATAGCTGGATTACCGTAGTGTCTCAAGAGAAGACCTTTGATTTGGTGGCTATCCAGGGTGCGGAGGTATTTCTTGGCTCAGCAAATGTGAGCTCGGGGAATTATACACAAATTAGATTGGACGTGACCAAGGTAATAGTCACCCTTGCTGGCAAAGAAATCACCGCGATACTTCCCAGTGACAAACTGAAGGTAGTAGGGCCGTGGGAAGTAAAGGCAGGGCAGAAGACTATCCTCACTCTGGATTTCCAGGCAGACACGTTCGTCGTTATCACGGGTAATGACCAGGCTCAGGTCAAGCCCGTAATCAAATTGGCTGTCTCACAAGGCGAGCGGCCGTTGAAGACTAAATAATAGGGATAAATAAAATAAATAGGAGGTCAACATGCCAAATTGGCTCTGGGTCGTTATTATTATTCTTCTGGTTTTGTGGGTGCTCGGTCTTGTAGGCCATGTCTTAGGCGGACTCATTAATATTTTACTGATCGTCGCACTGATTCTGGCGATTATCTGGCTGGTGCAGCGAGTAAGAACTAAAAAGTAAAAACGTTTGATTTGAAGGACAAAAATATAGGAGAAAGGAGGGTTAGAAACATGCCGCGAAAGGTAAGGAGTGACAAAACGGTTGGCAAGGTAGAAGAAGACCTCGGCCTATCCACCGGTGCCATCAGGAACAAGGATGGAAGAGATACCCGGTCTGACAAGAAACTTGGAACCATAAGAAAAGAGCAAAGCAAGTAGAAGGTGAAACGCTTGGCTTTTCATCTTCAAACGATTCGGTAGCTAAATTCACTGGCAGTCGTGTCAGCTAGCCGCCAAAATAGGATTTATCAGGAGGATTACAATGAGCAGCAAATCATCAAGGTTCGTACCAAGCATCAGGTTGGAACAATACGATGTAGTCAATAAGAAGGGCGAAGACATGGGTCAGGTGCAAACCTTTGTCGTGGATATGCGCGAAGGTCTGATTGCATTCGCGTTGGTTGCCTTTGGTGGCACGCTGGGCATCAGTGACAAGTGGTTTGCCATGCCCTGGGCCGCTTTAAAATGGCACCCGGAGACAATGAGGTTCATTCTGGATATGCCGGAAGAAGTTCTCAAGAATGCTCCGGGTATGCATAAAGAGAAGTGGCTAGAAGAGATTGACAAGTGGCAAAAAGAGACAGACCTGGAGTTGCTTGACCGCTATTACACCAGCCATGGTTATGAATCATATCTGGGAGTAATTCAAGAGAGGATAACAAAATTAGGCAGCCACAAGCCTGATGCCAAGTTTGAGATAAACAAGGACGTAGGAGGGGAATTCAGGTTTAAGTTGGTTGCTACAAACGGAGAGACCATCGCGGTATCTGAGGGTTATACCGCCAAAGAAGGTGCGATGAAAGGTATTGAATCCATCAAGCAGAACGCGGCTGACGCTGTGGTAGAAGACAATACAGTTTTAAAGTTGTCGACAAGTCAAGCAGCTTAACCAAGAATTGAAACTATCCCGGTGAGCCGGCCCACATTGCCGGCTCACCGACCAGGCTGAATACCGGCATATCGCTGGATTACAGCTGTATCAATGTGAGGGTACAGGATGGTTCAATCACTTAGACTGGCGCCGTAGATTAGGCTTGTCAAAGTGAAAAAGTAAATTAAAGGAAGTGTAAAATGCCAAAGAAAGTATTAAAAATCACCACTCACCTGAAAGCTATCCCGGATTGGTTGAAAATAAATAATTCCATCACTATTCCATTACCATTAAAAAGTGCCAAGGAACTGGCGAAAAAACTCTTAGAAGTTCAGGAAGATGTAGAAGTCGAGCTTAATTTTGCAACCGGCAAGGAGACTTCTGTAGAAATCAAATATGAGCCGAAAGAAAATAAGAAAATTGAAAAATAGATGAAATTGGAGATAAGTAGGGTTCTTCATGAAATATGGCGTTCGCACTTCTAAAGGATATAACAAATGGCTTTACAAAAGGAAGTTGAACCTTAAAAACCAGTTACCCAAAAACCCAGTAGGTATTGATGGACAGGATGATATAACCAAGGGAATTAATCTATCGGAGGTGCGAATTTGATAAATGATACAAAACAAGAGCGTAAGCACAAAGGCCATTTCACCAGGTTTAAGGACGTGCTACGCTATGTCGGCAAGCAAATTATTTTAGTTTTCCGTCGGTTTCTGCGTAGCAATCCCCGGCGCAAAATGGCTTATACCAAAGAGGTATCGCCTAAAGAGGAATTGCCCAAGGCTAATCCGACAATAGCCGCGCGTCTTGAGGAACTAGAGTCGCTACCGCACCGTAATGCAGTTCTGCATTGGGCCGGTTTCACCCTCTCCTTACTTTCATTAATCCTACTTGGAATTTGGGTCTTCAGCTCAAAAGGAACTGTGCCGAGTGCTTTGGTAGTAATCGATATAGGGCTAGGCGTCGCTTTCGCTGTTGAGTTCTTTACCCGCAGTGGATTCCGATGGAACAGAGCTTCATACTTGAGTACCCATTTCTTCGATTTCGTCGCCATCGTTCCGGCGCTGGCGCTCATCAATCATGGGTTCGTCATCGAGGGAGTCTGGGTATGGCTCATCCTGGTTGCACGCTTTGTCCGCGTATTGGACCGGTTTCTCGGGGATGGGTTCGTACGGCGCAATGTCCTGGCTCTGCTGGAAGGTTTTGAGGAGGAGATAACAGATCGGGTACTTCAGCGCATTGTTGACCGTCTCCAAGGGGACATGGACCGGGTTGGTTTAACACACGGAGTTGCACAGGCCTTGGAACGTAATAAGGCTGCGGTATTACAACGCGTCCGGACGGCAACTCCTCACGAAGGGATTGGGCCGGGTCTTGCACATATTGTGGGGCTAGATGTAGCCCTGGAGCATGCCGAGGAACGAACCTACGACGCCATAGTGAGAATGCTGAACAGCGAAGAGGTAGATCGCGCCGTCCGAGACGTAGTCAATTCTTCGTTCTCTAGCATGCGTAACGAATTAGGAAGAAAGAGCTGGCGGCAACACCTCGGGATCCAGCGTTTACGGGCTAAATGAAAGAACCACTGACCCGCACAGTCTGAACCAGGAGGCATGAACTTTGATTAATGCTACAAAACAAGAGCGTAAGCACAAGGGCCATTTTGCCAGATACCGACAGATTGCATTGGTCTTGGCTAAATACAGGCTTGAAGAAGTGCTGCGCTATGTCGGTATGCAAAAACTGTTATTTTTCCTTTGGTTGCTGCGCGGCAATCCCTTGCGCAAAATGGCTTATACCAAGCCGGAGTGTACGCGCATGGCGATAAAGGAGTTGGGAACATCTTTCGTGAAACTGGGACAAATCCTTTCGACCCGCGCTGACCTGCTGCCACCGGACTATACCAAAGAGCTATCGAAACTCCAAAGCTCTTTGAAACCGCTTCCCTTAGAGGTGATGAAAAAGGTAATTAGTGACGAGTTGGGTCGTTCGACTGACGAGGTATTCAAATCATTTGACCCGCATCCTATTGGCGTTGCGTCTATTGGACAGGTTTATTCTTGTACACTGGCTGATGGCACAGAAGTGGTAGCGAAAGTGCAAAAGCCTGGTGTACCGGAACTGGTAGAGGAAGACATGTACATTTTGGGTCGTTCGGCAGTATCCGCCACGAAACATTGGAAAGGGGCACAAGAATACGATCTTGTGGGAATCGTCCAAGAGATAGCTGATACCATTAAGACAGAGACAGACTACATTCGTGAAGCCCACAGCACCGAGTACTTCGCTCGATTTTTCCAGGAAGACCGCACCATACACATTCCCAAGATTCACTGGGAGGCTACGACAGTACGGGTAGTTACTATGGAACGGATTCGCGGGATAGGTATTCTGAATGTACAGTCGCTGGACAAAGCGGGTTTTGACCGTAAAGAATTGGCCAAGCGCAGCGTTAGTCTCTGGTTGAGAATGGTTTTTGAGGGTGAGGCGTTTCACGCTGACCCCCATCCGGGAAATCTATTTGTGGAACCTGATGGACGCTTGGGTTTAGTCGATTTTGGGATGGTTTGTCCGGTAGATGACGAGGTACGATGGCACCTGGCCAACGCTCTTAAAGCCGTTCTGGACCGAAATGCGGATTTGCTCATAGATGCGCTGATAGAATTAGGTGCGGTAACCCTGCGCCTTGAAGGGTACCGAGCCCGCCTGCGAAAAGACGTGAAATATGTTATGGTTCATTACCCGACTATCCATTTACAAAAGCGTTCAGATAGTGTGAGTTCCAGCCTGGGGCAACTCTTTTCTTTGTTGCGTCTCAATCATCTACAGCTTCCCTCTAATACTTTCCTACTGTTGAAAACGATTGTCATGGCACAAAGCCTGGGTAGAGGATTGGATCCAGACTTTGATATTACCCCAATGTTAGAATCCAGTGTCATACAGATATTTAAAAAGAGGTATTCGATTACTGCTGCCCTTAGCCGATTACCTGAAGCAGCAGCGGAAGTGGCGAGTCTGGCTGCAGGACTACCCCAGCGGATGGATAGGATGATGAAGACCATTGAGCGTGGTGAGATACAAGTACGTGCCGATATTTCAGGCATAGAGCGGCCTATCCATCACCTGGAGCGACTGGCAACCAGAGCGGTGATATGTATTATAGGTGCAGCTCTTGTTCTCGGATTAGCGCTCTTCTTTGTAGGTTTCCGGCTGGGCCAATAGGAACCTGGCTCAGGAGTAATTGAGGAAACTCACAATTTGTTATCGTTGCCTTGCCGTAACGACCATGAGGGGAAAATGAGAGGATTATTTAAGAGACAGTTTACTTTTATACTTTATGGTTTCGTTTTCTGGCTTCCGGTTATGTTGGTGATATACATAATGGTTCTTCTTTTCAGTAATGCCGAAAAGATCGGGAGAATGATTCTTGGCGTTGCTCTAGCTGATAAGTATGTATACTTCGGTTTTGGTACTATCATTTGCATACTGATTGTGTATTTCTCGGGAATGTTATTGAAATTGACAAAGCTTGGGAAAGTGCTTTCTAAAATTCCGTTAATAGGACTCTTTTTTGGACAGGGCGAAATAATGACTATTGGCAGACTGAGTCACATGCAGCCCTGCCTTTTCTTATATTCACCAACCTGTATTTCTTACGGCTGGATACTCTCAGAGGAAAAGGTTAAATTAAGTGCAGATAACGCCATTTTCCCCATAATAAACGTCTATTTCCCAAACGTTCCAACCCTTGTTACCGGACAGGTTTTAGCAGCAAGGAAAGACACCATCATGAAGCTTGGTAATTCTTCGACGGAAGTAATTGATCTGTTGCTTTATGCCTTCCGCAGCCCTGCGGCCATCGAATATATTCCATGGGAAGATGAATCTCCGGAAGAATTTAAAGAAAGATCGAAGTTCTTCGGTCTGAAGTAGAGAACAAAACCAAAATGCCAACGAGAAAGCACAGTCCCAGAAGTGATGACCTCGGTCAATAGGTGGCTCAAGGCATCACCGAAAGCAAGGAGAGAGCAAATGGTCTTGAAAAGAACCGTAACAAAATCCCAGGAATACTCAGAGAGCATCATCAACACCGTGCGTGAACCCTTAATCGTTCTGGACCAGGATTTAAGGGTAGTCAAAGTCAGCCGTTCCTTCTATGATTTCTTCAAAGTAAAACCTGAGGAGACTATGGGACAGCTTATCTATGACCTGGGCAATAAACAGTGGGATATCCCCAAGCTGCGGGAACTGCTGGAAACCGTCCTTCCCCAAAAGACAACCTTCGATAACTATGAGGTGGAACACGATTTTTCAACCATCGGCAAGCGCATTATGCTTTTGAATGCCCGGCAGATTCAAAGAGTGTTGGGAAAGGAACGGGTCATCCTCCTTGCCATCGAGGACATCACCGAGCGCAGGGAGATAGAAAATGGGCTGGAAAAAGCCCGTAAGGAACTGGAAACAACTAAAATATCCGAAGATGCAGCCCGCGAATACGCCGAGAGCATCATTGACACCGTGCGTGAACCATTAATTGCTCTGGACCAGAATTTAAGGGTGGTCTCAGTCAGCCGTTCCTTCTATGAAGTCTTCAAGGTAAAACCTGAAGAGACGGTGGGACAGCTTGTCTATGACCTGGGCAATAAACAGTGGAATATCCCCAAGCTGCGGGAACTGCTGGAAACCATCCTTCCCCAAAAGGCAACCTTTGATAACTATGAGGTGGAACACGATTTTTCTACCATTGGCCGGCGCACCATGCTTTTGAATGCCCGACAGATACAAAGAGTGTTGGGCAAAGAACGGATTATCCTCCTGGCTATCGAGGACATTACCGAGCGCCGGGAGATAGAAATTGGCCTGGAAAAAGCCCGTAAAGAACTGGAGGTTATTAAAAAATCCGAAGATGAAGCCCGCGAATACGCCGAGAGCGTCATCAACACCGTGCGTGAACCTTTAATCGCTTTGGACCAGGATTTAAGGGTAGTCAAAGTCAGCCGTTCCTTCTATGATTTCTTCAAGGTAAAACCTGAAGAGACGGTGGGACAGCTTGTCTATGACCTGGGCAATAAACAGTGGAATATCCCTAAGCTGCGGGAATTGCTGGAAACCGTCCTTCCTCAAAAGGCAACCTTTGATAACTATGAGGTGGAACACGATTTTGCTACTATTGGCCGGCGCATCATGCTCTTGAATGCCCGGCAGATTCATAGAGTGTTGGGAAAGGAACGGGTCATCCTCCTTGCCATCGAGGACATTACCGAGCGTAAGGAAATAGAAGCCGGTCTGGAAAAGACCCGAAAAGAACTGGTGGTTATTAAACAATCCGCAGATGAAGCCAGTGAATACGCCGAGAGCATTATCAATACCGTGCGTGAACCATTAATCGCTCTGGACCAGGATTTAAGGGTGGTCACCGTCAGCCGTTCCTTCTATGAATTCTTTAAGGTGAAACCTGAAGAGACGGTGGGACAGCTTATCTATGACCTGGGCAATAAACAGTGGAATATCCCCAAGCTGCGGGAACTGCTGGAAACCATCCTCCCCCAAAAGGCAACCTTTGATAACTATGAAGTGGAACACGATTTTGCCACCATTGGCCGGCGCGTTATGCTTCTGAATGCCCGGCAGATACAAAGAGGACTGGGCAAAGAACGGATTATCCTCCTGGCCATTGAGGACATCACCGAACGCAAGGAGATAGAAGCCGGCCTGGAAAAAGCCCATGAAGAGCTAAAGGAGTTGGCTGCTGAGTTAAAACGCACCGCTCAGGTAAAAGCTGAATTCTTGGCTAACATGTCGCATGAGCTTCGGACACCGCTTAACTCCATTAACGGTTTCTCTGAGGTATTATACGACGAGACTTTCGGACCGCTTAACGAGAAACAGAAGAAATACGTTAATAATGTTTTAACCAGCGGAAAGCATCTTCTCTTACTGATAAACCAGATACTTGATATGGCAAAAGTTGAAGCCGGAAAGATGAAGCTGGCATTATCCAGCTTGCCCATGAAAAGCATATTAAATGATATTTCAATGCTGGTAGCGGATATGGTCAGCAAAAAGAGGATTGAAATGTTGCTTGAAATAGCCGAAGATATGCCGAATATTGAGGCGGATGAGCTTAAGGTAAAAGAGATAATTTATAACCTGCTTTCAAACGCAGTCAAGTTTACCCCCGAGGGTGGTAAAATTGGCATGCGGGCGAAGAAAGTCGATTCCGTGATAGAAGTAGTGGTCTGGGATACGGGGGTCGGTATTGCACCTGAAAACATGGAGAAGATATTTGAAGGTTTCTTCCGTGTCGATACCCCATATTCCCGGGTAACTGAGGGGACCGGACTTGGTTTACCGCTCTCCAAAAAGCTGGTTGAGTTGCACGGCGGGAAGTTTTCGGTAGTATCAGAGGGGCTAAATAAAGGCACCACCGTCAGGTTTACTTTACCGATTATATCCAGAAGGGAGGTGTAATATGAAGAGGAAAGTCTTAGTTGTCGATGATAATGGGAGCAATCTGATGCTGGAAAAAGACCTTTTGGAGGTCGCTGGCTTCGAAGTGTTTGTAGCTGAAGACGCTGCTAGTTCAATTATCATTGCCGGGAAAGAAAAACCGGATATTATAATTATGGATGTGCGGCTTCCCGATATGCGCGGTACCGAAGCCGCCCGGATATTACGTCAAGACAAAGAGACACGCGATATTCCCATTGTTTTTGTGACTGCTTCGGTCATGGCAGAAGGTAGAGAAGAGATAAACGCCATAACTAACACCGGATTTATAGGCAAGCCGATAAATACGCGCACCTTTGCCAAAGATATTAGTCAATTTATTAAGTGAGTTTTCTATTATTGTGAAAAGTCAAATTTAAAAGAGATAGAGGATGAAAGATAAACCGGTAATCTTAGTTGTCGATGACCAGCCCCAAAACATTGAGCTTCTCGAAGCATATCTTGTTCCGCAGGGTTATGAAATTATAACGTCGGCAAACGGTGAAGAAGCTCTAGGGAAACTTTCCGGGAATCAAATCGATCTGATTCTGCTGGACGTAATGATGCCCGGTATGGATGGTTTTGAAGTTACCCGCAGGGTCAGGCAAGATGATACACATCGACTGCTTCCGATAATTTTAGTTACCGCACTGCGGGAAACGGAAGACCGGGTAAAAGGAATTGAAGCCGGTTGTGATGATTTTCTTTCAAAGCCTGTAGATAAGACGGAGCTTTTGGCCAGAGTCCAGTCCCTGCTGAAAGTCAAAGACTACAACGACTTGATGAATAACTACCAGAAAGAACTGGAGTCCGAAGTAACCGGGAGGACCGAGGAATTAAAGCATGCCTTTGAGAGGATAAAAACAGCTTCGCTCGACACGATTTACCGACTGTCCATGGCCTCTGAGTACAAGGATGAGGACACCGGCGCTCATATCAAGCGCATGAGCCGTTATTCTGCCGCCATTGCCCGCCGTATGGGACTGGACGAAAGTACTGTTGAAACCATTCTTTATGCAGCCCCAATGCACGATTTAGGTAAGATAGGTATCCCTGACCAGATACTGATGAAACCAGCCAAACTCGACCCGATAGAGTGGGAAATTATGAAACTGCATACAGTCATCGGTGCCAAAATCCTCAAGGGCTCGGACGCCGAATTCATCAGACTGGGAGAGTCTATCGCCCAGTGCCACCACGAGAAGTGGGATGGTAGCGGCTATCCAGGTAGTTTAAAGGGTAATAAGATACCAATCGCCGGCCGTATCGCGGCAATCGCAGATGTATTCGATGCCCTGACCTCCAAACGACCTTATAAGGAAGCGTTCTCTGTGGAGAAGTCTCTAGGCATTATCGGGGAGGGGAGGGAAAGCCACTTTGATCCGGATGTGGTGGATGCTTTCTTTGCCATCCAGGATGAGATACTTACTATCAAGAAGCAATATGCTAACGATAATCAACAGATTTTCGATATTCCTGAACTGAAAACTATGCTGCAGCAATACAGTGGTAAAGGATTGCATCAAGAGCCAAAAGTATCAGAGGCTGAGGGGAAGAAGCCAGATGACTTGATAAACGCTTCGGAACTTCGCTATCGGAGGCTCTTTGAAGCAGCCCAAGAAGGAATATTGATTCTTGACGCTGAGACGGGGCAAATCATTGATGTTAATCCTTTCCTGATCGAAATGCTTGGATACTCCAAAAAAGAATTTTTGGGTAAGAAACTATGGGAAATCGGTCCTTTCAAAGATGTCGCGGCAAGTAAACAATCTTTCACGGAACTACAGAGTAAGAAATATGTGCGTTATGAAGACTTACCACTCGAAAGGTATGATGGTAAGCCGATTAACGTCGAATTTATCAGCATTGTCTATGATTATGATGACAAGAAAGTAATCCAATGTAATATTCGGGATATTACCGAGCGCAAAATAGCAGAAGAGGCACTGGCACAAGCAGCCGAAAGAGACTCTGCCGTCTCAATATTGGCCAGCAAGCTGGTTTCATCGATTTCGATTGCAGATATTTCAGAACTGGTTCTGGAAAGTGCGGAGCGATTTACCCATAGCACATATGGCTTCGTCGGTTATATAGACATAGAGATTGGTTATATGATTAGTCCTGTTATGACCGGAGGGATTTGGGAACCTTCTCCGAGTAAAGATGAGACTAGTATATTCAGAAAGTCCAGTGGGCTGTGGGAGTGGGTGTTATACAACCGGCAGTCTCTTTTGACCAATACCCCGGCAGATGACCCAAGGTTTGCAGACACTGCGCCTAGCCGTATACCCATACACAATTTTCTGTCGGCGCCAGCTCTGATCGGCACAGAATTGGTTGGTCAGGTGGCTTTAGCTAACTCAAATCGCAAATACAATCAGCAGGACTTGGGATTTGTTGAGCGGCTAGCCACGTTGTATGCCGTTGCTATTCAGCATCAGAGAACAGAAGACAAAATCAGAAAAATGGCCTATCATGATCCACTCACTGGATTACCTAACCGGGCGTTGTTTAACGACCGTTATACCATAGCTCTGGCAGGAGCTAAGCGATACCACAAGAAAATAGGCCTCATGGTGCTAGACATCGACCACTTCAAGAATATCAATGACACTTTGGGCCACGGCGCTGGCGATGAGGTGCTAAAAGATTTCAGCGGTAAGTTGCTGGGTATTTTGCGTAAGACAGATACTATAATGCGTTCAGGTGGTGATGAGTTCGTTATTATGATCACGGATGCAGGCGAGCTAGAACACATAGCCAACGTTGCTCAAAGGTTACTTGAAGCCACCAGAAAACCGTTCATGTTTCAAGACGACGAAGTCAAAATCACTGTGAGTATTGGTATTTCCAGTTATCCCGAAGACGGTGATGATATTGAAACACTCCTAAAATGTGCTGATATTGCTATGTACCACATAAAGGAGACGGGGCATGACAATTATATGCGTTATGTACCAGGAATGAAGACCCAAGTATTGGAGTAACTACGGCTCGTATCCTGTCTCACTGCCCAGGTGACGGCAGTGAAGGTTGGACTTGAACTAGGTCAAAGCGGTAATCTTCAAGAACGGCGCGGTATTCACTGACAAACCGTGTGTTTGCGGTCGGAGGGCAGTCACAAAATAGGCAAGTGCCGGGCCACTTCGGCCAGAAGCTCCACTGAGCTTACGGGTTTAGTCAAATAGCCCACCGCTCCTAGTCTGTCAGCAAGCTGCTTGTTTAGTTCGTAACCTACTGCGGTGACCATGACCACAGGAATATCCTTGCTGGCTGCATTGCTTTTGATCACAGCCAGGACGCTATAGCCATCCATCCTCGGCATCATAATATCCAGCAGGATGAGGGCTGGCTTGACGTTGGCGACGAGGGCTATTACCTCCTCGCCGCTCTCAGCAGTAATCACATTATAACCACGCGGGGTGAGCACAGCTTCTATTAGGTCCCGAGCCTGCTCATCGTCATCAATAGCGAGTATTTTAGGTCTATTTTCCATTTCTGCTCCATGGTGTTGCCCCTGCAGTCCGCCTGCCACCAGTTCATGGAAGGCTCACACCGTTACCGCTACCACTCCGGGCGGCAGCCAGGACTTCTGTCGGACTATTGTAAAAAACTCTTTTCGCCGCCACACCGTTTCTGGACACCGTGGCCTATGCTGGAATGGCTAAAATAGCCTGAATACTGCTTTCAGCAGCCAGATAATTATGAAAATGACTGCGATCACGAGTGCTATATGGATCAGAGCGCCCAGACTAAAGACGAATAATCCCAGTAGCCACAAGATTAGGAGAATAATGCCAATAATTAATAAAATACCCATGTTGCCTCCCTTTTTATTTACCGGTGCTACTCCCTGTAGTCACCGAGTTGTGCGTGCGACCATATTGGAAAGTGAATTCTGCTCCCACAATCACGATGAATGCCGAATAGTATATCCAGACGAGTAGGATAATAATAGATGAGATAGAACCATAGATAAGTTGGTAATTAGCGAAGTTCTCAATGTAGAAAATAAATAGAGTCCTGGCGATTTCGAAGAGGACAGCGGCCAGGAGTGCTCCCGGCCAAACATAACGCCAGTATGTCCTGGTGTTCGGAATGAGTTTATAGAGTAACAGAAAAACGGCCAGCATCAGCAGGAATGCTACCAGCCGGCTACCCACGTCTACTATTATCGGTTTTGCTGCAGGTAAGTCAAATACTCCGCGCAAAATTGAAGGGATGGCACTAGCTCCCAGGGAGAGAAGGAATAGAATACCAGTACTAAATGCCATGCCCAGCTCACTGGCTTTTCTAATGAAGAAAGGGCGGTACCGGCGAATATCCCAGGCGCGATTAATCGCCAGACTCATCGCACTGAACATCGTGCTCCCACTCCAGAAAAAGATAACTATACTCAGCACACCCAGGAAGCTCCTTAGTTTTACAATACTTACAATATTTTGCCTCAAAATATCGGTAGCACCGGGAAGATTTTTGCCGACATACTTCAACAGTTCGTCTTGAAGATTTAGTGAAGGTAAGAAAAAGCCAAAAACAGCAATGAGCCCCAGTAGTAGTGGAAATATGGATAGGATGGCGTAGTAGGCTACCCCAGCGGCTTTATGCGAGGCGTCAATATTGCCTAGCTCCTCTACGGTACGGGATATCAATTGCACCGCAGGTATCTTAAGCAGACGGTCTTTTGCCCTCTGTAACCTGGCGTTCAAGCGCTTTATTTGATTAACTATCACCCTAGCTCATTTTCCTTCTGTCAATCACATTAATCAGTATCTGTGAAATCACGCTGGAATATTCGTCAGTGGTCCGGTAGCCGGATGAAGCTAGCTAAGGCTCCCATCACGCGTGCTATCCCGAAAGTACTTGAATATCTTGATCATAGCCATGGTGAGCGGCAGGATGATAATAAACCCCACGATTCCGGCAAAGTATGCTCCGAGAACACTGAGCACTATGATGAACGCCGGATGAATCTCCATTTGCGAGCCCTGGATTCTGGGCACAAGCAGGTTGTTCTCAAGCAGTTGAATCAGCAAAAAGCCGAGAACTACCCAGATGACCTTTTCCGGGGCCGTCGCCAGTGTTACCACGACAGCCAGGCCACCACCCAGCCAGGGGCCAATCATAGGCACGAGTTCCGTAACCGCCGCAAAGACGGCCAGCGGCAGGGCCAAATCTATTCCCAAGACCCTCAGCAGGAGATAGGCACAGTACCCAACCGCCAGCCCCAGGAGCAGCTGTCCGCGCACATAGTGTACCACTACAGTTTGAAGAATAGAGAAAATATTCTTGGTGTGCGTCCGTGTCCATAGCGGTAGCGCCGCATAAAACTTGTCACGCAGTCTATCCCAGTCTTTCAGAATGAAGAAGACGAAAACTGGCATGATAATAAACCCTAAAATCATGCCTGCAGAAGTCTGGACAATCTTCACACCACGCGTCAAAAAGTCATTTAGTACATGAGGCAGTGCTGCGCCGGCTTGAGCAGAGTACACGTCAATCTGCTGCTGAATTGAAGGCGGAGATAGTATCGGTAAAGATTTGAGCCATTGCGTTATCGTGACCAAGCCATTCGGGATGATCTGAGAAGCGTCCTGTGTTAGGGTCCCCAACGCTTTACCTACGAGGGTAACAGTATAGAATATTAACAGGCCAATGGCAGCCAGGGACAGAAGATACACCAATACTATGATAGAAATCCGTTTTAGCTGTTTCAGCTTTGGCTTCTTGCCCGCGCCTGGGAGGTGTGTCTCAACCCACCTGATAATTGGCAAAATCAGGGAGGCGATAATGAAGCCAATGATAAAAGGTAGGAGGACGCTTCGCAATACCCAGAGTAACCAGAAAACGAAGACAATGCCCAGTATGAAAACTATGAGCTGCCAGTGCCTTCTGATTAGCACGCCGACTGAGTTCAAATCTAACCCCCAACGTAGTCATCTGGACTATGGACAGAATGGCTTCTGGCAACGGCGATTGGGGTGATTTCCTTACCTCGGATACTGTGTGCACGGCAACCGCGTTTATCTGGTTCACCGATTGTCACTAACATGGTTTCTAGCTCTTGAGTGCATGGACTGCTGCCTGTCCCTTTCGACTTGCCTCGGATGCTGTCTCCTTGACCGCGTCCACCACTGCAGTCGCCTTGTCCTTAATTAACTGCCTGGTCTCTTTACCCGTCTTCGGTGCATATAGCAATGCAATAACTCCACCAATGACTGCTCCAGCGAGTAAGCCGATGCCAAAACCGATAGCATGGTCCTTATTCATTACTGTTTACTCCTTCATTGCTTTCTTTTTTGAATATTTTGCTGATGCCCTGGAATCCCCCGCAAATACCTTGAATCAGTGCCAGTATCGGCAGCAGTGGCTTGATGCCCTCTTGCACCAGTGTAATGGTATCATATGCGATTTTCGATGCCGCCTTAACCAGCAACAGTGTGGACTTTATCGTGCTATATAGACGGTAGAGTAGTATTGCGGTAAAGATGAGCACAGCCGTGGTCACGAATCCCAGGATGGTTATACTCAAGTCACGGAACCATTCAATGCCCATTTGTCACTCCTCTGTTATGGGGTAGTAGGACTGGGGGATCTAGATCCCCCAGTCCTACTTTTTATACTTTACGGGGCCTTTGTCACGGTATTAGAGATTAAGGTAACTTGATCAGTTACCGCAAACAGTCTGCCTGTTATGTTAGCACCGGCAAGCATGTTTACTTGTGTCCAGGCGAATACGTTGCCATAGACGGTGACGCCTGCTTCAATAGCCGTCTTACCACCCGTTCTCCAATAGATGTTCTTAGCCTGGGCGCCATTATCCAGTATAATTGCCCCAGCCGGAGCTCCGATGGTAAGGGTGCCATCTATCGAGAAAATGAAGACCGAATTCGGGTCGCCTTGGGCATCGAGATGTAGAGGCCCGGTTGTTAGCAGAACATTGCTAGCGGTCTTATAGACACCCCGAGTGAGTGTTATCCCGCCCAGTTGTGTCGGGCAAACCTGAGTCGGTGCACCCGGATTTGGGTCAGCAGCCAGGAAGGTATATGCGATACCCAGGTCGGTTTTGGACTGAGTTAGCATCGCACCGGTAGTTGTCCATGGTGCTCCAACAACTGGGGTTGCATAGTGTAGAGGATATGGGTATGGCGCAGGATTAGCGTCATTAGGCGCATATGACAACCCATTCACAAGCTCAGTAAATTGTCCGGGGTTTACCCCTGTCGTAAATCCTGCATAATACGAACGGGCTTGGTCCATTATTCCCATATCCCCATTGTTAACGTGTGAGCCAGTTGTGGTTGTGATTGTCTGGCTGGCCAGTATCACGAATCGGCCTGCCTCTCCAAGGTTTGGTGCAGTTGGGTTTGGTGGAAGTGTTGCAACCGTGGTAAAGGTCCAGACGAAGTTGCTCGCCAGGGCATTACCAGCCAGGTCTTTAACCCCGGTGGTAATCGTGGCGGTATAAACGGTGCTGAAGGCGAGATTAGCTGCCGGAGTAAAGTTTGCTGTAGTGCCAACATAGGTCACTGCGCCGGCAACAGGCGTTGTCCCCTGCTTTAAGGTGAAGGTGACGGTGGTGAGGGTTAAGGGGTCCATCCCCTCACTGAAGGTGGCACTCATGGCACTGTTGACCGCCACACCCGTAGCATTATTAACCGGGATGGTGGAACTCACCGTGGGTGGGGTGGTGTC
>Ga0209514_10004629_pt1 | contig 18316 bp, 17 predicted proteins | sample Subgrocontami58m_FD_187452 | JGI IMG/M metagenome (GOLD analysis project Ga0209514, IMG submission 187452) | Subsurface groundwater microbial communities from S. Glens Falls, New York, USA - GMW37 contaminated, 5.8 m (SPAdes) (version 3) | ecosystem: Environmental > Aquatic > Deep subsurface >...
CTAAATCCTAAATCATCAGCGATATTATTATAATAAATCTCTGCCCTATCTGTAACTTGACGGATAAAATACTCCGGAGCATTTTTATAATATACGATAAAATGCGTACTGCGATTTTCCTGCCAGATTTGCGCGTAAGCGCAAGTGATGAATAAAACCGATATGCACAACCAAAAAAATACTATACGCTTTCGCATAACGCTATTCCTTTAGGCCTAAAGAAAAAACTTCTTTCGCTAAGAGCTGATCTGCCCCAGCAACAACCATATCGGCATAACCATAACGCATACGTTCAATCTTACCCGGATTTTTCATAAAATCATCCAGGAGTTGCGCTAGAGGCTGCTTCTCTAATTTATCATCCTCAATTATAACCGCTGAACCCCTATCCGCTAAAACTTTAGCATTAGCCAATTGATGTTGATAGGCAAATGGATAGGGTATTAACACTGCCGGCAATTTAAATTTTATTAACTCCGCAATAGTAGTCGCCCCTGCCCGGCAAATTGCAAGGTCAGAAATACTATACGCATATTCCATTTTATCAAAAAATGGCTTCACTTTTACATCTAGCCCCAAATCCCGGTATTCTTTTTCCAGCCAATCATAATCAAAATTGCCGGCGATATGGATAATTTGAATTCCAAGTTTATTCGTAATTAAAGACGCAGCTTTTAAAAAATATTCGTTAATCCTATGGCTGCCCTGGCTTCCCCCAACAACTAATACCGTAAATTTACTTTCAGTAAATCCGAAAAATTTAAACGCCTCTAGGGGCTCGACCAGCTTTAATTCCCGGCGTAAAGGATTTCCGGTAAGAACTATTTTTTGAGGGATAATTGCTAAATATTTTTTAGTCTGTTCAAAAGAAATCGCAAGCCTATCCACAAACCGAGACAATAGTTTATTGGCCCGGCCTGGAATTACATTTTGCTCATGGATAAGAGTTTTAATCCGAAAAATCCAAGCGAATAAAACTAGCGGCACAGAACCAATCCCGCCAAAACTAACGACAATATCCGGACGATATTCAATAAGAATAAAAAGGCTTCTAAAAGAGCCCTTTGCTAATTTTAATATAGCTCTAAAATTCTTAAAATCAAGCTGTAATTTAAGCGCCGTGATGCATAAATATTTTATCCGGCATAAAGGCCCTAAAGTAAACGGAATATTCCGCGCTTGATCCGGCAAAACAAATAAAATATCTACGCTAGGATCTTTATCTTTTAATGCCTGAATCAGGCTTACCGCGGGGAAAATATGCCCACCGCTTGAACCGGTAACTACTAAACACCTCATCTAAGGATATTCCCCTGTACGCGCGATATTCATTAATATTCCTATACTCACCATATCAAAAATAAACGAAGAGCCTCCGTAACTAATAAAAGGCAGCGGCAGCCCTTTAGTCGGCAATACCCCGCAGGAAACACCGATATTTATAATTGCTTTTAAAGTTATCATTAATAATAATCCTAAAGCTAGAAAATAACCGAATCTATCCGGGGCGTTCTTAATCACTCTTATGCCCTGCTGAATAAGTAACATGAATAAAATTATTATTGTCACTGTCCCAATCAACCCTAATTCTTCTCCGATAATCGAAAAAATAAAATCCGTGTGCGCGGCCGGTAGATAAAACAGTTTTTGTTTTGAATGCCCTAGCCCCACACCAAAAATTCCGCCCGAACCAAGGGCAATCTGCGACTGAATAATCTGAAAACCGCTGCCCTTAGGATCTAACCATGGGTTTAAAAAAGCTAAGATACGCGCCCGGCGATAAGGGACATGAAATACCAAAAAATAAAGCATTGGTAAAGCGGATAATAATATTGACAAAAGGTATGCCGGCCTAGTTCCAGAAATAAACAGCATTAAAAAAACTACCCCGCTAAGCGCCAAAGTCGTGCCTAAATCCGGCTGCATAAGAATTAATAACGCCGTAAAGCCCAAGACACATATTGGAGGGAGAAACCCGCGGATAAAAGTTTTAATAAGGTTGCCTTTGCGGCTGATAAAATCCGCGACATAAATAATCACTGCCAGGTTAACTAGCTCGGAAGGCTGAAAACTGATAAATTTAAACCTAAACCAGCGGCGCGCGCCAGAAACTTCCCTACCTAAACCAGGAATCAAAACTAAAACCATTAAGAATAACGATACCACTAAAATGGGCTTGGCATATTTTTTAAGTTTACGGTAATCAAAACTCATCATTATAAAAGCCAGTAATGCCCCAATAAAAATAAAGCTGATATGCCTTTTTAAAAAGAAAAATCCATCTTGATAGTGCTCCCAAGCATAAATACTCGAGGCGCTATAAATCATAACCATGCCGATACAAATCAAAATAAAGGTAAGGGTGAATAGGTTTACTCGGATATTACGGATCATATTTTAATTGATTATTTTTTATTAACTAACTTTTTTACTGCCTGCTTAAAACACCTGCCTCGTTCTTCATAATCCTTAAACATATCATAACTAGAGCACATCGGAGATAATAAAACTACATCTCCGTTAGACGCCCGTTTAAAAGCTAAATCTACTGCATCCTCGAGACTGGCCGCCTCATTAACCGGCAGGACGCCATTAAAGACTTTTTTTATTCTATCTTTGGCTTCGCCAATCAAAATAATCTCTTTAACAGTCTTCCGCGCTAAATCTAGAATTATATTATAATCTAACCCTTTATCTCTGCCGCCGGCAATCCAAATTATCGGCTGGACGATACTCTTTAAAGCCCAAATCGCCGATTCTACCGTCGTTGCCTTAGAATCATTAATGAATTTTATATTATTAATTTCGGCTACATATTCTTGCCTATGCTCAACCCCTTTAAACTCTCGAAAAACCTTCAAACATAAATCCTTGCTTATTCCTAAAATCGAACCTACAGCCTGCGCCGCGGCCTGATTAGGATTTAAATCTTTATCTGAAAAGAAAAAAATTATTTTGGCTTTAGTTTTTTTCGCCAGATCACGCAATACCGGATCATCATAATTTAAAACCAGATAATCGCATCGGGCTTGATTCATAAATATCCGTGATTTAGCCGCTAAATATTCCTGCATATTATTATACCAATCAAGATGATTAGAACTAAAATTTAAAATCACGGAAATCTTTGGCCTAAATTTATCTATCGTCTCTAATTGAAAAGAACTTACTTCTAAACAAATATAATCGCCATCTTTAGCCTTCTCTACTTCCCCTGAAAAAGGATTCCCAATATTGCCACAAGTGAAAACTTTTTTTCCCGCCGCCTCTAAAACTTTACCAATCAATGTTGTAGTGGTGGTTTTACCGTTTGAGCCAGTCACCGCGATAATCGTTGCCGGACATAATAGATAAGCTAATTCAATCTCGCTTATCACCGGTACCTTAAACTCTCTTGCCTGAATCACTGGTAAAGCTTTACTCGGAACCCCAGGAGATAAAACTACAAAATCTCGGCCCTGAACAATTTCCCGGCTATGGTTACCTAATTCTACTTTTATATCCGTTGATTTTAATTTAATGACATTAGCGCGCGTTAATGCGTTATCTTTATTATCGGTGATACTAACTTTAGCCCCCAAATCATACAAAAGATTGGCCGCGTTTACGCCAGAACGCGCAAAACCAACGATGGTTACTTTTTTATTCTTAAAATACGCTGTGTCTTTCATAAAGACTACCTGATCTTTAAGGTTACGATTGTCAGCAATGCCAAGAGCCCGGCAATAATCCAAAACCTAACAATAACTTTATTCTCCGGCCAGTTAAGAAATTGAAAATGATGATGAATTGGCGCGATTCTAAATATACGCTTCTTAGTTAAACGAAAAGATAATACCTGTAAGATAACCGATAGCGCCTCTAGAACAAAAATGCCACCTACAATAATTAAAAGTAATTCTTTACGAATCAATAAAGCAACAGTGCCAATAGCGCCGCCTAAAGCTAGAGATCCCACGTCTCCCATAAAAATAGAAGCAGGATAACAATTAAACCATAAAAATCCTAAGCCGGCGCCCAACATGCTGGCGCAAAAAACTGTTAACTCGCCACTGCCCGGTAAATATGGAGTTAAAAGATAATTGCTAAAGGTAAGGTTACCGGTAACATAACTTAAAATACTAAAAGCAATCGCCACCATCACCACAATACCCACAGCTAGGCCATCCAGCCCATCAGTAAGATTCACGGCATTAGAAGATCCGGAGATAACCAAGATAACAAATAAAATATAAAAACCGTCTAAATATAAAGACGTGTTCTTTAAAAAAGGCACATCTATTTTTAAGCTGCTTTGAAAATAAAAATGTAGTGCCGCCCAGATAATTGTCCCTAGTACTGCCTGACTTAACAATTTCGCCCGCGGGCTTAAGCCTTTGGATCTTTTCTTAACCTGCTTCAAATAATCATCAATAAAACCAGTCAAGCCTAACCACAAAGTGCTAAAGACTACCACAATAATATATTTATTAAAAATATCCGCCCATAATAAAGTAGAGCCAATCATAGTTAAAAGAATCAAAATCCCGCCCATAGTCGGGGTATTCTGTTTATTACGGTGCATTTCGTCTAATTTAAGGCTATCGCCTTTAGTAATTCTTTCACCGACCTTAAGCGCAGTCAGTTTTCTAATTACTAAAGGCCCAAGAATCAGGCTGATAATAAATGCTGTCAGCGCAGCCATGGCCGCGCGGAAAGTTATATAACGAAAGAGATTAAAGAATGAAATTAGATCATGTAAAGGATAGAACAAATGATAGAGCATATTATTTAAATACCCCTTCCATCTTCATCGAGCGCGAACCCTTAACTAAGACAATATCCCCTGCTTTCGGCGCTATATGCTTAAATAAAATCTCGCGCGCCTGAAGCGCATCCGCGCAATTAAATATATTCGCAGCATTAAAACCTAAACTTTTAGCTGATTTAGCCGCTAATCCGGACAACTTACCGACCGTAACTAAAGTATCACAGATATCAGCTAGTATTTCACCAGCCTGATGATGGAACAGTTCCGCCTGGAGGCCTAATTCCAACATATCGCCCATAACAAATATCTTTCTCCCTTTGGTTTCTAAATCAGCTAGAACATCTAAAGCGTGTTTCAAGGACAAAGGATTAGAATTATAGGTATCATCGATAAACTTTATTTTATCCATCTCTAAAACCTTAAGCCGGCCTTGCGGAAAATCAAAACTCTTTAACCTCCGAGAAATATCCTTATAATCTATACCTAATATGCGACTAGTAAAAATCGCGGCCAGAGAATTAGAAATATTATGCCGGCCGAGAGTCCTTAATCTAAAGCTATATTTATCATTAACGATAAAATTTATACCGCCATTAATAATCTTAACATTGCTAGCAGCTACATCTGCTTTCTGTTTAATCCCAAAACTAAAAATGAAAGATTTTTTACTTTTTCTAAGCACTACTTTCTTTAACAAACTATCATCTGCATTTAGTATAGCAAAATACGGGCGCTTAAGATATTTTAAGAGCGATACTTTCTCTTTAAAAATATTGGCTACACTTTTTAAATGTTCTAGGTGTGAGGGGCCGATAGTTGTAATAATCCCAATCGTCGGCTGGGCAATCCGGGTAAGATATTCGATTTCTCCGGGATGATTTGTCCCTGCTTCTAAAACTACCGCTTTGTATGAACTATCCAATTTCAGTAAAGTCATCGGCAGGCCAATATGATTATTTTGCGTGCCGATATTTTTCAGCACCTTAAATTTCTTAGCTAAAATCCAAGCTATCATATCTTTAGTAGTGGTTTTACCATTAGAGCCAGTTACGCAAATAACCGGCAAAGAAAATTTCTCCCGATAAAATTTAGCAATATCCCCCAACGCTTGAGTCGTATCTTTTACCTTTATGAAGCCTACGGCCTCTGGGATCTCGCGGCCTCTAGTCTGGCTTATTACTACCCTAGCCCCCTTTTTGATCGCCTCATCTATAAACTTATGCCCATCAAATTTATCACCTTTAATCGCGATAAACGCTTCGCCGGGTTTTATCAGCCTAGAATCTATAGCGATTCCCTTAATAATTGTATGGGCGCTGCCACTTAATAACTTACCTTGAGTTGCCTTTAATAATTCAGAGACTTTAAGCATTCTTTAATCACCTGCCGATCATCAAAATGAACAATCTTATCCTTTAGTACCTGGTAATTTTCATGCCCCTTGCCGGCTACAACAACAATATCTCCCTTTTGCGCCATCAATAACGATTTATTTATCGCCTGAAGCCTCTCTGGAACAACGCAATAATTATCGCGCTCTATACCCCGCTTAATATCTTCAATAATATCTCGAGGATCTTCCGAGCGCGGATTATCGCTGGTAATAATCGCGTAATCTGCTAAACGCGAAACTATATTACCCATCTTCGGCCTTTTGCCTTTATCGCGTTCGCCGCCACAGCCAAAAACCACAATAATTTTCTTCTCGGCAATCGGACGCAGGGCCTGAAGAATATTTTTTAGGGCATCTTCGGTATGCGCGTAATCAACAAAAATAGAAAAATTTCCTGACTGCCCCACCCTTTCTAGCCTACCCGGAACCGAAGAAAATTCTTCTAGTGCGGATTTTATCGTATTCATCTTTAAGTCCGCAGCCCAGGCCCAGCTTGCTGCAGCTAAGACATTATATACATTATGTAATCCAATAAGTTTAGTTTTTAATTTAATTCTGGCCTTAGGAGTAACTAAAACAAAAACCGTCTCTGCAGAATTAAAGCTTATTTCTTCTGCCATAATTTGGGCTTTACGCTTGATCCCATAAGTAATTACTTTAGCCAAGGTAGCTTTTTTAATTTTCGAACTATACGAATCATCATTATTAATAATCGCGTATGCGTTAGAGCTCAAGTTTTTAAATAACTTAAGCTTACTTTTAAAATAATTATTTATCGTCTTATGATAATCCAGGTGGTCTTGGGTGAGATTAGTAAATATCGCAGAATGAAAATTAATTCCCTCTGCCCTATCCTGATCCAAGGCATGCGAAGAAACTTCCATAATACAGTGAGTAACCCTGTATTTTAACATCTGACTTAGCATCGATTGGATATCGAGAGGCCCCGGAGTTGTATTCTTAGAAGTAATTATTTTATCGTTAAAGCGGTAATTTATGGTACCGATAACTGCTGGATTAAATTTTGCTTTCTTTAATATAGCTTCAATTAAATAAGTGATCGTAGTCTTACCATTCGTCCCGGTCACACCAATCACTTTTATTCTACGCGACGGCCTACCGTAAAACTCATTAGCCAATTTACCTAATGCCTTACGCGCATCTTTCACCACAAGAAAATCTCTAGTCTTTGACCTATGGTCTTTAGCCTGGCTTATGATTAACTTCGCACCTCTTTTGATTGCTTCATCAATAAACTTATTACCATTATCTTTGGCGCCATTAATAGCTACAAAAACAAAATTAGCGCTAACCTGTTTAGAATTGCAGCTTACCCCCTTAACCTCAAAATCAACAATATTTTTGATCTGGTTGGCTTTAAGGTTAAGCGACTTAGCTAGCTTTCTTATCTTCATCCGCAACTTTAGGTTTAATTACTTTTTGGGTTGACCTTATATATCTAATCACATCATTAGCCACATTCTTAAAAACTGGAGCCGCCACCACCCCTCCGTAATAAGCCGGGTGCGGCTCATCCATCACTACTGCCACCGCAATCAACGGGTCCTCTGCAGGAGCAAAGCCGACAAATGAACCAACAAATTTGCTATGCGAATAAGTACCGTTAGGTTCTAACTTTTGTGCTGTTCCGGTTTTACCTGCGGCAGAAAAACCCTCAATCTTCGCCAATCTACCCGTCCCTTCTGCGACAACTCCGGCAAGAATCTTACGTAATCTTGCCGCGGTTTCAGCAGAAACTACCCTATTCCTAACTTGAGGAGAAAAAACTTTAATCATCTCGCCGTATTTATCTTTAATCTCGCTGATAACATAAGGCTTCATCAGCTGCCCGCCATTAGCGATTACGGACATCGCCGTAACTAATTGTATCGCGGTTACTCCCACCTCTTGACCGATAGGCACCGCAGCAATAGAAATCTTCGACCAGGCTTTCGGTTCTCTAATTAAACCGGATATTTCACCCGGCAGGTCTATTCCGCTTTTCGCACCAAAACCAAATAATTTAATATATTTGTAAAGCGTATCCGGACCTAATATCTGCGCGGCCTTAACGGTTCCAATATTACTAGACTTTTCAATTACCTCTCGGAAGCTAAGCCAACCCTCTGGCTCATGATCATGCAATATATGCGGCCCGACTTTATAACGCCCATTCTCGCAAAAAAATCTATCTGTTTCCGTAACTTTTTTTTCTTCAAATGCCGCCGCCGCAGTTACAATTTTAAATACCGAGCCCGGCTCGAATAAATCACAAAGCCCGCGGTCGCGAATCCTATCTTTACTTACCTGCGAATGTTCATTCAAATCAAATGTCGGGCGATTTGCTAAAGCCAGGATTGCCCCGGTGTAAGGATTCATGACAATAATCGTTGCGCCCTTAGCATGATGCTTAGTATAGGCCTTATCCAACTCTCGCTCTGCGATATACTGAATTACCTCATCAATCGTTAAAATCATATCGTAGCCATCTTTAGGCGGAATCATTTTCTCCCATATTTCTAATTTTTTCTGACGGGCATCACGTAAAAATACCGCCCAGCCGGCTTCGCCGCGCAGATATTTATCAGAGGTCATCTCGATACCTTCTAACCCCGCGTTATCAATCCCCGCAAAACCGATTATTTGACTGGCTAAATAGCCATTAGGATAAATGCGTTTGGTCTCCCTTAAAAAACCTAAACCCCTTATGCGTAAATTCTTAATCTGTTCGGATTGATCCGGAGCAATCTTACGCGCAATCCAAACAAAAGATTTCTTGCGGTATATTCTGTCTTTTAAATAAGTATGGCTTAAATTTAATATGGGGGCGAGCTTATTAATTACGGCTTCTTTATCTTTAGGCAAGATTTCATTCGCCGAGGCATAAAGGGAATTCATGGCGATATTAATCGCTTGAGCTTTTAAGTTACAATCATAGATACCGCCTCTAACCGGCTCAAGCTCTAAAAATAAGCTATGCTGTTTTTTAGCCATCTCGGCTAGATAATTGGAACTAAAGAGTTGAATGAAAAATAAACGGGCTAGACAAAATAGCAGAAAAAAGAGGAAGAAGAAAAACACCGCATCGACTTTGCGGCGATAATTACTTATATACACAATTCACCAGTTAAGCGGTTAATTTATAATCAGGGAATTAAAAATCTTTAAAATTTACGGATTGAAAGTCTTTGCTTGAGCTTCTCGTTTTACACTAAAGATACGCGACAACATTGACTCTTTATCTTGAGCGCTAGCACTAAGCGCTGCCAACTGCCTTTTTGGCGCCATCTTCATTAAACGATAACTATCCGGCATCTGAAAATCAGCATCTTTAGAAATCTTATTTCCGATACAAACTAAAGATGCATTCTTGTCTATATTGTATCTTAAGATGCTATTCTTAGCAAGTAAATCCTGGAACAAAGTTTTCTTTTGATCCAGATACGCCAGACGGAAAATTTCCGTCTGTTGATAGACGTAAAGCAGGCTTACTAATGTGATGACTAGGGCTACTAAAAGAAATTTTGATAATCGCATTATATTCTCTCCGCTACCCGAAGCTTAGCGCTACGCGCCGCTGGGTTATTTAACACTTCAGACTGCACAGGTGTCAATGGTTTTGGCGTTATTATTTCCACAAGCTCCTCGGAAGCCGCTTTGCGATAAGCAAATTTTACGACTCGATCTTCCAAAGAGTGGAACGAAATAACGCATATTCTAGCCTTTTTTTCCAATATTGCAATAGCTTTATTGATCGCTGTTTCTAATATTTCTAATTCTCTATTTACGGCAATACGTACGGCCTGAAAAGTGCGCGTGGCCGGATGTATACGGTAATGCTGATGACGAAAACGAGAAGGTATTGCTTTTAAAACAATATCGCTTAACTGTGCGGTGGTCGCAATCGGCTGCCTCTCTCTTTCATCAACTAAAACTCTGGCAATACGATTGTGCCATCTTTCTTCGCCAAAATTCCATAAGAGCGAAGAAAGTTCCTCTTCATTCAAATTATTCACCAGGTCATATGCGGATATAAAGCTCGTCCGGTCTAAACGCATATCTAACGGCCCCTCCTGTTGAAAACTAAACCCACGCTCGGGATTATCTAACTGAAAAGAAGAAATCCCTAAATCAAATAATATCCCATCTATTTTTTCAATATTCAAATTCTTGATTGCCGTATCTAAGTCTACGAAATTACTATGCACGAATTCACAGGAAGAACTAAATTCGCGCAATCTCTCACGGCATACTGCTAATGATTCCGGATCTCTATCTAACGCGATTAATTTTCCCCCCGGAGAAATCCGCTGCACGATTACCTGGCTATGACCGCCAGTACCAATCGTCGCGTCGATTATCGTCTGGCCCGGTTTTAAATTTAGGTAATTGATAATTTCCTGTAACATAACCGGCGTATGAATTTTCTGTGCCACCGCTTTAACCTTTAATTATATATCTAATAATTTCTCCGAGATCTCTTCAAAAGAACCACGAGAATTTCCGTAAAACGCCTGCCACTTATCCTTAGACCAAATTTCAATTCTGTTAGAAACACCGACGATCACTACATCTTTCTTTATTTCCGCGAAGTCTTTCAAATATTGCGCCAGTAAAATCCTACCCTGCCTATCCGGGACAACCTCCATTGCCCCGGAAAAATATAGGCGGTTAAACGTACGACTTTCTATCTTGGTGAATGGTATCGCTTTAAACTTATTTTCCTGCGACCGCCATTCTTCTTCCGAAAACATAAAAAGACATTTATCTAGTCCTCGGGTAATGAAGAATTTTTCTACAAAATGCGTCTTAGCTGCCTCACGAAATTTAGCCGGCAAAATAAGGCGCCCTTTGCGGTCGATGGAATGCGAATATTCACCGTAAAACATGAACTGACCCCTCCCACTTTAAACCACTTTGCACCACTTGTATCCAAAGTATAGCAAAATTCATCCTTTTGTCAAGAAAAAAATTTTCCTAACTTAGTGAAATACAAGAATTAGTGGCTAATTTGAGGGTTTATGCCTACGGGTTGTGGTATGCGCCCTATGGAGAGATACTCCCTTTTGGGCGATAATAACATCTTTTTTAATTTGTTTAATTAGCGCCTCGGAAGAAGGAAATTTCTTATCCGCTCTTATTTTCTTAATAAATTGTACCTCTAAATATTTTCCGTAAATATTTTTATTAAAATTAAAAATGTATACTTCGATATTTTTCTGCCTGCGGCCTTCGAATGTTGGCCTACTACCGATATAACAGAGCCCGTGCATTTCTTTATCATCTAATAAAATCTTAACGATATATATTCCCGCAGGCGGTAAAACTTCATGATGCGGATTAATGTTGGCCGTCGGAAAACCTAATTCTCTTCCTAGGGATACACCTCGGACAACCGTGCCTAGGACACTTACCGGACGGGTTAATAATTTTTCGGCATGCTCCAAATCTCCTGCCTTAATTAAACTGCGAATCGCGGTGCTCGAAATAGGCCGATCGTGAATTTGACTCACCGGAAATAATTTTACTTTAAAATTAAATTCCTTCGCTAACTGATTCAATAAATGGCAGTCGCCGGAAGCATTTTTACCAAAGCGAAAATTCTTTCCCACATAGACATATTGCGCGCCAAGCTTATCTAATAAAATATTTTTAATAAAGTCGCGCGGTGAGATCGCGGAAAAATGCCTACTAAAATTTATCACAATACATACGTCTATACCACAGGAGGCAATCAAGCGCAAACGATGCTCCAGCGAATAAAGACTCTCTTGTCGGCGCGGATGCGGATGAAAAGTCACCACAACGCTTGTGCCATTATTATAATGCGCGGTCTTTGCTGCACTTTTTAAAATCATTATATGACCGCGATGCAATCCGTCAAACACCCCCATCGCCACCACCGGCTTCGCAAATTTTTTAATTTTATTTATGCCATAAATTATTTTCATAATTACATTTCTTTTGCTTCTGTGTTTGCGAGCGCGAGTAAACACAGAAGCAGACAAACTAAAGAACTTCTTTTATTTTAGCCAAAACTCTTTTTCTAATCACATCTATTTTACCGTGCACTGTGGCACCACTTGCAGTGCGATGGCCGCCGCCGCCAAAGGCTTTGGCTATAGCATTAACATCAACTTTGCCATTGGACCTAAAATTAATTCTTACTTCGTCTTTGACGCCGAGATTTTCTTTAAATAAAACCGCTACCTCTACGCCTCTGATTAAACGCGCAAAACTCAATAACTGATCCGTGAGATCTAAATATATTTTTTTATTTCTTAAAATATTCTGTTTAACCTGAAACCAAATAATCTTTCCTTGCGCCTGGCGCCTAATCCCAGGCAAAATCTTAATCAACAACTTTGCATCCTGGAATGGAATATTGCCATAAGCATGATTGTAAAGTTCAGGGACATTTAGACCAAATTTTAACAGCTCCGCTGCTGCCTTATGTGTTACGCTAGTAGTATTAGAATATCTAAATGAACCGGTATCCGTAAGCATGCCAACATAAAGGCAAAGCGCAGAGTCTCTGTCAAAACGCACATTCATCTCTTTGTAAATATGATAAACCATTTCTGAAGCTGACGAAGTATGCGCATCCACCCAATTCACATCGCCGAATCTTTCGTTACTAATATGGTGATCAATATTAATTGTATGCTTATGTTGCGTATTTAATTTATATACTTCGCCGGTACGCCTAAGATCAGAACAATCTAAGGCAACAAAACAATCAAAATCAACTTTCCAATTCGGCTTATTATTAAATCGCTTAATATTCTCTAAGCCCGGCATAAATTCATACCCATAAGGCACAGAATCTTCATTAACAATAATGGCGTTCTTCCCCAGTTTTTTAAGCAGCATAAAAAAACCCAACTCTGCCCCTAAGGCATCACCCTCTAGATTTGTGTGCGCGGTAATTAAAAAATTATCGTGCTTTTTTAGGCTTGCGACTACTCTTTTTAGGCTCATGTGTAGCTTCCTTTTTTTCTATCTCTTTTATTTCATTAAGCACTTCTTCAATCCTAACGCTATATTCCGCAGACCGATCCTCTTTAAACATTATCTCGGGCGCGAATTGTAAATTAACCCTCTCGGCGAGTTCCTTACGAATAAACCCTAAAGCCGAATCTAGTGCTTCTTTAGTCTTTTGATGCTCTTCCTCTTTGCCTAAAACACTAAAAAATATTTTAGCATTTCTTAAATCACCAGACAACTCTACCCTAGTTATAGTCACAAAACCTAAACGCGGATCATTTAACTCATCATGTATAATAAGGCTTACTTCTTTTCTTATTGCCTCTGCCACCCTCTCGCATCTTGCCATTTTAATTACTCCTTTTTAAATTTTAATAATTTTTTAATCAGTGCCATCTCTTCTTCCTTAGTTTTAACCACGCCGTCAAGCTTAGCATTTAAAACTTTAGTAAAAACTTTTTTATATAGCGGGCTAGGGGTGATACCTAGGCCGCGCAAATCATCCCCCGAAATATACGGCCGCACATCATTGTAAATTTCAAAAAAATCAGCTACATATTCCTGAATATTGTGATTTTTATATTTCGCTTTAATAAAAATAATCACCTCATAACTAAAGCGGTCAAGCGAACTAAAAATCTTCGAGGCTTTAACTTGAGACGAACTTAAGTCCAAGATAGTTTTACTGGTTATTGACTTTGAACTTAAAATTCTTATTCTCTCGCTTCTACGTAAAGCAAAACTCTTACAAAAAATATTAGCTTTAGCTTTATCTAACGGCGCCAAGAGCCCTAATAAATAAATCAGCCAAATATCCAGGCTGCGGCGGGTAGGAAAATTTCGCTCAAACCAATCGATTTGATTCTTAATCCTAACCAAAAGATCTAAATCTTTCTTCTTTAAAGATAGCCCTGGACTAACAAAACTAAATCTTAGAAGCTCGTTTATGCGCTTTAGCAATTTTAGCGGATCGTGTTCTTTTAATGCCAAAATCAATTCATCGCGCAGGCGCTGCGGCTCGACGCTTTCCAGTATTTTAACCTTTTGAGCTTGCTTTAAATACTTTAGCGTATTAGCCTCTAACTTAAAATCATATCTTTGCTCAAAACGCATAGCGCGCAGCATGCGGGTCGGATCATCAATAAAACTTAAATTATGCAAAAAGCGAATCTTTTTATTCTTTAGATCATCCTTGCCGCTAAATACGTCAATTAGTCGGCCAAAATCTTCCGGCATAATATCTATCGCCATCGCATTAATCGTAAAATCCCGGCGGATAAGATCATCCTTTAGGCTTCCCGGCTGAACAATAGGTAAGCTTGCGGCTTGAGGATAAACTTCCTTTCTAGCTGTTGCTACATCAATTTTATATTTGTGACTTGCCATTACGGTTGCTGTACCGAATCTTTTATGCTCAATGATCCTTGCCTCTAACTTTTGTGCAAGAGCCTGCGCGAATTTTATCCCCTCGCCTTCAACTACAATATCGAGGTCTAAATTGTCGACTCCGAGGATCAAATCACGCACAAATCCGCCCACCAAATACGCGCGCATATTATTTTTAACCGCAATTTCCGAAGCAATATTTATTAACTCTTTTATCTCTTGAGGAAGTTTATTTAAGTATTCTTTCATTTCCCTATCCCCTATCTACTAACTACTAACTACTAAATTTACGGCCTAGGATGAAAAGTTTTGTGAATAGTTTTTAGCCTATCTTTATTGATATGTGTATAAATCTGTGTTGTAGCAATATTGGCATGCCCAAGCATCTCTTGTACAGAACGCAAGTCTGCCCCCCGTTCTAATAAATGCGTAGCAAAAGAATGCCTTAAAATATGCGGCCGGATGGGCTTTTTCACCCCAGCCTCTTTAGCATAACGCTTAATCAGCTTCCAAAAAGACTGACGCGATATTTTTTTGCCTAAACGGCTAATAAATAAAAATTCAGATTCTTTTTTGCCTGCCCCGTTAGAAATCTCGCCTATTTCTTTAGCGGCCTTAGTATTTCTAACGGGGTTTAAAAATTTTGGCCGCGACTCTTCCAAATATTTTTTAATACTAATAATCGCTTTTTTACCTAAAGGGATAACCCGCTCTTTATTGCCTTTACCGATGCAACGCAGAAAACCAATATCAAGATTTACATTATCCGTCTTTAAATTTACCGCTTCAGAAACACGCATACCCGTAGCATAAAGCGTCTCTAAGATCGCTCGATCCCTTATTCCTTGTATTTGCCTTAGATTCGGCTGGCTTAAAAGCTCTTCCACTTCCTTAAAAGATAAAGCATCGGGAATTTTTTTCCACAGTTTAGGCGAATCAATTAAACTCGTAGGATCGGTTTTTAAGATTCTTTCTCTGACCAAAAAGCGATAAAACATCTTTATCGCGGCGAGATGCCGAGCGATAGAATTAGCCGCCAAGCCATTACCTTTTTGGTAAAGCATAAAATCTATAATGTCATTTTTATTCGTCTGGGATAAAGATTCTTTAGCTCTTTTTTTAAGAAAAATGGCATAAAAATTTAGGTCTTCCTTATACGAAGATATCGTATTCTTAGCAAGCCCGCGCTCAACCGATAAATAATTTAAAAATGCTTCGATTAATTCTTGCATCTTAATTTAAAAAAGGATTACTACTTTTTTCTTCTCCAATTGTCGTAGCTGGGCCGTGACCCGGATAAACAACGGTATCTTCTGGTAAAACAAATAATCTTTCCTTAATAGATTTTACAAGTAACTCGTGGCTTGCCCCGGCGAAATCCGTGCGGCCGATACTCTGACAAAATAGAGAATCACCGCTAAATAAAATATTCTTTTTTGGCTTCTTAAGCAATAAAGCTACTGCTCCCGGTGAATGCCCCGGCACATGAATTACCTCTAATTCTAACCCTTCAAAATTGATTGTTTCTTTATCATCTACGGCCTGCACATCAGATTTTACGCTAAAAGAAATTCCGCTTAAAAAACTTGAAAAATTTAAGCCCGCACTTTTTAGTATCGCCACTTCTTGACGATGCGCATAAATTTTAACTCCAAACTTATCATCACAACCGATATGATCATAGTGACCATGAGTATTGATTACCAAGCCAGGATTTAATTGATGCTTAGCCAACACCGCTCTTATTTTCTCTTCATCAGCACCCGGATCGATTATAATCGCTTTAGCTCCAACATGATCCGCTAGGATATAGCAATTTACATCTAGTTCTCCTACACGCACATTTTCTAAAATCATGCTAACTCCTTAACCACAGCAGAATAATCAAAATTACGCATAATCTCTCTTTTAATACGCTCTACCTTTACGCCGTTATTAGCTGCATTATTGCCATATTCATCCTTAATAATCGCATCCCGGATATCGATTAACTGATTTAAATAGACTTCGAGCTTCTTTTGCTGTTCTTGATTCAGAAGCGCCTTTAAATTAATCAAGCTTTTAATCGTTTGCTCGGCACAGGCAAGTTGCTTCTTGTGATTTGCCCCGGGACGTAAATACGTAATTAACTCATCATGCCAAGATTCCCAAAACATAAAGTTCTGTCGATAGAATTGCTCTTTAGTCATCTGCGGCCCCTTATATTCTTCAGGAGCTAAAACCATCTCTTCTTTCGGTATATTATTCCTTTTAGATTTACGGGTAAATTTACGCACAAAAGCATCACAGCCAAGTACAGTAGATAGTAGACAGTAGGTAGTAGTTAGGGCAACAAGATTAAAAATAACTCTATTTTTTTTCATTTAATCATCTCCATAAATTCTTTTTCGGTTATAATTTTAATGCCTAATTTTTTAGCTTTATCATATTTTGATCCGAAATTATCTCCACTAACAACAAAATCCGTATTGGCGCTTACGCTTGAAGAAGCGTTTCCGCCGTGTTCGCGCACTAAATTTTCAGCTTGGCTGCGGCTAAAGTTTTCGAGCTCTCCAGTAAAAACGATTTTTCTGCCGGTTAATGCGGATTTTTTAACTACTAAAACTCTCTCTTGCATGCTCAACCCAGAATCTTTTAATTTCTTGATCAGCTCCTTAGTATGCTCTTCATTAAAAAATTCTACAATCGATTCTGCCATTACAGAGCCAATCTCATAAATGACATCAAAATCATCTTTACGCGCGCGCATTAGGTTATCTATATTTTTAAAACGCTGCGCTAAAACAAATGCTCCCCTTTCGCCCACATGACGAATACCTAAACCATAAACCAACCGCGATAACGGCTGCTTCTTGCTTTTCTCTATTGCCGCAAGTAAATTATCAGCTTTCTTATCTTTAAATAATTCCAGCTTTAATAAGTCTTCCTTCTTTAAATAATAAACATCAGCAAAATCCTTAACCATTTTGTTTTCTATTAGTTGCTCGGCCACTGCCTCACCCAAGCCTTCGATATCCATGGCTAGGCGCGAGGCAAAATGAATTAATCCACGTTCAAGCTGCGCAGGACACGAAGGATTAATACAGCGATAAGCCACATCCTCTTCTTTTTCTTTAATTACTTTACTTGAACAAACTGGACAGACTTTCGGAATCACAAAAGATTTCTTACCTGTTGTCTCCATAACCTTAACAACTTTAGGGATAACATCTCCTGCGCGCTCAATTAAAACCCGATCACCAACTTTCACGCCTAGGCGCTTAATCTCATCAAAATTATGCAGCGTTGCGTGTTTAATTATTACACCGCTACACTCAACCGGCCTCAACTCGGCAACCGGGGTAATTACCCCGGTGCGGCCAACTTGAATATTAATTTTCAAGACGTCAGTTACTGCCTGGCGCGCAGGAAACTTATAGGCCACCGCCCAACGCGGACTCTTTAAAGTAAAGCCTAATCTCTGTTGGCTTGCTAAACTATTTACTTTAATCACCATCCCATCGATCTCATAATTTAATTTATCTCTTTTTTCCTGCCAGCTTTTACAACAATCGATAACTTCTCGAAAATTTTTACAAAGTTTAGAATTTGGATTTACTGGGAAGCCCCACTCTTTTAATTGCCCTAGAAAATCCCAATGTGCCACAAGATCAAATCCTTTATGCTCGCCAAGTGAATGCGCGAAAAAATTAAGCCGGCGTTTATAAGTAAGCCCGGAATCAAGAAGCTTCAAAGAACCGCTGGCGGCATTACGAGGATTAGCAAATGAAATTTCTCCTTCCTCTTCCCGCTCTTCATTT
>Ga0209514_10004630_pt1 | contig 18315 bp, 10 predicted proteins | sample Subgrocontami58m_FD_187452 | JGI IMG/M metagenome (GOLD analysis project Ga0209514, IMG submission 187452) | Subsurface groundwater microbial communities from S. Glens Falls, New York, USA - GMW37 contaminated, 5.8 m (SPAdes) (version 3) | ecosystem: Environmental > Aquatic > Deep subsurface >...
GGCGAGCGCGCGCGAGACGGTCGGCCGGGTCGCCGCGGCGGCGATCGCCCGCAAACTCCTGCGCGAACGCTGGGGTGTCGAGGTGGTCGGCTGGGTCGAGCAGGTGCACCGCCTGCGCGCGGCGGTCGATCCCCGCCGGGTCGCGCGCAGGCAGGTCGAACGCACCCCGGTGCGCTGTCCCGATGCGCGCGCGGCCGCGCGCATGATCCGCCTGATCGAGCGCACGCGCGAGGCGGGGGATAGCGTCGGCGGCGTGGTCGGCTGCGTGGCCCGCGGCGTGCCCCCGGGCTGGGGCGAGCCGGTGTTCGACAAGCTCGAAGCCGATCTGGCCAAGGCGGTCCTGTCGCTGCCCGCCTCGAAGGGGTTCGAGATCGGCTCCGGATTCGCGGGTACGGTGCTCAAGGGCTCCGAGCACAACGATCCGTTCGTGGTGCGAGGCGGGCGCGTGCGCACCACGACGAACCGCTCGGGCGGCGTCCAGGGCGGGATCTCCAATGGCGAGCCGATCGTGATCCGCGTCGCCTTCAAGCCGACCGCGACCATCCTCCAGCCGCAGCGGACGGTCGATCGGCGGCTGCGCCCGGCCGTGCTCCACGCCCGCGGCCGCCACGACCCGTGCGTGCTGCCGCGCGCCGTGCCCATGGTGGAAGCCATGGTGGCGCTGGTGCTGATCGACCACGCGATGCGGCAGCGCGCCCAGTGTGGGAAATAGGGACGCCGCCGACCCCGATCCTCCGCGAACCCGCCCCGAAAATCCGCGCGGCGCGACCCCCCAACGAGGGGTCGCGCCGCGGTTCGATTCCCGTGACTACTCGACCACGTAGCCCTTCTTGGCCAGTTGCTGCTTGAGGATCTCGCGCACCGCGGAGTCGAAGGTCTCGGCGCCGTCGCCGACCTGCTTCTTCTGTTCTTCCACGAGGAACGTCTGGCGCGCGGCGCTCAGCTTCTTGATCTCGTCCTGCACCGCCGTGCGCTCCGCCGACTTCTCCGCGACGAAGGCCTTGCGCTTCTCGACGTCCATGCCCTTCATCTCGTCCGGCAGGGCTTCTTCCTCGACCGTGGCGACGTCGGCCTTGCCCGCCTGTACCGCGTCGACCAGATCCCATTCGTCGTTGCGATAGCCGCGGCCGGCCTTGGCCCTGGCGCGCTCCGGGGCCGCGCCCCCGGCGGCCGACTCGGCCTTCTTGTCCTGCTCCTGCTGCCGTCGCTTCAACTTCTCGCCCTGGTCGCCGAAGGCCAGGTAGGTCTCGTTCAGCTTGCGGGACAGTTCCTCGAGCCGCCCGTCCTGGGGCGCTACGATCGCCACCGACTTCGCGTTGTGGTCGATGTTGATCGCCTGTCCGTCGGCCAGGCGCGCGGCGTCCTTCCACTTGCCGTTGATCCCGTCCTGCTCGCTCCCGCAGTGGATCGTGTTCACCACGATTCCCTTCGAGATCGCCAGGCGGCAGGCCTGCTCGAACGCCTCGGGGCCCTGCGAGAAGGGCTCGTTGCCCGCGATGAAGATCGCCTGGTAGTTGTCGCCCGGGGTCCAGGACAACTGCTCCACGGCCTTGCGGATGGCGACCGCGCAGTACTCCTCGCCGCCGTTGGTGGTCAAGGCGAAGAGCTCGGCGGAGATCTTGTCGAGGTCGTCGCTCAGCGGGACGATCTGCCGGACGAAGCCCTCGGAGGCCGGCACCGACTGCTTGCCGTACTCGTAGAGGGCCACGCGCAGGTCGGGAGCCAGGCCGTCCTTCTTCGCGGCGGCAGTCTGGTTGATGATGCTCCAGATCTTCGCGCGCGCCTGGTTGATCAGTCCGTCCATGCTCCCGCTGGTGTCGAGCAGGACGGCGATCTCGATGATCGGGCGCGGGGCGGCCTTGGGCTCGTCGGCAAGGGCCGGGGCGGCGCAACAGGCCAGGGTGAGGGCGGCGGCGGTCATGCGGCGGATAGCGGGTGACATCGGCAAGTCCTCCAACTCGGGGTTCGAACAACGGCGCATTCGACGCCGCGCCCCGCGCGAAGTTCCCGATTCTCCGCCCCGCCGCCCGGCCGGCTTCCCGGACGAGGCACCCCCGAACCGGTCCGCGGCCTGCTTCCCGCCAGGTCCGGTCGAGGCGCGAGCGATAGCGAGCGATACGATCCGGGTGATTGCAGCGGGATCCGGGATCGGCTACACTCGCGGAGTCCGAGTCCCATTTGAAGGAGGAGCCATGAGACGGATGCTGGTCGGCGCGGCGCTCGCGACGCTGTGCGCCGCGGTGCTCATCGCGGAACCCAAGAAGATCTACTCGAACGATTACCTGGGCCAGGAGCCGCCCGCCCTCGTCGTGACCGAGGGGCATTGGTTCAACTCCGAGAAAGCGCCCAGCCTCGAAGCGCTGCGCGGCCGGGTCGTGTACGTCGAATTCAGCTTCATGGCCTGAGGGGCCTGCAAGCAAATGGCGCCCCACCTGGTCAGGTGGCACGAACAGTACGCGAAGAAGGGCCTGGTCATCATCGACGTGGACAACGGAGCCCGGGACAGCCTCGAAAAGGTCAAGGGACATGTCGAGGAGGCGAAGATCCCGCATGTCGTCCTGCACGACGTGGACGGTCAGAACTGCAAGACCTACGGGATCCGCGGCTTTCCCTCCGCGTTCCTCATCGATGTGGACGGTAAGGTCGTCTGGCAAGGCTTCCCCGGCGCAGAGGTCGAGGATTTGCCGGGGATCATCGAGCCGGAACTCGCCAAGGTGAAACTGCCCGCGGAGGGCGAGGACGAGAAGTCGCCCGAGCCGCCGAAGGAAGACCCGCCCAAGGACGAAGATTCGAAGAAGTAGCTCCGGCAATGGTGCGGGACCGGCGCGGCTTGGCGCCTGCTTCGATTGGGCGGACCGAGCCGGCCGGAGCGCCGCGGGTCCAGACGCGCGGCGCGGCGGCGAGTCGATACACGTGAAGCGTGTCGTCGAGGTGCCGCGACGTAGCGGATGGCTCGCAGCGCACGCCCGGTGACGGGCTCTCGAGGGTCGCGCCCGCTCGCACCGATCCCGGGTCCGCCCGCGGGGGGGGCCCGATCCGATAGGCACCTGCCGCAATCCGCCGCAAGCGACCCGCCCCTTCCTCCCGAGCGCAGGTCCGACGCATGCCGAATCCGCTCGACCTGTACGTCGCCCGATCGGCCGTCGAGAAAGGCATTCTCACCCCCGCCCGGATCGAAGAGGAACTGCGCGAGTTCGAGAAGGACGGACCGGGCGTCTCCTTCGCCGAGCGGCTGGTCCTCCGCGGGGCGATCTCCCCGGAGCAGCGCGACCAGTTGCTCCGCCTCCTCCAGGACGCGACCGGCGCGGGGACGACTCTGCTGTCGACTCCGTCCCCGGAGCCGTCGGCCGAGGCCTCCTCCGCCGAAGCCGCTGGGAGCGCGACCCTCCCCACGGTGGCGCCGGCCGAGCCGCACCTCGCCGACCGCATGGGCAAGTACCGCGTGATCGAGGAACTCGGCCGCGGCGCGATGGGGGTGGTCTACCGGGCCGAGGACACCGAACTCCACCGGGAAGTGGCGCTCAAGACCGTCCTGATGGGCGGGGTTGCCGACCCGGAGCGGATCCTCCGTTTCCTACGCGAGGCCCGAACCGCCGCCACCCTGGATCACCCGGGGATCGTCCCGATCCACGACATGGGCGTGATCGACGGGATGCCCTTCTTCGCGATGGGGCTGGTGCGCGGTCGCACGCTCGAGCAGGTCCTGACCGCGCAGGAACTCCCGGACCTGCGTGAGCGGGTGCGCGTGGTCGCCGAGATCGCGCGCGCGGTGGGGCACGCCCACGAGCGCCGCGTGGTCCACCGCGACCTCAAGCCGGCCAACGTCCTCCTCGACTCTCAGGGGGGCGTCCACGTGCTCGACTTCGGGGTGGCCAAGCACCTGGACGACCGCGCCGCGCTCACCGCCACCGGGCAGATCCTCGGCACGCCCCTCTACATGTCACCCGAGCAGATGAACGGCGAGCTCGAGCGGATCGGGCCTGCGAGCGACGTTTACTCGCTGGGAGCGATCCTCTACGAGGCGGTGGCGGGACGGCCCCCGTGGCGCGCCACCTCCTCGCTCCTCGAACTCGCGGCCAAGCTGACCCACGAGGACGTGGTGCCGCCGAGCCGGGAAAACCCCGAGGTCGACGCCGATCTAGAGACCGTGATCCTCAAGGCGCTGGAGAAGCATCCGGAGCGGCGCTACCCGACCGCGCTCGAATTCGCCGGGGACCTCGCGCGTTGGCTCGACGGCGAGCCGGTCCGCGCCAAGCCGATTTCGCGCTCGACGCGGATCTGGCGCAAGGTCGCCAAGCACCGGACGGTGGTTCTTCCGGTCGTCCTGCTCCTGCTTGCGGGGGTCACGCTCTCGGTGCAGGCGGCGTGGGCGCGCATTCGGTGGGCCCGCGAACTCGCCGCGCACCTGGACGCGGGGGAAGGGGCGCGCGCGCGGAACCAGGTCCGGTCGGCGCGCGACGAGTTCCAGCGGGTGCTTCTGCTCGACGAGTCGGACCCGCGGGGGCGCGCCGGGTTCGCGTGGGCCGACGCCGAAGTCAAGCGGCTGGACGCCGAAGCCGAAGCCGCGCGAGAAGCGATGCGGAAGGGGGGGCTGGCGCAGAACGTGATCGGGCGATGGCTCGGCCTGGCCGGCGTGCTCGCCGAGCTCGAGAAGCTCTCGTACGACGACGGGGCCTCGGCCGCAGTACGACGGGCCCGGGCCGAGGCGCTCTGGCCGCGGATCGACGCCTTCGCGCGGACCACGCCGGACGATCCCACCTCCCGCTCGGTGATGATGGCGTTCGTCGGATGGGCGAAGATCCTCGCCGGCCGGCTCGACGAAGGGCAGGCCGACATGAACGAGGCGGGCCGGCTGGATCCCGACCTGCCGTACGCTCCTCTGGTCGAAGCCTACGCCTGCTTCTCGCGACACCTCGAGCTCCAGCCGATCTCTTCGCTCAACTCCGGTTCGGGCGGCGGGCTCCAATTCTTTCGCGTGGGCGATGAGGACGAGTCGTCGCGGACTCTGCGCGTGCGGATGGAGGAACTGCTGGCCCGCGCGGAGCAGGCCCCGGTGTGGGGGGAGGAGCAGGCGGGGCTCTTCCGCGGGGTCGCGGCCGCGCTGCGGGCGCTGCGGGACGAGCAGCTGGAGGCGGCGGAGCGCGAGCTCTCCGCGGTGGTGGAAGCATCCGGGGTGCCGATGTTTCGCAACGGCTTCCTCTTCGCCCGGGCGCGGGTGCGCTGCTACGGTGGCCGGTTCGCGGACGCCGTGGCCGACCTGAGGGAAGTCGTGGCTGCGCGGCCCGGCCATCTTCCGCCGAAGTTGTGGCTGGGCCTGGTGGCCTACGGGGCGGGGGAGTTGCAGGAGCGGCAAGGCGGAGATCCCTTTCCGCAGTACGAAGCCGCCTGGACGGCGCTCGGGGAGGCGGTGCGCATCGCGCCCGACCACGGATGGGCGTGGACGCAGATCGGCCTTGCGCACATGGCCGCGGGAGCAGCGCGCGCGCGGCGCGGGCAGGATCCGCGCGAGGAATACCGGAAGGCCGATGCGGCGCACCGGGAGGTGGTCCGGATCGAGGGGTGGAGGCCGCATCCGCACTACAACCTCGGGGGCACGTTGGTGGCCGAAGCCGATTGGGAAGAGCGGATCGGCGGAGACGGGCGGGAGATCCTGCGCCGAGCCATCGAGTCCTACGACCAGACCGTGAATTCAAAGTGGGACGGCGGGCACCACTGGATGGGCCGCGCGATCGCGTGGCATCGCCTCGCCGATGCGGAAGCCGCGCACGGCGGCGACCCACGCGAGGCGTACGCGAGGGCGATCAGCGACGCGGCGGGCGCGATCCGCCTGGGATCCGACCCGGCGTCTTTGCGGCCCTTGCTCGTGCGGGCCCATATCGGCCGGGCCGACGCCGAGTCCCGTCGGGGAGGCGATCCCACGGCGGATCTCGCGGCCGCGCTTGCGCTGTACGAGGAATGGGCGAAGGAAACGCCTACCGACCTCGAGGTGTGCTTCGGGCGCGGCTACGTGCTCCTGCGCCTGGGCCGCAAGGAGGAGGCCGCGCGCGAGCTCGAGGCGGTAGTCGCCGCGCGGCCGGCGGACGCACGAGCGAGGCGCTTGCTGGCTGCAGCGCAGGGCACGGTCTCGGCGTGGGCGGCGGACCTGGCGCGCGGGGACGAACGGGTCCAGGCGGGCGACTACGCCGGCGCGCGGGAGGCGTACGAGAAGGGGATTGCGCTGGCGGGGGAGGCCGCCGAGCGCGACCCGGAATTCGTCTCGGCGCACTACAACCTCGCCTGCATCCATGCGCTGCTCGCGGTCGGGAAGGCCGCGCCGGGCGCGGAGCCCACCCCGGTGGCCGCCGACGAAGCCGCAGGGCGAAGGGACGCAGCATTCGCACACCTGAAGCTCGCGTTGGCGCTGGGTTGGGAGAACATGGATCACGTGCGAAAGGACGCCGACCTCGAATCGCTGCACGATGACCCGCGGTGGGGGGAGATGGTGAAGCGGTGATCGGCGGGGCAGCGCCGCTTCCCCCCTGCCGCGTCTCCCCGGCCCGGCGCGCGAGCTCACTCAGGAGCCGGACCACCTCCGAATCGGGAAGCGCGCGCAAGATCGTTCCCCGGCAACGCTCCCGTCCGCAGGCGCAGACGAAGGGCGGAGCGGCCGCGGGCCAGAACAGCCCGTAGTCGTAGGTCACTTCCTCGCCCGCGGCGAGCGGCCGCAGCGCTACGTCCAGGTCGTTCCTCGGCGCGGCGTTGGGTTCGCACGAGTGGTTCCAGAACCGCGCGTCGTCGGTGCAGATCCACAGGCCGCCCGACGGGTCCTGGAAGGCCGTCCAGAGCGGGTCCTCGCCCGGCCGGAACCGCCGCGACGTGGCCGGGGAGAAGCGCCAGAGGATCGTGCCCGCCGGGAGCGCTTCGCGGGCGAAGAGCCCGGTGCCGTGGATCGGGCTGGGACGCGCCGCGAGGGCGGGGTGCAGCACGGCTACTTCTCCGCCTCCGCCCAGCGCGGATCGCCGCGCAGGGGGGCGAGGTCCGCCCCGAGCGCGTACACGTCCGTGTGCGGGCCGATCTGCGCGGTCTCGCCATTGATCTGCTCGGGCCGGGCCTTCCCGCCGAGCAGGACGGTCTTGAGCGCGACCTCGCGGCGCAGCTCGCAGTCGAGCGCGCGGTAGACGACGCCCATTCCTCCGCGGCCGACTTCTTCGAGCAGTTGGTACTTTCCGAGACGGCCGAGCGCGAGGCCGGGCACCTCGCCCGGCGAAGGTTCGGTGGGGCCCCGGGCGGGGTCGCCGAAGGTCGGCACGCGGTCCTGGCTCGGTGGGTCGGGCTCGCTCATCGTCGCGCATCTTACCGGGCCGGGCTCCCTGGCCCGTGCGAAATCCATTCCCGTCGTCGAGCTCTCCGGTCCCGGCCTTCGAGGGGACCGGTGCCGCGGCCTCGTCGGCTCTCAGCGCGCGACCGCCGGTCGCAGGCGGACTTCGATGCGCGTTCCCTCGGGCGGGGCCTTGCTCCAGTCGAAGCGGAGGATCGGCAGCGCAGTGTAGATCGGCATCTGGTTGTTGGCGATCAATCCGCCGGCGCAGTCTCCGGGGCAGGCGAGGCAGCCCGCCTTGGTGGCGTAGATCGCGCCGCTGCCGTGGAACACGAAGTGCGGGGTCCAGGGCTTCACCACCCAGGCCCCGCTCGGCGTGCGCACCTTCTCCTGGAAGAAGTCCTCGTAGGGGAGCTCGCGCCACTCTCCGCCTTCGCGCCAGCGGATCGTGATCAGCATCGGGTCGCCCTGGAGATAGTCCGCGTCGGTGGTTTCCTCGTCGAAGCCCTTGTGATCCTCGGCTTGGACATAGGAGTAGTGCACCTTGGATTTCGCGCCGACCCGCACGAGTGCGTCCTGCACCGCCTGCGTGGAGGCGTCGACGACAAAGATGAACCAGTCGAGGAACTCCGCCGGGCGACCGGCTGCGCGCGCGCACCCGAGGAAGGCCTGCGAGCGAGTGCCCCACGAGTCGACGCCGGGCGAGCCGCTCGGGTGGCGCAGCACCGCCGGCAGAAGGACCTCGCCGCGCGCCGGGTCGATCGTCACCTGCGTGACCGGGCCGACCCGCGTCGACGCGTCCCGAGCGGGAACCACGGAGAACTGCGGAGCCGGCGCGTCCGCAGCCACGAACCCGGACCACGGGAAACCGGAAGCGCCGAGAGCCACGCCGCCGAGCAGGAGGGCCGCTGCGATCGAGGTCTGCATGGGGTGTTGTTCCTTTCGAAGAGATGCACCCGATGAGAGCAATCGGTGTGCCAGAGTCAGAGCCTGGTGTAACCCGCGGTGCGGGCGTATTTTCGGGCGTGGGAAGCGACGGGGGGCGTCACGGGATCGTAGCATTGGTGTTACGGATCAGTGCCATCGACAATTCCGATTCGCACTGCCCTCGAGATCGCCGGGCACGAGCCGGGTCGCCCTCTTCCTCCGACCGGGCAAGCCGCCGCGGTTTCTCTCGGGATAGTCCCTCGTGTCCGCCGAGCCGTGCGCGGCGAGATGGGGATGCACTCCCTCGATCCGCGGACTCCACGAACTCGGGGCTCCCCTCCACGGCGATCCCGCCTGCGCGCACCGTCGCGGATGGGGAGCGGATCCCCCGCACCCCTTCCCGTGAGGTTGCAGACTCCCCCCACGCCGTGCCCGAGGCGCCCAATCTGCACACGGTGCCAATCGTTTGACTCCCGGTCGCGCCCCGCGTAGAGTCTCCCGCACGCGAGTGGAGGCTCCCATGGATCAGCCCGCAGTCCCGCAGGATCCGGCCGCCTCGGCGCCAGAAACGCCTGGCGCATCCATCGCCATTCCCGCTCCCGAGTCGTCTCCGCCGTCCGCTGCCGCGGGTCCCGGATCCGGCCAGCCCGCGCCGGCACCTGAATCGCCCCCGCCGCCGGGCTCCCCAGGCCCCGCGCCCGCGCCCGCCACATCTCAGGCCGCCGCCCAGGTTCCAGCCCACGACTCCGCGGCCCGCGAATCTTCGATGTTCGGCGAGATCGTTCTGCGCAACGCGCTGGTCACGCCAGAGCAGCTCGACGAGGCGCTCGGGCTCCAGAAGCAGGCCCGGGAGATCGGCATCACCCTCAAGCTCGGCGAGGTGCTGCTGCAGAAAGGGTGGATCGACACGCGCACGCTCGAGGCGTTGCTCAAGATCCAGCAGCGGCGGATCGCCGGGGTGAGCGACCCCCATACCTTCCGGCGCAAGGGACTGACTCCGAAGGAAGACCAGGCCCTGGGCCATATCGCGGTCGACAACGGGCTGATCTCCGCGGAGAAGCTCGCGCAGGTGCTCGAGCTCCAGCGCAAGGCCAAGGAGCTGGGGTTCGAGCGTCGGCTGGGGGAAATCCTGGTCGAGGAGGGGGCGGTCCCCGCGGACACGCTCGAAGCCCTGCTCCAGGTTCAGAAAAAGAAGGTGCACGAGACCGGCGTCGTCACCATGCAGCTCAAGCGCATCTCCGCGCAGGAGGACCTGGCGCCGAGCGATCTCCTGTGGGGTCAGGTGGCGGTGCACCACGGTTTCGTCACGGAGGAGGTGCTCGAGCAGGCGGTCGAGGTCCAGCGGGTGTCGAACGGGATGGGCGTGCACATGTCGCTCGGGGAGATCCTCGTCGACCAGGGCCATCTCAAGCCCGAGAATCTGGCCTACATCGCCGACATCCAGAACATCAAGAAGGCGGCCTACCACGGGGTCTCCCTCTCGCAGGTGATCTTCAAGAAGGTCGGTGACAAGAGCATCGGGCAGATCCTCCAGGAGCGCGGGCTGATCGAGCAGGAGCAGATCGACGAAGTCGTGGCGATGCAGGCCCAGCTCGCCAAGATGGGCATCAAGCGTCCGATCGGCGAGCTGCTGCTCGACAAGGGATACCTGTCCGCCGAGATCCTCTTCGGCGTGCTCGAGGAGCAGATCACGCGGCGTACCCAGATGGAGGAGGTCCAGCGGCGGCGCGAGTGGTCGAAGCGCACGACCAAGTCCGCGGTGGAGCTGTCGCTCCTGCTCGTGATTCTCGCCTGCGGCCTGTGGGGCTTGATCTACTCCTGGTGGCGCCGAAGCCAGCCGGAAGTGGTCTTGGCGCCCGCGCCGGTGCGCACCGTTTCGCAGCCGGGGGAGGTTTCCGCGACACCGGTCACGCCGGTGGCCGCGGCGCTGCGGACCGGCGGGGGCGCGCCCGTCGGCAGCGAAGTCGAGGACGCCGCCGCCGCCGCGGAACGGGCGCGCCAGGAATCGCGGAACCGGCTGGAAGCGCTGGCGCAGGAGCTCCTGGGAGACCGCGACCCATCGGAGTTCGCGGTCGCGCTCACCCTGAAGGAGACCCCCGAGGGGCCGGTCTTCGACCTGGTGGGGCAGGGACCCCTCCCAGACGGAGCGGAAGTCGCCACCGCGGTGCTCTATTTCGACGCGCCGATTCCCGAAGCCTCGAAGACGGTTCATGTCCGCGGCAACCTGTTCCATGCGCGCACCGGTCCGCTGCCGGGCGGCCGCCGGGTCGCCCCGGGACTGTACACCGCGCGCGCGGAGTTCCGCGCCGACCGGTCGCCCGAGGCCGCGCGCGAAGCTCGCGCCGCGGGCGCTCCGGTGGCGGCCCGCGCGGCCGTGACCATGCTCCTCGGCACCGTGGGCGCGGAGCAGGACTTCGCCGAGCGCGTGCGCGCGGAACGGCGGGAAGCCCTCGATTTCCTGGCGCAGACCGCCGAGGCCCTGCGCGCCGCTGCCGAAGACCCCAAGATGGTCGGCCCGGAACGATGGACTGCGATCGCCCGGGAATGGACGAAGGGGATCGACGGGATCGAGGACCGCGAGCGCCGCAGGTCGGCGGCCGTGCTTGCGGTCCCCGATCCCGAGTTCCTCCGTCGGCTCGATGGCGTCTTCCCCCTCGCGCGTGATGCGGTCCGTGCGGTCGCGACCCACACTCTCGCTGCGCTCGGCGCCGAGGTTCCCGTCGAACTCGCCTTTCCGCGCACGGATGCGCGCGAGGCGCTCATCCCGCACGAGTACGTGATGAAGCTCCTCGATGGGCTGCGGGCCGCATCCGCGGCCTTCCCCGCCGGGACCCCGGAGGACGCCGCCGCCGCCGCCGCCTTGCGCGACTTCTCCCGACGCGTCGACCTCGCGCGCGTCCTCCGCGGCGAGGTCCGCCAGGCCGCCGCCGACCAGGCCGCTCCCCACCCCGCCCTCTCCTGGCTCGAGCCCTACCTGGCCGAGGTGCGCGACCTGAGACGTGTCGACCTCGGCCTCCACGAGATCGCCAAAGGCAAGCTCCCGCCGGGCCTCGAAGACCTCGACCGGGCGCTTGCCTGCCTCGAAGAACTCGGGAAGCTCCGCGCCCATGCCTTGGCGCAGGAGACCGGCAAGCCGCTGCCCGTGGAGTGGCGCCCGCTCGGGACCATGCCGGCCGGGCAGTTGGAGTCGACCGTCGACGAGATCTTCGTCCGGCTCGGTGGGTCCCGCCGATGAGCCCCCGTCCCGTCCCGTATTACACACCGGCAACATCGTCGCGAAAACGACGATGTTGGAGTGGAGCCTTCCGCGTCTCCGTCGGGCGATAATGCGGGGTTGGGATTTGGGATTTGCGCGTCCAGCCGCCCAGTTTGCGGTGGAACCGCGCCGATCGTGGCCGCGCGCCGGAGCGCAGCCGCCGACTTCATGATGCGATGCCGATGGCCAGCAAGCGGGGAGAGAACACGATGAAGCGGACCGCGACCAGGTCTCCGATGCCTCGGCAACTCCGCCGCGCTCGCAGCGGCTTCGTCCTGATCGTGGTCCTGGGCATGCTCGCCCTGCTGTCGATTCTCGCGACCACCTACCTCACCCTCGCACGCACCGAGCGCCAGGCCGCGGAGAACTTCGTGGTCCAGACCCGGGCGATGATGCTCGCGGTTTCCGGCATCGAGTATGCCATCGCCCGGCTGCGCTCCTCCGCGGCCGTCGCCGGCGGCCACGCCTACGGCGGCGAGGACTGGAACGGCCAGGGGGAGGCGACCGGCACCCCCGATGGCAGCGCGGATGACGCCAACGGCAATCGCAACGGCGTGGTCGACGTCTTCGCCTGCGACCCCGAGTTCGCCCGCCGCCCTTCCTTCTTCGTCGATGACGATCGGGACGGACTGCCCGACCTGATCCGCATCGTGGAGGGCGGGGTCACCTCCCGCCGCGGCTACAGCGGACGCGTGGCCGGGACCTTCCATGAGGAAGGGGACCATTTCGTCCTCAAGGTCACCGGTTCCTCCGGGCAGGTCTCGGTCAACCAGAAGGGGGACGGCTACCGCAAGCTCTACGACAATCTGGGCGTGCTCGCCCTCAATCCGCCGGTCCGCGACCTCGGCACCCGCATCCAGGGCTCCCAGCCCTACTCCACCGTGGACGATCTCCTCTTGAAAGGCGTCCTGACCGGCGGCCAACTCGACGTTCTGCGTCCCTACCTCACCACCTTCGCATGGGTTGACCCCTCGACGATCCGCCCCGACCCCCAATTCGAGCCGTTCCAGCGGCCGGAGAACCTCCGCCGCCAGTCGTGGATCGAGCCGCGCGCGCCGATCGACGTCAACACCGCCGACTTCCTCGTGCTCAAGTCCTGCTTCCTGGGGCTCGCAGGCTACAGCGCCGACCGGGCCAAGCCGAAGAAGAAAAATGCGATGGTGCTCAAAGACAGCCAGGCCGACGACCTGGCCCGGGCCATCCTCCTGGCCCGCGCGGAGACCTTTACCGATTCCAACGGGAACCAGGTGTACGACGACGGTGAGCCGTTCATCGACGTCGACGGCGACGAACTCTTCTGCGGGCCGTTCCGCACCTGGCACCAGTTCGAGTCCTTCGTCGCCTCCGTGCCCGGCTTCGGCCAGAAGCGGCCCAAGGGAAAGGGCTGGGGGTTCGGCCAGCTCAAGAAGAAGGAGTGGGGCGCGGACCTCGTCTGCGCCAACGCCAACCCCAACACCCTGCTCAACTGCCTGCAGCCGGACCATCAGCTCCGTCGCGCGATCGACAAATCCGACCTGATCGCATCCACCACCGAGTTCTGCTTCGAGTCCACCGGCACCTACGTCATCCGCTCGCTCGGACGCGTGACCAGCACCTTCCACGAGGTGCTCGCCACTCGGGAGATCGAGTGCGAGGTCCGGCTGTTCGACCTGTCCCGGCTCACCACCCAGGAGGACTTCGAAGGCGCGGAGATCAAGGTGCTCTCCAGCCCGGACGTGATGTCGATCCCGGAAGAGGTCGCGGGGATCGTGACCGAGTCCTACGACGACGTCAACGACAACGGCCGGTTCGACGCCAAGGACACCTTCACCGACCTCAACGGCGACGGGATGCGCGACGGGCCCGCGCTCTACGACGGGCAGCTCTGCCTGCGCCCCTCGGACCCGCCCGAGACCGCGCCCTGGGGCGACCACCCCTCCCAGCTCGCCTTCCGCTGCTTGTTCAACGACAGCCCGACCCATGCCCGGCTCGGGCCCGACCAGTACCCGAGCCTCTCGGCCGACATCGCCGAACCCACCCTGGCGCGCGGCATCCCGCTCTCCGCGGGGGACCTCCGCACCAGCGTCGAGGGCGGCGGCTCGCTCCTGCGCGACCTCACCGGCTCCGACGACTATCCCGACCTCGGCCCGAACGGCCTGTTCGTGCGCGAGGAGACCGGCGAGCTCATCTACTGGAACTCGATCCTCAATTGGCCCGTGGGCGCGGGCAGCATCCGATTCTGGCTCAAGCCGACCTGGGAGACCCATCCCGCGGCGAACCAGTACAAGGACGTGCTGGCGCTCAACCAGAATTACTCCCTCGATCCGAACCGCGGCCGGCTGGTGCTGCTCGACGCGGTGCACTTCGGGCCCAAACCCGGCCTGTTCAAGCTGGAAGGGCATTGTTACACGCGCACGCGCTCGACCCGGGCGACGGAGACGACGCCCGATCCGGGCTTCGATCCTCCGACCTACGTGAAGTCACATTACCATGTGAAGCTGAAGGGGGACTGGACGCCCGACCAGTGGCACGACTTCTCGCTGCGCTACACGGACCAGATCCGCTTCTCGGCGTGGTTGGACGCGATCCCCTTCGACGTGCTGCACGAGAGCAAAATGGGCGGCTCCGACTCGGCCACGCTCGGGAACCCGTCTCCCACGTACAACCACATGGCGCTCGGCTCCGAGGCGCCGTGGTCGGACAAGATCGGCACCGGGACGTACGACGACTTCCTGATCTACCGATCCGCGGTGCCGGCCTCCGATGCCGGGTTGACTCCGGCGTGGCGCTATGACGATACGGGCGTGCCGGGCTGGGGCGAATACGTTGGACGGATGCGGCTGCCTGCGGGCGCCCGGGTGCGCAGCCTGGCCTGGACCGAGTGGCGGCCGACGCTCGACTATCAAGGTGACGATCTGTCCTCGACCGCGTCCGAGGCGGCGCGCAAGCGGCCTGATGTCCGCTTCTTCTACCGCGCCCAGGGGGAGGCGGCCTGGCGTCCCGCGCCTCGGCCCACCGACCCCGACGCCTGGGACGGCGGCCCGATCTCGCCCGACCCCGGCATGCCGCCCACGAACACGGTCGAATTCCGGTTCCTGTTCGATCGCAACGGGCAGAATCCGTTTCGCAACTCGCCCGCGGTCGATGACGTGACGTTCACGTACACCGGCGGAGCCGGCGTGGTGGTGCTGAGTTGGCGCATCCTGCCCTGATCGGCGTGCGATCGGTTTGCGGGGGATCCGTCACGCGGGCGGCAGCGGGGGCGGCCGGTCGGCGGTCCCGCCCTTGGCGACCGCGTCGAGGGCCTGGCTGCGGATCATCGCCATCTTGAACATCGGCGTCAGGCCCATCATGTCCAGGACCGACTTCACCTTCGAGGGCACACCCACCAGGTAGATCGCCCCGCCCTGGGGCTCCAGGAAGTCGTGCAGGTTCACCATGTGCCCGAGCGCGGTGCTGTTGATGTAGGTGACGTCCTTCATCTCGAGAATCCAGCGCACCATCCCCTCGTGGCGGAGCCTGCCCAGGGTCTCCTGGAACGCCGTGGCCTTGGCGTCGATCGGCCCATGGAGTACGACCAGCACGCTGCGATCGGCGCCCTGTACGTATTCGACTTCCAGCGTGAATTCGGGCACGGGTCGGCACCTCATCGGTTGATCGTGGCGCATTGTACCGTGGACCCCGCCGCGCGCCAAGCTCCTGTTGACTCGCCGGGCCTGCGTGTGCTTTTCTCGAAGACGCGAAAAGACGCCGCGGGCCGCCGGGCGAGTTCCGGCGTTCCGGTCCAGGCGATTCCGGTACGGTCCCGATCCGCGAGGGGAGGCAGATCATGTTCGCGTGGATCCTGAAGACGCTGCGCAGCCGGGGCTTGGTGCCCGCGATCTCCGACACCGAGCGTGCCGCGCTCGAGGCGGGCGACGTCTGGATCGACGCCGAGCTGTTCTCGGGCAAGCCCGACCTGCGCCGCATCGCGTCCGAGGTCTATCCGGGCCTCGACGAGCGCGAACGCGCCTTCCTCGATGGGCCCTGTGAGGAGTTGTGCCGGCTTGTCCGCCCGTGGGACGTGAGCCGCGCGCGTTGCCTGCCCCCCGAGGTGTGGAACTTCCTCAAGGCGAACCGCTTCTTCGGGATGACCGTTCCGCGCGAGTACGGCGGCCTCGGCTTCTCCCCCCTCGGCGTGAGCGCGGTGATCGGCAAGCTCAGCAGCCGGAGCCTGCCCGTCTCGATCGTGGTGCTGCTCCCGAACTCCGTGGGACCCGCCGAGCTGATCGCCCATCACGGCACGAAGGAGCAAAAAGAACGTTTCCTGCCGCGGCTCGCCGTCGGCGATGAGATCCCGTGCTTCGCGCTCACGGAACCGAACGCCGGGTCGGACGCCGCCTCGATGCAGGCGAGCGGGACGGTCTTCCGGGCCGCGGATGGTTCGGTGCAATTGCGGCTCGACTTCCGCAAGCGCTACATCACCCTGGCACCGGTGGCGACGTTGCTCGGGCTGGCCTTCCGCTTGAGCGATCCGGAAAACCTGCTCGGCCATGGGCCGGAGCCGGGGATCACGGTCGCGCTGGTGCATGCGGGAACGCCGGGGCTTTCGCTCGGGCGGTGGCACGACGCGATGGGGGTGCCGTTTCCGGTCGGGCCGGTCGAGGGGCGGGACGTGGTGGTGCCGGTGGACCGGATCCTGGGCGGTCCGGGTCGCGGCTGGCAGATGCTGATGGAGGCGCTTTCCGCGGGCCGGTCGGTATCGCTTCCGGCCGGGGCGGCGGCGGGGGCGAAGGCCGCGGTGCGGTACATGGGCGCGTACGCGGCGGTGCGGCGGCAATTCGGGATACCGATCGGGCGCTTCGAGGGGATCGAGGAGCCGCTGGCGCGGATCGGCGGGCTCGCCTACCTGATGGAGGCCGCGCGCGTGTTCACCTGCGGCGCGGTCGGGGCCGGGCGCAAGCCGGCGGTGATCTCGGCGATCGTCAAGTACCACGAGACCGAGCTCGCGCGCAAGATCGTGGCCGACGCGATGGACGTGGCGGGCGGCGCGGCGCTCTGCCGCGGCCCGAACAACCTGCTGGCCGACGGCTGGTGCGGGGCGCCGATCGGGATCACGGTCGAGGGAGCCAACATCCTGACCCGCACGCTGATGATGTTCGGCCAGGGGGCGCTGCGCTGCCATCCCTTCGCGTATCGCGAGTTGCGGGCGATGGCGGAGGGGGACGCCGCGGGCTTCCGCGCAGCGGTCCTCGGGCACCTGGGGTTTCTGCTGCGCAACGTCGTGCGCGGCTTCGTGCGCGAGCTCACGCGCGGCCGGCTGGTGTCGGCGCCGGTGGCGGGGGCGATGGCGCCCCACTGGCGGACGCTCAGCTGGTGCTCGACCCGCTTCGCGGTACTTGCCGAGGCGGCCATGGCCGGGCTCGGGCCGCGCCTGAAGCGAAAAGAAAAGCTGACGGGACGGTTCGCGGACGCGCTCTCCTGGATGTATCTCGCCGCCGCGACGCTGCGGCGATTCGAGGCCGAGGGGAGACGGGAAGAGGACATCCCGATCGCGCGCTGGGCGGTGGAGCACGCGCTGGCGCAGGTGCAGACGGCCTTCGAGGGGATCCTGGAGAACTTCGAGGCGCCCGGGCTGGGCTGGTTCTTCCGCGGCCCGGTTGCGTGGTGGGTGCGGCTCAACCGGGTCGGCCGGCCGCCGTCGGACCGGCTCGGCGGGAAGGTGGCGGCGCTGATCCAGGTTCCGGGGGCGCAGCGCGACCGCTTGACCGAGGGGCTTTTCCGATCGCAGGACCCGGCGGAGCGGCCGTACCAGCTCGAGCAGGCGCTCGCGCTGGCGTCGCGCGCAGAGCCGCTGTGGGGAAGGCTGCGCGAGGCGGCGCGCGCGGGCCGGCTGCAGGAAGGGACGGTGGAGTCGCAGTTCGATCCGGCGGTTGCGGCCGGAGTGCTGACGGCGGAGGAGGCGGCGTTGGCGCGCGAGGCGTTGCGGGTGCGCGATGCGGTGATCGAGGTGGACAGCTTCACCACGGAGGAGTTCCTCGGATTCGGGGGCCCGCCTACTCCGTCGAGTCCTCGAAGCGCCTGACCGCGTCCTGGAACCGCGGGTGGACCAGGGCGGTCGTGCGCACGCTCGCGCAGGTAGAGAGGAATGTCGGCGAAGCGCCGATCGAGCCGGAGGATCACTGGAAGGCCATTCCCCAGGCGAGGTCGGTGAGCGTGTGGGTGATCACGGGCGCGATGAGCGCGCCTGAACGACGGTAGGCCCAGCCGTAGAAGAGGCCGGCGACGGTCGCCAGCGAGCAGTAGGCGATCTTCTCGCCCAGGGGGCCCGCGTTGTTCCAGTGCATCAGGCCGAAGGCAACGGCGCTGAGGACCTGAGCCAGCCACGGGCGGCGCAAATGGCGCTCGAGCCCGTTGAGGAGCAGGCCGCGGAAGAACAGTTCCTCGGGAATGGCCACGGTGAGGAAGAGCCCCACGGCGCCGCCCAGGGCCCGGGTCAGCGATGGGTCGCGCGAGGGCGGCCAGTGCAGGAAGCCGATCGCGAACCCCACGGGGATGACGAACGCGGCGAAGGCGAAGAGCGCGGCGAGGCCGATGGCGACATCGCGCCGGGTCGGGACGAGGCGGTATCCCAGTCCGGGCAGGTTGCGCACCAGGCCCCACGCGATCACCGAGAAGGTGGTGAGGGCGATCGCCCACCAGTTGTAGGCGAAGCCCTTTGGACCCTGCCACAGGCCGTCGTACCAGCGCAGGTCGAAGGGGATCCAGATCGCGAGCCACACGGCGGCGTCGGTCCAGGTGAGGCCTCCGTTGATGTCGGGGGCGGCTTGGGACGGCGAGCGGGCGGCGGCGTCTACGCGCGGATCGGTGGGGGCGG
>Ga0209514_10004636_pt1 | contig 18304 bp, 19 predicted proteins | sample Subgrocontami58m_FD_187452 | JGI IMG/M metagenome (GOLD analysis project Ga0209514, IMG submission 187452) | Subsurface groundwater microbial communities from S. Glens Falls, New York, USA - GMW37 contaminated, 5.8 m (SPAdes) (version 3) | ecosystem: Environmental > Aquatic > Deep subsurface >...
CCCCTCCCCTGCGTTACGGGGCATCCTGCCTGGTGGAGTTCGGACTTTCCTCTCCGATATTATCGGAGCAGCCGTCCGGTCAGCTTGGCCTATTCAGTGTATCATCAAACGCAGGTGGAGGGCAATGTTGGCGATTCCCTCCCCGTAACTATCCCGCGCCGTGATAGAGAAATCGTTCATCGCTGGACAAAGTCGGGCATTCTTTCTACAATGTAAAAGCGCTTGAGAGTAAAAAGGCGCATCAGTTCGTCAGATACTCAAATACGAACTCAGGAGTCGCTAATGCCTAAGACCAGAAAAAAGCCCTTCAATCCGGCGAGGCAAATCGCCATTAACTGCTGGTTAATATCTGTTATCGGTGCGGCCATGATCATTTATCCATTGGCTTTCCCGATTGAGACGTATGGAGCCGGCTACGCTCTTGAGTTCGGCGGTGTAATTGTTTTTTTCACTCTACTAATAAGCGGTTTCGTGTTCGCCCGGGTGGCCGCGAAATTCGATGCGATATTCTCCGGTAAAGGGCTACTCGCCCACTGGACCTACTCGCATGACGAATGGGCGCGCTATACGGAAGTCGAGCACCGGAGAAACAGGGTGGAAAAATGGCGTTTGTTTTACCTGATCGCTGCTATTTCCGTGGTTATAGGCGGCCTTTTCGCGATTTTCGAGCGGGATGCCTGGAAAACTATGCTTTTTGTCATTCCGAGCCTGATAGCATTCATAGCCGTTGTCGCTTTATTCGCCATCTCCTTAACGTACCGGGAGAACCGGAAGTATCTGGGTGAGGTCTACATCGGAACAACCGGTGTGCTGCTCAACCGTGCCATTCATTACTGGAAACTACCAGCCTCGTTCCTGCACTCCGTAACCTACGAGGAGGGCGAAGACCCCTATATTGATCTGGAGTATTCCGCTCAGTCAGGAATGGGTAGGGGCGTTTACGCGGCGCGTATCCCGGTACCACGGGGCCGCGAAGATGAGGCTAGAGAAGTGGTGGCAAAGCTGAAAAAGAGGGGTAAAGTAGAGTAGCGGAGCATTTTCAGAGCCGTGAATTCGTCTGATATCACTCGAACATCATACCTTCCTGCACTCCTGATAAAACAGTTTTTCCCCTGTACCTTCCCTCGAAAATAAGAACGCGACTACTCAAAATGCCATTCCCCAGAAGCGGGAATCCAGTATATATATTGTGCCCCCTCTCTAAATCTCTCCTCCGATGGGGCGAGAGGTTTTATACACTATTTTCATTCTTTGTGGTGCCCTTCCAAGAAATACTGTATTTCGAAATGCGTTGTGGCCTTTTTGCCCAAAAGTGTGCTAAAATCCCATCGTAAATTAGTAAATTGCAAATTCAGGAGGCCCAACATGCTATACCCCCATATTTTTCAGCCCGGCCGTATTGGCAAGCTCACCTTGAAGAACCGTATCAAATTTGCATCTACCACCACCGGTTTTTGCAACGAAGGTGGTATAGTTTCCCCTCAGGAGATTGCTTTTCTAGCCGAACGTGCTCAGGGTGGGGCGGCCCTGGTTACCTGTGGCGGCGCCCATGTCACCCCCTGGGGGCCTTCCTTCCCCCGCTTTGCGGGTCTGTGGGACGATAAGCATGTCCCCGGTTTCACTCAGATGGTCAATGCCATCCATTCAGGGGGGGCAAAAGCCTGCTGTCAGCTTATCCATTGCGGCCGGTATGCTCACGCTCCCGGTGAATCCACCGGGCCATCGGCGGTACAACCACGGGTGCGCCGTTACCAGATGCCGCGGGCGCTGAGCCTGGCTGAAATCCGGGATGTTGTCCACGCTCACGGACAGGCAGCCAGACGGGCAAAAGAGGCTGGGTTTGACGTTATCGAGATAAATGCCCTCGCTGGTTATCTGATTGCCAGTTTTTTAGCGCCCTGGACGAACCACCGCACCGATAGCTATGGTGGCCTCCTGGAGAACCGGGCTAGGCTACTTATGGAGGTAATCGCTGAGATTAAAAAGCAGGTGGGCGCGGATTTTCCTCTCTTGGTCAGGATGAACTCCGAGGAGCAGATGGATGGCGGCAACACCCAGGATGATTTAAAGCAGATAGCTCAAATGGTTGAAAGGGCTGGTGTGAACGGGCTCTCTATATCCGTTGGTTGGCATGAGTCCAACCTGCCCTCTATAACGTGGGAGGTTCCGCCGGGCCACTGGCTGCCGCTGGCTGAGGGTATGAAGAAGGCCGTTAAAATTCCTATCTCTATGGCTTACCGTTTGAACTCGCCGGACCTGGCAGAGAAAGCTATTGCTGAAGGGAAGCTGGACTTCTGGGAGATGTGCCGTCCGCTTATCGCTGACCCTGAGCTGCCTAACAAACTGGCTAAGGACAAACCCGAAGAGGTAGCCCCGTGTACAGCGTGCGAGGAGGGCTGTTTCGTTCGACTATGGAACAACCAGTCCGTTCGCTGTCTTATCAACCCGCGCGCTGGCTATGAGGCAGATGATCATTTCAAAATAAAAAAGGCAGTAGTTTCTAAGAAAATTCTGGTTGTGGGTGGTGGCCCTGCCGGACTGGAGGCTGCGCGGGTGGCAGCTTTAAGGGGCCACCAGGTTACCTTGGTAGAAAAAAGAGCTCAGTTGGGTGGTCAACTGGCTATGGCCTCCAGAGCGCCCCTGCGCTGGGAACTGTCCAGGATTCCAGCCTATTATGCCGCCAATTTGAAGAAGACAGGTGTTAAACTGGAATTAGTTAGCGAGGTTACACCTGCTTTTGTACAAAAACTCAAACCTGATGTTGTGGTGGTAGCTACGGGTGCCGAACCGGAGATTCCTTCTATCCCGGTGGCTTCAGGCAGCCAGGTGGTAACTGCGTTTCAGGTGTTGCAAGGGATGGTGGAGTTGGGGGCGAAGGTTGTAGTCTGGGGGGGCAGGCAAACGGGGTTGCATGTGGCTGAGCTTCTGGCATCCCAGGGTAAAGAGGTCACGGTGGTAGAGGAAGACCGGCGGATTGGGCGCGATGTGCCGGCTTTCGATGTGATCGGCTTCCGCCGCCGCATGCCGAAGGAAGGGATAAAAGTACTGGCTAGCTCTACAATTAAGGAAATTAAGCGTGGAGAGGTGTTAGTCAATACAGAGGGTCAGAGGGAGAAGTCTATTTCGGCGGATAGCGTTGTAGTCGCGAAAGGCCTAAGCCCGAATAAGCAGCTCTGGCAGGCACTGTTTGGACAATCCTATGAACTTTACATAATAGGAGACGCTTTATCACCAAGAAAGGCAATCAATGCTATTGCCGATGGGTTCCGGGTAGGGGTGAAGGTGTAGAATTTACTCCCCCCCCACCCATCTCTCTCCGCCCACAAAGGCTTCCTTTTTCCAGATGGGGACTATCTCTTTTAAACGGTCTATGGCATACTCGCAGGCTTCGAAAGCCTCCTTGCGGTGGGGAGAGGCTACGGCAATGACTACGGCTACTTCGCCTATTTCCAGGTGACCCAGCCGGTGGGTGATGGCTACATCGTCTATCCCCCATTTTGTACGGATTTCTTCCGCTAGCTCTTCCATCTTTTTGAGCGCCATCTCAGGATAGGCTTCATATTCCAGGAAACGGACCGGTTTGCCTTCGAAGCTGTTGCGGACGGTACCCAAAAACGTAACCACACCGCCGTTTTCGTCTTTTAAAACCTTGGCGGTTACGGCTTCCGGGGAGATTGGTTTATCGGTTAGCTCAATCCGGTTGGCCATGCTGGCCTCCGCTAAAAGGGGGCAGTAGGGCTATTTCATCGCCATCAGCGAGTTTGTGGTCCGGAGGGACGTAAACACCATTCACTGCAATCATGGGGTCGTGGTCTTTGAACTTGGGGAAGTCCTGTTCCAGCCGTTGCCTGAGTGTGGTCACGCTGGCATTATCAGGTAATTCACAAATAACCTCGTTTTTACCTGTTTGTTCCCTGTAAAGGGCGAAAAGGCGCAATCTTACCTTCAACGACACTTCCTGGATAATAGTTTAGTTTGAGGAGGCCGGGGCGGTTTGGAGCGAGGGCACTGGAGTTAGCTCAGTTTCAGGGACCGGTTCATTGAATAGTTTTTCCAGAGTATCCCCTTCAATTGTCTCCTCAGCAATGAGGCGTCGAGCAAACTGTTCCAGCTTTGCCCTGCGTTCGGTCAGGATTTTTACCGCACTTTGATGGGCTGCTTCAATGAGGGTGTCAACCTCCGAATCTATTTTATCGGCGATCTTATCGCCATAGTTCCTCTGCTCTGAAATTTCTCTGCCCAGGAAGACCAGTTCTTCCTTATGCCCGAACGTCCGCGGTCCCAGAGTCGAACTCATTCCATATTCAGTTACCATCTTACGGGCGATTTTTGTTGCCCGTTCGATATCGTTTCCGCTTCCCGTGGTCATCTCATTGAAAACCAATTCCTCGGCAGCGATACCACCTAGGAACACAGCCAGCATATCCCTCAACTGCGCCCGGCTTACCAGATACCGGTCCTCCGTAGGAAGCTGTTGGGTATGACCCAGGCTGACGCCCCGGGCCACTATAGATATCTTATGTACAGGGTCAGCGTTGGGTAACGTCCTGGCTACAAGAGCGTGGCCGGCCTCATGGAAAGCCACAATCTCCTTTTCCTTCTGGCTGATGATCCGGCTCCTCTTCTCGGGGCCGGCGATTACCCTGTCAATGGCCTCTTCGAGTTCCTTGGGGCCTATACTCTTCTTATTGCGGCGAGCCGCCAGGATAGCAGCTTCATTGACCAGGTTGGCCAGGTCGGCCCCGCTGAAGCCGGAGGTCAGTTTGGCCAGGGTCTCTAAATTAACAGATTCCTCTAACGGTTTGCCTTTGGCATGAACATTCAAGATTGCCTTGCGGCCAACTATGTCCGGTCTGTCCAGAACTACCTGTCTGTCAAAGCGGCCGGGGCGAAGCAGAGCTGGGTCTAGAATGTCGGGTCGGTTTGTCGCCGAAAGGACGATGACCTGAGTACTGGTATCGAAGCCATCCATTTCTACGAGTATCTGATTTAACGTCTGCTCTCGCTCATCGTGGCTGCCGCCTAATCCTGATCCCCTGTGGCGTCCTACCGCATCTATTTCATCCACGAAAACTATGCAGGGGGCGTTGCGTTTGGCCTGGTCAAACAGGTCGCGCACCCGCGAAGCGCCTACCCCGACGAACATCTCGACAAATTCGCTACCGCTTATAGAAAAAAAAGGTACCCGGGCTTCCCCGGCCACTGCACGCGCTAGCAATGTTTTACCGGTGCCAGGCGGCCCGACTAATAACACCCCTTTTGGGGTACGAGCCCCCAGAGCCTGGAATTTTTCAGGGAATTTAAGGAATTCGACAACCTCCTGCAGTTCGGTTTTAGCCTCGTCGACACCGGCCACATCGGCGAACGTAACGGTGGGACGGTTACCCGTAACTACGCGGGCACGGCTTCTTCCGAAGTTCATAGCCTGGTTATTAGCTCCCTGGGCACGTTGCAGCATGAAGAAAAGGAGGAAGCCAAAGAAAAGCAGAGGTAAGAAAGTTGATAGCAGAGCGCCCCAGTTGAAACGGCTAGCCTCTTTTACGGTTATTTCAACCGCCTGATTGCCTTCAATTGGAACACCCTTCTCTTTAAGGAGGTCGTAGAGCTCCTTGGTGCTACCGTTGAAGGTTGTTTTCATTTTTTTGCCCGCGTCAACCCTGGGGGTGGCTACGAGTGTATCGTCTTGCTGCTCGATTGATTTAATATCGCCGCGCTTGGCGCTATCCAGCATCGTGGTCAGGGCTATTGATTCTGTTCCACCGGAAGCAGGGAAAAAAGTGGTGAATATAGCGATTATCGCTACCAGAATCAATAAGTAGATAATTACATTTCTTATCCAGCGGCCAGCCAAAAGACTCTACTCCTGTGGGACTTTATGTCCCTGCGTTAGATTCGGATTTATTATAGCAGAAAACGCAACCTTTTAAAACTGAATCAATAAAAAAACCAACAAAGCTGCACTTGATATTTGATTCGTTGCATGGCACAATATTGAGTATCACAAAAAGAATTAGGGGGGAAAATTGAGAAGATTTTATTTTGCGGTTTCGCTGGTTGTTATTATACTCTCGGTTATCGTATCTTGTGGACCGACGGCTACGCCTACTCCTGCCCCAACTCCGCTTCCTACGCCTGTAGCCACACCCGCGGTTGTTCAACCGACAGCAGCGCCTACACCAGCGCCTACAACCCCGGCGCCAACGCCTGTTCCAACAACTCCGGCGCCAACGCCGCCTCCAACTCCTGTGGCTACTCCTACGCCGGTTCCCACGCCAGCGCCGACACCTTTACCTACGCCTACAGCTACCCCAACACCAACTCCGACGCCTACTCCTACAAGTACTCCGACTCCGGCGCCTACTGCTACCCCAACACCAACGCCAACACCTACTCCGACGTCAACTCCTACGTCGACACCTACGGCTACACCTGTCCCTACACCAGCGCCTATGCCCACTGCTACTCCTCCACCCCTGAAGGGCAGCAGTTCACTACCCAACATGTTCTATGGCAAGCTCACATTCTATAAGAAGTCTGATAAAACCGATGCCTATGCAGCGCCGGCTGGTTCCAAGGTCTCCGCTGTGATTGGTGGAACATTGTGGGAGACAACGCCGTCAGCTAAAGGGCAGGGATTTGATTATTCTATCACTATAAGATCCAGAGATATTTCAGATAAAACCATAACTTTCTATGTAAACGGCAACAAAGCTGACCAGACGGCCACCTTCGTAGAAGGGGGAGTTAACCAGCTAGACATCTCGGTGCGCCTTCCATAAGATGAGGTTTTTGAATTAGCTATTCAGTATAAACATCTCAACATAGTTGATAAAAAATACCCCCGACGAAAGTCGGGGGTATTTTTTTTACTATCTTCCGTTTTTCTCTCAGATTTCAACCCAACGATTTGAACTCGGAATTCCTTGACATATGCTGGTATGGTATATACAATGTAATTACACTAGAGGAACTCAATTGGGGGCATTCATGGGAACTTGTACAAAGACGCGCATTGTGAAAATAGGCAATTCACGGGGTATTCGTATTCCCAAGCTGCTTCTTGATCAGGCTGAACTCGGTGATGATGTAGAGATTGAGTTGCGAGAAGGCCAGTTAGTAGTTCGTCCCGTACGGCTACCGCGCCAGGGTTGGGATGCCAAGTACGCTGAAATGGCCAGGCTAGGCGATGACAAGCTACTTGATCCTGAAATTGTGAGTCTTAGTAGCTGGGATAACGATGAATGGGGATGGTAGTCAATCGTTTTGATATCTACCTGGTTAATTTGGATCCCACTATCGGGACAGAAATTCGAAAGATCCGCCCGTGTATCGTTGTGTCCCCAGATGAGATGAACCGGCATATCGCAACGGTAATAGTCGCGCCTATGACAACTAAAGGTCACCAGTATCCCACCCGGGTCTCATGCACATTTGAAGGCAAAGAAGGCCAGATCGTACTTGATCAGATCCGTACAGTTGATAAAGCCCGTTTGGTCAGAAAGATGGGACGACTCACCAAATCAAATCAGGATGTGGTACTTGCCGTGCTCGCTGAGATGTTTGCGAAATAGCAGCGGATGGGCTTCGTCGTTCGGTAGCAAGATGATGGGGTCTAGATAAAGGACACGGCTTTTTTCAATAAATATGGTCACGAAAATAGAATCTCCCGGCCTGATTTCTCAGGCCTGCCCCCTTTACTAAAGGGGGTTAGGATGATTCCGCACTAACTCCGGCTTGTGACACCCAGTGATTCCAGGAAGGTGTCTAGGGCATCCTGGACATGGGGCCAGCTCCATTCCCGCGCATCAACACGGTTGCCCTCGTATAGCATAGTCGGGATGCCGGCCGCCTGGACTAATCGCTTCACATCCAGGACTCCAGTGCTATAGTAGGCGCAGCCCCTGTCCATCACGAAGATAGCCCCATCGGCTTTCCAGTGGCGCAGCACCGAGGTCAGGGAATGGGCGCGTTGTTTGGGGTTGATATGCTCTCTATCCTCTATAAACTCATGGTAGGCCAGGTGGTGAAGCGCCTCGGCTTTATTGCGGGGCACTCTGTCCCAGAGGATAGGGCTTTCAATGGAAAACCCCCCGTTTTCGTCGGGTTCAACTGAGGAAATGGCATGGTGGATATTGCCGGCCCACCCCATCATGGCCACTCCCCGCTGACGGAGGTAGGTAAACATGAACAGCGAATGGTATGGCGACATGCCTTCGTGGGTCAGCCGAATCCTTTCTTGCGGGTCGGCGGCAATGCCCCTGGCTACCCGGCTCTTCAGCTCATCGCACAGGGCCTTCATTATGGCAACGGTCTCGGCTTTATAGGGAACCCATTCGTTTATCATCAGGAAAGGCAGCCATAGCTTCTGTTCCATCGGGGCCGGGATGACCCCGTTCAGCTTGAACGCCTCGACAAGGTAGCAGCGGGCCAGATAGCGGTTGGCCACTCCTTCAACAAAGGCATCCCAGTCGTACCTCTTGCCTGTAATCTTTTCCATCTGTTCCGCAAGCCCCTCAAGCTGCTGTGAGATGTAATCTACGCAGTGTTGCTGGTATTCGGGTCCCTGACCTGATTCATCGAACCCGCAGTCCAGTGACAGGTGTGGAATACCGAGATGCCGGGCCATAACCTGGAACCACTTGCCCCGGGTCTCGCAGTTCATGAAGGACATGACGAATTTGGCGTTGGACGGGAAAGCGCCGCCCCACGGATTACGGTCGAGAAACATGGAACCCCAGGAATAGCGGACATAAGCGCAGAGGTCTCGAGCGAAGCCCCGTCTTTCGGTCTCTTCAGCGCAGGCCTGGGCCAGCTCAGCCCCTCCCTCCCGGATGACGCTTACAGCATAGGACTCGCCGGCCAGATAGCTGAAATCGCCCAGGCCTGTAACAATCTCCTTGGGGAAGTTCATATTGCCGATTACCAGAAGCTTGTCGCTTTCGGCTGACTGGCTTGCCTCTTTGAACAGGCGGCTGCGGAACTCTTTACCCCAGCGATATGTCTCCAGTGGTTCGGTAGGATGATTCATAGTTCCTCCTTGGAGGATGTTTTTTATACCTGAAGTTGGTGGTTATTAGCAAAATAGAGCGATATTCTGTCATTCTGGAGGAGTCCTGATACATCGGGACGACGAAGAATCTCAGGGTGGGTGGGATTCTCCCCACTACCCTGAGATTCTTCGCTTCGCTCCAGTATGACAGATTAACCGTGACCCCCTTGTGTAAAGATAATTTGTCAATGACCATAAACATCAGGCTATCTCCAGGGCCAGTGTTTCCAGGAAAGCGCTAATCCTGGTGCCCATAGCGCCCTTACTCTGAATTATATCCATTTCCATGAAATAGGATGGGATGCCTTTCTCCTGCAACAAGGCTCCGATGGCCGGTATATCGAACTCATGGGGGTCGCAGAATTTCTGCTGGGTCAGCAGTACCCCCTGCACATTGTAATCCCGTATCAGGTTCAGGATGTGGTCGAAACGCTTGCGTTCCAGGATGTCCTTTATGGGGCAGCGCGGCCTCTCCAGGTAGCGTTGGGCGATAGCGCCGAGGTAGTCGCTATTCTTACCCTCTCCCTTGACGGGAGAGGGTAGGGGTGAGGGTGTCGCTGAGGGTAGAACAACCTCATTCCAGAAGTACCGGCTGCCCATGCAATAGTCATCTATAACTATGTTAGCGCCGGCCCCCTCTATCATCCGGAGTAGCTCCAGGTCGTGGATTTCGCTGCCCAATACCATAAGCCTCGGCCCTGCTATGGGCCTTTCCGGTTGCTGTGACAATTCCGTAAGGCATTGCGCGACGAGACTGGCGTGCTCCTCTTTGTCCATGAGCATACTGGACAATACGGCTGTGGCCGCATCGGCGCCGGAGATAAGAGGTGGATTGCTTTTCCGTAGCTCGTAAAGCTGGTGCAGCAGGCGGCGGTCGGTGTTATAGACCTCGATAGAATGACGGATAGCGTCTTCAGATATTGGCAAACCAGACCATGACTCCAGGCTTTTCTTGAAAGCTACAACCTCCCGGAGCATAAAGCCGTGGGCGAGCGGATTGCTTAGCAGAGATGGCATATTGAAAAAGTAGTGATATGTATTCGGTACGTGGTCTACCCAGGCGCGGTATGCATGCCCGATGTGCAGGCATGACCTGGCTGTCGCCACTCCATCCACATATTCATACTTGCCCAAAAGTCCCTGGGCCAGGCAGTCGCGGCAGAAGGGGCAATACATACCGGGGATGTAGGCTTCGCTGACGTCCTGAGGCTCCAGGCCGCCGAGGATACGTAAGGGCAGTATGCCGGCGGCGTAGGCCAGCTCTTCAGGCACATAGGTGCAGAAGTATCCCAGCGCCTTACCCCCGGTCCGTGACTTCCACTGCCGGGCGTAGTCGTGCCGGTTTTCGACTATTTGTGACATCTGTTCCAGAGCTGTCATAGCAACTCCTCTGTTGTGCTTCAAGATCTTAGTACTGTCATTCTGGAGTCCCGACAAGTCGGGACGAAGAATCTCAGGGTCGAGGGGTACTATCCTCGTATTTCCCCGGATGTTTCGCTTTTTCCACAATGACAGAGGGTATGGCCTTCCCTACTTAGTTCTCCCCAAGAATGCAAAGACCCTGGATGAGCTTGCGACCATCTTTTAAGACAGGTAAATTATAGGAGAAGTCTATCAAAAATAGGGGCTAAAAGCAACTTGGTGGGCGACCTAACCCCTTTGGGATGTGAGAGGTGTGATGTTAGAGGTGGGAAACGAGACCTAACCCCCGTGCCCCTTCCCGACACGGGAAGGGGAGAAATTCCTCTCGCCCCTCGGTGGGAGAGAGTTAGAGAGAGGGGGACGCCCCGTAGGGGCGGTTCATGAACCGCCCAGGGGCAACCGGGCAGCAGTCCCATTTGTAGGGGCAGACCCCCGTGTCTGCCCTGATACGCCAAATTGTTGATGGATTTGGGCAACCACAGAGGGATTGCCCCTACGGACGCGAGAGACCTAGACCAATTTCCCCGACCCCGTCTACCCGCCAAAGGCTCCGGGTTTCGGATAGTACCGCAGCAAGGGCATCGTTAATAGTGTGCTCGGTTATTGCCATGTTCTCAAATCCTATTTAGTTTCAACTATTCCCACAATTATTTCTTTGTGTGGTTCTTTGCTGCCCCGTATCATTGATTCGACCATTCCCGCTGCCTTTAGAACGGCATCAATACTTATGTTGGGGATCTCCTGGTTTTCTCTCAGGTATCCGTTCAGATACTCCGCAGATGGATTCTTTATACCCATTCTTTCACAAACCAACCAGCATACACTTTCAGCTTCAAATTCCCTCTCGTTACCGCCGACCGCACGTCTATCACCCCACCATTCCGGACCCGGAGTACCCAGATGGCCGCAATAGGCATGTCCTAATTCATGAACAATTGTTGCAAATCTTGTTTCCGGCGAATGATTTTTGTTCACAACCATGTCGTATAAAATTTTTACCCATATTTCTTTCTTATTCCGAATAATTCTTTCTTCTCTTTTACTATCACTTATTCGAATGAAACCTGCACTGGATGACCCTAGATCAGCCTCAACATACAGTATCCCATCGGTTCTAATATTATTTATCAGGCTATAAAAAGCAGCATTTGAAACCTTACCCTCCACTTTGAAGGGATTCAACAATTCTTTCGGAAAGGGGTCTTTACCATACGTATCCCCAAGCTCAAAGACAAACGCAACAGGTCCAAAGGGTCGCAGAATTACCAGGGGCCTTGCACCGGGTTTGATTTCCCGGTTGAAGTTCCTATTCCAATCGTATGCAGAGGTCACGTATTTACTGCCCGGCTTTTGTATATGCAACAACATTGCATTATACGGAGCAATGCGGGGAAACTTTTTCATAAATTTTAATAGTTTTTTGAAATCGGCGCTTCTCCGGTATGTACCGATTTCACTAAAGAGTTTATCTAATTCTGGAATACTCTTATTCATTATCCAAAATACCGTCCTCCAGCTTGATATTAAGAGGAAGACTCTCAAACCCACGTGGCCTGAGTATACGCCCTGCAAGGTGTTTATTTCAAGTGGTTGTTCCCTTCATCCGGTAGGGGCACGGCATGTGCCCCCTCCCACCCTGCACCCCGATCCATCGGGGCCGTGCCCTCGCACTTAGATAGTGCCACTTTCCTCTTGACTTCGCTAGAACATATATTCTATTATATATCATGCAGGCTGGCTTGCGAACAAGCCTTGGTTTCAGAATTTTCATAATCACCATGTGTGGTTTTGGGCGAGTTGGGAAACCACTCGTTCCAACTAATGTGGTCGGTATCGATAGGTTAGGCCAAATGAAAAGAAACATTCATCCACTTGTCATTCTGGCGAAGGCCAGAATCCAGAAGAGTTTCGTGGGCCTGGATTCCAGCCTCCGCTGGAATGACATACCGTTATAGGGCTATTTGCTTCGATTCCGCAGATTGATTCCTATTTGTCCAGCTATAATTTTGTTGAAACAGGTGGTTGGGAACCCCACCCCTGCAAATCCAATCAATCCAATGTACGGGCGCAGCATGCTGAGCTCCCTACAAGGCGAATATTCCCCTTCCCGCGCCGGGAAGGGGTCGGGGGTTAGGTCGTACCCCCATAACCCTACAAACTCAAAGGACTCAAAGAACCCTGTATCCCATAAGTGCTTCTTTGAAGTTTTCGTAGATGTAAAATGCCGCAGTTTGTATCTGGCTCCAAAAAATAAAAAAATTCAATCAAACTTCATCTTTTTTATATATACGCAAAACTGGCTTCCTGACCGGAACTATCAAACAATAACCCCGTGGGGAAGGGGTTTGGGTCGCACATCTCATTTCACACTTCTCACCTCTCACACGGGTTAGGTCTGTTGACAGCCTTCCGACCAACAAGATAGACTATGCACCACAGGAGTTAAAGAAAATGGCAATCCGTAAGTTACTCATACCTCAAGAGTTATTCTATGGGTGGGGGGCGGTGGATGCCCTGAGAAACATACCCGGCAAAAGGGCTTTGCTGGTCACCGATAAAATCATGATGGCCCAGGGTCATGCCGGGAAGGTGACAGGTATTCTCCGCGATACCGGGTATCAGGTGCAGACCTTCGATGGCGTAGAGCCGGAACCATCACGGGAAACTATCCATCGCGGGGCAGCCCTGGCCCTGGACTTTGGGCCGGATGTTATCGTGGGGTTGGGCGGCGGCTCTAGCATAGATGCGGGGAAGGTAGTCTGGCTTTTCTACGAAAATCCACAGTTGATGGAGTTGCCTTGGCCTCAGTTACGGGAGGAGGCCCGTAGGGTCAAGCTGCGCCAGAAGGCCCACTATATAGCCATCCCTACCACCAGCGGCACAGGCTCGGAGGCTACACCTGTAGCTATTTTAAGCAATCACGAGTCCACTCCGCCGGTAAAGGTGAGAATCGTTAACATGGATATGCTGCCGGATACGGCCATCTGCGATGCCCAGTTCCCTTCCACCATGCCGCCCTCCGTAACCGCCGATACTGGCTTCGACGCCCTCGTCCATGCCATAGAATGCTTCATCGTTAACAAACCTTCGGAATTTGTTGATGCCCTGGCGATAAAGGCTTTTCAGACGCTCTACCGCTGGCTGCCAAAGGCGGTGCACCAGGGTCAGGACAAGGAAGCGCGGGAACGGGTGCATATCTCGGCGACTTTGGCTGGTATAGCGGCCTGCAACGGCACGACGGGCCTTGTCCACGATATGGGACATCAGTTGGGCAGCGCCTTCAAGGTAGCTCACGGCCGTTCAGTGGCCCTGGCGCTGGATGCGGGCCTGTCTTATTTCTTCCCCAGGGCTGAAGGCCGTTTTATGGAAGCTGCCGGGGCGATAGGGCTACAACCGAAAGATGGTCGGGATGCAGTTGTCCGGTTGCTTTCGGCACTAACTGGATTGCGAAAGGAAATAGGGATACCGCTTATTATTCAGGATGCAGGGATTTCCGAGGAACAGTTCATGGCTATAGTGGACAGCATGGCGGCTAACGCTCATTCATTGAGTATACGTCCGATACCGGAAGGACCCGAAAAGATACGCGAGCTATTCTTGAAGATATGGCAGGGACGGTCGAGTTAGTGTCTATTGAGTTCGTTAAGTCTGTTGAGCCTGTTGTGTTTGAAGGTTTTATTTGGTTCACAAAGTTCGAATTGGTAAGCATAATGGAAACAACAGAGTGAACAAGTACAAACGTCTTAAGTAACGATATGTACTCGTCATTGCGAGCGCAGGTGAAGCAATCTCTTGATTATTAGGTGCTACCTCTAATTGGAGCGGAGATTGCTTCGTCGCTACGCTTCTCGCAATGACGTGATACGCCTTCTGAGAGGCATGCACCAGTATTAAAAGCGTTAGTAGTAGTTCAAGAGGAGATTGGAATGAAAAAAGATAGCAAGCTTTCGCCGGAGAAGTTGCGCCAGTTTTTCCCGGAGGTCTGCAAGTGGTACATGCCTGAGGCCGGGAAGACAGAGACAGGGATAGAGACAGAGATACGGAACAGGGCAAAACGTTTTAATGAGCAGGGAGTATCCCCATGTCATGAGTGCCCGCTATGCGCCGGGGAACATGAACATTAAATCAGGGTTATCTATTCGTCAACTTGACATACTACAGGCTCCTAGTATATTGTTGTATAAACCTTTAAGGGGCCTCCGCAGGTAGCCAAGAATATAGTCGCGATCAGGATGCCAGTTGAGGTAGGAAATTATAGGTAATTATGGCACAGGGAGGTAGTATATGCGGAAAATCAACGTATGGTCAATTATTATTCTTACACTTCTCAGCCTGCTAATATCTTGCGCTCCACAAACGCCTGCAAAACAGTCACCTTCCACATCCCTCACACCGGCGCCTGTAGCTTCAGGAGTACAAGGAACCGCTCCCACATCCAACCTCTCATCTCCCACTTCCCAAGATGCTGCTTGGCAAAAAACGATTGAGGCTGCAAAGAAGGAGGGGAAAGTTACACTTTATACCTATACCTTTGTAGGTGATTCAGCAATAGCTGTCTCAAAGGCATTTACTGACAGGTACGGGATTAAGGTAGATGTTATCGCCGGCCGCGGCGCTGAGCAAATCGAGAGACTGAGAACCGAACAGCGGATGCGCGGGATGGTCGCTGATGTTTTTGAGTCAGCCAGTACCCACGGTCTCAATGCAAAGAAAATGGGATTGACTATCAACTCCAAAGATTTACCGGTGCTTCAAGAAAAAAATGTATGGGTAATAGACCCTCTTAATTTTGACCCTGATGGGGTAGCTCTGCAGTTCACATATCACCTGGGCGCTCCACATGTTAACACCAATTTGGTAAAGACTTCTGAGGAGCCTCAGTCATGGTATGACCTGCTGAACGCTTCCTGGAAGGGCAAAATAGCAGCTCCTGACCCTACACTTAGCACCGGGCTATATAACTATTTACTGCCTATTACTAGCCGTGGATTGTTGCGCCCGGGATTTGTAGCAGAGCTGGCTGCGCAGAAACCGGTTTTAGGACGCTCCCCCCGGGATGTGGCAGATTTCCTGGCTCGTGGGGAATATCCCCTGGGTATTTCCAGCACCAGTGATTCCGCCTTTTTCATGTCTGAGGGCGCCCCGATCAAAGCCCTTGCCATGAAGGAAGGCATAGTAGTCTCAGGCTTGGCAATCTCCGTGGTGAAGGATAGCCCCAATCCAAATGCAGCACGCCTCTTTGCCAACTGGCTTCTTGCTCCCGAGGGACAGCAAGTTCAGGCTAAAGCCCGGAGTAGCAGCAGTATGCGCAAGGACGTTCCCAGTTTCTTCCCCAAAGGTGCACAGATTACGGGGAACCTGGTTAATACTACCGGGCAGGATACCGATAAGCTCTCCGATGCGTTCGCTGATAAGCTGTGGGTTGACCTATTCAAGAAGTAACCTTTGAACCGTTTTAAAAAAGCCCTGCAATGTTAATTCATTTGCGGGGATACCAGGATGGGTAATTAAATGAGGACATTAGATTCCCCGAAAAGAGACATTTGCGCATAGGTCTTCTTTCCGATACCCACGTGCCGGAGGCTCGAGAAAGCTTACCTCCCCAGGTTAAAGAAACCTTCCGTGGGGTTGATATGATTCTCCACGCTGGAGATATCTACCGTCTTTCGGTGCTGGATGAGCTTCAGACTATAGCTCCTGTTCTGGCAGCCCGGGGCGATGACGACCATTTCCGGCTACTGGAGGATCCCCGCGTAAAGGAGAAGCATCTGCTAACCATAGACGGCCTGAAGTTAGGACTTACTCACGTTGTTCCCTATCCGGAGACGTTATGGCAAACCCTTGATGACCGGATGAAAAGAGACTTTGGCGGACCTGTAGATGTGCTTGTTTTCGGCGATACCCACGAACACTTGGTGGAAACGTTCAAAGGTGTGCTCCTGGTGAATCCGGGCAGTACGACTCTTCCCTTCTATCGGCCCAGGTTAGGTACCGTTGGTATCCTGACCATAGAATCGGGCAAAGCCCGGGCCGAGATAATTCAACTGGTTTAGTGAGTCTTCAGAAAAATGCTGGTTGGTCTGATATCCGATACCCATATCCCTCAGGCGGCTAAATACATGCCTCCCCAGGTTAAGGAAGCCTTTAAAAAGGTTGATCTTATCCTGCATGCCGGCGATATCTACCAGCTTTCGGTGCTGGACGAGCTGGAGCAGATAGCTCCTGTCCTGGCAGCCAGAGGCAATGGGGACACCAAACTTCCTCCTGACCCCCGGATTAAGGAAAGCCAGGTGCTGACTCTGGATGGTATGAGCCTGGGAATGACGCACAGTGTTGAATACCCCGAGCCACCCTGGTGCACCATTGAGAAGGCCATGGAGCGCGAGTTCGGGGGACCTGTTGAGATTATTGTCTCCGGTGATACCCATGTGGCCATAGTGGAGAGCTATAAGGGTATTCTGATAATCAATCCCGGCAGCCCAACATTGCCCAACGGGATGTACCAACTTGGCACAGTTGGCCTGCTGGAGATTTCTTTGGGGCGGGTTGAGGCCTGCATTATTCAGCTTCGGTAGGTCATTCCCCAGAAAATACCCACTTTGTCATTCTGGTCCCGATAGTTCGGGAGAATACTGTCATACCCACCGACCTTGAGATTCTTCGTCCCGACATGTCGGGAAATGACAGTGCCAGTCTATCTTTATCCTTTGTGACCATATAGTGTTAATTTTCACAAATACTTGACTTTTTGCATAAAATGTTACATAATAATAGTGAATCCAGAAGGAATTTAATCCTCTCAGGGGTTGGTTGAATGGGTGTTTGAGGAATCGGGGGGAATCAACCAATCCCTGAGTTGTTTATTGATACTGGTAGTCATTTTCACCTTATTCCTCTCCCGTTGCTAAAAGCGCCTGCTAATGTTAAACTCTGGCTATGGGCGCTTTCCTCAATCTTACGTAAAGCAGATATAAGATGGCAGATACTGATAAGACTATAAGCGCAAACCGCAAAGCCTACCATAACTACCAGATACTCGAGACTGTGGAGGCTGGTATTGCTTTGCTGGGCACTGAGATTAAATCCATCAGGATGGGCCGGGTAAGCCTGGGAGAGGCGTATGCCCGGCCGGAGAAGGGGGAGGTGTGGCTGTGGAATGCCAACATACCCCGCTATGATTCCGGTGGATATATGAACCATGACCCGATGCGGCCCCGGAAGCTGTTGCTTCACAAAGGCCAGATTCTCTATCTGGCGGGCAAGGTATCGGAGAGGGGTTTCACTATTGTCCCCCTGCGGCTTTATTACAAGAAGGGCCGGGTAAAGGTGGAGTTGGGACTGGCCCGCGGGAAAAAGCAGTACGACAAGCGTGAGACCATAAAAGCCAAAGAGGCCGAGCGCGAGATGGATAGAGCTTTAAAGAGCGCTCACAGGTGATATAATAGTATTGAGGGGACGATAGGGCTCGACAGTGGATGAGCTACCCGGGATTGCAGGCCGAGATCGCCATCATCTCGTTAAACGGTGGCAAAAAAAGTAACTGGCGAAAAAGCCTACGCTTTCGCTGCCTAACTAGGCAGTGACATCCACCTCAACCCCACCCCGACGGGTTGGGGCTGGGTGACGAAATGCCGGGGTGCGGCAGGTCAGACGCCGATAAGGGCTGCTTAAGACTCATCGGCTGGCGTCTACGGACTCAGCCAGTTAAGGCCGTAGATGTAAGATAAAAAATTGGCTACGCCTGTAGCATATTCTGGGGGCTTTCCTCTGGACGGGGGGTTCAATTCCCCCCCGTCTCCACCACAAACACGGATTTACCGGGGCTTCGGAATT
>Ga0209514_10004637_pt1 | contig 18303 bp, 15 predicted proteins | sample Subgrocontami58m_FD_187452 | JGI IMG/M metagenome (GOLD analysis project Ga0209514, IMG submission 187452) | Subsurface groundwater microbial communities from S. Glens Falls, New York, USA - GMW37 contaminated, 5.8 m (SPAdes) (version 3) | ecosystem: Environmental > Aquatic > Deep subsurface >...
CCTGCATCCAGCCGGCGTCGCGCCAGACATGCGCCGATTCCGGCGTCACGCAGCAGGCGGTTGCCGGGCGCCGCTCGAAAGCGCGCGCGTACGGGTCGCTTTTCAGCTTGATGGCACCGCTGCCGCGCAAGCGCAGCTCGAAGCGGTAAAGCGCGCCGGCGGGCAATTCTGGAATGAACAGCTCCCAGACGCCGGAAGCGCCCAGGGTCGCCATCGGATGCATGCGCCCGTCCCAGCCATTGAAGCCGCCGACCACCGAGACGCGCTCCGCGTTCGGTGCCCAGACCCTGAAGCAGATGCCGGCGACCTCCTGCCGGATTTGCGCCACCGCGCCGAGGGTGCGCCAGGCCTGGCGCAGGCGCCCGGCGTTGAACAGGAACAGGTCGTCGGCGGGCACCTGCGGCGGAAAGGCATAGCTGTCGTACTGCACCGCGCCGTCGATGTCGAGCCGCCACGGCCGCGGGGGCGGTGCGGCACCCTGCCATTCGAACAAATCGGTGCCCGGGTGGCGCTTGAGCGGCGCCCAACTGCCGTCGGCGAGCGCCACGGCCACCGCTTTCGCCCGCGGCCGCAACACCCGCAGGCGCCAGCCGGCACCGTGGGCGTGGACTCCCAACAGGGAAAACGGATCATGCTCGCGTGCTTGGAGCAGCGCGGCGCAGGCGGGATCGATCATGGATATTTATTTGAAGGATTTTTTTGCTATCGTGCGGATTGTAGCCGCAAGGGAGAATTGACCATGCATTTGATCGAAACGCAAGGCGGCGACGGCCCGATTTCGCGGGCGCCCGGAACGAGGACGCACACATGAAATCCAGCGAGTTGACCCGCAATTCGTTCGGCATCGTCCTGGCCGGAGGACGTGGCAGTCGCCTGATGCAACTGACCGACTGGCGGTCGAAACCGGCGGTGCCCTTCGGCGGCAAGTTCCGTATCATCGACTTCACGCTGTCCAATTGCGTGAACTCCGGCATACGCCGCATCGGCGTCGCCACGCAGTACAAGGCACAGAGCCTGATCCAGCACCTGCAGCGCGGCTGGAGCTTTCTCGACGGCCGCTTCCACGAGTTCATCGACATCCTGCCGGCCCAGCAGCAGGTCAGCGAGGATTGGTATCAGGGCACGGCCGACGCGGTGTTCCAGAACCTCGACCTGATCCGGCGCAACCGGCCCAAGCACGTTCTGGTGCTTTCCGGCGACCACGTGTACAAGATGGACTACGCCCGCATGCTGGCCGAGCACGTGGAGCGCCAGGCCGATCTCAGCGTCGCCTGCATCGATGTGCCCTTGGCCGAAGCCAGCGGCTTTGGTGTGATGCACGCCGGCGACGACAAGCGCATTGCCGCCTTTGTCGAGAAACCCAAGGATCCGCCACCGATGCCGGGCCGCCCGGACCGCGCCCTGGCCAGCATGGGCGTGTATGTGTTCAACGCCGAATTCCTCTACGAACAATTGATTCGCGACCACGACGACCCGCAGTCCTCGCACGACTTCGGCAAGGACGTCATCCCGCATTGCGTCGAGCGCTACCGGGCCATTGCCCACAACTTCGCCGACTCCTGCGTCGGCATGGACGACGCGGGCATCCCCTACTGGCGCGACGCCGGCACCATCGACGCCTACTGGGAAGCCAACATGGAACTGACCAAGGTCACCCCGGAGCTGAACCTCTACGACGACGACTGGCCGATCTGGACCCACCAGGAACAACTGCCGCCGGCCAAGTTCGTCTTCAATGACGAAGGCCGGCGCGGCTTCGCGGTCGATTCACTGGTCTCGGGCGGCGACATCATCAGCGGCGCCGCCGTCAGCAGGTCGCTGCTGTTCTCCCGCGTGCATGTGCACAGCTACGCCGAAATCGAGGACTCGGTGATCCTGCCCGACGTGCATATCGGCCGCCGCTCCAGGCTGCGCCGCGTGGTGATGGACAAGCATTGCCGCGTGCCGGAGGGTCTCAGCATAGGCTACGACACCGAGGCCGACCGCCAGCGCTTCCACGTCAGCGAGAACGGCATCACCCTGGTGACGCCGGAAATGCTGGGCCAGCAAGCGCACCACATAAGATGATTGCCATGATCCAACCCCCGATCATGGCAGTCACCAAGGTCATCAAGCCCCCCCACCCCTGCACCCCGCCCCGGGGCGGGGATCGAGAGATGCTCGCTACGCTCGATGTGGTGTATCGCGTCCCCTGCCGTCGGCGCCTAATCCAGCCGTGAAACAGCTCGACCTGGTCTTCCTCTGGCACATGCACCAGCCGGACTATCGCGATCATGGTGCGACGGAGGCCGGCGAGTTCGTGCTGCCCTGGGTCTACCTGCACGCCATGAAGGACTATGTCGACATGGCGGCGCACCTGGAACGCCATCCGCGGATACGCTGCGTGGTCAACCTGGTGCCCGTGCTGCTCGACCAGATCGAGGATTACGTCCAGCAGTTCGCCAGCGGCCGGTTTCGCGATCCGCTGCTGCGCATGCTGGCCGAGCCCGAGCTGGAGCACATCGGCGACGCGGACCGGAGCCTGCTGCTGGCCACCTGTTTCCGCAGCAACCACGTCACCATGCTGGCGCCCTTCCCGCACTACCAGCGCCTGCACGACCTCTACCTGTTGCTCGGCGAGAAAGACGAGAGCGCCCACCGCTACCTGTCCGCGGCCTACTTCTCCGATCTGGTGACCTGGTACCACCTGGCATGGACCGGCGAATCCGAGCGTCGCCGCAATCCGCTGCTGGCCAAGCTGATGAGCCAGGGCGAAGGCTACGACGCGGACGACCGCCGGCAACTGCTGGCCAGCATCGGCGAGCTGATGAGCGGGCTGATTCCGCGCTGGCGTGCGCTGGCTGCACGCGGCCAGGTCGAACTGTCGGCCACGCCGCAGACCCACCCGCTGTCGCCGCTGCTGCTCGACTTCCGCAGCGCGCGCGAAACCCTGCCCGACGCGCCCCTGCCCTTCAGCGCCGCCTATCCCGGCGGGCGCAGTCGCGTCATCGCGCATATCGAAGCCGCGCGACAAAGCCACGCCCGGCGTTTTGGCGCGCCGCCCGGCGGCATGTGGCCGGCCGAAGGCGCCGTCTCCGAGGAGTTCGCCAGGCATCTCGCCGCCGCCGGCTGCCGCTGGATCGCCAGCGGCGAGGGCGTGCTGCAGAACAGCCTCAAGGCCAGCGCGATCACCGACCCGCGCGCCGCCTACCATCCCTGGCGGCTGGAGCAGGCGCCCGGCCTGACCCTGTTCTTCCGCGACGAAAGGCTTTCCGACCTGATCGGCTTCGACTACGCCAAGTGGCACGGCCGCGACGCCGCGGGGCACCTGGTGAAGCAGTTGGAAGCCATACTCGACGGCGCCGGCGAAAACGAGACGCCGGTGGTCAGCATCATCCTCGACGGCGAAAACGCCTGGGAACACTACCCCTACAACGGCTACTACTTTTTCGAGGATCTCTACGGACTGCTCGCCGCGCACCCGCGCATCCGCACCACCACCTACGCCGAACTGCTGGCGCGCCAGCCGGCGCCCGCCGTTTCCCCGCTGCCGCGGCTCACGGCGGGCAGTTGGGTCTACGGCACGCTATCGACCTGGATCGGCGACGAAGCCAAGAACCGCGCCTGGGACCTGCTGTGCGAGGCCAAGCAGAGCTGTGACCGGGTGCTGGCCAGCGGCCGCCTCGACGCCGCGCAAATGGTCGCGGTGGAAACCCAACTGGCCATTTGCGAAAGTTCCGACTGGTTCTGGTGGTTCGGCGACTACAACCCCGCGGCGGCCGTGGCCAGCTTCGACAGCCTGTACCGGCGCAACCTGGCGCGGCTTTACCGCCTGCTGCAACTGGAGCCGCCGGCCCACCTCGATATCCCCATCTGCGCCGGATCGGATACCGCCAGCGGCGGTTCCATGCGGCGCGTCACCGTTTCCCAAAGCTGAACCAACCATGACCATCAGCCTCCTGTTCGGGGTTCACGCCCACCAGCCCGTCGGCAACTTTCCCGCCGTCATCGACGACGCCCATGTCCGCAGCTACGGCATGTTCCTGCGGGTCATGGAACGCTATCCCGAGTTCCGCTTCAGCGTGCATTTTTCCGGCTGGCTGCTCGACGTCCTGTTCGAGCGCTTCCCCGACGACATGGCGCGCCTGGCCGCGATGACCCGCCGCGGCCAGGTCGAGTGGTTCGGCTCGGGCGACTGCGAACCGGTGCTGGCGGCGATCCCGCATCGCGACCGCGTCACGCAGATCGCCACGCTGTCGGACAAGATCGAGCGCCGCTTCGGCATGCGCCCGTCCGGCGCCTGGCTCACCGAGCGGGTCTGGGAATCCTCGGTGGTGACCTCGCTGGTCGCCACCGGCATCCGCTACGTCGCGGTGGATGACTACCACTTCCTCTGTGCCGGCGAAAGCCAGGACCGCCTGGACAGCTTCTTCTCCACCGACGAGGACGGCCGCCGGCTCGACCTGTTTCCCATCTCAGAAGGCGCGCGCTACCGCCTGCCCTTTTCACCGGCGGGCGAAGCCGTCGCCTGGCTGGAAGACCTGGCGCGCCAGGGACGCCGCGCGGCGATCTACTTCGACGACATCGAAAAATTCGGCATCTGGCCCGAGACCTACCAGTGGGTCTACGAGAAGGGCTGGCTGACGCAGTTCGTCGAGGGTGTGCTGGCTTCCCCGCTGATCCGCACCGAGACCTACGCCGACTACCATGCGCGCGAAAAAACGCGTGGCATCGTGTACCTGCCCACCACGTCCTACATCGAAATGAACGAATGGACCCTGCCGGCGCAGCGCGCGCTCGAGTACCACGCGCTGGTCGACGCGGAAAAGGCGGCGGGACGCTTCGAGGCGCACAAGCCCTTCCTGCGCGGCGGCATCTGGCGCAATTTCATGTCGCGCTACACCGAGGCCAACTGGATGCACAAGCGCATGCTCGGCGCCTCGCGACGCCTCGCCACGCTGCCGCCCGAACAGCGCAGTCCCGAGTTGCAGGAGTACCTGCATCGATCGCAGGCCAACGATGCCTACTGGCACGGCCTGTTCGGCGGGCTCTACCTGCCCCACCTGCGCCGCGCCATCTGGAACAACCTGCTCAAGCTGGAGGCCGCCCTGGAACGCCTGGCCCCCTGGCCGCGCCAGCAGCAGGGCGACCTCGACCATGACGGCCATCTCGAAACCGCCCTGCGCAACGAGTCGATCCACGCCTATGTGCGCGACGACGGCCACGCCGCGCTGGTGGAACTTTCCAGCCTGGCCCTGGCGCACAATTTCGGCGACACGCTGCGCGCCTACGCCGAGGCCTACCACGCAAAAATCCATCTTGCGGACGCAAGCCATGGCGCGGCGGCGGAAACCGAAGGCATCACTTCGGCCCATGACCGGGTCGCCTTCCTGCACACCATCCTGCCCGGCGACGCCGATCCCGACGAGCGTCCGCGCGGCATCTTCCTCGACAGCATGGTCGACGCCAGGGACATGTTCCGCATGCTGGACAATTACCGCGCCGCCGCGCAGGCCGGCGTGTGGACCGCGCAGGGCGAGGGCTGGCGCATCGAGAAGAGCTATCAGCTCGACGGCGAAAGCCTCAGCGTCCGCTTCAGCGTCGCCGGAGCAAGCCCGCCGGCGACCATCGAGACCGAACTCAATCTCGCGCTGCCCAGTTGCGACGGCTACGGCGGCCGCTACCTGCTCGCCGACGGCAGCGTCCCGGGCGGCTTCGGCGAGCCGCTGCAAATCGACGCCTTGCGCCTGCTCACGCTGGACGACAGCGAGCTGGGCGGCGCCCTGCGCATCGAGTGCAGCCAGCCGGTCCGGCTCGAAGCGCGGGCGCATCGCACCGTCTCCCAGTCCGAAGCCGGCTTCGAGAAGATCATGCAGGCCGTCTGCATCACGCTGGCCTGGTCGCCCGCGGCCGGCGTCGAGCAGCGCATCACGCTGCGGGTACTGCCCGCTGCGTCGTAGAATCCGGCAACCCCACACCCCAACCCGTCTGCACCCAAGACCATGCCCGGCACCCGCTACCATCTCGAAGTCAATCCCGAGGTCCCGCCGCGCCTGGCGCGCCTGGAAGAGCTTTCCAACAATCTCTGGTACAGCTGGGACCGGCCCACCCGCTCCCTGTTCGCGCGCCTGAGCGCGGGCCTCTGGCGCGCCGTGCACCACAGCCCCAAGGCCTTCCTCAAGCGCATCGACCAGAAGCGCATCAACGAGGCGGCCGACGACCCGGTCTTCCTCGGCACCATGAATCGGGTGCTGTCGGCCTTCGATTCCTACCACGCCGAACCGCATGTCGTGCTGCCGGGCAAGCCGCCGCTGCAAGCCACCGACCTGATTGCCTACTTCTGCGCCGAGTTCGGCTTTCACGAGAGCCTGCCGATTTACTCCGGCGGCCTCGGCATCCTCGCCGGCGACCACTGCAAGGGCGCCTCCGACCTGCGCCTGCCCTTCGTTGCCGTCGGCCTGCTGTACCGGCAGGGCTATTTCCACCAGACCATCGACCGCGACGGCAACCAGACCGCGCATTACGGCGACAACGATTTCGACGATATGCCGATCGAGCTGGTGCACGGCGAGGACGGCCACGAACTGCGCATCGGCGTCGATTTTCCCGGCCGCAGCGTATGGGCCCGCATCTGGCGCGCGCGCGTCGGCAACAACAGCCTCTACCTGCTCGACACCGATCTCGACGAGAACAGCGAAGCCGACCGCGGCATCGCCCACCAGCTCTACGGCGGCGACCGGCGCACGCGCATCGAGCAGGAGATCCTGCTCGGCGTCGGCGGCGTGCGCGCACTGGCCGCGCTCGGCCTGCGTCCCACCGTCTGGCACATCAACGAAGGCCATGCCGCCTTCCTGGTGCTGGAACGCATCCGCAACCTGATCCGCGGCCAGGACATGTCCTTCGCCGCGGCGCTGGAAGCCGCAGCCGCCAACACGGTGTTCACCACGCACACGCCGGTGCCGGCCGGTCACGACCATTTCGCCGACGACATGGTCATGCATTACTTCGGCGAGTTCTGCAAGGCCGCCGGCCTCGACCGTGACGGACTGCTCGGCATGGGCCGCGTCGGCGGCGGCGTCGGCAGCGGCGGCGAGTTCAACATGACGGCGCTGGCGCTGCGCGGTTCGCGCTTCCACAACGGCGTCTCGCGCATCCACGGCGACGTCTCGGCGCGCATCTGCGGCGACATGTGGCCGCAGATCACCGCCGCCGAGAACCCGATGGACTACGTCACCAACGCGGTGCATGTGCCCACCTTCCTCGCCACCGACTGGTACGAAACCTTCGACCGCCACCTCGGCCTCGGCTGGCAGCACCGCCTCACCGACCAGAGCTGCTGGGATGGCGTGCAGCGCATTCCGGACCAGATTTTCTGGAGCATCCGCCAATCGCTGAAAGCCCAGTTGCTGCACCTGGTCAGGAGCCGGGTGCGCCAGCAGCACCTGCGCAACCAGGGTTCCGAGGCGCACCTCGACCGCGTCTTGCGCTGCGCCGATCCGGCCAATCCGACGGTGCTGACCATCGGCTTCGCGCGGCGCTTCGCCACCTACAAGCGCGCCGCGCTGCTGTTCAACGACCTCGACTGGCTGCGCGAGATCATTTCCGACGCGCAGCGCCCGGTGCTGTTCATCTTTGCCGGCAAGGCGCACCCGGCCGACGAACCGGGGCGGCAACTGATCCGCCAGATCGCGCGGCTTTCGCACCAGCGCGAGTTCGAGGGCCGCATCCTGCTGGTGGAAGGCTACGACCTGCACCTGGCGCGGCGCATGGTGGCCGGTGTCGATGTCTGGCTCAACAACCCGATCTATCCGCTGGAAGCCTCGGGCACCTCGGGCATGAAGGCCGCGATCAACGGCGCCATCAACCTCTCGGTGCTCGACGGCTGGTGGGGCGAGGGCTACGACGGCAAGAACGGCTGGGCGATCAAGCCCGCCGCCGAGGGCCTCGACCCGGCCGAGCGCGACGGCGACGAGGCGCGCACGCTGTACGAGCTGCTGCAGGACAGCGTGATCCCGATGTACTACCGCAACACCTCGCTCGGTTATTCGCCGGAATGGGTGGCGATGGCCAAGCAGTCGATCGCCTCGATCATGCCCCGCTTCAACATGCAGCGCATGCTGACCGATTACGCCGGCAAGTTCTATTCGCCGGCGGCGGAGCAGTGGCGCCGCTATGCCGGCGACGGATTTTCCGGCGCGCGCCATGTCGCCGAGTGGAAGGCGCGGATACGCGCCGCCTGGCCGCGCATCGGCCTGCGCCGCATCGACCAGGCCGTGCCGCGCATCCGTTACGGAGAGACCATGCGCTTCGAGGTCGCCGTGCAGCTCGACGGCCTGACGCCGAACGACCTGACCGTGGAACTGGTATTCACCCGTCCCGGCGAACCGACCACCGAGCGCTCGCGGCGCTATGTGCTGCAGCACGAACGCGCGCTGGAAGGCGGCGAGCAGTTGTTCTCCCGCGAACTGACGCCCGACCAGTGCGGCAAGATGGAGTATCGCGTCCGCGCCTTTCCGACCCATCCGCTGCTGACCCATCCCTTCGAGATGGGCATGATGCTCTGGCTCTAGGATTTCGCATGAACCCCGCCACAAGCACCGCCTGGCAAGCGCTGACGCATGCCGCCGAGTCTTGCCGCGGCGTGCACCTGCGCGAGCTGTTCGCCGCCGACGCGCGGCGCTTCGCGCGCCTGTCGGTGACCTGGAACGACTGGCTGCTGGACTATTCCAAGCAGCGCGTGAGCGTGGACAGCATGGGCCTGCTGCACGAGCTCTGGCAGGCGGCCGACGTGCCGGGCTGGATCGCCCGCATGCGCCGGGGCGAAGCCATCAACCACAGCGAAGACCGCGCCGCACTGCACATCGCGCTGCGCCATCCGGCCGGCAAGGGAGCGATCCTGCACCAGGGCCGGGACGTCATGCCGGCCGTGCATGGCGAGCTGGAAAAGATGCGGCGCTTCGTCGCCGAGATCCACGGCCGCCACTGGCGCGGCGCCACCGGCGAACCGATCACGGACGTGGTCAACATCGGCATCGGCGGCTCGGACCTCGGCCCGCGCATGGCGACGCAGGCGCTGGCGGCCTTCCGCCATCCCGAGATCCGCGTCCATTACGTCGCAAACCTCGACGGCGCCGACCTCGCCACGGTACTCGCCGGCGTGCAGCCGCGCACCACGCTGTTCGTCATCGCCAGCAAGACCTTCACCACACAGGAGACCATGCAGAACGCCGCCTCGGCGCGCCTCTGGCTGGTGCAGGCGCTGGGCGAGGCGGCCGTGGCGCGGCACTTCGTCGCGGTGTCCACCAACCTCGATGCCGTCGCCCGCTTCGGCATCGACCCGGCCAATGCCTTCGCCTTCTGGGACTGGGTCGGCGGGCGCTACTCGCTGTGGTCGGCGATCGGCCTGCCGCTGGCGCTGGCCGTCGGCTACGACAATTTCAGCCGCCTGCTGGCCGGGGCGCACGCAATGGACGAGCATTTCTTTTCCGCGCCGGTCGCCGAAAACCTGCCCGGCCTGCTGGCGCTGCTGGAAATCTGGAACAGCAACTTCCTCGGCGCCGACAACCGCGCCCTGCTGCCCTACAGCCAGTCGCTGGGCCTGCTGCCGCGCTACCTGCAGCAACTGGAAATGGAATCCAACGGCAAGCAGGTCGACCGGCAAGGCCAGGCATTGGACTACGCGACGGCGCCGGTGCTCTGGGGCGAGGCCGGCACCAACGGCCAGCACGCCTTCTACCAACTGATCCATCAGGGCGGCCGCAGCATCCCCTGCGAATTCATCGCCTGCAAGGCCCCCGACTTCGAGCTGCCTGGCCACCATGAAAAACTGCTGGCCAACTGCTTCGCCCAGGGCGAGGCCCTGATGCGCGGCAAGACCCTGGCGGAAACCACGGCCGAGCTTGCGGCCGGCGGCATGCCCCCGGCGCAGGTGGCGCGCCTGGCACCCTACCGCAGCTTTCCCGGCAACCAGCCCTCGACCACGCTGCTGCTGCCGCGCCTCGATCCGCACAGCCTGGGCGCCCTGCTGGCGCTCTACGAACACAAGGTTTTCGTCCAGAGCATCATCTGGGACATCAATCCCTTCGACCAGTGGGGCGTCGAATACGGCAAGCAGTTGGCCAGCCGCCTGCTGCCCATCATCGAAGGCAAGGCGCCGGGCGCCGGCCTCGACAGTTCGACCGCGGGGCTGATCGACTACTGCAAATCGTGAAGATCCTTTTCGCGACGTCGGAAATCGCCCCCTGGGTCAAGACCGGCGGCCTGGGCGACGTCGCCGGCGCGCTGCCCGCGGCACTGCGCGCGCTGGGCCATGATGTGCGCGTCCTGGTGCCGGCCTACCCGGCGCTGCTGCAGGCCTTCCCCGCTGCGCAGGAAATCGCCCGGCCGCACTGGCTCGGCGGCCTGCTGCCGACGCCGGGCCTGCGCGAGGCCACGGCGCCCGACGGCACGCCGTTGCTGCTGCTCGACTACAGCCACTACTACGACCGCCCCGGCAATCCCTACCTCGGCCCTGAAGGCAGCGACTGGCTCGACAACCACCTGCGTTTCGGCCTGCTGTCGCGCGTCGCCGCCTGGCTGGGCTCGGAGGCCAGCACCCTGGACTGGGTGCCCGACCTGATCCACTGCAACGACTGGCAGACCGGGCTGGCGCCGGCCTACCTCGCCTACCGCGCCGAACGCCCGGCGAAGTCGCTGGTCACGGTGCACAACCTGGCCTTCCAGGGCCTGTTCGACCACGCCTCGCTGTTCGAACTCGGGCTGCCGGATGCGGCCTGGGGCATGCACGGCGTCGAGTATTACGGCTACCTGTCCTTCCTCAAGGCCGGCCTGCAGCATGCCGATGCCATTACCACGGTGAGCCCGAGCTACGCCCGTGAGATCCAGACCGACGCCGAAGGCATGGGCATGGCCGGCCTGCTGCGGCATCGCGCGGCGGATCTCACCGGCATCCTCAACGGCATCGACACACGCGACTGGGACCCGGCGCACGACCGCCACCTGGTCAAGCGCTACGGCCCGCGCCGGCTGGAGGACAAGGCCGCCAACAAGGCCGCACTGCAGGCGGAGATGGGCCTCGACGTCCGCGCCGACCTGCCGCTGCTGGCGGTGGTGAGCCGCCTCACCGAGCAGAAGGGCCTCGACCTGCTGCTCGACGTCGCCGCGCGCGCGCTCGACCTACCGGCGCAGATCGCCGTGCTCGGCAGCGGCTCGCACGTCCTGGAGCAGGACTGGAACCGCTTCGCCCAGCGCCACCCCGGCCGCTGCTCGGTCAGGATCGGCTTCGACGAAGGCTTCGCGCATCGCATCGAAGCCGGCGCCGACATCTTCGTCATGCCCTCGCGCTTCGAGCCCTGCGGCCTCAACCAGATGTACAGCCTGCGCTACGGCACGCCGCCCGTGGTGCGCGCCACCGGCGGGCTGGCCGACACGGTGATCGACGCCGCCGACGAAAAGCACGGCAACGGCTTCGTCTTCGGTCCGCCAACCGCGGCCGCCCTGCTCACCGCCCTGCGCCGCGCCACCACGACCTGGCGCGACCCCGCGCTCTGGCGCCGGCTGCAGAAGCACGGCATGGCGCGCGATTCGAGCTGGGCCGAAGCCGCCGGCCACTATGCCGCGCTCTACGCCAAACTCTGCCGGGCTGACGCGCCATGACCGGCACCACGCTGACCCTGATCGCCGCCGTCGCCAGGAACGGCGTGATCGGCAAGGACAACGCCCTGCCCTGGCACCTGCCGGCCGACCTCAGGCACTTCAAGGCGCTGACCAGCGGCCACACGGTGATCATGGGGCGCAAGACCTGGGAATCGCTGCCGGAAAAATTCCGCCCCCTGCCCGGCCGGCAGAACATCGTCGTCACGCGCAACGCGGGCTACGCCGCATCCGGCGCCAGCGTCGTCACCTCGCTCGCGGACGCGGTGGCCGCCGCAAGTGACAGCGAAGCCTTCGTCATCGGCGGCGCCGAACTCTACGTCGCGGCGCTACCGCTGGCCGATCGCCTGCAACTGACCGAGATCGACGCCGACTACGAAGGCGACACCTGGTTTCCGCCACGCGACCCGCAGCAGTGGCGCGAAACGTCGCGCGATGCGCAGCGCGACGAAACAGGACTCGGCTACGCGTTCGTGACCTACGAGCGAACCTGAGGCGCCTGGCTCTGCACTACCTTCGGGTCGCCGTCAGCGCCGACTACGGGCTATGCCTTCGCGAGCCACGAGTGAATCCGAAGCTAAGTGAGCCAGTTCTCGACAATCACGCCAGGGTATTGGGCAAAATCCTTGACGTTGTTGGTCACGACGGTGAGACCCAGCGACGCAGCATGGGCGGCGATCAACTTGTCGAGGTGATCCTTCTTGCTGTCACGGGTCGCCTTGCGAATCGGTCCATAGGCCACGGCGGCGGGGCCGTCGAAGGGCATCACCGGAATGTCCTCGATCAGGGCGGCCAGGTTGGCGCGTTCGCGCTTCGGCGACGCCGACACTGCCACGCCATACTCCAGCTCGGCATGGGTGATCGCCGACATCACGACGTCGCCGACATAGCATTGCGCGAACCTGCGGGACACGGCCTCCGGTTGATTCTTGATCAGGTAGATGCACATGTTGGTGTCGAGCATGTAGCGCGGCATCAGAGCGTGTCCCTCTCGGCCTGATCCTGCCCGCCCCTGCCCTCGGCCATGAAGTCGGGCGAAAAGCGCGCGAACTTCTTCAACACCCCCGCCAGCGACCTGCGCGCCGGGCGGATGCGAATCTCGTCGCCCTTGCGCTCGATTTCCAGTTCGAGGTCCGAGCGCTCGTAGGCGATCTCCGCCGGAATCCGGACCGCCTGGGAATTGCCGTTCCTGAATACGCGGGTGGTGTGCATGGCTTGCCTCGACAGGTGACTCGTTGCGTAAAGGCTAGCATGTAATTACACGGATGTACACCGCGGGTGGTAGGCCGCTCGTAGTCGGTAGCCGGGTTGCGTCACTGACCCTGGCCCGAATTCCCTAGCCGGGAATCTGCGCTTCGACGAGCTGGGCCAGCAGCAGCAGCGATTCCTGCCAGCCGAGGTAGCAGGCCTCGGTCGGGATCGCCTCGGGGATGCCCTCCTGCACGATGTGTAGCTCCGTGCCACAGGACACGGCGCGCAGGACAATCGTCGTCACCATCGTGCCCGGCAGACCGGGATCGTCGAAGCCATCCGTATGCCTGATGCGCTCGAACGGCACCAGCTCAAGGTACTGCCCGCCGAAGGCATGGCTGTCGCCCGTACTGAAGTTGGTGAAGGACATCCGGTAGCTGCCGCCGACGCGCGCATCGAGGTGATGCACCTTGCCGGTGAAGCCGTGCGGCGGCAACCACTTGGCCATCGCGTCGGGATCGAGGAAGGCGCGGTAGATGCGCTCGGACGGCGCGCGCAGGACGCGATGCAGGGTAACGGTTCCGGTGGGCATGGTTGGCCTCTTTCTCTCGCGGGGTCGGGCAAGGCGCAGCCTACACCCGGAGCCGACGCATGGAGGGTTGCCATGTCAGGGTCCGCAACCTACAATGTGTAAGAAACTATAAAAGGATACACACCATGCGTACCAATATCGTGATCGACGACAAGCTTATGAACAGCACGCTTCGGGCCACCGGGTTGAAGACCAAACGGGAAGCTGTTGAGTTGGGACTTCGCACCTTGCTGCGGCTAAGCCAGCAAGAGGAAATCAAGCGCTTCCGCGGGAAGCTCAACTGGCAAGGCGACCTTGATGCAATGAGGACCGACAAGTGATTTTGGTCGACTCCAGCGTTTGGATCGACTACTTCCGGGGAACTGCAACGCCGCAGGTGGAGAAACTGGACTCACTGCTTGGAAGCGAGCCGATTGCAACGGGCGACCTTATCCTGACCGAGGTGCTTCAAGGCTTTGTCAGCGACCGTGACTTCAACCAGGCCAGGAAGCTTATGACTTCGTTGGTGATCGTGGACTTGGCGGGACAAAACATCGCCATTCAAGCCGCCAGGAACTTTCGGGTGCTGCGATCACTCGGCGTAACGGTACGCAAAACCATCGATACGGTGATCGCCACGCGCTGCATGGAGCGCGGGTTGCCTCTTCTGTACAGCGACAGGGATTTCGATCCCTTCGTTGAGCACCTTGGGCTCCGATCAGCGCTGCCAGGAACATAACGGACGGGTCAATGCCAGCGGTAAGCTGCCGCCGCAAATTCAATTTGAGCCTGACCCCTTATCACTCAAGGTGGCTAACGAGCGTGGCGCCTAAATGACAGAACGCCTTCCATCACGACGGGAAATATTCCATCAAATAGGATGTGTAAAAACCTGCCATGGCACAACTTGAACTACTCAGGTCAGTGGGCTAGAGCAATTTGGTACGACCTGAAACGAAGTAAAAAAAGGCAGCGGCTTGATAGAAGCGATCCCACGGTTGCCAGACAGAATACGCGCGCGGCAATTTTGCGTCCAGCATATGGATGGGTGGCGCGGGCCTTGAGAGCCGCCGCGGCGAGGGGCCGTGCCAGGGGATGTCCGCTGGCGTTGTCCGACGACGATGCCGGCTTCATCGGCATCGGCTAGTTTAGCCAGCGGCCTGGCGCGGCCCCGCAGCAAGGGAAGCCGAAGGCCGGCGAACCAGGGCCGGGACGCGGCCGTCCCGCCCGCGCCGTCCCGCCCAGCGCCGACTTTTCTACTGCGCCACGCAATCCACGTAATAGCGCACGGTGCCGTTGCTGCCGTCCTTGACCAGGCCGTGGATGTCGGTCTCGAAGCCGGGGAACTTTTCGTTGAACTCGCGCGCGAACTTCAGGTAGCGGACGATGGTGGCATTGAACTGCTCGCCCGGGATCAGCAGCGGTATGCCGGGCGGATAAGGCGTCAGCAGCACCGCGGTGACGCGGCCTTCCAGTTCGTCGATCGGCACGCGGTCGATCTCGCGATGCGCCATCCTGGCGAAGGCATCGGCCGGCCGCATGGCCGGCACCATGTCGGACAAGTACATCCGGGTGGTCAGGCGGGCGATGTCGCGCGCCTTGTACACCTCGTGGATCTGGGTGCACAAATCCTTCAGGCCGATGCGTTCGTAGCGCGGGTGCTTGGCGACGAATTCGGGCAGCACCTTCCACAGCGGGTGGTTCTTGTCGTAGTCGTCCTTGAACTGCTGCAGCGCGGTGACCAGCGTATTCCAGCGGCCCTTGGTTATGCCGATGGTGAACATGATGAAGAAGGAATAGAGGCCGCACTTCTCGACGATCACGCCATGCTCGGCCAGGTACTTGGTGACGATCGCGGCGGGGATGCCGAACTCGTCGGAGAAGTCGCCATCGACGTCGAGGCCCGGGGTGATGATGGTGGCCTTGATCGGATCGAGCAGGTTGAAGCCCTTGGCCAGCTTGCCGAAGCCGTGCCAGCGCTCGCCGGGCTTGAGCATCCAGGCCTCGCGCTCCTCGATGCCCTCCTCGGACAGGTCCTTCGGACCCCAGACCTGGAACCACCAGTCGGCGCCCCACTCCTTGTCCACCTTGCGCATGGCGCGGCGGAAATCCAGCGCCTCCATGATCGATTCCTCGACCAGGGCCTTGCCGCCCGGCTCTTCCATCATGGCCGCGGCGACATCGCAGGAGGCAATGATCGAGTACTGCGGCGAGGTCGAGGTGTGCATCAGGTAGGCCTCGTTGAACACGTCGCGGTCGAGCTTGTTGTGCTCGGCGTCCTGCACCAATATCTGCGAGGCCTGCGAGAGGCCGGCCAGCAGTTTGTGCGTGGACTGTGTGGAGAACACCATGGATTCCTTGCAGCGCGGCCGGTCGGCGCCGATGGCATGGTAGTCGCCGTAGAAATCGTGGAAGGCGGCGTGCGGCAGCCAGGCTTCGTCGAAGTGCAGGGTGTCGATCTTGCCGTCGAGCTCCTCCTTGATGTCCTCGACGTTGTAGAGGATGCCGTCATAGGTGCTCTGGGTGATGGTCAGCACCCGTGGCTTGCCCTTGACCTGGCTGGCAAAGGGATGGGCGGCGATCTTTTTCTGGATGTTCTTCCAGCGGAACTCCTCTTTCGGGATCGGGCCGATGATGCCGTAGTTGTTGCGCGTCGGCATCAGGAACACCGGGATCGCGCCGGTCATCATGATGGCGTGCAGGATCGACTTGTGGCAGTTGCGGTCGACGATGACGACGTCGCCCGGCGCCACAGTGGAATGCCAGACGATCTTGTTCGAGGTCGAGGTGCCGTTGGTGACGAAGAACAGGTGGTCGCTGTTGAAGATGCGCGCGGCATTGCGCTCGGAGGCCGCCACCGGGCCGGTGTGGTCGAGCAGTTGGCCGAGCTCTTCGACGGCATTGCAGACGTCGGCGCGCAGCATGTTCTCGCCGAAGAACTGGTGGAACATCTGTCCCACCGGGCTCTTGAGGAACGCCACGCCGCCCGAGTGGCCAGGGCAGTGCCAGGAGTAGGAACCGTCGGCGGCGTAATGCACCAGGGCGCGGAAGAAGGGCGGCGGCAGGGAATCGAGATAGGACTTGGCCTCGCGCACCACATGGCGGGCGATGAACTCCGGCGTGTCCTCGAACATGTGGATGAAACCGTGCAGCTCGCGCAGGATGTCGTTGGGGATGTGGCGGCTGGTGCGTGTTTCGCCGTGCAGGAAGATCGGTATCTCGGCGTTCTTGTAGCGGATCTCCTCGACGAATTTGCGCAGGTTGAGCACCGCGGGATCGAGTTCGGGGCCGGGCGTGAATTCCTCGTCATCGATGGAAAGGATGAAGGCCGAGGCGCGGCTCTGCTGCTGGGCGAAGGAACTTAGGTCGCCGTAGCTGGTGACGCCCAGCACGTCCATGCCTTCCTTCTCGATGGCGTCGGCCAGGGCGCGGATGCCGAGGCCCGAGGCGTTCTCGGAACGGAAGTCCTCGTCGATGATGATGATGGGGAAGTGGAAGCGCATTTTTTACCTACCCCCTAGCCCCCTTCCCGAGGAAGGGGGTAACGGTTGTTCGTCCGCAAAGGCGCGGACTCCATCTATTGGCTGTCCCCGCCTTGGGGCGGCCCGGCGGCGGGGCCTCGCTCCGATAACCGCCTGAGCACAATCAAATCTTCGGCAAGGTCACGCCGGTCTGTCCCTGGTACTTGCCGCCCCTATCCTTGTAGGAGGTTTCGCAGACCTCGTCGGATTCGAAGAACAGCACCTGGGCGCAACCCTCGCCGGCGTAGATCTTGGCCGGCAGCGGCGTCGTATTGGAAAACTCCAGCGTCACGTAGCCTTCCCATTCCGGCTCGAAGGGCGTGACGTTGACGATGATGCCGCAGCGCGCATAGGTGCTCTTGCCGAGGCAGATGGTCAAGACGTTCCGCGGAATGCGGAAGTACTCGACGGTGCGCGCCAGGGCGAAGGAATTGGGCGGGATGATGCAGTAGTCGGCATTCACCTCGACGAAGGAATTCGGGTCGAAATTCTTCGGGTCGACGATGGTGCTGTTGATGTTGGTGAACAGCTTGAATTCGCGCGAGCAGCGGATGTCGTAGCCGTAGCTGGAGGTGCCGTAGGAGACGATCTTGTGGCCGTTGGCTTCGCGCACCTGGCCGGCCTCGAAGGGCTCGATCATCTTGTGCTGCTCCGCCATGCGGCGTATCCACTTGTCAGACTTGATGCTCATGGTTGATCCGGAAGAAGGTGGCTCAAGGGGCCGCAGTATACGGCTTAACTTTCCCTGCGGGAAAGCTAAGCCGCAGGCCATTTTTCGCCCCCCACCCCCATCCCCCGCCCCGGGGCGGGGGCCTGAATTGGCTCGCTACGCTCGAATTGGTTGAAGGGCTGCCCTCGCGCCAGCATCAGGCAAGCAGCCCGGCGAGGCGGGCGATGCCGGGCCCCGGGTCGGCGCGGTGGATGCCCAGCAGCGGGATGCCGCCGACGTGGTTGATCAGGCTGGCCAGCGTCCGGCCCAGCGCCACGCTGGAGCCTTCACTCTCGTTCACCGCGATGACCGATACCGGCACGTCGGCACGCAACAAGGCTTCCAGCGCGCTCAAGGTATGGCTCATGCTGCCCAGGTAGGATCCGGCGACCAGCACGCAGGGCAGGCCGCTGGCGGCAATCCAGTCGCGCACGGTGCGGTGCTCGTCGAGCGGCACCATGACGCCACCGACGCCCTCGACCAGAAGCGGGCCTTCGGCCTTTTCCGCCGCGCGGCGCGTGAACGCAACCACGGCGTCGAAGGGTACCTGGCGACCCTCGCGTGCCGCGGCCATGTCCGGCGACAGCGGCGCCGCATAGCGCCAGGGCGCGATGGCCTCCATCGCCCGAGCATCGGCCGGCCGGCCCAGCGCCTCGAGCAGCGCCCCGGCACCGCTGGCC
>Ga0209514_10004638_pt1 | contig 18300 bp, 17 predicted proteins | sample Subgrocontami58m_FD_187452 | JGI IMG/M metagenome (GOLD analysis project Ga0209514, IMG submission 187452) | Subsurface groundwater microbial communities from S. Glens Falls, New York, USA - GMW37 contaminated, 5.8 m (SPAdes) (version 3) | ecosystem: Environmental > Aquatic > Deep subsurface >...
TGTCGGCCCATGCCTTAAGGGATCGGGGAGAAAAAACCGCAGGTCTCACGCCTGAAGAAGCCTTCCGCGATGTTCAAAGTTAGGATATTAGAAAAAGCGCAGGCCGATCTGGACTGGTTTCGTCGAAATGACAGGACCAGCTATATCAAGTGCTTTGATTTGGTGCGAGAAATAATCGTGCATCCAAGAGAAGAGAGCTTTGCATAACTCCCCAAACCTTCCATTTCCAGACCTCTCAAATTCATAGTGGAGATCATCAGACGAAAAAGACAAGAAAAAACTTGGGAATTAATAGAATAAACAAGCGATATTATTTGACAAATAATGATATTTATGCAATGTTTTCCCCATCAAATTTCTTTTGGAGGGGGATATGGGATACAAAAAGATGGATCGGAATATGACCTTCGCCGAAGTTGATCTCATGACATCCATGGAACATAATCGTTCGCTGAAAACGATGGAAAAGATCAATAAAATTATTGACTGGTCAAAAATAGAAGCCATTCTGCTGCAACACTATACTGTCGGAAAGACTATCGAAGGTGCCGATGCCTATCCTCCTCTCATGTTATTAAAAGCTTTCCTCATTCAGAAGTGGTTCCATATTCACTCCGATCCAGAGCTGGAAAATCAGATCAACGACCGGATTTCTTTCAAGAACTTCCTTGGCCTTTCTTTCAACAGGCCGTCCCCTGATCACTCAACCTTTTCCCGCTTTCGGGGCCGTCTTTCCAAAGAGGCCATGAGCATGATCAATCATGCCGTTCTTCAGCAGTTTTCCCAGAAGGGGTTAACCATCAATGAAGGCGTGGCGGTGGATGTCAGATTGGTTCAATCCGCCAGTCACCCGATCAGCAATGATGAAATCAAGAAGCAAATAGATAAAAGAGAAACCCCGGAAGGCAAGATAGACAAGAACGGAAAAGCTCGCAAGTTTTCTCGTGATTTTGAATCTGACTGGGTGACTAAAAATGAAAAACATCATTATGGATTGAAGGAACATGCCGCAGTAGATACGAATCATGGCTTTGTTCTGGCCACGGAACTTACCCCGTCCTCGGTTAGTGATAGCATCTATCTTCCCTTCTGCGTTGCCGCCAGTTGTCATACAGAGGAGCCGATTCAGAAGGTTTACGCTGATAAAGGCTATTATGGGAAGCCGAACAGCGGCTTTCTTCACCTGAATCATATTGCTGACGGGATTATGAGAAAAGACACGAAGTCAACAAAATTAACCGATTACGAGATAGAGCGGAACAAACAAATATCGAAAAAGCGTTATATTGTGGAACAGTACTTTGGGTTAAGCCACCTGTACAACAATGCTTTTCGCGCCCGCTTTACCCGGCTCATCAAGAATAGCATAGATGCCTTCTTCAGGCAGATGGCCTTTAATCTGTTCAGGGGTGAGAAAATCCTCGGAGCAGTGTAAATATAGGGAGAAGTTTGCCCGGATTGGAGCAACGGGTAAATAAACGACAAAACAGCTCCCATAACTGAGCATTTGGGGTTAACATTGTCGCCATAAGTGAAAAGATGAGTAAAATTACCAGTTAACTTCACCTCATGCCCGACCATCTTTTTTTTAAAAACGGGCAGAGAAACGCAAAAGAATCAAATTATGGGAAATTCAAAGGTCTCTGGGAGCGCTGGAAGACGGCCGTAAAGAGTTGGTTTCCGTTCTTGACGGATACCGGGAGAGCAAACAGAGTTGGCAAGAGATGCTCAAAGATCTGAAGCAACGAGGCCTGCAAGAGGGTCCGAAGCTGGCTGCCGGTGACGGAGGGTTGGGATTCTGGGCCGCCCTTTCCGAGGAGTTTCCCGAGACTAGGGAGCAGCGCTGCTGGGTTCATAAGACGGCAAACATTCTGGACAAGATGCCGAAGAGCGTCCAGGGCCGTGCTAAGGTTCACATCCATGACATGTACCTGGCCCCGACGAAAGATGAGGCAATGAAGGCTTACCATCATTTTCTTTCCCTGTATGAGGTAAAGTACGACAGGGCTTGCGCATGCCTGAAGAAGGATGAGGCAAGCCTCTTTTCTTTCTATGATTTTCCTGCTGAGCAAGCAGAAAAAACTTGGAAGAAACTTAAGGGCCATAAGCTCATCTGCAAGGTCATTGAGGGAGTCAAGTTTGTCAATGGCGAGATGACGGAAATCACTGAAGAGGCAGCCTAATTATGCAAGGTCAGGATACGGTGAAAATTTCTCATACACAACTCTTGACAATATCTCTAATTTCTATGGGGGGGATATGAGAGAGCTGAAAATAGGCAGTACCATAATTAATGATGATAGCGACTGTTACGTTATTGCAGAAGTTGGCCATAATCATCAAGGCAACCTGGAAAAAGCAAAAGAATTGTTCATGGCTGCCAAACGTGCTGGTGTGAATGCCGTTAAGCTGCAGAAACGTGACAATAAAACTCTGTTTACGAAAGAAGCTTATGAAAAACCGTATGATAACCCAAATAGTTTCGGGGCTACCTATGGAGCACACCGCGAATTCCTCGAATTCGGGTGGCCCGAATACAAAGAGCTTAAAAAATTTGCTGAAGACTTGGAGTTGGATTTTTTTTCCACAGCATTTGATATATCAAGCGCAGATTTCCTGGAACGATTAGATGTTCCCGCCTACAAGCTTGCATCGGGAGATCTAAAAACACTGCCGCTACTGAAGCACGTTGCACGCTTTGGGAAACCGATGATAATGAGTACAGGTGGTGCAACGCTCAATGATGTACGTCGTGCCTATGAGGCTGTTAAGCCCATCAATAGTAAAATATGCTTCATGCAGTGTACCGGTGGATATCCACCGGAATGGCACGAACTTAATCTGTTGGTAATTGATACTTTACGTAAAGAATTTCCTGACATTGTCATCGGCTTTTCCAGCCACGATAGTGGAATTGCGATGGCCATCGCCGGTTATATGCTAGGATCGAGGATCATCGAGAAACATTTTACGCTCAATCGAACTATGAAGGGCACCGATCACGCATTTTCATTAGAACCGATTGGCATGACTAAGATGGTGCGTGACCTGCGACGCTTAAAGAAAGCCCTTGGCGATGGCAAAAAAATAACCTACGAAAGTGAAAAGGCACCAATTAACAAAATGGGGAAAAGCCTTGTGGCAGCCCATAGCTTACGTAAGGGCCATATTATTACTGAAGAGGATATTAAAATGAAATCACCAGGCGGTGGGATATCGCCTTTTGAATATGAACGCATCGTTGGAATGACGCTTGACCAGACCATGCGGGAAGATGATTTCTTTGATTTTGCCAAGCTGGCAGAGCATAAGGCAAAATGAAATCAGCGATATACCAACCGCCTCAAACACTAGGCCCAATATATAATAGTCTACTATCTGCTATTCGGGTTGTAGCCTTTGATTTCGATGGAGTTTTTACCGACAACACAGTGTATGTAGACCAAAATGGCATGGAATCTGTGCGCTGCTGGCGTAGCGACGGTATTGGTTTAGCACGTCTAAACGGTCTTGGGGTGCGTACAGTGATTCTTTCAACCGAAGAAAATCCTGTCGTTTCAGTACGCGCAAAGAAACTAAAAACAGAATGTAGGCAGGGAATTGTAGATAAAGCGGAGGCTATTATTGAATTCTGCAATGAATTAGGCGTTGAACTACAACAAGCAATGTTCGTTGGCAACGATGTAAATGATATCCCGGCTCTAAAATCTGTCGGATTGCCCATTGCGGTTTTTGATGCCCACCTTGAAATACTGCCTTATGTGCTTTACCGCACCGTCAGCAAAGGAGGGCAAGGCGCAGTGCGGGAAGTGTGCGATTTAATCTTTCATGCTAAACAAGGAACGCTAAATATATAGAGGGCCAATGTTACAGGACAATTTATTTGATATTAGACAAGAAGTAGTCGTTGCAACGGGCGTTTCAGGCCAGTTGGGCTTTCAATATGCACAGGCATTTCTCGCAAGGGGCGCTCAAGTAGCCGGGCTCGACCTTAAACCATCTGAAGAGTGCAACACGCTTAGCAACGCATTCCCAGATAAGTTCCTTTTCTGCACAGCGGATGTGACAAGCAAATCTTCCCTTGAGAATGCACTTTCGGTTATCAGTACACACCTTGGTACGCCCTCTATTTTGATTAACAATGCCGCGATTGACTCACCTCCTTCTGCACCTCTGGCAGAATGCGGACCCTTTGAAGAATATCCGGAAGCATCATGGGACCAGGTAATGGCAGTGAATGTCAAAGGCGCCTACCTATCTTGCCAAGTGTTTGGAAAGGCCATGGCGGTGGCGGGAAAAGGCTCAATCATCAACATCGCCTCTATCTATGGTATTGTCTCACCGGATCAGAGTCTTTATGAGTATCGGCGTGCTCGCGGTGAGATTTTCTACAAGCCGGTAGCTTATTCGGTTTCCAAATCCGCCATCCTTAATTTGACACGCTATCTTGCCGTATATTGGGCGAAAAACGGCGTACGTGTAAATACCTTGACAATTGCCGGGGTTTTTAACAACCAGGAAGAAGCTTTTCTTGATGCCTACTGCAAGCGTATCCCCATTGGTCGCATGGCCAAGGCCGATGAATATTGTGGTGCAGTGCTGTTTCTCGCCAGCGCGGCATCCACTTATATGACGGGAGCCAATCTGGTGGTTGACGGCGGCTGGACGGCAATTTAAGAAAATGGAGTGAATTATGCTACATATTTCAAATTGGATAAACGGGACGAGTGTAAGGCCCGAAAACGACGATTGGCTGGATAAATTTGCCCCCCACTCAGGTGAATTGCTCAGTCGCGTAGCAAACTCCACGCGCGCTGATGCAGATGCCACCATCATTGCTGCACAAAATGCATTTGAACAATGGGGCGGGCTGACACCGGTTAAGCGGGGACAGATTCTTGCGGAGATCGTAAGTAACATGAAATGCAACTCGGAGCAATTAGCTGACTGTATCGCGCAGGAAACCGGGAAACCACCACAAGACGCGAAAGGCGAGGTTGGTGGCGCCATCCTCCAAGGTGAGTATTTTGCCGGCGAGGGGATGCGTCTGTATGCCCGATCTCTCACTTCCGGCATGCCTGGCAAATCCAGCTACACAGTTCGACAACCACGCGGTGTGACTGGCCTGATCGTACCTGCCAACACGCCTATCGCCAACATTGCCTGGAAGGTTTTCCCTGCGCTGATCTGTGGCAATACCGTCGTGCTCAAGGCGGCGGAAGACGCACCGCGAATTGCCCAAATATTCGCTGAACTTGCCCATGCATCCGGGTTGCCCCGAGGTGTATTAAATGTGTTACAAGGGCTTGGCAATCCCGCTGGTGCATCATTGGTGGAGGATCATCGTGTGGCAGTCATAAGCTTTACTGGTTCGACTGGCGTAGGTCGGTGGATTGCCGAGGTTGCGGGCAGACGCTTGGCTCGTGTTTCTCTTGAATTGGGCGGTAAAAATTCCTTCATCGTTTGCGACGATGCCGATCTTGATCAAGCTGTACATTGGGCGGCATTGTCGGCCTTTAGCAATGCCGGGCAACGCTGTGCTGCCGGTAGTAGGATCATCGTCTTCAGGGCCATATATAATGAATTCCGGGAGCGTCTTATCGCCAAGTCTAATTCGCTTAAAGTGGGTGTTATTGCCGGTTGTGATCTAGGGCCTGTCATTAACCGTCGCCAACAGCAAACAATTCTAACAGCTATTGAGCGCGCAAAAAGCGAAGGCGGAATGGTATTGTGCGGTGGCAAGCCCCCGGATGCCTCCGAGTTAGCAAATGGTTACTACATTGAGCCTACTTTGGTTGAAGGCCTGACGCCTATGTCTGATTTAAGTTGTAAGGAAGTCTTTGGGCCTGTCGCCACCCTTCATCTTGTTGAGAATCTCCCGGAAGCACTTAATCTGGCGAACGCAACGGAATACGGCCTTACTGCTGCAATTCATACAAAAAGTATTGACCGCGCAATGTGGTTTGCACAACGTGTGCGCACCGGCGTGGCCAATATAAACTTGGGTACTTATGGCAGTGAACCACATATGCCCTTTGGTGGTTTTGGCGCTTCAGGCAACGGCACACGTGAACCCGGCATTGAGGCTCTGGATGTGTATTCGGAACTTAAGAACATATCCTTTCTAACCCGCAGTGATTTGATATAAGGATCCTGAAGTGATTTAAAAAACCACTAAATATTTTCTGAGGTGACATCAGGTGTTAAATAAAGAATAATTGAGTTGCAGGAAATTGCAAAAAATGCGTGAAGACTAATAAAATCGATGATAAGGGATTATAAATTACCTCATGAATATAGATAAAGTTGAAATGTTTCATGCAGATGCGGGTTGGCGGCCGTGGTCATTCGTTAAGATCACTACGGATGAAGGGCTTGTCGGTTGGAGCGAATGTACGGATTCGCACGGTTCGCCTCAAGGGATGGCTGGAGCTGTTAAAGATTTATCGCCTCTTTTAATTGGACAAGACCCGCGAAGAATTGAAAAATTATATTGGGACATGTATTCCCGCACTCGTCAAAGTCCGGGTTCGATTATACAAAAGGTAATTGGTGGGATTGAAGACGCATTATGGGATATCAAAGCAAAGGCACTGGGTGTTCCCGTCTATGAGCTCTTCGGTGGGCCGGTTCGCGAAAAAATACCTCTCTATTGGTCGCACTGTGGTACCACGCGCGTACGCGCGTGGCAGATGGTTAAGAAGCCCCAAATTAAGTCATATGAGGATGTTAAAGAATTCGGCAAAGAAGTGCGCGAATCTGGTTTTAAAGCGCTCAAGACAAATATAGCAGTTCTCGGAGAAAAGCCCTATGTCTATATGCCGGGATTTTTTAAAAGTTTTGGCGGCCCCGAAATGAATGCAGATCGCGAACTTCTTTCTGCGATCGATAAGTGGATAGGGGTGCTACGGGATGCGGTGGGCGATGATATCGAGATTGCAATCGATTTAAATTTTAACTTCAAAACCGAGGGGTATATTAAAGTCGGGAGGATGCTTGAACAATATAATCTTTTGTGGTTAGAGATCGATTCTTATGATCCGGACGCACTCCGCCAAATTAAGGATTCCGTGCTGACTCCAATCACATCTTGTGAAAATCTTTACGGGCCCCGGCAATACCGACCATTTTTCATCAAACATGCAATGGATGTCGCCTCAATTGATGTCATATGGAACGGGTTTTCCGGATCAAAAAAAATTGCCGATATGGCTGAACTCTACGAAATGAATGTCTGCCCGCACAATTACAATGGCCACTTGTCAACTTTCATCAGTATGCAGTTTTGCGCTCTTGTGCCGAATCTTCGTATAGCGGAGATCGATGTTGATGATGTGCCATGGCGAGATGAACTTTTTACTAATATACCCGAGGTGGAAAATGGATTGCTGAGAATATCAACGATACCGGGATGGGGAGCAGATGTGAACGAAAAAATTTTGGTGGAACATAAATGGCCAAAATGAATGAAAAGTTGAAGATAGGAATTTTGGGTCCAGGAGCCATAGGCGGAGTCCTAGCAAGTCTGCTTTGGAAAGATGGACATGATGTTGTATGCATCGGCAAGGATGCAACTGTTGTTAATATTGAGGAGTGCGGGATTCATATTGAGAGTCCTATCCTTGGAAATTTTATAGCGCGTCCAAAGGCGAACGTAAAGCTTGTGGTTCCCGTCGATGTTCTTTTCATTACGACGAAATTTCCATTTTTGAATAATGCTCTTGAGAAAATTAATGTAAAGAGTGTTGAAAATGCTGTTGTCATATCGCTTTTAAATGGTGTTGGTCATAGGGAGATTATCCGTGCACAGCTCGGAACACGCGTTGCTGTCGGCATGATTGGCATGATTGAGGTAGCAAAGAGCGATGATGGGATTATCCGCCAGCTATCGCGCCAAAATCCCCATATTGACCTGGCATCCGATGGAGATATCCCTGTAGGCTCACTTGAGAAAGTAGCTGACGTGATTCGAAAGACTGGAATTTCAACCGCGATACTCAGAACAGAAGCGGCAGTTATCTGGAAGAAGCTCGTGCGATTGAGCGCAATTGCATCCCTTACTGCTGCTTTTCAAAAGACCGTGGGATGTATTCGCTCAGATCCCCAAATGCGGCAGTTTTTAGAGGAGATGGTCCGTGAGGGTTCTTTAGTCGCTCTCCATGAAGGTGTTGATATCAATCCAGATGAAGTAATAAGACAAATTGATTCGATACCTGAGACGCTTACGACATCACTCCAGCGAGACGTCAAAGCTCATATTCCTTCTGAAGTGGAGTCCATTACCGGAGGAGTCAGGCGTCTCGCAAAAGCCTATGGTATTCTTGCCCCGGCCCATGAGCGTGCCTACGGACTAATAAAGAAACAATCTTGCGTGATTTAGAACAAATCAAAAAATGATTCCATGTTAGAGCGAGTTTAATGTTTTCATATGAATCCTATTGATCTTAAAATTATGGGTATTATCGGGATACGCTCCGGTTCCAAAGGTGTTCCCCATAAAAATATTCGATCCTTGGCAGGAAAGCCTTTGGTTGGGTGGATTCTTGATGCTGCTAACCGATCACAATATATAACTCGCGTGGTCGTCTCTACCGATTCGCCGGATTATGCGGCGGTTGCAAAATCGCTTGGTGCAGATGTTCCTTATATTCGACCGGCTGAACTTGCGGCTGACACGTCTGGTGAATTTGAATATGTAAAACACATGCTCGAATGGCTCGACAAAAAAGAAGGCTACAGGCCGGATATCGTTGTCCGTATGATGGCAACGGTACCCTTGCAGTCAACCGAAGATATAGATACGGTTATCAGCAAGCTTATTGAGGATACGAAAGCGGATTCTGCCGTTGTCGTTGCCGAGGCGCGTCAGCACCCCTTGAAAGCTTTGAAGATTGTTAATGATGGTGAAGGTGGGGACAAACTCGTAACTTACTTTACCGACTCAGGACGCGAGGTGACCCCTATTGCACGCCAAAACTACGAAAGGGCATATTTTCGCTCAAACGTTATTGCCTGCCGCAGACGCGTTATATTCGACACTCATTCTCTCACAGGCGATCTCGTACGTTTTCACATTATTCCGCAAGAGCGCGCTGTTGACATCGACAATCCCATAGACTTCTATGTGGCCGAACAACTCATGAAAAAATTCAAGGCCTAATCAGCTAAGGACCTGGAAATGAACATATATTTCCATTTTTGCCTATTTAATAGGGATGCTGTCACAGATAGCGAGTGATTTGAAAAAAGTTTGCCCATATAAGGCATAATCTAATCTTAAGCAAATCTTCTGACGTAGTCAGGGGTGAGGCGTGGGGGCGAAGATCCATACCTTTACGAATCAACATAATAAATCTACATTGTAAATTCACGGAAGAAAGATAAAATGACATTACCGAAGACACAAGACCTAAAGTATATTGCAAAACAAGCACGTAAACTTATGGTAGAAACTCTGATCTGCGCAGGATGCGGCCACCCCGGAGGGGCATTATCGAGCATTGATCTTATGACCGCACTCTATTTTGATGCCATGAGGCTTGATCCCGCAAACCCAGGATGGGATGATCGTGATCGTTTCATACTTAGCAAAGGACATTCATCCATCGGACTCTACACCATCCTTCACCTGCGTGGATTCATGAGTAAAGAAACTCTTTTCACATTCAGGCAAGACGACAGCAGGTTGTGCGGTCATCCCGACATGCACAAGGTCGAGGGTGTCGAAATGAGTACTGGCTCTTTAGGTCATGGCCTTTCAATAGGTGCAGGTTTGGCCATAGTGGGCAAGATGGATAAAAAGGCTAATCGAGTATTTGTGTTGATGGGAGATGGCGAAACACAAGAAGGCTCTATCTGGGAAGCTGCCATGTTTGCATCGCACCACATGTTGGACAATCTTGTGGGCATAGTAGATCGCAATATGCTCCAGATAGATGGCCTCACAGAAGACATTCTGGCGTTGGAGCCTTACAAGGCAAAATGGGAGGCCTTTGGTTGGCATGTAGTGGAAATTGATGGACATGACTTTGTCCAGATAACATCGAGTCTTCGGCAGGCCCCTCATGTACCGGCTAAACCGACCCTTATCCTTGCGAACACAGTTAAAGGTAAAGGCATCTCCTTTATGGAGAATAATCCAGCCTGGCACGGCGGCGGACTCAAGGGAGAGCTTGCCGATATAGCCCTCAAGGAAGTCAACCAAGCTATAGCTAAAGGTTAAGAATGATAATAAAAGCGAAGAGATCAATGCGGCATGAATACGCTAAATATCTTGTAGAACTTGCAGAAACAAATACCAGGATAGTAGCGCTGGAAGGTGATCTTAAAGAATCGACCCAGTCAATTCAGTTTGAACGGGCCTACCCCCATCGATATATCGATTGTGGCATAGCCGAGCAAAACATGGTGGGGGTCGCTGCAGGAATGGCGCTTGCTGGAAAGATTCCTTTTGTCCACTCCTTTGCCTGTTTCATATCCATGCGAACATGCGAACAGGTACGTACATCTTTGGCTTATCCGCGTATGAATGTCAAACTCGTCGTAAGCCACGGCGGCGTTAGCCCTGGAACCGCCGGTACGTCTCATCATGCCATCGAAGATATAGCCATTATGCGGTCTATACCTAATATGACCGTTCTAGTGCCTGGCGACGTAGCGGAAATGAAGCAGGCCGTTTATGCTGCGCTTGCCTATAATGGGCCAGTATACGTCCGGCTGAGTGCCAGCGATTCAGAGGATGTATACAGAGAGGAAGACTCCTTTGCCATTGGAAAATCGACGTTATTAAGAGAGGGCAATGATGCCTGTATTATCACAACTGGCGCAATGATGGCTGCTGGGGTGGAGGCGGCGGATAAATTGTTGCGAAAAGGAGTAAAGGCAAGGGTAATACAAATGGCAAGCGTTAAGCCATTAGATGAAGAAAGAATTGGACAGGCGGCGAAAGAGACCAGGGTAATCGTAACCGTTGAAGAACACAATATTCTCGGTGGTCTTGGGGGTGCCGTCTGTGAAATTGTAGCAGGAACTGGTGGGGCGAAAGTGAAACGGATTGGAATTAAAGACCATTTTTGTGATGTGGGCACGGCAGCATACTTACTCGATCAGGAAGAAATAACCGTGCAGGCCATCGTTGAAAATGTTCTTGATATGTTGAAAGAAAATTCTCGCGAAGGGTCCATTTAGTAATCCAGTTTGTCATTCACAAACAACGAAATGGTGCTTAGCTCAAGGATTCCCCTGAGGTGTTAAACCAGTACTAATGTCCCAAGATAAAACAAAAGCATCGTCGCTGCCTTCCTTTATGTCCATTCTGAAACTGGAAGGTAAGAGGGCGTCAGTGTATACACTATCATCCTTTGTTACGCAACTTGGCAGTTTTCTGGTCCTTCCACTTTTTTGGCAGAAATTATCTCCATCCGATTACGGCATTATGGCCGTAACTGAAATCATCGGATCGATTCTAGGAATAATTTTTGGATTGCAGTTAGATACTTACGTTAGTCGTTATTACTATGAATGGCCAGAACGGGAACGAAAGCGGAAAGTTGGAGCTGCTTGGGTTGCGAGTTTGATCAGCTCTGTTGTGTTGGGATGTGCATCATGCTTTTTTCTGTCAATATTCAGCCATCTATTATTCAACGGTCTTAGGTTCTATCCATTTATATTTTTTGGTTTGGTAAATGCCATTCTCAAAAGTTTTATGAATGTTCCTTATGCGACTATACGCATCAAACAATTGCCCCTCCTCTATTCGATTTTCAGCGTCGCCAGTTTTGCCTTGCAGATGAGCCTGAACATCTACTTTGTCTTAATTCTTAATCTACAGTTAGAGGGTTATTTTATTGCAAATATTATAGGAAGCTCGTTGACTGTGGTTGTTTTGGGTGCGATTATGCTGAGGTTTGCCACTCCATGTATAAGGGGAGGAGGACTGAGAGAATCAATGAAATTCTCACTGCCTATTATTCCCTCCGGTCTGGTTGGAACTATTTGCTCAGTCGGTGACAGGTTTATTTTACAGCATTTTGCTTCTCTTGAGACTCTGGGCATTTATGCGATCAGTCTAAAGTTCTCAGGTCTGATAGTCTCGTTTCACATGGCTCTCAAGTTATCATACATTCCATTTATGGTCGAATCTCTGAGCAAGAATCTTGAGAAAGGCATTCGCGACTTGGCACGGATGAGTGTGTTTTACGTATTGCCGTTAATGATGCTAGGATTGGTAATCTCAGCTTATATGAAGGATTTTGTTCTTTTCACAAATAGACCTGATTACCTGCCGGTAATTCAATGGATTCCGTGGTTGATCTGGGCGGCCATACTGCAAACCGTTAATGTATACTTTACTCCAGGGCTGTTCTTATCGAAACGAACAGACTTGATGTGGATTCCTGCAACGATCCAGATGGTGGCTATGCTATCGGCTGGATTTCTTCTGATTCCACACTATCAGATGGAAGGAGCTGTTATTACCCGCTATTGTAGTGCTATATCTTTTTTTGCCATTTCTCTTGTCATGACCAAAAAGTATTATCCTATTCCTGTAAATTGGACCAAGGTCCTTTTACTTACGGTTATCATGGTCTCCGGTACGATTGTGTTGAGTATGGTCGAGTTCAACAACCTTGCCTTCAGTATAGTGTCTAAAGCATTATTTATTGCGTTCTTGGGCTCGATTTGTTTGGCTATAATTATGGTTTTTCCGCGTAGTGCAAAATATTCTGTGTGAAATTCATACGTCCGAAGCTGGAGATTAAAGTAACCGAAGTTAGCGGATTTTCACAAGCATTCAGCAGCGCCCTGAGCAACTTATTGAGATGATACGATTGGACATAAGTAAAGTCGTAGGCGATAATCAAACGGTGATGGTTAATGCGGAAGCGATTAAAAATCTTTGAGAATTTGTGCAAAGGCCTTCAAATGAAGATTATTTTGGAACCATGAATATCTTTTATATAAACTTTTCCGGTGCGTTAGCGCGCGTCCCTGAATATCTTGGTAAAAAACACACTTCCCGGAATGTGCACATGGTCGTGAACAGTGACAAGGAAGTTAGAGTTCAATGTCGTAACTCAATGATATACCGAGATTGTATATTGGGGCGGTTTGGTGATATCGATAAATATTCGGAATATCCAATAGATTCAAGCTTGCTGAATGGCTTGTGCGAATGTGAGTCTGATGTGTTGAAAATGATGGACCGATACCAGTTTGCTTACGGCCTGCTTACGTACGAAGCAAGAATTAACCTCTATCATAAGCAGCTAAAATACTGGTATAACTATCTACTTCAGGAAAATATCGATGTCTGTTTTTTTGCGGTAATTCCCCATGTGATCTTCGACTATATTATCTATTGCCTCTGCAAACACTTAAATATTCGAACTATCCTGCTATACAGAACTACAATACTTCTTAATAAGAACATTTCAGTCTATATTCTAAATGACATTGAGAAGCATATATGCCGATTAGCAGAATGTTATCGCTATCATTTGGCTAATCCAGACAAAACTAAACTTTCAGAAAGAATGCTTGCCTATTTTGATTTGAAGTATGGCAATAAAGAGAAGACATTTACAGGTGTCGAGATTAAGAAGCGGGATCTGAAAAAATACCTGTCGCCCGAGAGGTACATAAAATCGCTGAGCCATAGAATAGCTTTTGCAAGAAGCTGGATGAAATTATGGGGACGCCCGTTGGATTTGTTGTACAGATTTATATATAAAATATCATTTTTATCGCAGTCGAAGCCGATTTTTCAAAATAATCCTGATTTTAATCGTCGATTCATCTATGTGGCACTCCATTATCAACCAGAGTGTTCAACTTCACCCATGGGAGGAAGCTTTGTCCATCAGGACTTGATGATTGATATACTGATGAAATCAGTGCCAAAAGATATCATGATATATGTGAAAGCTCATTTGAGGGATGGAATGAGCAGGATGCTTTTTAAAAGAATTCGCGCTGACGACAGGACAGTTCTGATTGATCCGTCGCTGAACTCATTTGATCTGATTACGAAAAGTGTGGCGGTTGCAACAATCACAGGAACATCCGGCTGGGAGGCCTTTCTCAATAACAAGCCTGTCCTGATGTTTGGGAATTACTTCTATCAGGATGCACCAGGCGTTTTTAAAATAAAAACGGTCAAAGATTCTGTTTCTGCAATTTCTATGATGCTAGATGGCAAATGCGTTATATCCGATGACATGATTGTGGCCTTCCTTAAGGCGGTAGATGAAAATTCTTTCCCAGGATGGGTTGATAATCGCTATGCACCTATGTCCAGGTTAACGGAAGACGAAAATTGCCGAAATATTGCCGAACATCTTGCGGCTGAACTTATGTGCGTGTAGCGAGTTACTCCCATGGCAATTCTTATTACTGGTTCCGATGGCTTTATCGGCTCCCACCTCACTGAGGCTTTGGTTCGCCAGGGCCATCAAGTGAAGGCATTTGCCTTATACAATTCCTTCAACTCCTGGGGCTGGTTGGACCATTGTTCGTCGGATGTTAAAGGGCACTTCGATGTGTTTGCCGGTGATATCCGCGACCCGCATGGCGTGAAGGAAGCGATGAAAGGTTGTGAAGCCGTTCTTCATCTTGCCGCACTTATTGCAATTCCTTACTCATACCATTCGCCTGACACTTACTTGGATACGAATGTCAAGGGCACACTAAATGTGTTGCAAGCGGCGCGAGAACTTGGCGTCAGGCGCGTGATCCACACCTCGACTAGCGAGGTCTATGGCACTGCCCAGTTTGTGCCGATCACGGAAGACCACCCGTTGCAGGGGCAATCGCCCTATTCAGCAACCAAGATTGCTGCGGATCAGTTGGCTTACTCATTCTGCGCCTCTTTTGGCTTGCCGGTGGTCATAGCTCGGCCGTTCAACACTTACGGCCCACGCCAGTCGGCGCGGGCCGTGATTCCGACCATCATTACCCAGATAGCCAGCGGAAAGCGACAGATCAAACTGGGTGCTGTTTCACCGACCCGCGACTTCAACTATGTACAGGACACGGTGGCTGGTTTTATAGCTGCTTTGAATTCTGATCGGGGTGTGGGCGAGGTGGTGAACTTCGGCAGCAATTTCGAAATTTCCATCGGTGATACGGCCAAACTTATTGCCGAAGTCATGGATACCGAAATTGAAATCATAACCGACGAGAATCGTCTGCGCCCGGTCAACTCTGAGGTCAAACGACTCTGGGCGGACAATTCTAAGGCGCGTGAATTGTTCGGGTGGTCACCGGCTTATGGCGGCCGCGAAGGATTCAAGCGGGGTCTGGCCGAAACGGCTGAATGGATGGCCCGCCCGGAAAATCTATTAGGCTATAAGACAGACATCTACAACCTATGACGTTTGCGAACGCATTACCCATGGTATCACTTGATCTGATTGTGCGGATCACGGCAGCTATCCGCGAGGTCTGCGGCGATAAACCAGCCGCGTTGCACGAGCCGCGCTTTGTCGGCAATGAGTGGCTTTACCTGAAGGAGTGTTTGGACACCACCTTCGTCTCTTCCGTCGGGAAATTCGTTGACCGCTTCGAGGCCGATCTGGCAGCCTACACTGGCGCTAGGCACGCCATCGCGGTGGTCAACGGCACGGCTGCCTTGCATGTGGCGCTTCTGTTGGCAGGCGTTCAGCCCGGCGATGAGGTGCTGGTGCCCGCGCTCACATTTATTGCCACCGCCAATGCCGTGCACTACTGCGGTGCGACCCCGCATTTTGCCGACAGCAGCGAGCAAACATTAGGGCTTGACCCCGGTTCATTGCGTGACTGGTTGCAGCACACCACAGAACTACGAAACGGCATCTGCTTTAACGGGAACACGGGGCGGCCCATCCGGGTTTTGCTACCCATGCATACCTTCGGCCACCCGTGTGATCTGGAAGGATTGCAGAGAGTTGCCCATGATTTCAAACTGGTACTTGTGGAAGATGCAGCCGAATCACTGGGAAGCTGGTATCAAGGCCATCACATGGGCACGGTTGGCCGGTTGGGCACGCTGAGTTTCAACGGCAACAAGACCATCACCACAGGGGGAGGCGGTGCGATCATCACCAACGATGCTGAAATAGCGCGCCGGACCAAGCACATCACCACTACCGCAAGGTTGCCGCACCGCTGGTCATATGAACATGACGAGGTGGGTTTTAACTACCGCATGCCAAATATCAACGCTGCTTTAGGATGTGCACAACTTGAACAGTTGCCTGTTTTTCTTGCTTCCAAGCGGCGATTGTTTGGCTGCTATCGAGATGCATTTGATTCTGTACCTAAAGTGCGGCTGATAGAAGAACCAGCCAACTGCCGAAGCAACTACTGGTTGCAGGCAATCCTTCTGGATGAAAGCATTGCAGACCAGCGCGACAATGTGCTCCAGTCGACCAACGATGCAGGTTTCATGACCCGCCCTGCATGGACGCTGATGCACCGGCTGAAACCCTATCGTGAAAGTCCAAGGGCACCACTCTCTGTTGCGGAGTCACTCGAACGCCGTTTGATTAATATTCCCAGTAGCGCGGGGCTCGCATGAAATCATTGCTGCTTATCGGGGGAGGCGGGCATTGCCGATCCTGTATCGATGTCATTGAAGCCACAGGGCAATTTGAGATCGCAGGTATCGTTGATAGAAATGGTGTATGCAACACGGACAGCATGGCCTATCCCCTCCTTGGCAATGACGATGACTTGCCAAGGTTGGTGAAGAAATACTGTTCTGCTCTGGTGACCGTAGGGCAGATGAGATGCACTGGTGTAAGAATGAGATTATTTGAGATGTTAAATGAATTGGAGGCTGATCTGCCAGTGATTGTCTCGCCACAGGCATATGTGTCGCGCCATGCGCATGTTTCAGCGGGCACGATCGTGATGCATAGCGCTTTAATCAATGCCAATGCCAGAATTGGCGAAAATTGCATCATCAACAGTCAGGCACTAATTGAGCACGATGCCATAGTGGAACCACATTGCCATATATCCACCGGAGCAAAAGTGAATGGTGGGGCTAGCATTGAAATGGGCACATTTATAGGGAGCGGGGCCGTGATTCGCGAGGGAATACGTATTGGAATCAACTGTGTAATTGGGGCGGGTGCAGTAGTACTTGGCGATCTACCTGCCGGCACGGTTTTCCGGAGCAAGGTATGAAAAACCATAGAACGCTGATTATCGCCGAGGCCGGCGTGAATCATAATGGCAACATCGATATGGCTAAACGCTTGATTGAAGTTGCGGCAGAAGCGGATGCCGATCTAGTCAAGTTTCAGACTTTCTCTGCGGATCGATTGGTAACGAGTAGCGCCAAAAAAGCCGATTACCAGAACCAGACCACCGATGTGGGCGAGACCCAACACGCCATGCTAAAGAAACTGGAACTAACATGTGAGATGCATGAAGCTCTGGTGGACCATTGCAGGCAGCATGGCATTACATTCTTCAGCACGGGCTTCGATACGCAGAGCATCGATTTTCTGGTGGGACTCGGTATTGACCGTATCAAAATTCCCTCCGGCGAAATCACTAATCTGCCTTATTTGCGTCACATCGGCGGGCTGGGCATACCTGTGATTTTGTCAACCGGCATGGCAATCATGGGCGAAATCGAGGCGGCACTCAACCTATTGGAAGCTGCAGGAACGCCGCGTAAACGAATTACGGTGCTCCACTGTAACACCGAATATCCCACGCCGATGCGCGATGTAAACCTTCGGGCAATGGCCAATATCGGCAGGGCGTTCGGCGTGGCGGTGGGCTATTCCGACCACACGCCCGGTATCGAGGTGCCCATTGCGGCGGTTGCACTGGGTGCGACGATCATCGAAAAACACTTTACAATCAATCGAAATCTACCGGGTCCTGATCACAGGGCTAGTCTGGAGCCGAGCGAACTCAAGGCCATGGTGCGGGCGATTCGCAACATCGAACAGGCCTTGGGGGATGGCATCAAGCGTCCAAGCCCAAGTGAATTTAAAAATAGAGAAGTTGGTCGCAAGTCGCTGGTTGCTGCGCGCGCCATTGAGATTAATGAGACATTTACGCCCGAAAATATAACGAGCAAACGTCCAGGTACAGGGATTTCACCCATGCGGTGGGACGAAGTAATAGGCCGCAAGGCAGCACGAAAATATGCAATTGATTCAATGATTAAAGAGATATAACCCAAAGTTGTGGACAGAGAAAAAAGAAGGCGTATCCTATAAGTGTTGTCTAACTTAAAGCCCCCTTGGCAAGAGGGGAGAAAGCAGGATACGCCCGTGAAGAATGATGAACGAGAAT
>Ga0209514_10004639_pt1 | contig 18297 bp, 12 predicted proteins | sample Subgrocontami58m_FD_187452 | JGI IMG/M metagenome (GOLD analysis project Ga0209514, IMG submission 187452) | Subsurface groundwater microbial communities from S. Glens Falls, New York, USA - GMW37 contaminated, 5.8 m (SPAdes) (version 3) | ecosystem: Environmental > Aquatic > Deep subsurface >...
AGTTCAAGGAGACGTTCGGCGGCTCCAACATGGTGAGCATCATGCTGGAGGTCGACCAGGGCGACATCTTCAACCTCAAGTTCCTCGGGAAGCTTCAGAAAGTGACCCAGGATCTGCAGCAGGTCAAGGGCGTGAACCAGTTCCAGATCGTGTCGCTCGCTTCCAAGAAACTCAAGGAGGTGACCGTCTCGTCGACCGGGATCGACGCCAAGCCGCTCATGTGGCCCGAACTACCAAAGAGCGACGAGGAAATCTCCCGCCTCAAGGAAAAGGTCCTGCAGAACTCGCTGATCTTCGGAACGTACGTCTCCCTGGACATGAAGTCGGCGCTGGTGACGGTCGATTTCTACGATCAGCTGGTTGATTACGACGTCACGTTCCGCCAGGTCATGAAGATCGCGGACAGCGTTCGTGGCGACGGGGTCCAGGTACGCGTGGTCGGGGAGCCCATCCTGTACGGCTGGGTTCAGCACTTCCTTCCCGAGACGCTTCACATCTTCCTTCTGACGGTGGGCGGGATGTCGGTCTTCCTCTTCATCGTGGCCCGCACCTGGCGGGGGACCCTGCTCCCGCTTCTGGCGGGGGTCATCAGCGCGATCTGGGCCTTGGGCGCGGCCAAGATCCTGGGGTTCCATTTCGATCCTCTGGTCATCGTGGTCGCGTTCCTCATCACGGCCCGCTCCATTTCCCATTCCACGCAGCTAGTAACGCGGTTCGACGACGAGATCACCTCCGGCAACACGGATGTGAAATCCGCCGCGCAGGCCAGCATGGCCGGCCTGTTCAAGCCCGGGATGCTGGGGGTGATCGCGGACGCCGGTTGCATGATCGTCGTGGCCATGACCCCGATCCCCTTGCTGGAGAAGGTGGCGATCGTCGGGACGATATGGGTGTCGACGATCGCGATCGGGGCCGTGGTCATGACCCCCGTCCTGCTTTCGTGGGTCCGCAAACCCAACGAGTCGGCCCACCCGTTCGACCTGCACGGGGTGTTCCGGTGGGTTCTTGACATCTGCGTCCGCATCGTGACGAGCCGGCTTCGGTACTACGTTCTCGGCGGGTCGCTTGCGGTCTTCATCGTTTCGGGAATCTACGCCTTCCGCCTGACGGTTGGCGATGCAAATCCCGGGTCCCCGATCCTCTGGGCGGACTCGGTCTACAACAAGGACGCGAAGGCGGTCAACGACAAGTTCCGCGGGTCGGACCGGATGTTCGTCGTGTACGGAAGCGAAAAGCAGGAGACCGTGAAGGAGCCCGTCGTCCTGGAGAACATGGGACGCTTCCAACGCTTCATGGAGGCGCAGCCGGAGATCGGCGGCACCCTGTCGCTCGCCGACGTCCTGCCCGCCGTGAAGCGGATGATCCGGGAGGACAACCCCCGGTACGAGGAGCTGGGGAACGGATACAACGAGAACGGCGAGCTGGCCTACCTGTTCGTCTCCGGGTCCGACCCGGGGGACATCGACCGGTTCGCGGATGTGCAATTCATGAACGGCGCCGTGACGCTGTTCTTCCGGGACCACAAGGGGGAGACCATCCGGACGGCGGTGAGTCGGATCAAGGAGTACGCGGCGAAACACCCCATCAAGGAAACCACCCTGCGGCTTGCGGGCGGGTTCGTCGGGGTCCTCGCGGCGATCAACGAGATCATCCTCGCCGGGCAGATCGAGGCCATCGCCCTGGGGCTCCTGGTCCTTGTGATCTGCTGCACCGTGACGTACCGCTCCGCGTCGGCGGGCATGTTCTTCATGGTTCCCGTTGTCCTTTCCAACACGCTGACTTTCACCTACATGGCGTGGAAGGGGATCGGCATGAACATCAACACGGTCCCGGTGGCGGCGCTCGGCATCGGCCTGGGAGTCGATTACGCGTTTTACATCGTCGACGGCATCAAGGAGGAGCTGGCGCACAGCCACGACCTGGAGGCGGCCATCAGCAAGTCGGTCCACAGCGCGGGCAGGGGAGTGCTGATCACCGCCGGCGCGCTGATCGCAAGCGTGGTTCTCTGGTGGTTCTCCTCGCTGCGTTTCCAGGCCGAGATGGGGATCATGATGGGCCTTTGGCTTTGCGTCTCCGCCTCCAGCGCCTTGTTCATCACCCCGTCCATGGTCTATGTCTTCCGTCCGAAGTTCGTCGTCGGGTCGTGGGAGGAGAGCGCGTACGCCGCGGAAAAATCAGCGGGAGTGCCAATCCAGAAGGAAGGGAGGGCGCAACGAACGGTCGAAACGGTTCCCGGAACGTGAAGTGAGCGTGGCTTTCGAGGTACGAAGTCAATTCCTGTAGGGGGAGGAAACGGCAGTGAGATTTGACCAAAAGCATCGGGTAAAAATCGTTTTTCTGCGCACCCTCGCGATCGGGACCCTTCTGTTCATGGTTTCCGGACTCGCGCTGGCCCAGGACGCCGACACCCCGGCCGACGCCCCGGTCGAGGCGAAAGCCGCAGCCGCCGCGAAAGGCGGAGAGGATAGCACGACCATAGACCTCGGCGCCGCGAAAATCAGGCTCGGCGGGTATCTTCGGGAGCACATTTCGCTAAACCTGCAGGACACGCCGGAAACGAAGCAGAACGACAGGTGGGGCCTCCAGATGGTCAGGACAACGGCCCAGATGGACGGAGACACCAACATCAATGACGTCCGCATCCACGCAGTGGGGCGGGTCAACGCGGAATACAAGACGGATTACCTGAGGGATCTGGAGAGTCTGGGCGCCGCCAGCGACAAGTCAGGCGGCCTGATGAGCTATTACAACACCTCCGAGCTCCGGGAGCTGTTCGCCGAGTTTGCCGTAGGGTCGCGAACGATGGTGCGCCTCGGAAAGCAGCAGATCGTCTGGGGGGAGACGGATTTCTTCCAGGCCATGGATGTGGTCCACGGGTTCGACTACACCTGGCGGTCGTTCCTCGAGGCGGAGAACGAGCTCTACCGCAAGCCGCTTGTCCTGGGAAGCGCTACGATCCAGGTGCCGGAGGCCGGGGGTGTGCTTCAAGTGTATGTCCGTCCCGGGTTCGACCAGAACAAGAGTATCGGGAATACCTATGATTTCTTCGGCGGCCGCTGGGCGGCCCAGTCGAACCGAGGCGTGAACTTCTTTGCCGTGGTCCCAGGCGCCGGGCCGCTGCTCGCCTACAATTACCACCACCCGGAAGGAGATGTGGACAAGCCGACCGGGGGGGTTCGATGGGCGGGCGTCGCGGGGCCGGTCAACTACTCGCTGGCGTACCTGCGGACGATGGGTCCGGACCCGGTGGTCAGTCCCTCCCTGAATCCGTTCGGGACGGCATCGACGACCGGCGTCCTCGGGGAGTTCTTTTACCCGAAGCTGGATCTCTTCGGCGTCACCGCGAACGGCTACGTTCCCCTGATCGACGCCGTCCTCAGCACGGAGATCGTCTTCACCAAGGGGCAGCTGTTCGGTTTCGGGGCCCCAAGCCAGAACATCTTCAATCTCGGCGGCTGGAACGGGCTGATCGAGAAGGACGTCATCCGGTCCATGTTCCGGATCGACAAGACGATCAACACCACCGGCCTCACCGCTCGGCCGTCGGACCTGTCGATCCAGCTCTTCGACACCTGGGTCACCGGCTTCAACAAGAACGACAACATCGTCGACAACCAGGGATTTGGCGCTCCCAAGAAGGAGCACTCCGCCCTCGTCACCCTCATCCTCTTCACGCACTACCTGAACGACCGGATCAACCCGACCCTCGCCGGGGGGTATGACCTGAGCTACGGCGGCGGGTTCTTCATCCCGAGCGTCGACGTCAACTTCGGGGACAAGTGGCGTCTCAAGGTGGAGGCCGACCTGTTCTTCCCCAAGCACTCGAGATCGCCCGGCGATACGGGGGAAACCTCCACGCATGTCTTCGGCTTCTTCAACAACAACGACCAGCTGTCGATGCGTTTGACACGCCTATTCTAAGAGGGAGAGCGAAATGAAACTGAGTAGACATGCAGTCGCGGTACTGACCTGCATTCTCGCAGGGGTCCTGGCCTGGCCGGCAGCGGCAGGGGAACTGAAGCCCGGTACGGTGATCAAGGCGTCCAATTTCGACTCATTGAAGAACGAGACCTTCGAGGGCCACACGATCGCAAGCATGGTCCCGGAGAAGATGGAGTACATGATCCGCAAGTGGGGGATGACGCTGAAACTGCGGCACTCCGAGGAAGTGCCGATGGACCCCCGGTATGTCGAAGCGACCAAGAAATACGCGGGACAGGTGAAGTACGATCCGAAGACCCGGCTCGTTTCGGGGTACGTCGCGGGACTGCCCTTCCCCAACCCTTCCATGGACGACCCCAACCTTGGAGATAAGCTCGCCTGGAACCACCATTACGGCGCCCCCCATGGGGACGTGATGGATTTCAAGAAGTTCGCCTTTCTACTCATCGACGGGAACCGCGGCTTGGAGCGGACGCAGCACTGGTTCTTCATTCGCTACTTCATGAAGGGGCGCCTTACGGGAACCCCGACCGAAGGCGACGGCTCCGTCATCTCGAAGACGCTCCTCTTCGCCACGTATCCCCAGGACATCAAGGGGCTGGGGACCTTCGCTATCCGGTACGACAACGGCAAGGTGGAGGACAACTGGGCCTACATCAAGACGGTCCGGCGGACGCGACGGCTCTCCGGCGGCGCGTGGATGGACCCGATCGGCGGGACGGACGAACTGAACGACGACATCGATATCTTCAACGCCTTCCCGACGTGGTACACGAAGTACAAGGTCCTTGGGAAACGCTGGGTGCTTGCCATCGCCCACGCCACACAGCCGAGTTGGGACGAGAGCAAGAAAGGGACGCCCGGGGAATTTCCGACGGTCGATCTGAAAACGGCTCCCTATTGGAACATGACCTCCGCCTACGAACCTCGCGAGGTCTACGTCATCGAGGCCACGACTCCCAAGGAGCATCCGTACAGCAAGAAAGTCCTCTACATGGATACGAAATTCCCGCGCTACTACGTCTGCGAGGCATACGACCGGAAGAACGAGTTCTGGAAGTATATCAACTTCGCCCTCCGGCCGTTCAAGAACGAGGATGGATCCATGTCGGTGCAGTCCGCCACAGGTTTGACCATCGATCTGCAACGCAGGCACGCGACGATTTTCATCGATCATCCGTCGTGGAAGGTCAACACGCCGGGGATCACGGCGAACTCCGTGACCCTTGGAAAACTGGAGGAAGCGGGCCAGGGCAAGTAGCTCTTTCGACGCGCAACGGGGGCGGAGCGGCCACGGAACGGCCGCTCCGTCCCGGCCGTACCACGGCGGTTCGAGCGCCAAGGATGTTTTCCACAATCGAAAGGGAGAGAACACGATGGCGAAGATGAAAGTGATCGACATGCACACGCACTGGTGGAAGGACATGAACTTTTTCCCGCCGGGATTCCAATGGGCGATCGCGGACGTGGGGGCGAACTTCCATCAGCATCCCCCCCAGGACCCTTGGACGGTTCTGAAGAGTGGCGCGATCGGCTCCGAGAACTTCCTCCCGCTGGACCCGGACGGGGCCCGGATCATCAAGGACCAGGAGTATTGCGGGACGGACGTCTCCGTGATCCTGCCCATGGACTGGGGGATGATCCCGAACTACGACCAGACCTTCCCCCAGTGGAGGGAGGATGCCGCCGACACGCCGGACCAGATCAACAAGTACTCCTGCGACATGGCCAAGAAGTACCCAGGCCGGGTGTACTCCTTCGGCAGCGTCGATCCCCGCCGCTACAACGCGGTGAAGATCTTCGAGAAGGCGGTCACCGAGTACGGCGCCATCGGCCTGAAGCTGTACCCGCCCCACGGCTACCGCTCGGACCATCGCCTCTGCTACCCGCTCTACTGGAAGTGCGTGGAGCTCGGCGTGCCGGTCCTGATCCACACCGGATACACCTTCTCCCGGGCGCACTGCAGCATGACGGCCCACCCCAAGTACATCGAGCAGGTGGCCATCGACTTCCCGGACCTGAAGATCATCATCGCCCACTCCGGCATCCAGACCTTCGCCAGCACCGCCTGGTGGGAGGACGCGATGGGGATCGCCCGGACGAAGTGGAACGTCTTCCTCGACCTTGCCGCGTGGAACGAGCAGGTGTCCGGGCTGACCTTCGACATCCCGAAGCTGCTCCACATGCTCCGGGTGCAGATGAACATCGTCGGCGCCCACCGCGTGCTCTTCGGGACCGACCTTCCCGGGTTCCAGCTTCCCGGGGACCGGGACGAGTCGAAGAAGTTCGTCAACATCCTGCAGACGCTTCCGGAGATCGGCAAGCAGCACGGCATCACGTTCAGCCGGGAAGAAGCGGAGCTGGTGGCCTGCCAGAACGCCGCCCGCGTCCTCAACATCCCCGTTCCCAAGTAATCACGCGAAAGGGAGGAAGATCATGGCCGGGAACCTGACGAACCTGCTGGCGGAAGGGAAGGGATACCTCTGGGCGCTGAGGCACTGCCAGGCGGCCGGGCTGACGCCGGAAACGGTGGAAGAAATCCGCGCGGCGATGGAGAGGGACGGCATCGATCTTCCTGTTCTCGCGGCCCTGCGCCAGTTGGAGCCGGGCATTGCAAGAGGGCCGTACCCTTCGGTGAGGAAGGCGGACCACACGCAGTACTACTTTTTTCCCATCCCGGCCTTCGACATCGAGGTCTTCTTCTGCGCTCTCATCACAGAGCTGGGCCTCGAACTCGGGATGGAGCTGTTCCCGGACAAGGTGGATTGGCAGTTCGGCCACCGCGAGGTGCAGTACTGCATCGGCGGGGACACGAAGGTGGACATGGTGTTCCCGAACAACGGCACGGCGACGAGAAGGGTGCGGGTCGGCGACGTCGTCGCCGTCCCGAGCGGCACCAACTTCGTGACCCACGCATCCGAGGCGGGGGGAGCGTTCGGCCACGCGCACATCTTTCTCACCAACGGGCCGCAGATCTACTACGACGTCGGAGGCCTCCTCCGGCTTCAGTCGCTTGGAATGGTGGCCCCCCCTCCCGGAGGGGGAGCCTTCCCGTTTTCCGACGTCACCGGCCGCATCGAGGTCAAGGATTGGAGCGAACTTCTCAAGGTCGCGGAAGGCCGCGAGCGGGATCTTCCCACTTGGGTGCGGAACGGCTGGAAAAACCGGGAAACGATGCGCGCCCTCGACTACGCGGAGGGGACGCCCGTCGCCGTCATCAGCTCGCCGGACAGGGCTCCGGATGATTTCATCGAGTGGGGAAAAGGCGTCACACGCTGCTACGTCAATCCGCTCGTGGCCGAGCACACGGCGGGGATCACGGATTGCCGCTTCCCTTCCGGCTACCGGCGTCTCCACCCTCACAAGGAGCTTTGGACCATCCTTACGGGGCGGGCGAAGATCCGGCAGTCGATCCCACCGCTGCATTCGGAATGGGTGGACATCGAACTTGCTCCCAACACGGCCATGGCCGTCGCCGGGGGAGCGCACGTCCAGGTGCTCGAGGCGACGAAGGATTTCGTCGTCCGGCGGATGTCGGAGAGCGGCGCGCACAACGGCCACGCCGCAATGATGGAGTTGAAACTCATGATCGACAACGCAGTCGTCAACATCTAGGCGCCCAGGCGAAGCCGGGGAAGAACAACCAAGGAGAAGCGTTCCATGGCGAACACGAAAAAGTTGTTTGAACCGTTGCAAATCAAGAACATCACCCTGAAGAACCGCCTCGTGAAGTCTTCCCAGTGGTTCATCTACCCGGAAGCGGACGGCACCGTCGGCGAGCGGCTCAAGGCGTACTACGGGACGATCGCGAAGGGCGGGGTGGGACTCATCATCGTGGAAGAGAGCGTCTGCGAGTACCCGGCGGGCGCGAGCAACATCCCCCACATCCGCGCCGACGAGGACCGTTTCATCCCCGGCCTCACGGAGTTGGCCCAGGTGATCCACAAAAACGGGGCGCACGCGTTCGTGCAGATCACCCATGCGGGCCCGGCGCACTACCCGTTCGACGGAGTGCAGCCTGTCGCCCCGTCCGCCCTTCCCGAGCCCCCGGAGCCCGGCCTGTCACTGTCGCGCGAGCTGACGCTCAGGGAGATCCGGGAGAAGATCGAGTTCTACGCCCAGGCGGCGCTGCGGGTGAAGAAAGCGGGATTCGACGGCGTCGAGATGCACCTTGCCCACTATGCTCTCGGGAACTCCTTCCTTTCCCGGATCCAGAACAAGCGGACGGACGAGTATGGGTGCCAGAGTCTCGAGACCCGCGCCCGCTTCGGTTGCGAGGTCCTGCGGCGTACCCGTGAATTGGTCGGTCCGGAGTTCGTGGTCGGAGCCCGCATGTCCGCGATCGAGCTCGGACACCCCTTGGGGACGACCAACGAGGAGGCGGTCGAATTCGCCAAGATGTTCGAGAAGGCGGGTGCCGATTACCTTCAGTCGAGCGGATACGGGTACAACGAATTCATGATCTGCTGGGCGCCCGAGCAGGTGCGCTATCCCGAGGTTCCCCCCACCGCGAAGGCGTTCGCCTCCCAGGTCGAAAAAGGGGCCCTTCTCTCCTACGCGGCGAACATAAAGAAGGCGGTGAAGATCCCGGTGACCGGCGTGGGCCGGCTCGACTACGAGAACGGGGCGAAGGCCCTTGAGGCCGGGCTGATCGATCTCGTATGGCTCGGCCGTCGCCTCATGGTGGATCCCGCGTACCCGACGAAGGTGGCGCAGGGCCGGTTCGACGACATCCGTCCGTGCACGGGCTGCATGACGTGCCTCGAGTTCCTGCTTAAGAACCAGCCGATCGAATGCCGGTGGAACGTTTTCATGGGAAAGGAGCACGAGATCGGGGACGGCATCGACTTCCAGCCGGCGAAAACGAAGAAGAAGGTCATGGTGGTCGGCGCCGGCCCCGCCGGGATGGAAGCGGCGCGGGTCGCGGCCCTGCGGGGGCACGATGTCACGCTGTGCGAGCAGTCCAAGGATCTTGGAGGGCTGATGCCCCTGGCCGCGTTCATCAAGGGTGTCGAATTCGACGACATCTCCCTGGCCCTGCGCTGGTTCGAGGGGCAGGTGAAGAAGCTCGGCATCAAGCTGGAGCTGGGCATGGAGGTTACCGCTGAAACCGTGAAGATGGCCGCCCCCGACGTCCTTGTCCTGGCGACCGGCAGCCGCTCGGAGGTCCCGCCCATCCCGGGGGTCGACGGGCCAAATGTCGTCACGACAAACAAGCTGAAGGAGCAGGCCCGGAAATACGTCGGGGTGCTCGGTTCGGGCGTCCTTTCGTCGCTGAGCAAGATCTACCTGCCGATCGGAAAGAGCGTCGTCGTCGTCGGCAGCGATCTGAAGGGGTTGGAGGCGGCCGAGTTCCTCGTCAAGCGGGGCCGCAAGGTAACGATCGTGGACGAGGCCGAGGCGCCGGGAGACGGCATGAACATCTACATCATGATGAAGCTCATGCCGTGGTTCGCGTCGAAGGGTGTCGAGATCCTGAACGGCGTGAAGTACGGGGCAATCACCGCGAAGGGTATGACGGTGACGACGAAGGACGGAGAGCGGAGGGCCATCGACGCCGAGACCATCATGATCATTGAGCGGGATCGCATGAACACGGATCTCTACGAGAAGGTCAAGGGTCTGGCGCCCGAAGTGCACCTCATCGGGGATGCCAAGGAGGACAAGAACAGTTGGTACATCGGGTCCGTGCACGCAGGTGCGCGCACCGGCCTTGCGATCGGTGCCGCCTAGGCGGGAGCGCGTCACGCAGCGAGAAGGAGCGGCGGACCCGGTGAGGGTCCGCCGCTCCGCAACCGGATGGGTTGTAACAGGATTTCTACCTTGGGGAGGACGGAGAGAACATGGGTACCCAGTACAAACACCTTCTTCAGCCTGGAAAGATCGGCAAACTGACACTCAAGAACCGGGTCATTTTCAACCCTTGCGAAACGCTCTACGCCACGGTCGAGGGGGAGGTCACCCAGAAACTCATCGATTTTTACGTCCAGCGGGCGGCAGGGGGAGCCGCGCTCCTCGTGGTCCACTCCGCCCAGGCGTGCACGAGGCTCGACCCGAACGACCCGTTCCCCCATTCCCTCCGTGTTGACGACAATGCCTACATTCCGATGCTCGGAGAGCTCAGCGAGGCGGTCCATCGCGCCGGCGGGAAGATCGCCATCCTCGTCTCCGCCGGAGGGGGGGCCCAGTCGATGGGTTTCCCGTATGACCGTGGCCTCGAGGGCATGAAGGAAATACAGAATGTTGGCGCCAGCGAAGAGCAATCGTTCGTCGCCCGGCGTCGGGTCCGGATGCTTTCCGCCGACGAGATCCGGAAGATCATCGAGGTCTACGGTCTTGCCGCGCGGCGGGTGATGCACGCGGGGTTCGACGCCTTTTACATCCACGCGTTGGGCGGATACCTCATCTCGCAGTTCATCTCTCCCCGATTCAACACACGGACCGACGAGTACGGGGGCGATTTCGACCGGAGGATGCGGTTCCTCAAGGAGATCGTCGAATCGTGCCGCAAGAACGTCGGTCCCGACTATCCTCTGGTCGTCCGGATGTCGATCGACGAGTTCTTCCCCGGGGGGCGGGGCGTCGAGGAGTCGATCCGGATCGTCAAGGCACTCGAGCAGCTTGGCGTCAACGCAGTCGACGCCGGGGCGGGTCTCTACGAATCCATGCACATGATCATCCCCCCGATCTACCTGCCGAAGGGGTGCCTGACGGATCTCGCGGCCGCGGTCCGCCGGGAGGTGAAGATCCCGGTGATCACCCAGGGACGGCTGTACGACCCCGAGCTTGCAGAGAGCGTCCTGGCCGAGGGGAAGGCGGACTTCATCGGCATGACGCGAGGTCTGCTTGCCGACCCATGCTGGGTCAAGAAGGTCCAGGCCGGAAAGGTCGATGAGATCCGCCGCTGCATCACCTGCAACCAGTGCATCGATCGGGCATTGAAGGGGCGTACGATCCGATGCGCCATCAACCCCATCGCAGGTCGGGAAGGGGAGTTCGGGAAAGGGCCGACGAAGGTCTCCCACCCCCGGAAGGTGGTCGTCGTCGGCGGCGGCGCCGCGGGCATGGAGGTTGCCCGTGTCACCGGCAAGAAAGGACACAGCGTGACTCTCTTCGAGAAGGAGGCGCGCCTGGGCGACGGCCAGCTCAAACTGGCCTGCGCGGCGCCGTTCAAGGAAGAGTTCGGGAACATCGTGAAGTTCTATGAGAGCCAGTTCTCCGGGATGAAGAACGTCAAGATCGTCCTAGGCAAGGAAGCGGGGATTCCTGAAATCAAGAAGGAGTCTCCGGACGTCGTCGTCCTGGCCACGGGCGCGAGCCCTGTCATTCCGGAAATCGAAGGCGTCGAGGGAAAGAACGTGGTGACGCTGAACGATGTTCTTTCGGGCAAGGTCGTGGTGAAGGGCAAGGTCGTGATCGCGGGAGGGGGTTGCGCCGGGTCGGGCGGTGCCGACTTCGTCAGCGAAAGGAACGGGAAGGAAGTCACCGTTGTGGAGATGATGGACGACTGCGCCCTCGACGAGGAGCTCATCACCCGGCTGGCGCTGATGGGTCGGCTCAAGGAGAAGAACGTTCAAATGGTGACGGGGCACCGGATCCGCCGATTCACGACGGAGGGAGTCGTGACCGAGGACAAGGACGGGAAGGAGACCACGATCCCGGCGGATTTCATTGTTCTCGCCTTCGGGGCCGCATCCTTCAACCCGCTGGAGGAGAAAGCGCGCCAACTGTTCCCCGAAGTCCACGTGGCCGGGGACGCCGGGCAGCCGAAGAAGATCAAGGATGCAATCGAAAGCGGATTTTTCACCGGACACGCCATATAAAAAACGCATGGAGGCATGGAGCATGGGCTCTGTTTACGACACGCTGAAGGAGATCGTCGGGGAGAAGCACCTCCTGACCGATCCGGAACGCAGGGAATACTACTCGACCGACCTCAGCCACCTCCCGCGGGAGGTGGCTGAGGCGGTCATCCAGCCGGGGAGCGTGGAAGAGCTGTCCCGGGCCGTCCGGGCCGCGACCGGCGCGGGGTACGCCGTCATCGGCCGGGGCGGCGGCACATCCTACACGAAGGGGTTCACCCCGGAACGTACGAAATCGATCATCGTCGACATGCGGAGGTTCAACCAAATCGTCGAGATCAACGCCCAGGACATGTACGTCACCGTCGAGTGCGGGTGCACCTGGAAAACTCTCTGGGAGGCGCTCAAGGAGAAGGGTTTCCGCACGCCGTACTTCGGACCGCTCTCGGGGATGTACTCCACGATCGGCGGGGCGCTGTCGCAGAACAGTCTGTTCCTCGGCTCCGGGGTCTACAACACCGTCGCGGAGAGCTGCCTGGGACTTGAGGTCGTTCTTTCGGACGGATCGATCGTCCAGACGGGATCCTCGGCGCACAAGACCAGCAACGCGTTCTATCGCCACTTCGGACCCGACCTGACCGGCATTTTCACGGCGGACACCGGCGCGTTCGGGATCAAGACGAAGGCGACCTTCCGCCTGATCCCGCTGCCCGGAGCGACCGAATGCTGCTCGTTCGGGTTCGAGACCCTGGCGGAGATGCTCGAGGCCCAGATCGAGATCGCGCGCCTGCGCGTGGCCGCCGAGTGCTATGGATTCGACCCGTATTACAACGCCGCCTTCGAAAAAAAGGGGTTCACCCTGCGGGAAAGCCTGCAGCTTCTGGCCAATATCGGGAAATCGGGGAAGTCGGTCGTGGAAGGGATCAAGGGAGTCGTCAAGACGGCGGCGCACGGGAAGCGTGTCCTGAAGAATATAAACTACTCTCTCCACTCGGTGATGGACGGACTCGACGCCGCGGCCGCCAGGAGCTCGCTCGAGGCGGTGAAGAAGATCTGTTCAAGGAACGGGGATGAACTCCCGAATACCTTGCCGATCGCCTTCCGGGCGCAGCCCTTCGGGGGGGTCCGCATCGTAGTGCTCGGCTCCGAGGGGGAGTGCTGGGTTCCCATCCACGGGTTCTTCCCGTTGTCCCGCGCGCAGGCTGCCGCCGCGACCACGGAGAAGTTCTTCCACGATCGGGCGGACCTCATGAAGAAGTTCGACATCCGGTATTCCTACCTGACCTGCTTCTCCGGGACGGAGTTCGTCATCGAGCCGAGTTTCTACTGGTTCGACAAGATCCCGCAGTCGGTTCTGGGCCTCATCTCCGGCGAGGAGATGGAGGAGCAGTGGAAGGCCATACCGGAAAACCTGCCGGCGCGCGAGGCAGTGGTCGGAATGCGGAACGACCTCCGGCGGCTGTATTTCGAGTTGGGGGCGTGCCACCTCCAGATCGGGAAGTGGTACCCCTACAGGGACGCGATGAAGAGCGAAGGGCTTTGGAGACTTCTGGAAGGAGTGAAGGGAATGGTGGATCCCTCACGACTGATGAATCCGGGGGCGCTGGGTCTGTAGGGATGGAGACAGATAAGTAACCGAACATACGTGTAAAAAATATAAACCTACCGGTAGGTTTGTTTTTGTGCTAAGGTGATTTCATTCTCGGCGCGTTGCCCCGACGGCGCGGGTCGGATCGAAACGGAGGACGGGTGGATGGAATTCACGACGTTGCTCTTCGAGGTTGAGGAAAATATCGCCTGGATCACGTTCAACCGTCCCAAGGTGCTGAACGCTTTCAACACGGAAATGCTCCGGGACTGCATCCGGGCGCTTGAGTATTGTCGGGATCGTTCCGAGGTTCGTGTCGTCGTCTTCCGTGGGGCCGGAGAGAAGGCGTTCAGTGCCGGCGCCGACATCTCCGAGATCCAGGGGAATGGTCCGTTCCAGCAGAGGGATTACAACCTCCTGTGGATCGAATTTTTCAGGCTGGTCGAGAATATCCGCAAACCGATGATCGCATCGGTCCATGGATACGCGCCGGGCGGAGGGACGGAGTTGACCCTCTGCTGCGACATCGTCATCGCCGGCGACGACGCAAAATTCGCGCTCGCCGAGATCAAGATCGGCGTGATTCCGGGCGCGGGAGCGACGATTCGTCTCCCCCGCTGGGTCGGAAAGGCGAAAGCCATGGAAATCCTCATGACAGGGGATTTCGTGGATGCGGCGGAAGCCCACCGGATCGGCCTGATCAATCAGGTGGTCCCGAGACAGGAATTGGCGCAGGCGACCCTGGCGATGGCCAAGAAGATCGCGCAACGGTCGCCCCTGGCCCTTTCAGCCGCGAAGGCGGCGGTGAACGTAGGGGCGGAGATGGACCGGGACCGGGGAATCGATTACGCGCTCTGCGAGTTCCTTCTGCTCTTCGCCTCCGAGGACCAGAAGGAAGGGATGAAGGCGTTCATCGAAAAGCGCGCCCCGACCTTCACCGGAAGATAGCCGGAGGATAGACGGAGTGGGCCGCGTGGCCGCCTTGTCTGCCGCTTAATAACCTAGGGGGAAGACGGTTGGAAAGGGAAAACGCCCGGCACATGAGGCAGATGATCCTGGACGCCGCGGTGAAACTCTTCCAGGCGAAGGGGTACATCAATACCTCGATGGACGAAATCGCCGAGGCGGTGGGATTGACGAAGGGCGGTCTCTATCACTACGTAGAGAAGAAGGGGGATCTCCTCAAGGACATCCATGACCAGATTCTGGACACGTTTTTCGAGCGTGTCGGGAGGGCGATGGAGGGGGAGGAGTCCCCGGAGAATAAGATCATCAAATGGATGGAGGCCCAGGTCTCGGTCACGCACGACTACCTCGGGCACCTCAAGGTGTTCTTCACCGAGATCGACAACTACTCGGAGGAGATGCTGCTCTCCACCGCCCGGAAACGGGAGCAGGCGCAGGAGATGCTGGTCGGGATCCTTCAGGCGGGCGTTTCCCAAGACAAGTTCCGGGCGGACATCAACCCAAGGATCGTGAGCTTCCTCCTCCTCGGGATGATTAACTGGTTCTACATCTGGTATCGCCCGGACGGCCCGCTGAGTCTGGACGAAATCCTCTCGAACATGAAGAGGGTGGTATCCACCGGCCTCGAAAAAGACCGTGCGACCGGAAAAGGAGAGACGCCGCATGAACGTTCCGCAGGAAAAGATGATCGCGATGTACAGGATGATGAACCTTATTCGAAGGTTTGAGCTACGGGCCTCCGAACTCTTCAAGGACGGCAAGTTCCCGGGGTGGATCCACGTGTGCATCGGGCAGGAGGCCTCTGTGACGGGAGCGTGTTTCGCATTGCGTCCGGATGATTACATCTGCCCCACGCACCGCGGCCACGGGCAAAGCCTGGCGAAGGGGATGTCACCGGAAAAGATGATGGCGGAACTCTTCGGGAAAAAGGCCGGGACGAACCTCGGACGCGGCGGGTCCATGCACCTGACCGACATGGAAAAGGGAGTTCTCTGCGGGACCGCGATCCTCGGGGACGGCCTCCCGATGGCCGCGGGCGCGGCGATGTCGGCGAAACTCTCCGGGAACGGCCGCGTAGCGATGGGGTTCTTCGGCGAGGGGGCGAGCAACGAGGGAATCGTCCACGAGACGATGAACATCGCGGCGCTGTGGGAACTCCCGGTGATCTTCTTCTGCGAGAGTAACCAGTACGCGGAGTTGTCCCATCGGAGCGCACACCTCAAGGTGGACTCCATCGCGAAGCGCGCGGCGGGGTACGGGATGCCGGGCGTGACGGTCGACGGGAACGACGTTCTGGAGGTCCTGCGGGTCGCCTCCGAGGCGGTCGAACGGGCGCGGGCGGGGAAGGGGCCGACCCTGATCGATTCCGTCACCTGCAGGCTCCACGGCCATTACGAAGGGGACCCCCAGGTGTATCGCGTCCCCGGAGATATCGACGAGTGGAAGAAGAAAGACCCGATTGCCCTGTTCGAGGCGAAGCTCGTGAAGGAGGGCATCCTCGACGAAAAAGCCAAGACGGTGATCCTGGCTGAAGTGGACCGGACGATCGAGGAAGCCGTGGAGTTCGCGGAGATGAGCCCATTCCCGGCGCCGGAGGAGGCGCTGGACCTGGTCTACGCCTGATAACGGGGGGAAACGCCATCATCAACGGGGGACTCACGTGAGAGAGATAAAGTTCTGGCAGGCTTTTAAGGAAGGTTTGTCGGAGGAGATGCGGCGCGACCCGTCCGTCCTCTACTTCGGGGAGGACGCCGGTGGGAAGGTTGGCGGTCCCTTCGCCCTGGCCAAGGGCATCCAGGACGAGTTCGGGGAAAAGCGGGTCTACGACACCCCGGACAGCGAAGCGGGGTACGTGGGGCTGGCGATCGGACTGGCCGCCACCGGGTATCGCCCGGTGGTGGACATCTCGTTCATGGACTTCACCCTCGTGGCGATCGACCAGATCGTCAACATGGCGGCGAAGCTCCGGTACATGAGCGGTGGAGTCCCGAAGGCCCTCCCGCTCGTGATCCACACGATGGCGGGGGGCGGGCGCCGGGCCGGGGCGCAGCACTCGCAGAGCCTGGAGGCCTGGTTCGCGCACATCCCGGGGCTGAAGGTCATCGCGCCGTCGAACCCCCACGACCTCAAGGGGTCCCTGAAATCCGCTATTCGCGACGACAATCCCGTTCTCGTCATGAAGCACAAGGCCATCCTCGGAATGAAGGGGGAAATTCCGGAGGGGGAGTACACCGTTCCGCTCGGGAAGGCCTTCGTGAAGAGGGAGGGGACCGACGCGACGGTCGTGGCCGTATCCCACATGGTCAACGTATCGCTCCAGGCCGCCGCGAAGCTCCAGGAGGAGGGGATCAGCGTGGAAGTGATCGACCCCCTTACCATGAGCCCGCTGGACCGGGAGACGATCGTGGCGTCCGTCCGGAAGACCGGCCGCCTCGTCACCGTGCACGAGGCGTGGAAGCCGTGCGGCATGGGAGCGGAGATCGGCGCGGTCGTGTTCGAGGAGTGCTTCGATTTCCTTCAGGCCCCGCTGGTCCGCGTTGCCTCGAGCTTCAACCCGTTCCCCTACAGCCCGGGGATGGAGGATTTCACTATCCCGGGCGTATCGCGGATCGTGGAAGGCGTGCGGAAGATCCTGGAGAGCTGAGGAAGCGAGAAACACCGAAGGAACATTTCTGTCGGGACAGGGGGAAGTCGATGGAATTCGAAATGACCGACGAGCAGCGGATGTTGCAGGACATGGCGAGGGAGTTCGCCCGGAAGGAGATCGCCCCCGCCGCCAAGGAGCTCGATCGGAACCGGCAGTTCCCGTATGAGCTCTGGAACAAGCTGAAGGAATTATCCCTCCCGGGAATCCTCGTGCCGGAGGAGTACGGCGGGCAGGGGCTGGACCCCCTGACGTACGCGATCGTGCTCGAGGAACTGGCGCGCGCGGACGACTCCTTCGCCGCGATCTTCCAGGTCCACATCCTCGTGACCGAGATGTACAAGCTGTACGCGAGCAAGGAGCACAAGGAGAAGTTCCTTCCGATCCTGGCGAGCGGGGACAAGCTGGGCGGTTTCGCGCTGACGGAGCCCAACGCCGGGTCGGACGCCGCCGCGATCTTGACCCGGGCGGAGCAGAAGGGCGGGAAGTGGGTCCTCAACGGGACGAAGATGTTCATCACGAACTGCGGGACGGACATCAGTTTCGGGCCCATCGTCATGGCGATTTCCGGGAAGCAACCCGACGGGAAAAAGGAGATCAGCTCCTTCATCGTCCCCACCGGTACCCCCGGGTACCTCATAGGGAGCCGGAACGACACGATCGGCTGGTGCAACATGGACAACCGGGAGTTGGTATTCGAGGATTGCGGAATTCCAGAGGAAAACCTCTTCGGGAACCGGGGGAAGGGAATCGCGCAGGCGCTGGGGGGGCTCAACCTCGGGCGCATCGCGTTCGGGGCGATCTGCACGGGCCTCGCCCAGGCGTGCCTCGACGCCTCCTTGGCATACGCCAAGGAGCGTGTGCAGTTCGGCAAGCCGATCAGCAAGTTCCAGGAGATCCAGTTCAAGCTTGCCGACATGGCGTTCCGGGTGCAGGCGGCGCGTGCGCTGACGCACAAGGCGGCGTGGCTCAAGGCCCAGGGGCGCCCGCATGCCACCGAGGCTACGATGGCGAAGCTGTACGCGTCGGAAGCCGCGATGCAGTCCGCGCTCGACGGGTTCCAGATCCACGGGGGGTACGGCTTCACGAGGGAGTACGACATCAACCGGTACTACCGGGACGCCAAGATCATGACCATCGGCGAGGGAACGAGCGAGATCTGCCGAATCGTGATCGCCAGGGCTCTCGGCTGCTGAGCAAGGGGGGGCGGAGTGCTTCTCGCCGGCGTAAAAGTTCTCGATCTGACGCGGCTTCTGCCGGGAGCCTATTGCAGCATGCTGATGGCCGACGTGGGGGCGGAAGTCCTGAAGGTCGAGGAGCCGGGACGCGGGGACTATTTCCGCTGGCTGGAGCCG
>Ga0209514_10004646_pt1 | contig 18271 bp, 15 predicted proteins | sample Subgrocontami58m_FD_187452 | JGI IMG/M metagenome (GOLD analysis project Ga0209514, IMG submission 187452) | Subsurface groundwater microbial communities from S. Glens Falls, New York, USA - GMW37 contaminated, 5.8 m (SPAdes) (version 3) | ecosystem: Environmental > Aquatic > Deep subsurface >...
TGGGCCAGGTACCCGCCGATGAACAGCCCTGCGACCAGCAGGTCGGCAGGCTGGCGGCGCCAGAGTGCCCCGAGGAGGCCGATGCCGAGGAGGGTCACCAGCAGAGGGCCATCCCACGCCCAGGTGAGGAAAGGATACAGGCTGAGGCCATCGACGAGGGGCGCTTGCGTGAGGGCCGGCGTTCCCCAAAGGGGTTCGGGGTTCCCGAAGAGATACAGCGACCACTTGAACACCGTCTCGATCTGCCTGGCGAGGTACTGGCGGTGGGGAGCGTTCTGAACAGCTATCGAGGCAAGCTGGGTGATGGCAATGACCAGGGCCACGGGAATGGCGAACCCTCCAAGGAACTGACGCCCCGTGGCCAACAGGTTCGACCTGGAGGGTCGGCGCAGGAGGATGTCTGCCGCCCCGAGCAGTGGCAAGACAACCCACATGCGTGCGTTGGCCAGGAACGCCACGCCGAGGGCGACGCCGGTCCAGAGGAGACGGCGTTCCGGCTTTCGGATGAAAAGCCAGACGGCGATGGTGACGAACAGCAGGGAGTCGCTCTCGGCCAGGGCCTGAGTGGAGTAGATGGCATGCCATCCCGATACGGCGAGGGCGGCGGCGGCAAGCAGGGCGGCAGGCAGGCCGAAGAGGCGCCGGCCGATGGCGAAAGCCATGGCCACACTGGCGATGCCCAGGAAGGCGGAGACCATCTGTCCGGCCACCGGGCGTTCCCCGGCGACGAGCATGGCCAGGGCCACCAGGATCGTGTGAACGGGACGTAGGGTGACGGGAGATTCGCCCCGCACCGATCCCCAACGCGTTGGCCACTCCGCGTCAGGAACGTGTAGGAAGAGCGGGTCGCTGCCAGCGGGCCATTGGAGACCGGCCCGACCGATGACTGAGCTGGCGGCGCTGGCGATGAACCGGCTCTCCTGGAGCAAGGAGCCCTCGTCTATGAAGGAGATGTCTTTGGCGGGAAGGGGCGGAAGCCGCACGGCGGCGGCGATGAGAAGAATCGCAACTGCGCTGGCACGGGCAGCCCACAGGCTACCCGTGGCGGTCGGGGGCGTAAGCCGCTCCTGCTTGGTGGAGTCCCTTTACGAAGAAGGCGAGGCCGCCCAGCATCAGGCTTTTGGGCCGGGAGAAGGAAAGGATCGCAGACGGCGGCACCCTCACCGACCCACTTCAGGGGTGTAGGCATAGGACAGCTCGCCACGCCAACGGCCGGCCAAGCCACCGACGACCGGCAACCGCTCGATGACGCAGGTCCGGTGGCCAGCCTCGGCCAAGCGCAGGGCGGCGGCCAAGCCTGTCAACCCGGCCCCCAGAACGACGCTCTCAGTCACGGCGTTTCACCGGGCTACGGGCGCGCCGACAGGGTTGGCAAAGGGGGGACCGCAGAGCGTCTCCGAGCGCAGTTGAGAACCCTCTCGCGTGCTGCGCACGGGCGTCATTGTAGAAGAGGTGAGATGCATCCGCAATTCGTGGCTGGGAGCGAGACGGCGGCTGCGAAGCTAGAGGAAGGCTCCCATCTTCTGTGGTCGCCGTCGCCAGCAGGAGTGGACGCAAGTCGTAGATCAAGATCACCTCGCTGCTGGATTGCGAGCGGTTCCTGAGCCGGTCGGAGAGGGGGACCGAGTGCTGTTCCATGAGATTCTGCAGGGATGCGCCGTAGGGGTTGGCGATAGTGGCGATGGGCTCGCGGTCGGGGGGATCGAGGCGTTGGGCCCAGGGGACTGCGCTGTCGAGGTCGGGCCGCAGCGCTACGACGGCCAGGTGGTAGCCCTCCGTGATGCCTCGCTTGATCTCGTCGAGATCTTCGTCCAGCCAGCGGGCGTTGGCGATGCCGGTGTAGAAGGCTGTGTTGTGTCGTTGATTGGAGAAGTGCTTGCCGCCCGAGTGGTGCACGACGAAGGCGGCCGCTTCGCCGTAGCCGGAGGAGACACTCGCCAGGCCGCCGGAGCGGGTCACGCCTTCCGCTAGCAACAGAAGCGTCAGTGCCCCGGCCGCGAGCGACCGCCGAGGCTGCGGGACCCATAGAACGATGCGTCCGAGGAGCATGGACAGCGGGAGCGCGAGGGTGAGGAAATAGCGGGCCGAGATGGAGGTGAGGAAGGTCTGCGCCAGGAAGAGGCCGACGAAGAGCACGAGCACGAGGCGGTCGGCGGCGCGGTGGCGGATCAGCGCGATGGCGAGGCCGAGCAGGAGGAGCACCGCCCGGGCAGGGCCTTCCCACTCCCAGGTGAGGTAGGGGTAGAAGGCGAGCTGCTCGGGCAGAGGGGCTCGAGGCTGGGGACTCATGCCGATCAGGTCGTATCGTCCGGCGAGGAAGAGGGAGCCCCAAACGAGGAATCCGAGCTGGTTGGGGAGGTAGTTGCTAAAGAGGGAGGTTCCGGCCATCAGGACCGTAAGTTGATCCAGCGCAGCTATCGCCAGCACCGGGGGGGCAAAACCGGCGCCAAGCTGCGCTACAGCTCTCAGCCTGTCTTTGGGAGAGGTGCTCCGCGCCACCGAGTCCGCCAGGAAGAGCACGGGCAGGAGCGTCCACGATCGTGGATTGGCGAGGAAGCCGTAGCCGAGGGCCAGGCCTGTCAGCAGGAGACGCTGGCGATCATCAGCCACGAGGGCGCGGAACGCGAGGGCAAATAGGAAGAGGGCGTCCGCCTCGGCCAGGCCTGGGTTGAGTAGATGGCATGCCACCCGGACACCGCGAGGGCGGCCGCTGCTGCCAGGCCAACGGCCGGGCCGTACAAGCGACGGCCGATAGAAAACGCGAGCGCCACCGTGGCGATGCCGGATAGGGCTGAGACCATCTGGCCGGCCAGGGGACGTTCGCCGAGGAGCAGCATCGCCAGACCGAGGAAAGCCGAATGGAGCAGGCGGGCGCTCAAGAGCGGTTCGCCCCGCAGCTCACCCCAGCGCGTGGGGAACTGCAGCCCCTCCACGCTCGCGAACTCTGGGTCGCCGCCCGGCTGCCACGGGATACCGAGCCGTCCGAGGGCAGCGGCGGCGACACTGGCGAGGAAGCGGCCCTCCTGGAGCTGCGACCCCTCATCGATAAAGGAGATGTCCTTCATGGGCAGGCCGGGGAGTCGGATGGCGGCAGCAACGAGCAGCACGAGCATCATGCCCAGGGCGACCGTGCGTCGTGCCATTGGCTTGGTTGGGGCGGCAAACGGCGGGCGTGCGGGGATGTCTCGGAGCATCGCGATGCTCAAGAGCCGCCCGAGCGGCCCGCGGCCTGGAGTTGGGATGGCCTCGTGGCGAGCAGAACGTGGCGCGATTCCGGCGACCCGCACGACGTTGGCTGGCTTCGGGAGAGGGTGGCGCCTCTCAGGTCAGGCCTGGCGGCGGGCTTCAATCCTTGGGAGGCAAGTCCGCAGATCATACACACGGTTCGCGTTGAGCCTGTCCTGTGCCGTGAGCGACGCCAGCAGGAGCGCGCCTCGGGCCGGGGTCGGATGGCCATCGTAGGCGAACTGGTAGAAGTAGAGGTCGCCGCTGTCGGGTGTGACAAAGGCGGGCTCGCAGACAGCCAACACCTCGGCGAGGAAGGGCGTGCTGGGCTCGTGTGGTTGGTTGAGGTCCCGCCCCATGAATTCGTAGAGACTGACGACGAGGTAATCGTAGCCTGCGTCCAGGAGAACGACTGCCCTCGCACGGGTGAGCTCGGCATCGGCGGGGAAGGCCGAGCCTTCGCCAACGTAGACTTTCGACATGGGGTGATTCACAGAGAGGTGGAGAAACCCGCCGGCGTCCCGCACGTAGGTCAGGGCGTCCGGCAGGCCAGTGCGCGTGTGGATGGCCGGCGCGGCGGTGGCCAAGGCGTGGAGCGCCAAGGCGCCAACCGTAATCTGAGGCGCGACCCGGAGCACGGCCGTCGCGCGGCCCGTGCCCACCAGGTTGCTGGCTGTGGTCGTCCAGTGTTGCCAGCCTCGCGCGGCCAGCAAGGCAATGGCGGGCAACGAAAGGGTCATGAACCGCAGGTTGTGGTAGTAGATGACAGAGAAGAAGGCGATCGGGACGAGGACCTGGCACCAGAGGAAGACGTCGAAATGGGAGAGGCCTGGTGGGCGATGGGAGCGCCGCACGACGGCCACCAGGTGATGGGCGACGGGCCACAGCACGAGCAGCAGCGTAAGCGGGCCCTGCAGGGTCCAGAGGAAGCTGGGGTAGGCCGCCAGATTCAGGTCGAATCCTTGCGGGGTCCACTGGTCGAGCCGAAACCAGAGTTGCTCGAAGTAGGTGAGGTAGACCTGCTGCGGAGACGAACTCAGGTGGGCTAACCACCCCTGGGGCGGGAGCTGAGCCAGGGGAAAGAAGGCATCTCCGTAGCGGCGTGATACGAGTATGAGGATGTAATAGAGCATCTCCCACAACACAGCAGGCGCCGCCATCGCCACCAGAAGCACCAGCAGGCGGCCAGCCACGCTGCGCCATCGTTCTCGCGCCCGGAGGGCCAGCCAGAGTTCGGGGATCACGAAGAGGAGGGGCATGAAGGCCCAGCGGTCGTTGGCGGTGTAGACCACGCCGGCCAGAACGCCGGCCGCCACCAGGAAGCGCCCGCCCCGTTCCCGCACGTTGCGCCAATAGCAATAGGTTGCTAAGAGAAAGAAGAAGCCGTTCCCTGCGTCAGGGATGCCTTCGCGCGAGTAGATGACATGGTAGGCGGAGAAGCCGAGGACGATGGCCGCCACCAGGGCCGTGGTCGCGCTGCCGAAGATGGCACGGGCCACCACGAACACCAGCAGGACCGTCGCTGTGCCGAAGAGAGCGGATAGGAGATTGGCGGCGCTGGGGTCGTCGTCTCGCGCCAGCAGGCTGAGGGCCACCAGTAGCGTGTGGGTCGGCTTGGCATAGCCGGGCGCCGAGCCCCGGGAGGCTTCCTCGGCTATGCGGGCACGCTCTGCTTCCCAACGGAAGACGTCTTTGCCCGTCAGGCGTTCCTCGATCCACCGATTGGCCGCGCCCGCGCCCGACCGGGCGACGCCAGCCAAGAGGCGGCCTTCCCGTACGTAGTTCGCCGCGTCGACATTGAAGATGCCCTTGTCGGCGATTCCCTGGAAGCGAAGGGAGCCGCTGATCGCCACGATGGCCGCCAGGGTACCAAGGACCCAGAGGCGGCGATGGGGCCGTGAGCGGGGTCGCCATCCACGCGAGAGGTTCGCGGCGGGTCCTTCGACAGGCTCAGGACGAACGGGCAGAAGTGCCATGCTCAGGAGGATCGACGGAAGAGCCACTCCAGCCAGGGGCGCAGCTTGAGCTTGCGGAAGCCGATGAGGGTCATGCCCACGAGCAACCATCCGTGTCGCGAGGCGCGGACCTTGGATTCGCCCGCCACCCGTCGCCGGTAGCGCACCGGCATATCGACGATCTTCAGCTTGAGTCGTGCGGCTCCGAACAATAGGTCGAAGTCGCCAAAAGGGTCGAAGTTGCCGAAGTAGGATCGCTGGGCGACGATGCGGTCCCAGTCTTCACGGAACAACGCTTTGGTTCCACAAAGGGTATCCTTGATCCTTTGCCCAAGCAACCAGGTGAAGACCAGGCTGAAGAGCTTGTTGCCCATGTAGTTGACGAAGGGCATGGACTCGCCCTCGAGGGGGTAGACGAGACGAGATCCGTTGACGAACCGGGCCTTCCCTTCGGCGAGGGCGTCGTAGAATCGGGGGAGATCATCGGGTTCGACGGTGAGATCGGCGTCGAGGATCATGAGAATCTCGCCGGTGGCGGCTCCGAAACCCTGGCGAACGGCGTCTCCCTTGCCCTGCGGTAGCATCTCGCCGGCTGGAGTGGACGGGTTGCGGGTTGCGGGTGTCGGGGTTCGGGTTCTGGGTTTCGGGTTCTGGGTTCCGGGTCCCTCGGTGGGGAGCCGCTCTGACGGGGGGACCTGGTGGATGAGGCGGATCCGTTTCCGCCCCTCGTACAGGCGGATCATGTCGTTGATTCTCTCGACGGTGCCGTCGGTGGACGCGCCGTCCACGAAGATCAATTCGGTGCCCGGGCCCATGGGCGGGAGGCGCGTCACGCAGGCCTCGATGTTGCCCACCTCGTTGCGACAGGGCACGATCACGCTGCAGGTGTAGGGGCGTGTCTCAGACCCGTCCCCAGGGCTGGGGACGGGTCGGGCCACGATATGCTGCACCAGGCACGCCCAACTGAAGGGCGGAACATGGGCGAGCCACCGGTTGGCGACGGGCGCGATAACGGGAATGTTCCGGGGGCAGAGGAGACTCATGGCCCGGGACTCGGCCTGGAACCCCGCCAGGTAGAGGAGGTTCTCCACGTCAGCCATGCCCAGCCAGTTTTGAATCTGCTGGGGCATCTTCAGGCCGACGCGCTCGCCCAGCCGGAGGACCGGCTCCCAAACGAAATTGTGGAAGGTGACCAGCACCCTTGTCTCGGGAGCACAGACTGCCCGGACGCTCTTCAGGGTCAATAGAACGTCCGCTAAATGGCCGAGAAGGTCCGAGAGGATGACGAATTCGAAGGGTTTCTGGAAGGGAAGATGGTGGGCGTCGCCCTGGACGAACGTGAGGGCCGGGAAGCTCGTTCTGGCCTCGTGGAGCATGCCACGGCTGAGATCGAGGCCGACGCCGAGGCCGGGTCGGAGCTGCGCCAGCAGGTCCCCCGTACCGCAGCCGACCTCCAGCACGCGGGCTCCGGGCGGGATCACCGAGGCGCAGAGCCGCTCGAGAAAAGCATAGTAATAGCCGTTGCGGCCGCGCCACGCGAGGCGCCGGGGTGCCAGGCGGTCGAAGTGACGGGCGATGGACGAAGACGAGGGTGAAGGGTGGAGGATGAAGGGTGAAGGGGAAGACGAGGACGAGGGTGGAGGGTGAAGGGTGGAGGGTGAAGGGGAGGGCGAAGGCGAGGACGAGGACGAGGACGAGGACGGGGGGGTGGGAGTCACGGTGCGATGGGCTTGGAGCCGCTCACCAGGAGGGAGCCCGCGAGGTCCCGGAGGAGAGGGACGCGCTCGAGGAGCGGGGAGAGGGCGAGGGCCGGAGCGACCAGGGTAGCCGGCAGCCAGGGGTGGAGGAAGTCGAAGGCGACGACGCGGACGCCGGCGAAGCCTGCCCGTTGTAAGACGCGCTGGAGAGACCAACGGAAGAAGGCTGTTTCGTCGGGCGACTCGCCGTAGCGCCGGCCAAGGGCCGGCAGGTTCTTCACCAGCCAAACGTGAGGGTTGAGCATGTTTGGCTCGGCAAAGGCGACGCGGCCGCCGGGTTTCAGCACGCGCTTGATTTCGGGCAGCGCCAGGGCGAGATCGAGGTGGTGGAGCACGGAGCTGCCTACGACAGCGTCGAAGCGGGCGGAACCGAACGGCAAGCGTTGCACCGAGGCCTGATGGAAATGGACGGTGCCGGCAAGTTCGGGCTTGCGGGATGCCTGCCGCAGGAAATCCGGGGAGATGTCGATGGCCACCAGGCTGGCCTGTGGGCGAAGGAGGAGGGCGGTGAAGATGCCGGTGCCGCAACCGATCTCGAGGGCGTGTTGGCTGGGCTCAAGGGCTGCCGCTGCCTCGATCAGGGCGGCTCTGCGGCGCGCGCGCTCGCGGCCAACCGGGCTGCTCCATCCCCAGAGTCCTTCGGCGCGGCCCGCGATGGACCGATTATGCCGCTGCTCCCTTCGCAGGCGGTCTGCTTCGCTACGAGCCTTGGTCACGCTCCCCCTTGTCCCCCCTTGGCAAGGAGGGGGGAAGGGTAGCTCTGCCTCGGTCCTCACCGGGGGGCGCTGGCCAGGCCCGCCGCTGCGCTGACGGCTCGCGCCTCTTCGTACCAGGCCACGGTCTTGGAAAGCCCTTCGTTGAACGAGGTTGCTGCCCGGAAGCCGAACGCCTCCCAGGCGCGGCTCGTGTCGAGGTTGCGTCGCGGCTGCCCGTTGGGTTTGCTCGTATCCCAGACGATGGTGCCCTCGAAACGCGTGAGCCGGGCGATCATTTCGGTGAGCTCACGAATGCTGATCTCCATCCCGGACCCGATGTTCACCGGGTCGCTCTGGTCGTAGCCCTCGCAAGCCAAGACGATGGCCTCGGCGGCATCCGCTACGTAGAGGAATTCGCGGGTTGCTGTTCCATCGCCCCACACGACGACCTCCCGCTGGCCCTGTTCCCTAGCCTCCACGAAGCGGCCGATCAGAGCCGGTATGACGTGGGACCGCTCGGCGTCGAAGCTGTCCCGTGGCCCGTAGAGATTGGCGGGCAAGAGAAAGATCGAGTTAAAGCCGTACTGCTGCCGGTAGGCCAGGGACTGCACGAGCAGCATCTTCTTGGCCAGGCCGTAGGGCGCGTTGGTCTCTTCCGGGTACCCATCCCAGAGATTCTCTTCCCGGAATGGGACAGGAGTTTGCTTGGGATAGGCGCACACCGTGCCCACGACGACGAACTTCTCGACGCCGTAGCGGCGGGCATGCTCCATGAGCTGCACGCCCATGATGAGGTTGTCATAGAAGAAGGTGCCGGGTTGGGCCAGATTGATGCCGATGCCGCCGACCGTGCCGGCGGCATGGATGACGATCTCGGGGCGTTCTTTCTCGTAGAGGCGAACGATCGCCGTGTCATCCCGGAGGTCGAACTCCCGACTGCGCGGAACACAGATGTCGCCCGACCAGGGGGCCGACCGTAGCCGTTCCACCAGGTAGGAGCCCAGAAAGCCGGCCCCGCCGGTAACTATTAACTTCTTGCGCATGCTTGGTTCAGTGGCCGTGAGCTGATTCGCGAGTACGGGTCGGGCCCATTGTAGGTGGGCACCATCCTTCGGGCAAGAACCTCCCCTAGCCCTTCCTTGTGAAGGAGGGGGTCGGGCCTGATGACAGCAACGGACGCAGGTCATAGATGCGAATCGTACCGCTGGCCCGGCTTTCAGTCTCCATCAACTCCGCCACGTCGGTGGCTCCCCTCGGACCCCCGTGGATGTTGGACAAGGAGGCCCCGGCTGGATTGGGTATTTCGGCTACGAGCCGGACCCCGCTTGGGCCCGCGTCCAACTCCCATGGGGGGACCTGGCCGGGGTTGTCGTGGGTTGAAGCGATAATGGCCAGCCAGTAGCCATCAGCGATGGCCCGCCGCACGCTATCCATGCCGTCCTGAGGCCAGATGGCGTTAGCGTTGCCGGTGTAGAAGCCGGTGATTCCCCAGTAGTTGCTCAGATGCTTGCCTCCCGTCTCGCGAATGGCGAGCTCAGATGCCTGTTGGTAGCCGGACGAGGTGGCGGCGAGGTCGGCGGCGCGGGGTGCTCCCCATGCCACGACGAGAACCGAGAGGGCGCCCGCGACGCGCAACCGTGCCCCAGCGGGCACGAGAGTTAGCCAACGGCCCGCCAACACGGCAATCGGCACGATGGCCGGCAGGTAGTAATGGGCCACATGGCGCATCGCCAAGGCATAGAACACGTAACTCACCACCAACAGGGAGATGACCGCAGGATCCTCCCGGTCTCGCCGGACCAGGGCGGCGGTGGCGCCGGCACCCACCAACAGAATGGTCAAAGGGCTTTCCCATCGCCACGCGAGATACGGGAAGACGAGGAACTGGGCCAGCGGTGCGACTCCGCTGCCCGTGCTACGTCGCCACACATCGAACTGGCCCGCGAAGGACTGGACGTAGTTCGAGGGCAGACCGGGGACCTGGTTGCCAACCAAAGAGCTCACCGCATGTACGGCGGCCAGAACCCCCGCGATGGCGCCGACAGCCAGAAGGCAGCCGGCCGCCACCACTGCGGTCCGGTAGAGGGCCATCGATGCGGCATTCCGCCCCGTGCGCCGGGGAGCCGCGGCGTGGCGCTGCTCCAGCCAGTCGCGTAGGGTCAGGAGCAGCTGGGTGGCGCCGAGCCACGGAAGGAAGAGCAACGCGCGTTCGTTGAACGTGACCGCAATGCCGAGCGATGCCCCCGCAGCGAGCCCGTGGCGCCACAGACGGCCGGCGTCGAGGGCACGTCGGTGGAGCAGCAGGGCTGCCGACCAGAAGAAGAGCATGGCGGAATCGGGCAATGCCTCTGCCGAATAGAGAGCATGCAACCCGGACGCGGCCAGGACGGCGGCAGCAAGGATTGCCGGCGCGGTGCCCCAGGCGGAGCGGACGAAGACGTAGACGATGGCGACCGTAAGGACCCCGAACGAGGCCGCGACCGCTTGCCCTGCCCAAGCGTATTCCCCCAAGAACAACATGCCGAAGGCGAGCGAGAGGGTGTGGGAGGGCCGGTGCTGGCTGGTCGGCTCACCACGGAGCTTTCCCCAGCGGGTGTCTGCTTCGAAGCCGCTCGCCGGCCGCATGAATTCGCCTGCCGGGAGTTCCACGCTGAGCCTCGTCAGCACAGCCCGGGCGCCGCTGGCGACTAGGCGGGCATGCGAGAGGTAGCTGGCCTCGTCCCAGTCGACGATGCCTTTCTGAGGCAGGGCGGGAAACCGAACGGCCGCCGCCACCACCAGGATGGCGAGGATGGGGAGGTGGCGCGTCAACTCCACGGACGCGTGGGGACGTCGCGTGCAGGTCACCGTTCCTGCAAGTGCAGGTAACGAATGATGGATGCGTAAAGGCGGGCGAACATATGGCCCTTAGGTGTGTTGAAGTACAAGGAATCGTTTTTCCGCAAGTATCCGCCGTAAACGAGGTCGTCGAACCTGCGTCGGAAGTAGGCATGCATGTCCAACATGCTGCTCAGTCCTTCGATACTGGCACCTGAACCTCCGGTCTTCTCCACTTGCACAAGGATCATGAACGCTACAGACCTATCAGCGGTGAAATAGAACTCCAAGTAGCCAACGAACAGTAACGTATACAGAAGAACGCCAGCGAAACACGCCACCATGGCGTAAGAATCAGGGAAGGAGACAGCCTCCCCTTCTGCTTGAATAATGGTAGACCAGGCGCTCTCGCCGGGCGTCAGCAGCCAGAGGAGCAAGTAGAATGCTGCGCAGGCCACGTACGTGATAAACACCGATCTCGCGCGTTGGGACGGTCGGCGGAAGTGAAAATAGGTCGAGTGGATCAGGAGAAAGATGACAAAGGCCACAAACGCGAGGATCAGCGGCTTGATCATGGTGAGGGTGTGGCGACAGAGTAAGAACTGATGGAGCGGGAGTCTGCCACCGATCGCGCTTGTTGTCGCCAGTAGTCTAACAGGTCAGACAAACTCTCCTCAAAAGTGTAGCGAGGCTGCCAGGCCGTCGCCGCGGTGAACCGGTCGACGGAGGGTATTTGGAGGGTCACATCGGCCGGGCGGAGGAGTGCGGGGTCGAGCCGAGCGTGAATGGGCACAGAGCTGCGGGCGATGAGGGATTCCAGAACTTGACTGACGGTCAAAGTGGTCGTGCCGCCAATGTTGTATACTTCCCCTGGAGAACAGTGCATGATAGCGTCCCAATAGGCCCGCATTGCGTCGCGCACATCGACAAATGTGCGAACGGAGTCAAGGTTCCCGTGGACCAGTTCGTTAGACTGTAGGCCGCCCTCAATCCAGGCTACCTGTTTGGCGAATGAGGTGGCAAAGAGGTCTGTTCGCCGGGGATTGAGGTAGGCGAACATGCGCGTGCGTATGATGCGCATCTTGTAAGCCGAGAAGTAGGTCCAACCAAGAAGATCCTGTGCTGCCTTCGAAACAGCGTAGGGGCTGGCTGGTCGAAGTGGTGTATCCTCCTTGATTGGTACGAATCTTGGGTCGACTTGACCATAGACTTCGGAAGTGCTGCAAAGTTGAATGACTGGATCGATCCGCAGCAGACGGACCGCTTCGAAAAGATTGCTGGTGCCGAGGATGTTGTTGCTGAGAACGGTATGGGGAGTGATGAAGGACGCACGCACATTGGCGTGGGAAGCCAAGTGAAAAATGGCATCGGGTCGTACTTCTTGAAGCACCGCGAGTACGGAGCCGAAATCCAGCAGGTCGCTCTCGTGCACCCGCACAGTGGCACTGACGCTACTCAGGTTGTCGGTGGTCGTGCTGTGCCAGCGAGCCAGGCCGTGCACCTCTATGCTCGGGTGATGGTGGACGATGTATTCGGCCAGGTAACTGCCTGCCGAGCCTCTTATGCCGGTTATGAGCACCCGTCCTGGCGGCGTCCTCATGAGCTGCTCGCGAGGTCAACGGGAGCGCCCCCAGCCCGCAGCGAGCGCGTGACAGCGGCAAGGGCGCGGACCATCTGCCGTCCGTGTTCGGGTCCGGTGATCGGCTCCGTGCCGTCTCTGACACACTGGAAGAAATGCTGGCACTGAGTGAGGAGGGGCTCTCTTGCCTCGATCTTGGGGCTGTGAATGTCGCCATCGCGTACCAGGTAGTGGAACTCGCCGAAGGTCTGGAAGCTGTTGTCCAAGGCTATCCCCTTGTCGAAGAGACGGACCTGCTCGGCGTTGTTGAGGTCGTCAAACAAGGCGCGGCGTCGGCTCCCCACGACCACGACCTGGCGGTTCTTGCTGGGGTCCAGCCAACTCACAGTGACGTGTCCAACGACCCCGCCCGGGTAGGACAAGGTGATGAAGGCGACGTCCTCGCGCCCCTGGCGAAGGACGTCGGCGCCCACGGCGCTGACGCGTTCGGGCCAGGCATCCAGGAGGTAGGCGAAAATGGAGAGGTCGTGGGGGGCGAGATCCCAGACGGCGCTCACGTCTTCTCGGATGGGCCCGAGGTTGGTACGCACCGAGTGGAGATAATAGATCGTGCCGAACTCGGGTGACCGGATGGCCTCGCGAAGGCAGCGAACCCCTTCGTTGTAGACCATGGTGTGGCCCACCATGAGGACCAGTCCCTGGCGGCGGGCCAGTTCGACGAGGGCGTCGGCCTCAGCCACAGAGAGGGTGAGCGGCTTTTCGACCAGGACGTGCTTGCCCGCTTGGAGAGCGGCGAAGGCCTGTTGGAAGTGGAGAGTGGCCGGAGAGGCGACGACGATGGCGGCGATGTCCCCAGCCGCCAGGAGCGCTTCGTAGCTGGGGGTCAGCCGCGCCGAGGGGGCCAGGCGGCCGGCTCCGGCCAAACGGCTCTCCAAGGGGTCGCAGCAGGCGCGGAGCTCGATTCCTGGAACCTGGCCCAGGGCGCGCACATAGTTGGTACCCCAACGTCCGCACCCCACAACGGCGGCACCGATCATGGGCGAGGCTCTCCGCCCACAAAGGGTGGCCAATGGTAGGCGCGGGGGAAGAAGCCCTTGAAGCAGGCGATCTCGTCGATTTGCTTGATGATGCGGGCCGGATTGCCGGCCACCACGGCGTTGTCGGGCACGTCACGCACCACCACGCTGCCCGACCCCACCAGCGCGTTGCGTCCAATGGTGACGCCGGGCAGCAGTGTGGCTTGGCCGCCGATGCGAGCGTAAGCCTTCACATACGCTCCGCCGACGCAGTCTCGATAGCGGGGGCAGGTTGGGTGGGGGTCGTTGGTGAAGCAGACGTTCGGTCCGATGAAGACGTCATCCTCCAGGGTCACCATGCCGAGGAAGCAGTTGCTCTGGATGTGCACCCGATGGCCGATGCGATTGCCGAACTCCAGGCAGGTGTTGGTGCCGACGATGACGTCATCGCCGATCTCGTTCTCCTCGCGAATGGAGGCGCCCTGGCCGGTCTGGAAGTTGCCACCGATGCGATTGCCGGCATAGATGGTGGTGAAGGAGCGGACGAGCCCGCTGGCGCCGATGATGGTGGGTAGGTCTCCGGGTTGGCGGCCACGTGGGGGTTTGCCGATGATGCAAAAGGGTTCGACGACCGTGTCGGGCCCCAAGTCGACTCCGGGGTAGATCAGGATCTGCTCGCGCGAACTGCTCCAGGCGTTCAAGGCACTACGACCTCCGGGCCAGATCTGCCTCGCCCGCCTGGTCGGCCGCCGGCGGGGCGGCTTCGTCCGCTGCGGCGGGCGGGGTGTGGGCACTGGTGCGCGCCATGCTGGCGAGCTGTCCCAGTCCCAACGACTCCCTGCCGAGGAAGGCGAGGCCGAGAAGGGTATTGGGCAGGAAGTTGGCGGCGTGGAAGACGAGGGAGATCCCCAGGGCCACGGATTCGCTGACACCGAAGATGCCCAATCCGATGACGAAGGCCCATTGAATCAGACCCACGTACGCCGGCCCCGAGGGGACGGTGACGCCGAGAGCGGTCGTGAGCAGGAGCACGGCTGAAGCTGTTGGAGGGATTTCGAGGGCAAACGCACGCAGGAAGACCTCCAGGATGACGCCGAACAGGACCCACAGCAATGCTGACAGAACAAGGCTGGCAGCGATGCGTCGGGGGTCACGCAAGATGAGCAGGCCAGAAGCGAAACGGTCCAACTGGCCCAGCACCATGTTACGGAAGGCAGCGGGGAATGGCCCCAGGAGGAGGGCCAGCCAGGGCTCGATCCAGCGCCTGAAGAAACTGAAGGCCAACAGACCCGCCAGGATGCCCCCATAGAGGAAGGCACTCATCCATCCTCCGATGCGGATCTCGTCCGGCAGAGGGATGGCGACGACCACGACCACCAGGAGCACGAGCACCATGAGCCCATCGAACACGCGCTCGACCACGACCGTCGCGAAGGCTGCGCTGAAGCCGATTCGCTGGTGGCGGCCAACGACCACTGCCCGGATCACCTCTCCCGCCCGCGCGGGCAACAGGTTGTTGGCCATCATGCCGATGGTCACAGCCGAGAAGAGATCTGTGGTGGACACTGCGCCGACAGGGGCCAGCAGCACGCGCCAGCGAACAGCCTTCAACCAGAAGGTCGCGACCACCAGCGCGACGGCGAGAAGGACGTATAGATAGTCGACGGTGCGCAGGGCGGCCAGCATTTCGTCCAGGTTGACGATGCGGACCAGAACGACCAGGAGAACGATGCTGACCGCGATGCCAATCCAGGAGCCGAGCTTCATGAACGGCGCCCCCCACGTTGCAGTGCGAGTGCCAGGTCATAGGTCTCCAGGTTGCTCTTCACGACCTGGGTCCAGCTCCGTCGCTCGTAAAGCGCCCGGGCGCCGACACGCAGACGCTGCCGCAGAGCCGCATCTTCCACGAGACGACGGGCTGCCTCCAAGAGGGCCGACAGGTCATCTGGGGGCACCAGAAGGGCATGCTCGCCCTCGCGGATCTCGAGCGGTGTACGATCGCCTCGGGTGGTGACGATGGCCAGGCTATGGCGGAGACAGGCGAGGAAGGAGGAACGGCGCCACTGAACTCCATCGGCAAGAGGCAGAATGGCGACATCGGCCGCGTCCAGGTGGCTCGCCAGTTCCTCGTAGGGCAGGTAGTCGCACCAGGACGCCCGACCGTCGGTTCCCAAGGTCTCGAAGCGCTGCCGGAGCATGGCGCGATAGTCCTCGTAGGGATCGCCGACGTCTCCCTTTCCGGCAATGACGAGCAGTCGGACAGGTAGGTGCTCGTGCGCCAGGGCAACAAAGGCCTCCATCACCATCTCCACCCTTTTATCAGGACGAAGGAAGCCGAAATAGACGAGCAGGACTTCGTCGGGCGCGATGCCGAGTCGCTCTCGCACCTGCTGGCGGTCCTCGCCGCCGACGCGTTCGGGAACGATGCTGCTCAGGGGAGTCAGCACGACGCGATCGGCGCGAGAGGGGAACTCGCGCCGCAAGTGAGCAAGCATGGGCTCGTTGGTCGCGGTGATGACATCACTCTGGAGGATCATGGCCCGGCAGCGCAACTCCCAGAGGAACTCACCTCGGCCGAAGAAGCGGCGAAGATGACGGGGATTCATCGCCTTGAGGTCCTCCCAGAGGCCACGGCTGGAGAAGAGGTGAGGCCCGTGATACTCGTGTACGCTGAAGATGATCGGTCCGCGGTAGCCGGCTCGCTTGAGGAGGAAGGGTGCGAACTCGATCATGGGCCCCCGTTGGTACATGTGAGTCTCGTACTGGATGTGGACGAGGTCCGGCTGCAACGTCTTCACGGCCTTCACGAGGGCAGGGGCCTGAGCAAGCCCCCAGGACTCGATCGTCGGGAGCACGCGAGGATTGGTGGAGCTGGCCCGCACTCTCGGGTCGCGGCTGGTCAGTACGTTGACGTCGACGCCCTCCTGGGCGAGACGAGGCGCCAAGACGCCCAGGAAATCGCCCACACCGCAGTGGATGTCCGGGTAGGTGGCGGAGACCAGGCAGACCCTCACCCTAGCCCTCTCCCAGAGCGGGAGAGGGAACAGGCCCTCACCCTAGCCCTCTCCCAGAGCGGGAGAGGGAACTAGAAGTGCATATAGCCATTGCGCTTGCAGGTGGAGCAGATGGTCTCTGGTGCATCCTTGCGGCCGAGAATGGCCTGGCGTGCGGCAACGTATTGCTCGTTGTTCCAAATCTGGATGAAGGACTGTTGGTTGATGTTGCCATAGTCCTCGTCTTTGTTCCACACGGCGCAGCAAGGCGACACGGATCCATCCCAGTTAATGGCTGTCTCGGTCCAGGGGCGCCAGCATACGGTGGGTTGCTTGCGGCGTTTGCGGTCCAAGTCGTAGGCACTGTAGGTGCTCTCGGTGGGGATCCACTCCTGGTCGCGCTCAATGCTGGCGCGCACCGATTCGGTGATCTCCTTAGCCATGTCGGTGCGCATCCTGACGATCTCGGTCTCAACACCGATCTCCCGTGCCATGGGTTCGACCAGCGGCACTTCGTGCTGGTTGTGCCGGAATACGATGAAGCGCCAGATGAAGTGGGGGCGCTCCGTTCTACCGGCCTCCCGCCTCTTGGCCACAAGTCGTTGCATGTTCGCCATGACGGTTGAGAAGTGCCCGCCCACCCGGTACTTGGCATAGGTCTCCTCGCTCGCGCCATCGCAGGAGATGAGGAGCGTATCGAGAGAGGATCGTACCAGCCCATCAGCCAGCTTGTCACTCAGTACGGTGAGATTCGTGCTGACCACGATGCGGGCCTTGGTCTTCTTCCCGGCGTAGTCGATCATGTCGAGGATGCGGGGATGCACTAGGGGCTCGCCCCAGTTGAAGAGCTCAAGGAGCCCGACGTGCATCCCGACCTGATCGATTGCCCGGCGGAAGGTGTCCATATGCATCAAGCCTGGCGGTCGTCCGGGGTCCCGGACGCCGGTGGGGCAAAGAGGGCAGCGCAGATTGCAGACGTTGCCGGGGTCAAGGGTCAGCTTGACAAAGGGGTAGTAAGGGGCAAGGGTGTGCCGCTGGCTGAACCGGCGATAGAGCTCAAAGTTGACGCGTCGCTTGATTCGGTCCAGCAGACTCGTCCAGCCGGGCAGGGGCGCACTCGGTAGTTGGCCGAAGTCGCGGGGCACGTCCTCCTATCTTACCTAGCTAGCTCAGCACGCTTCAAACCGGTTTCCGGCGTAGGCAATAGCGGAGCAGGAGCATCAGCAACGGGGGAATGCTGGTGACGACCTGCCAGCGCTCTTCGGGTCCGACGCGCACCCGCTCGGCGGTAGGAATCTCGATGACGCGCCACGCCCCCCGCATCGCCTCGATGGACATCTGGTACATGCCGGGCAGGCCCTTCCGGTCGAGGCGCACCTCGACCAATCTAGTCCGCCTCACCGCACGCAGCGGGCTCAACGCATCGCTGAAGTTGCCGTAGAAGAGCAGGTTGGCAAGGAGTGTGAAGAGACGGTTGCCGATACTGCGGTACGGATACCCACGCGCCTCGTCCTGGCGCCGGCCGCCCTGGACAAAGCGGGACGCGATGGCCATGTCGAAGCCTCGTTCCAGGCCAAGAACCAGCCTTGGCAGGTCCGCCGGGTCCTGACGGCCATCGGCAGTGAAGAAGACGATCACGTCTCGTGCAGTCGAGATGGCTTGGGAAGCCAGGAGGCTGAGCGCGTCGGTCCCCGGCGGGGCCTCGATTACCTGAATACCGCGTCGTCGCAGGAGGTCGGGCCCGCCGTCCGTGGAGCGTTGGTCGACGGCGACGATCTCGTCGAAGAGCCCTTCCGGGAGATCGTCGAGGAGCGGAGCCAAGAGCCGGCCGCTGTTGCGAGTCGTAATGATCAACGACACGCCCGCGCGGGTACGCGGAGGGAGCTGGTGGAAGTAGCGGTCGAAGATTTCCGCGATGTAGTCGAGGTCGACCTGCTGGAGATCCTGGTGGCAGCCGATGTAGAAGCCGCTCTGATTGATCCAGCGCGCGACGGGGTAGTCCTCTTCACGAAGGCCGAACAGCCGGTGGTAAATGGGCTGATTGGTGAGCGGCAGCATTTCGCGAGTCTCGATCCCATGGTTCTCGAGGTAGTTGACGAGCTCAATCTTCGGCTCGTTCCGCAGCACCAGGGGGAACATCATGAACGAATGGTCGGCACCTTCCCTGATCTGGGGCAACTGCAGGCGATCGGCGAAGGGCGCCAGCGCCCGCAGGAGGAAACTGGCGTTGCGGC
>Ga0209514_10004647_pt1 | contig 18271 bp, 19 predicted proteins | sample Subgrocontami58m_FD_187452 | JGI IMG/M metagenome (GOLD analysis project Ga0209514, IMG submission 187452) | Subsurface groundwater microbial communities from S. Glens Falls, New York, USA - GMW37 contaminated, 5.8 m (SPAdes) (version 3) | ecosystem: Environmental > Aquatic > Deep subsurface >...
CGCGGACGACAGCTCGCGGCGGCGCTGGCGATGGGGTGCGAAGGCGTGTGGTGCGGATCGATCTGGCTCAAGACTGTGCAAAGCGAAGTTACGCCGGAGATGAAGGCAAAGATGCTGGCGGCGGGTTCGGAAGATGCCGTGTTGACGCGCAGCTTCACCGGGAAAAGCGGGCGCGTGCTGCGCAGTCGTTACACCGATGCATGGGATGGGCCGGGCGCACCCGAGATCCTGCCGGCGCCGTTGCAGCGCTACCTTTGGGAAGCGGAGGCTCGGGGGCGCCTGGAGCGCGCGCGCGCGACTGACTTTCTCATTTATCCGGTGGGGCAAATTGTCGGCGACATGAAAGAGGAAACTTCAGTGCGCAATATCGTCCACGACATGATCAACGAACTGATCGAATCGAAGGAGCGCCTTGACCGGCTGCTCGCCTGAGGGGGCTTCAATGATCCGCGGTTTTTTCTTCGCGCCGGCGAACCCTGCGGATTTGCTCGCCAAGTTCCCGCACTTCGCCGCGAACCGCAACATGATCGACCTGGAAGACGCCGCCTCGCCCGCCGGGAAGGCGACCCTCGCACCTGAACAAAATAACTGAAAGGAATCGAAGCCCATGGACTTTTCACTGACGCAGCAACAGGAATCCATCCGCGAGGCGATCGAAAGAATCTGCGCGCGATTCGGCGACGAATACTGGCTCGAGAAAGACCGCACGGGAGATTTCCCCGGCGACCTGCACCAGGCGCTGGCGCGCGATGGCTGGCTCGGAATCTGTATCCCGGAGGAATACGGCGGCTCCGGCCTGGGCATCACCGAAGCCATGGTCATCATGCAAGCGATCAGCCAATCGGGCGCCGGCATGTCCGGAGCTTCGGCCGTGCACATGAATATCTTCGGCTTGAATCCCGTCGTGGTTTTCGGCACCGAAGCGCAGAAGAAACGCATGCTGCCTCCGCTCGTTCGCGGGGAGCAGAAGGCCTGCTTCGCGGTGACCGAGCCCAATACCGGACTCAATACCACGCAATTGAAGACCAGGGCCGAACGCCAGGGCGACCATTACCTCCTGAACGGCGCCAAGGTGTGGATTTCTACCGCCCAGGTCGCCGACAAGATGTTGATTCTCACGCGCACCACGCCCCTGGAAAAGGTGAAGAAACATACGCATGGGCTGAGCCTGTTCTACACCGACCTCGACCGGCGCTTCATCGATGTGCGGCTGATCGACAAGATGGGGCGCAAGGCCGTGGATTCCAACGAGCTATTCATCGACGGGCTGAAGGTTCCCGTCGACGACCTCATCGGCGAGGAAGGGCGCGGTTTCGAGTACATCCTGCACGGCATGAATCCCGAGCGGATCCTCATCGCCGCGGAAGCGGTGGGGCTCGGGCGCGTCGCGTTGAAACGCGCCACGGAATACGCGAAGGAAAGAATCGTGTTCGACCGCCCGATCGGCAAGAACCAGGGCATCCAGCATCCTCTCGCGGAATGCTGGATGGAGCTGGAGGCCGCGAACTTGATGGCCTTCCACGCCGCATCGAAGTACGACCGCGGCCTGCCCTGCGGGGTGGAGGCCAACGCCGCCAAATATCTGGCCGCCGAGGCGGGATTCAAGGCATGCCAGACCGCCGTCATGACCCACGGCGGCTACGGCTACGCCAAGGAATATCACGTCGAGCGTTACCTGCGCGAAGTGATGATTCCGCGCATCGCGCCGATCAGCCCGCAACTCGTGCTCTGCTTCATCGCGGAAAAGGTGCTGGGACTGCCGAAATCGTACTAGGGCCGGACCTCTGTCGGCGCTGCATCGAAAACCGATCCATCGATGGCCGATTTACGGCCCGCCGGATAGCGCTCTTCGGGCGCGCGTCGCGGAGTTGCGGGAAAAGACAAAAGTCGGATCCAATGAAAACCCCCAGCCTCCTCACTCTTAACAATCGCGGCAAGGATTAGGCTTCCCGCTTGGTCGCGACCTACACCTTGCTCAAATATCTACACGTTGCCTGTGTTGTGCTTTCGGGCACGGGCTTCGTGCTGCGCGGTGTATGGATGACGCAACGCTCACCCATGCTCGCGCGCCGCTGGGTACGCGTGGTGCCGCATGTGGTGGATACTGTGCTGCTCGCCAGCGCGATTGCGCTGGCCGTGATCAGCGGGCAGTACCCGCTGGCGCACGGCTGGCTCACGGCCAAGGTTGCTGGACTCATCGCCTATATCGTCCTCGGCTCCATCGCCCTGAAGCGCGGGCGCACGCTTGGGATTCGCATCACGGCATTCTGCAGCGCAGTACTGGTTTTTGCCTACATCATCGCCGTGGCGACAACGAAATCGGCGGTGCCCTATGGCAGTTGAACCGAAGGCGAAACTGGTGCCACGCCGGCAGCTTGACACCGCCTGGCTCAGATGGATAAGAGCAGCGCCGCACCGCCTGTTTTTCTTTTTGGCCCCGTTACTGCTGCGGATTGCTTCGAGCTAGTGGGCGGTGATGCTGGTGCTGCGGCTGTTCGGCATGGCCATGCCGGGCGCGATTGCCCCCGCCTTGGTACATGCGACGACGATGATCTACGCTTTTCTGCCGATGTACATGTGATAGCCGCGTGGCGCCCGTACTGGGTGTTGTGGTGTTTCCTCGCCGCTTCGCTGGGACATGGCGCCATGGAACTGGCCGGCGTGAGCCGGTCCCCTCGGAATCCGTTTGGTTACTTCGGTCGCTCCCTCCGTAAACCGGGTCTTCCCCGCATCTCGCGTGCACCTGAACCGCCGAATGATGTCTGAGACAAGACAGTATTGGCGTCATGGTGTTTTTTTCCGCGCCGCAGTTTGAAATTCTTTGACGTAAGTTAAATCTTTCCGCAGGCCCATTCAGTAGAGTCCATCGGAACCGGGGCGGATCGGCGCAGCCGGCCTTTGCCATGAACAACACAGTCACAGAGGAGACCATAAGAATGAACAGCCAATCTCACGAAGAACCAATCCCCTTGATGCAGAAATTTCTGGACAACCCCTTCCTGCTGCTGTTTCTCGGCGTCATGGTTCCCATGCTGGTCTACACCCTCTGGGGTGTCATAGAAATTCTGACGGTTCCGCTTGCCAAGTAAGCATCCGTCGATGCATCGCGCGTCTTTTGAACAAGGGGTGAGAATATGAGCGCAATACTGCCGCCGTCAGAACGGCTCTGGTGGAAACAACCGTTGGATCGCGTCGAAGGGACCTGGATCCTGATTGCCTTTATCTGGTGCATGATCATGTTTGCCATGATGGTTGGCTGGCACGTCTACGGCAAGCAAAACTTGTCGACCGAAACCTACAAGACCACCCGCGAGATGTTCACGGCGAAGACGCAGGCCGTGGTGGATAAATACACCGTACGCACCGAAACCGACAAGAAGATCCCGGTGGTGCATCCGCCTGCGGGCAGCGACGTTTATCTCATCGCGCGTCTGTGGGATTGGTGGCCGATCGTCGAACTCGAGAAAGACAAGACTTATCGCCTGCATCTGACCTCGATGGACTACAACCACGGTTTTTCGCTGCAACCGGTCAACATCAACATACAAGTCGTACCGGGCTACGAGCATGTGGTGAAGGTGACGCCAAACAAAACTGGGACCTTCTCTATCGTCTGCAACGAATACTGCGGGATCGGCCATGCCAACATGGCCGGCCGCATCTACGTCAAATAAGGGGAGGCCCCAATGACTACCTATCGCACCTGCCCGCGCTCCGGGCTGCAGTTCGATACCCAGGCGGAGAAACTGATCCTGGCCAATGCCGTCGCGGGCGTGGTTTTCCTGCTGCTCGGCGGCGTCCTCGCGATCGGCGTAGTGCTGACCCGCTGGCCCGCGGTGCACTGGCTCGCCGCCGACACCTTCTACATGGTACTGACCGCCCACGGCATCGACATGCTGATCTTCTGGATCATCTTCTTCGAGATCGCCGTCCTCTATTTCTGTTCCTCGACCCTGCTGCGCTGCCGCATCGCCACGCCTCGAATTGCTTGGCTGGGCTTCGCCCTGATGCTGATCGGTTCGGTCACGACCAACGTCGCGGTGTTCAGGGGTGAATCAAGCGTGATGATGACCTCCTACGTGCCGATGATGGCCGAGCCGGCGTTCTATCTCGGACTGATCCTGTTCGCGGTGGGCGCGCTGGTCGGCTGCTTCGTCTTCTTCGGCACGCTCGTCGTGGCGAAGAACGAGAAGACCTACCAGGGCTCGGTGTCGCTGGTCACCTTCGGCGCGATTACGGCCGCCATCATCGCAGTGTTCACCATCGCCTCGGGCGCGATCATCCTGATCCCAACCTTCCTCATGTCGGTGGGCGTCGTCAAGGAGGTGGATGCCCTGGTGTATCGCACCATCTGGTGGGCCTTCGGCCACTCCTCGCAGCAGATCAACGTCGCCGCGCACATTTCGATCTGGTACGCCATCGCCGCCATCTGCTTTGGCGCCAAACCGATGTCCGAGCGCGTCAGCCGCGGCGCCTTCCTGCTCTACATCCTGTTCCTGCAACTCGCTAGCGCGCATCACCTGTTGGCGGACCCCGGACTGAGCACCGAATGGAAAGTGGTCAATACCAGCTACTTCATGTACTTCGCAGTGCTCGCTTCGATGATTCACGGCCTCACCATTCCGGGCGCCATCGAGGTGGCGCAGCGCAAGAAAGGATTCACCAAAGGTCTGTTCGAATGGCTCAGAAAAGCGCCGTGGGGCAATCCGGTGTTCTCCGGTATGTTCATTTCCCTGATCGGCTTCGGATTCCTCGGCGGCATCTCCGGTGTGATGATGGGCACGGAACAGCTGAACATAATCATCCACAACACCATCTACGTCCCCGGCCACTTCCATGCCACCGTGGTGATCGGCACCACGCTTTCGTTCATGGCACTGACCTATTTCCTGATACCGGTGCTGTTCAAGCGTGAGATGATCAGCCCGGGGCTGGCGAAACTGCAACCTTACCTGTTCGGCTTCTCGATGTACTTCTTCGTTGTGGTGATGATGGGAGCGGGAACCCTGGGCGTCTCTCGCCGTCATTGGGACATGGCCATGGGCGGTTCGCCCTTTGCCTACGAGTTTCCCGGCGCCGCCTATCTGATGATGGGCCTGGTCGGTATCGCGGGTATCATGGCCATTATCGGCGGCGCGCTCTATATCTACATTACCGTCGGCTCGCTGCTCTGGGGCAGGAAACTGGACGTCGGCGTGCTCAGCCAAAAAACGGTGCCGATTCCGCTTGTCCCGTCCACCGTCGCGCTCGAGGGGCATGGTTCGGCCGGGTTCGCTGCGCCGGGCACCTTCGCCCTGGCGATGGTGTTCCTGGTGGCGTTCGTGCTGTATTACTTCATCAACTGGAAGTATCTGTCCCAGATCTGGGGACTCAGCTAATGTCCGGCCGCGGACGTACGCGATAATGCACCGGCCCGGACCACGACGGTTCGGCCGATTGCATCCGCTGCCGTAATACCCAGATCGAACAGAGGCGAACATGGATACGACGCTAGGCAACAAGGAGGCCGCGCACCTCGCACGCAAGGTCCTGGGGCTGTTCAAGCTTCGCATCGGTTTTGTCATCATGATCACCGCCCTGGCCGGCTTCGCCGTCACCCCTGGGGCCGGGCCTGGCGGAATCCCACTCGCGGTGCTCGCCTTCGCCGTGCTGATCTCCTCAGCGAGCGCAGGCGCGTTCAATCAGTACGTGGAGTACGACACCGACCGCCTGATGCAGCGCACCCGCGGTCGCGCCTTCGCTACCGGCGCGCTGCGCCATACCCCGGCATGGCTGGCGCTGATAGTCATTCTGCTTGCCGGATCAGTCGCGGCGGCGTGGTATGCGACCAATCCGGTCGCCGCGCTCTATGTCTTCCTCGGCGCATTCTTCTACGCCGTCGTCTATACCGTCTGGCTCAAGCGCCGCACCTGGCTCAACATCGTCGTCGGCGGCCTGGCCGGCAGCTTCTCCGTGCTCGCAGGCGCCGCGGCGGTGAATACGGAACTGGGAGCGCTGCCGCTCCTGCTGGCATTGGTCCTGTTCCTGTGGACACCGCCCCATTTCTGGAGCCTAGCCATCGCCAACAGTTCCGACTATGCAGCGGCGGGCGTGCCGATGCTGCCGGTGGTCGTCGGCAATGCACGCGCCGCGCAAATCGTATTCGCCAGCACCCTTGCGCTGGTCGGCGTTTCGCTGCTGCCGGTGTTCTTCGGGGCGGGCCTGATCTATTTCGCCGGCGCCCTCGCCGGCGGTGCGCATTTCATCCGCAAAGCGTGGCAACTGGCGCGCGCGCCCAGCCGCAAGACGGCGATGAGTTCGTTCCACGCGTCGCTGGCTCAACTGAGCCTGTTGCTTTTGGCAGCGATCACCGACGCGCTGCTATTCTGAGCGGGAACAGCATGCCCCAGATTGGCGCGGCCGAGCCCGGAACCAGATGGGTTCGTCAACGTCAATCTATGCAGACTAGCCGAGCGCAATTCTTAGCGGATTACACCGGCCCTGCTGCTCACGGGCGGTGGCGCCGCCTTTATGCTGGCGCTCTGCTCGCGATATTCTGTTGCGTGGCCGCCCCTGCCGCGGCATTCGAACGCGCGGCGCCGGGCGCGGCCGTCGCGCCGGCGTTCGCTCCCGCCCTGGACCAGACCGCCGCCTTGCGTGGCAGCCAGGCCGTAGTGGGGCGCGCCATCGGCGACCACACGCTGCAGGACCGCGAGGGGCGAGCCGTTCGCCTGTCGAGCTACCGCGGCAAACCGCTGCTGGTGAGCTTCATTTACACCGGCTGTTTTCAGGTCTGCCCCACGACCACCCGGGCGCTGCGAAAGGCGGTTTCGGTCGCGCGCGATGCCCTCGGCGACGGCCGGTTCAATGTGATCAGCATCGGTTTCAACCAGCCGGCCGACTCGCCGCAGGCGCTCAAGTCCTTCGCCGCCCAGTACGGCATCAACTCGCCCAACTGGGAATTTCTCAGCCCGCCCGCTGCGATCGTGCCGGATCTGGCGCGCGACTTCGGCTTCGAGTTCGTCGCCACCGCGGCGGGTTTCGACCACCTGCTGCAGGTCAGCGTGGTCGACGCCGAGGGGCGCATCTATCGCCAGATTTATGGCGAAGACTATTCCGCCGACTATCTTACCGAACCGCTAAAGCAACTCATCACCGGCACTTCCGTTGCCGACGCTGCGAGCCTCTCCGCGATCCTCGATCAGGTACGCATACTGTGCTCGGTCTATGACCCGCGCACCGGCAAGTATCGCGTAAGCTACGGACTCGTGCTCGAGATCGCCGGCGGCGCGACTTTCCTCGTTTGGATCATCTGGTTCTTCCTCAGCGAATGGTTGACGCGCAGACGCGCGGCGAAGTGCGCTCGCGCGTGATGCGCGGCGCTCTGATCGCCTACCATCGCATCGAGCACGGTTTCGATAGGGTATTCGGCGCTGCGCTCAACCCCTGGCGCCATCTCGGTGCCCTCGGTTTCCTGTTCTTCTGGATTATCGCCGTCACCGGACTGTATCTTTACGCCGTGCTCGACACCTCGGTCGACGGCGTTTATCGCTCCATAGGCTGGCTTTCGCGCGAGCAGTGGTACGCGGGCGGCGTGCTGCGCAGCCTGCACCGCTACGCCGCCGACGCCCTCCTCCTGGTCACGCTGCTGCATCTCGCGCGCGAATTCCTGCTCGGACGCTACACCGGCTTTCGCCGCTTTTCCTGGCTCACCGGCGTACCGCTGCTGTGGTTCATCTATATCTCGGGCGTCGTCGGCATTTGGCTGAGATGGGACCAACTGGCGCAATTCTCCGCGGCCACCACAGCCGAATGGCTCGATTGGCTGCCCGTTTTCGCTGCACCGCTGATACGCAACTTTCTGAGCGCGAACGCCGTCAGCGACCGGCTGTTTTCACTGTTCCTATTCGTTCATATCGGGGTGCCGCTGTTGTTGATCTTCGGCCTGTGGTTCCACCTCCAGCGCATCAGCCGCGCCGAGATTTTTCCGCCACCTGCGCTTGCCTCGGGCTCGCTGCTTGCCCTATTGGCATTGTCTTTGGCGCGGCCGATCGCGAGCAGGGCCGCGGCCGACCTTTCCCTGGTTCCGGGTCCGCTCGCACTCGACTGGTTCTATCTGTTCTGGCAGCCGCTGATGTACGCCACCTCGGCCGGCGCCGTGTGGGCGTTCGTGAGTGGAGCGACCTTGCTCCTGTTCGTCCTGCCGGCCCTGCCGCATGGCGCTGCCTCACCGGTCGCAGAGGTACACCCGGAAAATTGCAACGGCTGCCGCCGCTGCTTCGAGGATTGCCCCTACGCCGCCATCCTCATGGTGCCGCATCCGAATGGCATTCCGGGCCGGCAGCTCGCCCAGGTGATTCCCGATCTGTGCGCAAGTTGCGGCATCTGCGCCGGCGCCTGCCCGTCGTCTACCCCTTTCCGAAGCGCGACCGAACTCGTTACCGGTATCGACATGCCGCAAATGCCGATCGGCAATCTGAGACGGGCACTGGAACAAGGACTGACGCAGCTCGAGGGCAGAAACGGGATCGTCGTGTTCGGCTGCGATCAGGGCGCCAATGTGGCGAACCTGGCCGGCAAGGACGTTGCAAGTTTCAGTCTGATCTGCACCGGCATGCTGCCGCCCTCTTTCGTCGAATACGCGCTGCGCGGCGGAGCCGCGGGCGTGCTGGTGACCGGTTGCCGCGCCGGCGGCTGCGCCTTCCGCCTGGGCAACCGCTGGACCGAGGAGCGTCTCGCCGGAATGCGAGAGCCGCATTTGCGCGCCCGCCCGCCGGGCAAAGCCCTGCGCATCGCCTGGGCCGACCGCGGCGAGGAGGCCGAACTTGCCGTCGTGCTCGACGATTTGCGCCAGGCGCTGGCGGCAGAACGGTTGCACAATACGGATTCAACCGCGGATCCAATCGCGGATCCACTCGTTCCACCTACAAGGATGACAGTCCGTGGCTAAACCGATTTCCTGGATGGGCCAGGCGCTGCTCTACGGCCTGTTCGCGCTGATCATCGGCTATTTTTCCAGCTCGCCGCCTTACCGGCATTTGCCGGCGGACCAGGCGCTGATCAAGCTGAGTTTCAGCCATGAAGGAAACCTGGTCTCGGCATGTCGCCAGCGCAGCGCGGAAGAGCTGGCGAAACTGGCACCGAACATGCGCGCACCCATGGATTGCCCGCGCGAGCGCTCGCCGGTCACCGTCGAAATCGATCTGGACGGCACCCCGGCATATCGGCATGTGGCCACGCCCTCCGGGCTGTCCAAGGATGGCGCCTCGACCCTCTATCACCGCTTACCCGTGCGCTCGGGGGAGCATCGCCTTGCAATTCGCCTGAACGACGACGCGCGCGTGGCGGGTTTCAACTACCGCCGCGAGGAAATGGTGAGCCTGAAACCCGGCAAGGTGCTGGTGATCGACTTCAAGCAGGAAGCAGGCGGGATCACCTTGCAATGAACGCGCCGAAGATTCCTCTACCCGAGTACGCATTGCCGCTGCCGGACAACGCCCGGCAAGCGCTGGCGCGAGCCTGGTTGTGGCTGGGCCTCGTTTCGCTGATCGGTTCGGGCGTGTTCTCGGTGTTGCTGGTGCTATCGCGCACTCCGGTTTTGCAGAACCTTTTTCCCGTCGCGGATTTCTTCCACGTCGCGCTGGTGGCCCATGTCGACCTGTCGGTGCTGGTGTGGTTCGTCGCCATCGCCGGCATGCTGTGGAGCATCAACAGCTCTACCCATGCGATGAGCTGGGGCTGGCTTGCCCTGTGGAGCTGCGCGCTCGGAGTGGCGCTGATGTCGATCGCGCCGTTCATCGGCCTCGGCGAACCGATCATGGCGAATTACATTCCGGTCCTCGCCGACCCGATCTTTATCTCCGGGCTCCTCGTGTTCGGCGCCGGTTTCGCCGCGCTGGTGCTGCGCAGCCTCGTGCTTGCCCCGGTCCTGGGACTTAGCTTCAACGGTGGCGGCGCCCTGCGCTTCGGCCTGAATGCGGCTGCTGTCTCCGCCGCCGTGGCAATACTGGCGTTCGCCTGGTCCTATGCCGCGGTCCCGGCGTCGCTCGCCGGCAAGGCGTATTACGAAATCCTGTTCTGGGGTGGCGGCCACGCGCTGCAATTCACCTGGACGCTGCTGATGCTGGTGGCGTGGATCTGGCTCATCAGCGCCTGCGGCGCGCGCGTGCCGCTGAGTCCGCGCATGGCCCTGCTGATGTTCTTGCTGGCCCTCGTCTGCGTATTCGTCACCCCCTACGCCTATCTGGCGTATGGCGTCGCCTCGGTCGAACACCGCAATCTGTTGACCTGGTCCATGCGTTTTGGCGGCGGGCTGGCGATCTTGCCGATGAGCTTGGCGGTGCTGGTCGCTCTGCGCCCGGCTTCGGAGTTGCGCGAGGACGCACGGCCGCTGCGCGCGGCACTCATTTCGTCGGTAGTGTTATTTGCCGTCGGCGGCGCTATCGGCATTTTCATCAGCGGCAACAACGTCAAGATTCCCGCCCATTACCACGGTTCCATCGTCGGCGTGACGCTTGCGCTGATGGGGCTGGTCTACCACCTGCTGCCGCAACTAAGCTATGCCGCGCCCACCGGCAGGCTGGCCACGTTGCAGCCTATTCTTTACGGTGCTGGACAATTGATGCACATCACCGGCCTGGTATGGTCGGGCGGCTACGGCGTGCAGCGCAAGGTGGCCGGCACCGAGCAGATACTCCGGAACGGCGGTGAAATCGCCGGGATGGGACTGATGGGATTGGGCGGACTCATCGCCATCATCGGCGGCCTGCTGTTCGTGGTCGTGGTGATCCGCGCTGTGCGCGACGGCAACAGGGCGGCCGGGCGATGACCAAACGCCTGCAGCGCGGCATGCGTTGGCTGTTCATGCGCGTCGAGGCGCTGTTCAATGCCGCCTTCGGCGACAGGCTCAATCCCCTCTATCACCTCGGCGCTATCAGCTTCTTCCTGTTCTGGATCGTCGCCATCAGCGGGCTTTACCTTTACGTCTTCTTCAAGACCGGGGTAGCCGACGCCTATGCATCGGTGCTAGCCCTGACCGAGGATCAATGGTATGCCGGCGGCATCATGCGCAGCGTTCATCGCTACGCCTCCGACGCCATGGTGCTGACCATGCTCGTCCACATGCTGCGCCACTTTGCCTTCGACCGGTTTCGCGGTTTTCGCTGGTTCTCATGGATGACGGGCGTGATACTCATCTGGCTCGTCTATGTTTCGGGAATCAACGGCTATATGCTTGCCTGGGACAAGCTGGCGCAATTCGTCGTCGTCGCCAGTTTCGAATGGCTCGACTGGCTGCCGATATTCGACGGCGTTCTGATTCGCAACTTTATCTATCAGTCGAGCGTGAATGATCGTTTCTTTTCACTGCTTTCCTTTATTCACATCGGCCTGCCCCTGCTGCTGCTGCTGCTGATGTGGATCCACGTGCAGCGCGTACCCAAGGCGAACACCAATCCGCCGCGGACTATCATGGGCAGCCTGCTGCTCACCCTGCTTGCCCTGGCGCTGGCCGAGCCCGCGCTGAGCCAGGGCGGCGCGGCGGATTTCGCCGCAGTGCCGAGCAAGCTTGCGATCGACTGGTTCTATCTGCCGGCATTTCCGCTGCTGTACGTCTGGCCGCTGGGCCGCGTTTGGCTGCTGCTCTTTGCAGCGACCGCATTGTTCGCCGCCCTGCCCTGGCTGCCGCCGCAATTCCGCCGTGGCGCAAAGCACGAGTTCCAGATGCGGCTGCACCCCGACAAGCGCAATGTCGCCATGCGCGCGGGCGAGACCATTCTCGAAGCAGGCCTGCGCGCCGGGATCGGCCTGCCGTTCGAATGCCGCAACGGCGCCTGCGGCAAATGCAAATGCTCCCTGCTCCACGGCAGCATCGATTATGGGGCCTATCAGGCGAGCGCGCTGACCGAGACCGAGAAAGCGCTGGGCAAGGCGCTCATGTGCTGCGCCGTTCCCCGGTCCGACCTGGAAATCGAATACGAGGCCGGCGACGCGGCCGCTGCCGCAACCGTGCAGACTTATGTCGGACGCGTGCACAGCATGGAGCGCCTGTCCGACGAGGTCATGCGGCTCACGGTTTTGTTGCCAGCGGGCAAGAACATTCGATTCGTCGCCGGCCAGTACATCAACATCCTGCTCGCGGATGGACAACGGCGCGCTTTCTCGTTCGCCAATCCGCCGCATCAAAGCGAGCACATCGAATTGCATGTCCGACTAATCGCCGCGGGCCGATTTACGACCTACGTATTCAATCAAATGAAGGCCGGCGACGATTTGCGCCTCGAAGGCCCGCTGGGCTCGTTCTGCTTGCGCGAGAGCACGCGGACTATCATTTTCGTCGCCGGCGCAACCGGCTTCGCCCCGATCAAGAGCCTAGTCGAGGACGCGTTTCATCGCGGCATGCGCCGGCCGATGCTGCTGTATTGGGGGGTGCGACGGCCCCAGGATCTCTACATGATGGAACTCGCCTTACGCTGGCAGCAGGAGCACGACAACTTCAAGTTCGTGCCGGTGCTGTCGGAGCCCAAAGCGGAAGATCGATGGCGGGGCCGCAGCGGACTCGTGCATGAGGCCATTCTGAGCGACTTTCCCGACCTCAAAGGATACGAAGTCTATGTCTGCGGCTCGGCGAAAATGGTAGACAGCGCATTCCCCGCCTTCCTCGAACACGGGCTGTCCGAAGAGTATTGCTTCTCGGACGCCTTCCTGCCATCGCGTGGCTGATCGATGCGCAACGCGACAAACACGCCCGGCATGCCAGTCACGCAGCGCGCCATGACCAACGGCTCCACACAGGATCGATCGACATGAAAACCGGACCCATGCGCGGGTTGGTGCTGGCGGCGCTGCTGCTGGTGCTGGTCATCACCACGACCAGTGCTTATATCCGCCTGTCGCAGGCCGGGTTCGGCTGCGCCGATTGGCCTGCCTGCTACGGTCGTAGCGTCTCAACGCCCTCGGCTGGACAGTTGATACCCGAACACTCGACGCTGTTCTGGGCACGCGCCCTTCACCGCCTGGCCGCGAGCTCGGCGGGCATCCTGCTGCTGCTGATCGTGTTTCTGGGCTGGGACGCGCTGCAAGGTGCGTCCGCGCGCCTGGCAGCAGTCGCGACCGTGGCGCTGGCCGGATTCCTCGCCTGGCTCGGGCTGATTACGCCCTCGAAGCTCCCGGCGGTGACTCTCGGCAATCTGCTCGGCGGCATGACCCTGCTCGCACTGCTCTGGTGGCTGCACCAACGCGGCCGGGGCAGCGGCGCCAGCCGGACGCTGCATAGTCTCGCATTGGCGGCGCTGGCCCTGCAGATCGCGCTGGGCGGGATGATAGGCGCGCGCCACGCAGTGCTCTCCTGCGTAACGCTGCCCGCGTGCGACGGCGGCTGGTGGCCCGATACGGTCGACTGGCGCCTGTTCAATCCATTCGTCGCCCTGTCCGAATCGGACATGGGATCAGCGGCGCGCGAGGCGCTGATCATGTCCCACCGCTACGGTGCAGTGCTAGTGGCTACGATTCTGTGCGCGTTGGGCGTCAAAGCCGTCCGGCGCGGCGCTCGCGCCACCGCCAGAGGCTGGTCGCTGCTCGGCATGCTGGGGCTGCAACTGCTGCTCGGCGCAGGCATGGCGCTCGCGAATTTCCCGTTGCCGCTGGCGCTGCTGCACAACCTGTGCGCGGCGCTTCTGCTAGGCGCGACCGTCGGTCTATCCTCGCAGAATTCCAAATCCCAGGAGGAAACATGAAAATCGTCGATGCCCGCGGACTGCATCACCCCGAGCCGTTCGAGCGCGTGGTGGATGCCTTGACCGAACTCGCGCTAGGCGATCAGTTGAAACTGATCATCCACCAGGAACCGCGTCCGCTGTATCGTTTCCTCGAGCGCAATCGCTATGCTTACAAGACCGAGTGCTTTGCCGACGGGCGATTCGAGGTCCTGATCTGGGAACTGTCCGCCGACTAATCCGAGCAGGCGCGCAGCTTGGCGACATCGGGAATGTAGATCGAACGCCCGTGCACTTCGATCAGGCCGCGGGCAGAAAGGTCGTGGAGAATGCGCGAGAAATGCTCCTGCGTCAGGCTCAGGCGCGATGCGATCACGCCTTTGTTCGCAGACAAAGTCACCTCGAGCGCGTTTTTTGATTCCGGGTTGTCGTCGCTGTCGCGCAATAGATAACCGATGATGCGCTGGGTGCCGGAATGCAGGGAATCGCTTTCGAGATCGCTCATCAGGCGGTGCAGCCGGACCGATAGTCCGGCGATGATGCGGCGCACGAATCGCGGGTCTCGCTCCAGTTCTTCGAATACGATTTTCCTGGGAATGTATAACAGCAGCGAATCAGACAGCGTCTGCGCCGTCACCACATGCGGGCGTTCCATGAACATGACCGCCTCGCCGAAGCTTTGCCCCGGACCCATCAGATCCACCACTTTTTCATCGCCGCGCGGCGACGAAAAAGCGAGTTTTACCTGGCCGAAAACGATAATGTGAAAACCGAGCGCGGGGTCGCCGCGGCGAAACAGGACTTCCGCGCGCGCTGCACGCACCTCGACTGTCTTCGCAGCGATGCGATCCAACTCGTCGCTCGCCAGTTCCTTGAACAAAGACACGTTGCCCAGGAACGACTGTACCTTGATCGGAACTTGGAGCAAGACGGTACGCTTTGCGGAATGTTTTAATGGGTGCGTTTTCCAGGTGCACGCCGATTCTCCCGCTATTTGGGTCCTGTGGCAATGTCGACTGACCAGGAGACTGGGGATGAGGTATGCGATTTCAATGTCCTAAGCGCCAACGCCGCGATCAGCATCCACACCGCGCTGCGCAGCGTCATTGCCCATGCCGTACGCGCTTCGAAGGCGCCGGCTGTAGCCACGTGGATGCCGAATGCACCGAATACCAGCACGGTTGCCGCGGCGATCGCCAGGGCGAGTTGCGCCGACCAGCGGCGCTGCAGCCACAGTCCGATGCCAGCCACCACATAAGCAAAGCCGGCGAGGAAATTGAACCAGAGCACGAAGCCGATAATGTTGCCCGCGGCCTGCGCGCCGTCGCCGAAGAGAACGCTGCCTCCGGCGCGGATCGTCGCGGCGCCGAACACGACCGCCACGATTGCCGCCGTCCGCATGAGCCAGTTGGAGTAAATTTCCGATGTCACCATGATTGTTTCCTTGTCAGAAATTCAAAGACCTGCTTTTTTTGTCCGGCCGCGTACCACCGCAGCGACGATGCCGAGGACAAAGGCAAGCAATGCGATGCCGTTGAGCGCGCTGCCCCATGCCCGCCATTGCTCCAGCATCATCCAGTCGCCCGCCAGGCGTACCAGCATTGAGAGATGCAGCAGTGCCAGCGGCAGGTAGAAATAGGGCGTGTAGGGAACCGCTACGCGCAGCACCGCCGGCAGGATTATCGGCGCGTGGCCGAATACCATCGAGAGCACGAATCCGAGCAGCACCGCGTGCAGCGCCGCATCATAGGATGCGCCGCCATAGCCTAGCCCGCCTGAAACGAGAACCACCAGTCCGGACAGCGCGAGCCAGACGTATCCGGTGAGCAGGCACACGGCGATGAAGCGCGGCAGTCCCCTGCCCTTCACCGTGCGCCGCGCCACGTCCTGGCGCATCAGCCACAGGGAAAGCGTGAGCAGCCCCGCCCCAAGCAGCAGCGTCCCCGCGGTCCAGGCGAACGCCGATAAAGCAATCCCGGCCAGCAGGACCAGGATAGCCGCGATGAACACGCGCCGTGCGACCGCAGAGGGCGGCAGGACGCGCGACAGCTCCAGGCGCTCCCCGGCGATGGTGAGCACCAGAAACCCGATCCAGAACGGAACCGCAAGGTAAACGGGGCGCCCGGCCAGCCACAGCAGATTGCCGAGCAGCCAGCAGAGGGCCCCGAGGGCCAGCGTCAGCGTAAACAGTTCTCGCTGGCGGCGGTAAAACACGACCGAGGCAGCCAGCAGCACGGCACTGCCCAGCGCGACGAGGATGGGAGCGATTGCGAACGGCGCGCCGAGAATTCCAGCCGCCGCGCCCAGACCGGTCAGCAGCGGCCCGAAATAACCCCAGCGCCGCGACAGCGCCACGGCGCGTTCGAGGCTGATCACGGTGCCGAAGAAACCGCACACCATGAGCGGCCCGTGGAGCGCGGCCAGTTCCGCCACCGGAGCCGGGAACAACCAGCCCAGTCGCGCCAGACCCGCCGCCATCCCCACAAACAGCGATGCAAATGCGAGCGCCAGCAAGGGCACTCGCCATGCGACCGGGACGTCGGCGTTCATTCCCTCCGTCCCGGCGCTCGCCACGATAATTTCAAGCGGCCTTGGCAATACGCGCTTTCCATAGTTCGGATTCAGCGCGGCCAGCCGAAGGTTTGCCTTGCGCTCTCCGACATCCTGTCGGGCGTCCACGGGGGTTCCCACACCAGCACGACTTCGATGGCCAGGTCCTGCGGCAATGCGGCAGCGACGGCCCGGCGCGCGTTGTCGGTGATGAGCTCGCCCATCGGGCAGGCGGGCGTGGTCATGGTCAGTTCGACGCGCACGCTTTCCGGCGTGATGTCGACGCGGTAAACCAGTCCGAGATCGACGATATTCATTCCGACCTCGGGGTCGTCCACCGAGCGAAGCGCTTCGCGTACCCTCTCCTCGCTTGGCAATGCGGCTAATGGTTCCATGTCGGATCCTTAAAGCGGTATGCGATATGCAGCTTTACTATAATACACATTTCAGGCATAATCAATATTTAATATACATCTTTTAATTTGGTCCAAACTCCGGCCATGCGCCTCACCACCTTTTCCGACTACAGCCTGCGGGTGCTGATCTACCTTGGCGTCCACGACGAGCAAATCGCGACGGTCGGGCAGATCGCCGAGGCCTACGGCATCTCGGCCAACCATCTGATGAAAGTTGTGCACTACCTGGCGCAGGGTGGATACATCGAGACCGCGCGCGGCAAAGGCGGGGGCATGCGCCTGGGGCTTGCGCCAGAAAAGATCAATCTCGGCGAAGTGGTGCGCGGCACCGAGGACAACAGCAAACTGGTCGAATGCTTCGACCGGAACGCCTCCGACTGCCGCATCGAATCGGCGTGCGTGCTCCGCGGCGTGCTCGGCCAGGCGCTCGACGCCTTTTTTCGTTCGCTGGACGCCTACACGCTTGCCGATCTGATCGCACCCAAGCCCAGGCTGGCGAAAATGCTGCTGCTCGCCCGAAAGCGCTAAGGACTGGCTGAGCCATGCCCCATCAGGTCGTCGAATTCACCACCGAAAAACGCTTCGTCCGCCGCGCGCGCGAGCTGAAGACCATAGCAGCGATGGTGCGCCTATACTGCCGCGGACACGGCCACCAGGGCTTTTCGCCGCTTTGCGCCGAGTGCGCCGCGTTGCTCGAGTATGCGACCCGCCGCCTCGAGCGCTGCGTGTTCGGCGACTCGAAGCCGACCTGCACCAACTGCCTGGTTCATTGCTACAGCGCGGACATGCGCGAGCAGGTCAGGGTAGTCATGAAATGGGCTGGTCCGCGCATGGCATGGCGCCACCCTGTCCTCAGCTTCTTTCATGTGCTCGACGGACGCCGGCCGGCGCCCGTGCTGCCGGTCAAGCCGGTGAGGCGCCCCGAGCAATCAGTCACGTCGGGGGAGCCCTAAGCCGGCCAAGCTCATGGGCGTGCTGCGCACCACCGCCCTTTGCATGTCACGGCGCTCGCGCGCGCGTCCGCGTGGGCTTGGGGTCAGAAGGCGCTATTTGGCGCGGCGGGCAGCGTCAAGGGCAATGCCGACGAAGAGCAGCACCACGGCAAACATGACGATACCGACGCGAATGTCCATGGCTATAGCCTCCCGAGTTAGACGGCGGCCAGGACAGCTTTGCGCACTGGCGTCGGAAGCTCAATAGTCGCGAAGTAGCTTTTAGTGTAAAGGTAGTCTTCGCCAGACTCATCAATGACGCGAAGCTGTCGGTGTTTTGCTGCGTCAGGATCCGGAAGAACCTGGTAGATTTTTCGTGGCTCCAGGGAAACCTCGTAGCCTTTGTTCTGCAAGCAAATTACAAATGTTTTTTCAGGTGATCGCATAGTGGTCTAGTCAATGTATTGTTTGATTTTGAATTGTTTGCGTCCGATGCCGTGAGCTTCGTACTAGCGTATCTCAGCTAGGCGAATAGAACCATCGGAAAGTCGTACGCGGGCAATACCTTTTCGCTTTCTCCAGCGTCCGGGGCCAAAACGCTTGCGAAGTCGTGCGATTTCCCGAATTGACGAGCCGACAGCGAAAGTTTCTGCATGTGTTACATCTCCGACCTACCGCGACG
>Ga0209514_10004652_pt1 | contig 18257 bp, 13 predicted proteins | sample Subgrocontami58m_FD_187452 | JGI IMG/M metagenome (GOLD analysis project Ga0209514, IMG submission 187452) | Subsurface groundwater microbial communities from S. Glens Falls, New York, USA - GMW37 contaminated, 5.8 m (SPAdes) (version 3) | ecosystem: Environmental > Aquatic > Deep subsurface >...
CGGCGGGCAGCGCTTCGGCTCGTTTGCGTACCCCTTCTTGGAGTGGAACTCCTGTTCCTCCACCGTGAAGGTGAACTGCTGCTGACACTCGACGCACGTCAGCGTCTTGGGCTGGAACGACATCTCTGGCTACCTCTCCTGTTGCACCCCAAGGTGGGGCTTAAACACCAAATCCCAGCGGAAGGGATCTCTCCCCCAAAGGCAAGGCACACACTGGGGAGAAAGCACCTTCCACTGGGATTCTCGGAGGACCTCCGGCAGGCCCCCCTTTCTTTCGTCGACATTCTAGGCAGGGGGAGGAGAGGGAGTCAAACCCTTTTCGGGGTTCTCGCAAAACTTCCGTTCCGGGGAAATTCGCGATAAACCTACCTCCCTCGGCTTCCGTTTCACGGGCGATTCCATGAACGGCGGGGATTTCCCCCAACTGTACTCGGCCTACCGGCCGCTCGTCTTCTCCGTCGCCCTCCGGATCACCGGGGACGCGGACGTCGCGGAGGACATCGTGCAAGAGACCTTTCTCCAGGTCCACAAGGCCCTCGCCGGGTGGAAACCGCAGGGGAAGATCTCCACCTGGATCTACCGCATCGCCGTGAACGAGGCGATCGACGAGAGGCGCAGGGCGCGCCGGAGGCCGAGGCCCACGGAGGTTCCCGACCGCGCCGTCGACGCGGCCGTCCCGGACCTTGCGGTCGAGCCCTGGCAGGGCCAGCTTGCTGGGAGGATCGCGGCAGCGATCGCAGGCCTCCCGCCGCGCGAGCGCGCCGTCTTCGTCCTGCGTCACTACGAGGAGATGCCCCTCGCCGAGGTTGCCGAGGTGCTCGGTATCGCGCTCGGCACCGTGAAGGCGACCCTCCACCACGCCGTGGCCAAGCTCGCCGGGGAGCTCAAGGACCTGCGATGAACTGCGACACGCACAAGGAGTGGATCGCCCTGTCGCTCTACGGCGAGCTGTCGGGCGAGGAGGCGGCGTCGCTCGAGGCGCACCTGCGCGGATGCGCGGCGTGCCGCGAGGCCCGCGAGGCGTACGCCGGCACCGTGGCGCTGCTGCGTCGCGCGACGCAGAAGGCGCCCTCGCGGCGGATCGCGTGGCCTGGCAAGGCCAGCTTGCTGGGCGGCTGGGCCGCCGCCGCTGCGGCGATCGTCGTCGCGAGTGTCGCCTTCCTCTCGATGAGGGACCACCCACGCCCCGTCGTATCGCTGCCACCCTCGCTGCCGAAGGCAGCCTCGGACGGGTCGCGCCTCGACGCGATCGAGGCGCGGGGCGATCGCACGCTCACCGTCGCCGACGAGGACTGGCTCTGCACGGTCGCCTCGGGAGGCGATGCCGCCGGGGCGATCCGCGCCGTGGGACTGCTGGGCCGGCGGGGGACGCCCCGCGTCGAGCGTCCCCTCCGCGCGGCCCTCGCGCGCCCCGCGACGCGCGCCGCCGCGTTCGGCGCCCTTGCGGCGATCGGCCGCCTGGACGCGATGCGAGACGCCGTCCCGGCGCTCGCCGACCCGATCCTCCGTCGCGCCGCGAGCGACCTGCTCGTGGAGAGGGGCACCGCCGAGGCCTTCTCCGCCGTCTTCGCGACGGCCGTCGGGGGCGACCGAGGCTGCCTTGCCGCCTGCCGCGCGTTCCGCCCCGAGGTCTCCCTGCCGGTCCTGCGCGCCGCGCTCGCCGACCCGGCGGTTCGCGCGGCGGCGGTGGACCTCCTGATGACCGCGGACGGCGACGCCTTCCGGGAGGTCCTCGTCGAGGCGGCCCGCGCGGACGCATCGGTCCGCGAGGCGGCGTTGGCGCGCGCCGCGAGGGAGGCCTCCGACGCGAAGCCGGCGCGCTTCCTCGCGCTCGCCATCGGGGACGAGGCGCTCTCGCCGCATGCCGCGCAGGCGCTCTGCGAGGTCCCCGTGCGCGCGCTGCGCCCCGCGCTCGCGGCGATGCTGCGCGAGTGCGGCGACGCCGCCTCGCGGCCGGCGGGGTGCGCGTCGGTGGTCGCGTTCCTCGCGACGCGGTCTTCCGAGGCCGCCGCGCGGGACCTCCTCGTGGAGGCGCTCGACCTGCCCGAGGTCCGCGCTGCCGCGGGGAGGGCGCTCCTCGCGAAAGGGGACGCGCGCGCCGTGGACGCGCTCCTCCGCGGTGGGACCGAGGCAGACCGGCAGGCGCTCTTTGCGCTCGCCGAGGATGCGCGCCGCCGCGAGCTGGCGCGCTCGCTCGCGACGCCGTCCCTGCGGGCAGCGGTCCTCCGCGCGCTGGGACCCGGCGACGGGGCGCTCTTGCGCCAGGTGATCGGATTCCTCGACGTGGAGCGGCTCCGCCGCGAGGCGGTAGCGGCGCTGGGCCGGATCGGTTCGCGGGAGGCGATCCCGTTCCTCATTCCCTACGTCGCTCGGACGGACGAGGGGCGCGAGGTCCACAAGACGCTTGTCTCGCTCGCGTGCCAGGACGCGGGCCAGGATCGCTGCGACTGGCAGGCCTGGTGGCGCTCCCGTACGAACTAGTCAAGCGTCTGGGAAGAGTCTCGACCGCTAGCGAGGGAAGAAGGCGGGGCGAAGGGCGAGGGGCGAAGGGCGAGGGGCGAATCCCGATGCGGGGGAAATCGCCCCTCGCTCCTCGCCCTTCGCTCCTCGGCCTTGTCTCGGTTCAGGGGGGATTCGGAGGACACCATGAAGACCGCACTCGCCCATCTCGCCATCCTTCTCGCCGTCTCGCTCGCCTCGGCCGCCGGCCCCGACGACGAGGTCCGCCAGAAGCTGGAGTCGTCCCTCCTCGACATGAACATCGCGGACGCGCCGCTTCCCGACTTCATCGCGCGCTTCCGCGAACTGACCCGCCTGAACGTCGTGCTCGACCAGCACGCGATCGAAAACCCCGACTCGATCCGCCTCACCCTCGCGCTCAAGCAGGTCCGCGCCGACCACGTCCTCTCCTGGGCGCTCTACGGCCACAGCCTCGAGTACACGATCCGCGACGGCGTCATCCTGATCTCCGCCCGCGGCAGCGGCGCGGGCCACGCCGAGGAGCTCCGCATCTACGACGTCGCCGACCTCCTCGCGCAGCCGCACGACTTCCCCTCCGCGGAGTCCGAGCAGACGGCCGCGCTCACGCTCGACGACCTCGGCGCCCTCCTCAAGGAGATGGTCGAGCCGGGCACCTGGGACACGCCCCCGAATTCGATGGAGGCGACCGCGGGCGGGCTCGTCGTCGTCGCCCGGCCGCAGGTCCTCGCGAAGGTCGAGTACGTCCTCTCCGCGATGCGCTATCTCGCGAACTTCACAGTGACCTTCGACGCCCGCGTGATCGACCTCGCGCCCGGCGCCCTCGACGGCGCGCCGACGCTCGGCGTGCTTGCGCCCGGGCGAATCGTCCTCACGAGGGACGAGGCCGCCTCCATCCTCGTCCCGCGCGAGGGGACGGCGAAGGTCCTCGAGGCGATCCGCTTCACCTGCGCGAACTCGCAGCGGACGCACGTGCGCCTATCCAGGACGGAGGAGAGCCTGCACGGCATCCTCTCCGGCGGCGAGACGACGGTCCGCACCGAGGCGCGCGAGTCGCTCCTCGAGGTCCGCCCGGTCCTCGCGGTCGGCCGCGACGCGGTCCTCGTCGACCTCGACGCGACGATCGCCGACCCGGCCGCCCCGCCCGACCGGCTCGAGACGTCGAAGGGGGCCCTCGAGCTCGCGCGCGGCGGCACGCGTCGCGTGCGGACGAGCTTCTCGGTCCCGAACGGCGGAGGCGCCCTCTTCGTCCTCGGCGTCTCCGGCGACCGCGTCCGCGCGCTCTTCCTGCGGGTCGCATCGAACGCGCAGCCTCCGTCCGTGACTCCCGTTCGCGGGGAGAAGGAGGCGCCCCCTGCGGCGACGCCCGCGGACCGCGCCTGGGCGGCTTTCCAGGAGGGGAAGACCGACATCGACGTCGAGGCGATGAAGCTCCCCGCGTTCGTCGAGTACGTGCAGGGGAAGTCGGAGGTGAACTGCGTCCTCGACCCGGTCCTCGTCGAGGAGGGCGCGACCGAGGGGGTGGTCTCGTTCAAGGCGCGCGACCTGCGCGGGAAGGACGTCCTCGCGCTCGTGACGCAGATGCTGGGGATCGGGTACGTGTACCGGGACGAGGTGATCCTGTTCACCCGACCCGACCGGGTGGAGGACGCCGTCATCCGCGTTTACGACGCGCGCGACCTGATGTGGGCGAAGCAGGACTATCCGGGGCCGGTCTTCGAGGCCGACGGCGAGGAGGCCGGCGCGGCGCCGACGGCCGCGTTCAGCATGTCGGACCCCACGATCGCGGAACAGCTCGTCTCGACGATCCGGACGAACATCGCGCCGGGGAGTTGGGACGAGGCGCCCGACCAGGCCCAGCTCGTGCAGATGTCGGGGGCGATTTTCGTGCTCCAGCGGCCGAGCGTGCACGACAAGATCCGCGAGTTCCTGGAGGCGATGCGCTCGCAGCCGCCGCGGCAGGTGCAGGTCGACGCGCGGGTGATCGAGCTCGACCCCGCCGTGCACGACATGCTCGACGCGGGGGGCGGAGGGGCGCTGCCGGCGGCCTCCGTGAAGGAGATCGAGGAGGCGATCCGCGCGAAGAAGGCGCGCGTGACGGCGGCGTGGTCGATCCTCGGGCTGAACGGGCAGCGGTTCCACTCGACGCTGCTCTTCGACCGCGAGTACGTGGACGACTACGACGTCGACGAGAAGACGGGCTCGCCCAGCCCGGTGTACAAGACGCTCCACTGGGGACACGCGATCGACCTGCGGCCGACGCTCGTCTCGGCGGAGGCGGGGCGCGTGAACGTGGAGCTGCACGTGCAGTGCTGCGACGCATCGGACCCGCTGCCGGTGGAGAAGGCGGGCGACCTCACGCTGCAGGTCCCGCGGGTCGATCGCGGCGCCGTGCACACGACGGTCTTCGCGGAGGCGGAGAAGACGCTGCTCTTCTCGCTGGGGAACGCGGCGGGCGAGGGAGGCGAGCGTCGGCGCATCCTGGTCTGGACGGTGCGCGAGGCGAAGTAGCGGAGGCGCCCCGGCGCTGCGCCTGGGCGGTGCGCGACATTGACGGGGGGCTGGGATGCGCGGACAATGCGCAGGCGGAGGTGCACCGTGAGTGTAGCTGAGCTTGAAAGGCGAGTCCGCGCGCTGGAGGAGGAACTGGCCCGCCTCCGCGGAGAGGTGCGCGGTGAGGCGCCCGACGCGAGGCCCTGGTGGGAGCAGATCTGGGGCAGCTTCGCTGGGGATCCCTCATTTGACGAGGCGATGCGGCTTGGTCGGGAATACCGGGAGTCCCTGAGACCCAAGCCACGCCGTCGTTCCAGGCGCTGACATGTACGTCCTGGACACAGACCACATGAGCCTGGTGGAAAAGGGGAGGGGCGCGGAGGCGCTTCACCTGCGGGCGCGGCTCTCCCGGGTGCCGAAAGGCCAGCTCGTGTCGACCGTCGTCAGCTACGAGGAACAGACCCGGGGCTGGCTCTCCTTCGCGGCGCGCGCTCGATCCGTGGCCGAACTCATCGAAGCGTACCGACGTCTCGCTGGCCATCTCGAGGACTGGCGGCGAATCCCCGTCTTGCCCTTCGATCCGCGCGCGGCAGTCCAGTACCAAGAGCTCCTTCATCGGCGCCTCCGGGTTGGGACAATGGACCTGCGGATCGCGGCCATCGTTCTGGCGAACCAGGCAACGCTTCTCACGCGTAACCTGCGAGACTTCCGCTCGATCCCTGAACTGCGAGCGGAAGACTGGACCACATAGAGTCTCCCCGAGGCATGCCGGGCCTACCGCACCAGTTCCAGCGGCACCTCCGGGGCGGAGGTGAATCGAGGGGCGTCGTGCCTGACGTGCCGTCGATAGGGGAATTGCCGATGAACCCTGCGCGGTATGAGTTCTCTCTGTTTGCGGACTACTTCCAGTTCTACCTGCAAGATGACTCTCCCGGAGTTGGAACTGAGAACCCGTGGACTGAACAGGCGACCAACGACATGCTCGCAGTAGCGCACGGTTATGTCATCGTTGGAACCGCCCGAAACATGACTGTGCCCGTCGCCCTCGAGGTCTACGACTCGGACCCCGGGTACATCCCGGAGGAGTGGGACCACGTGACTGAGTGCAGCATGGAGGTCCGGTCCGGGAAGATCGTCGTCGCTGGCTGCACCGACTACTTTCCTGATGCGACGCGGATCCAGGTGGGACCAGGGCCGTACGCGATACGTGTGCTCTACGGGGACCTGGACAAGCTGAGCTGGAGTGGGCTGGAGGGTGAAGATCATTATCTGGTCATGATGTGGCCAGGTCGTCCCACGCCTCCTCGCGTCGTGAAGCGCCGGCCTCCGTCGTCCAAGGGCCGAGGCCCGTAGCGTGGAGGCGGATTCCTTGCCGCAGCCATGACGGAGGGCTATCCTGCGGGCAATGCCCTCCCTCCGGTGCTACCACTGCGGCGGCGACCTCGTGTCAGCGAGCCTCCGCTGCCCGCATTGCCAGCGGGCCCTCCAGCCGAGACTCCTCGAGAAGGCCGCCTCCCTCAGAGAGCTGCTCGCGTACGTCAAGGTCCTCGTCGATCGCGGTGACATCGAAATCGACCTCGCCGCGGAGATCTCGCGCGCCTGCGCGAAGCGTCTGCGCGGCCTGACGAGCCCTGTCGTAGAGGCGCCCCCGGCGGCCCCCGCGCCCGTGCCCGCGCCCGCTGAACCCGCCGTGCCCGAGCCGCCGCCCGCGCCGGCCCCCGCAGCCCTCGTCGAGGAGATCCCCTACGCGCGCCTCGCCGATGAGGAGCCCGCCTCCGCGCCGATGCCGATCGCCGCGCCGATGCCCTCCGCTGCGGCGCCGATGGCCCCTCCGCCGGCGATGCCCGCCCCGTCCCCGCCCGCGCACGCCGAACCGCCCACGCCGCCGCCCGCGCCCGCGGAGCCGCCCATCCCGCCGCAGCACGCCCGCCACGCCCCCCGCGCGTCGCGGGACGCCGACGAGCCGCTCGCCCCGTGGCCGACCGCCCCCGGGCCGAGCCTCTGGGACGAGAAGGTCAAGCCGTTCCTCCGCGATACCTACCTCTGGTTCCTCGGAGCCTTCCTCGTCGTCGCCGGCTCCATCTACATGGTCGTGACCACCTGGTCCTCCATGTCCGGCGTCACCCGCCGCGTCGTCGTCCACGGAGGCCTCCTCCTCCTCTCCCTCGGCTGGTTCGCCCTCGGACGCCTCGCGGAGCGCACGCTCAAGCTCGACACCGCCGCGCGTGTCTTCTACGGAGTCTTCCTCGCCGGCGGCCCGGCGCTCCTGCTCGTCGCGGGCCAGCTCCTCCCCGTCAACCCCGCCCTCGGCGGGGCCATGGCCGTCGTGTCGCTCGCCGTCGTCGGCGGGATCGGCGCCCTTGCCATGCGCGCCTTCGACCCGCGCCTCGCCCTTCCTACCTCGCTCGGCTACGCCCTCCTCTGCGCCACCCAACTCGCCCCACCCTGCCTCGAGGCCCACCCGCTCCCGCACTTCTTCCTCCTCGTTGCGGTCGCCGCGTCGCTCCTCTTCCTCCTCTCCGCCATCCTCCCTGCGGGTCGCCTCTTCCCAGGAGGCGTCCGCGCGGCCCACGGCGCGAGCTGGCTCCACCTCTGCCTGATCGCCTACGCCCTCGCAGGCCTCGTCGCACACCTCTACGTGCAGCACTCGCTCAGCGGCATCCGCGCGACCGAGGCCGACGCCGCCCCCGTCGCCGCGATCGTCGCCCTCGCGCTCGTCGACCTCGAGCGCCTCGTCCGCCGCAGGGAAAGCCACCCGCCGCGCGCGACCGCGCTCGGCTTCCTGGCCGCCTGCCTCGCCGCGCTCGCCGTCCTCCTCGGGCTCCGCGACTTCGACGCACTCCTCGCCGCCTGCCTGGGCGCGACGCTCGTCTACGGCATCGCCGCGCACGAGCACAGGAAGGCCTACCTTCTCGTGCTCGCGTTCGTCGCGAGCTTCTGCGCGTACGGCCTCGCGTATCGTGCGTCGCCCGAGCTCGCGGCGCACGTCCGGGACGCCTTCGCCGCCCGCCTGGGATACGAGCGAGGCGCCCTCGTCCCATGGAGCTTCTACTCCATTGCGTTCCTTCCGTACCTCGCCGCGTGCGCGCTCGTCGCCGCGCGGTACAGCCCCAGCGCGCTGGCTCCGCCAGATCAGGATCGCCCCCTCCTCGTCTCCGCCATCGCCTGGCTGTGGCTCGTCTCGATCGGCGTCGCTGCGACGGCCGTCTTCGCAGGCCCCGACCCGCGCGCCGGGCTCCTTGCGCTCCCCGCGTGCGCCGTCGTCGCGCTCTTCACGGGGCAGCGCCTCGCGCGGATGGAACCAGCAAGCTGGCCTTGCCAGTTCCTTTTCCTCGCCTGCGCCGAGGTCGCCCTCGTCGCCTGGCTTGGGGTCGACCGCCTCACGTGGTCCGCCGAGGCGCGCGCGCTCGTCTTCACGGCGCTCGGAGCCGTCTACCTCGGAGGAGGAGTCGTCCTCGGAGAGGGCCACCTCCTCGGCCGCGCGCTCCGGGGCTCCGCGGCGACGCTGCAGGCCCTCCTCACCGCGTGGCTCGTCCACGTCTACGTCACGAGGCTCTCGACCGGCGTCGCCGAGGCCCTCCTCGCCTACGCCGCGCTCGGCACCCTCCTCTCGCTCGCGGGCTCGGGGCCGGTCCCGTGGCACGGCGCGATCGTCGCCCTCGCCGGCGCGGCCTTCGCGGCGACGCGCCTGCACTGGCCGGGCGACGCCGACGCGGTGGTCGGCTGCGCCGTCGCGACGGGGTTCGGGTTCCTCGGGCTCGGCGTCCTGCTGAAGGCGATCCGCCCAGCAAGCTGGCTTTGCCAGTCGGAAGAGAGACGTGAACTTTTCGCCGCGCCGCTCCCGATCTACGCCGTCCTCGCGACCACCGGCGCCTGCGTCGGCGCGGCGTGGGTCTCGCACGAGAGGGGGATTACCTCGAGGCTCCTCTGGATCCTCCTCGCGGCCGCGGTGAGCTACCTCGGCGCCGCGGCGGAGCGCAGACTGAAGGCGCTCACGCACGCCGCGCTGGCGGTCGTCGCGCTGACCCTCGCGCTCGCGGTGCGGTACTACTGGCCGGGCGCCTCGCCCGGCGTCTACGGCTGCCTCCTCGCCGGGTACGCGCTCCTGCTCGCGGGCGGCGCCGCGGCGAGCACGCGTGCGGCTGAGGGCGAAGGCGTCCTCGGCGCCTGGCTCGGTCCGCTCGGTCCCTTCAGCCTCTCGCTCGCCACGCTCCTCGGTGTGAGCTCACTCTGCCTCCGAGCCTCGATGCTCGCGACGCCCATCGGGCTGGACGCCTGGCAGGGCCAGCTTGCTGGGACGTTCCCCTCCTGGTTCCTCTGGACGCAGCTCGTCCTTGTCGCCGCGAGCGCGCTCATGGTCGTCGCGCCGGGCGCGTGGAAGGACGGCCGAGGCCTCGCCGGCGCGCTGGGGACCCTCTCGCTCGTGCTCGCGGTCGTCGCCGCGCTCGACCGGGCGGGGGCGCCGCGGGCCGCCTATGCCCTCGCCTTCGCGCTCCTCTCGGGCGGAGTCGCCCTCGTCGCGCCGCTCGCCGAGGCGGTGACCATGCGCCGGGGCGCGGCGCTCCTCTGGGCGCTCGCGTTCATCTCGGGCGCGACCGCCTGGGCGGGGGCGGACGCCGCGATCCAGCAGGCGGCCCTCCTCGCCGCGGGGGTCGCCCTCTCGCTCGTCGCATTCCTGTTGTCGGAAGAGGACTGGCAAGGCCAGCTTGCTGGGGGGACCGGCTGGGTCTACGCAGGCCTCGCGGTGCTCGCGCTGGCGCTCGACTTCTGCGGGGGCAGGCGCCTCCTCGGGCTCGAGGACCGCTGCCAGCCGATCATGATCCTCGCGATCGCGAACCTCTTCGCAAGCCTCGCGACGTGGACCCGGGACTGGCAAGGCCAGCTTGCTGGGTCGCACGAGGGGTTCTCTGCCGCGGCGGTCCGCGCCGCGCGGTCGCTCGCGGTCGTCGTCGCGCTGTTCAGCGCGGTGCTCTGGTGCATGGAGGCCACGGTAGGGCCGCGGACATTCGAGGAGTGGCCGGTCCTCCACCTGGGGACCGCCGCGCTTCTCGCGGCGACCGCGGCGAGGCTCGCTGCCGGCTGGCCCGCGGCCGACACGATCTTCGCGCTCCACCTTGGCGTAGGTCTCCTCGTCATGTACGTCGCGCCGCTGAACCGGCTGCTCGCGGGCGACACGGGGAAGACGTTCTTCCTGCCGGACCTCGAGCTCGCCCTGCTCGCGATCGGGGGCGTCTACGCCCTCGACGCGGCGCGCGACGCGGCGAAGGGGACGTTCGCGGAGGCGTACGCCGCGCAGGCGGGGCGGTGGAACCTCGCCTTCGCATGGGCGGCCGTCGTGTTCACGCGCTGCTGGGACGCGGGGGAGCAGGGGAGCCTGACGACGCCGCTCACGCTCTTCGCGACGACGTGGTTCTTCTTCCGCGACACGATCGCGCGGGAGCGGCCGCTTGGGGCGTGGGTCTATTCGGGAAACCTCTTCCTGGCGATCCTGCTGTCGTGGGCCTGGCAGCGCCGCGTCTACGGGCAGCTCCTCCCGCCGGGGGCGATGCTGCCGCTCGCGGCGATCAGCGTCCTCGTCTACGCCCTCTTCCTGCTGCACCGCGCGGAGGGGACGCTCGCGGAGCCGGAGGAGACCTTCCGCCGCGCCCTCGCGCGCGAGCACCTCCGGATCGCGCACGTCCTCGCGGTCGCGGTGCTCGGGATGCAGTGCGCAGCGTACCTCCTGATCAGCCCCCACGCGGCGAAGGTCCTCGACTTCATGCCGCCCGTCGCGGCCATCCTGTTGATCGCGGGTATGACGCACGCGGCCGTGACGAGCGACCGCGCGTGGTTCCTCTCAATCGCGGAGCTGCTCGGCCTCGCGACGTATCAGTTCCTGCGCTCGCACACCGCGCTCCTCGCCTTCGCGGAGGGGTACGACGCGCACGCGATGATCGTCTTCGGCGCGACGGCGCTCCTCTTCGGGCTCTTCTCCGACCCGAAGAAGGCGCTCTCGGGCGCGTTCGCGATCTCCGCGGGGGTCTGGCCGTTGGTGGGCGTCTATTACGCGTGGGGGGCGCCCGTCGGGACCTTCGCGGGGTTCCTGCTCCTCGCGGCGGTCCACTACGGCGTCGCGGCCGTCGTGTGGCGGAGCATGGGGATCGGCTACCTGGCGGGTGTGCTCTTCAACGCGGGGCTGTGGGCCTTCCTGTACTCCCACGACCAGGTCGACCCGCAGTTCTACGGGATTCCGTTCGGGCTGACCGTGATCGGCTTCGCGGAGCTGAACAAGAAGGAATTCGAGGAGGCGGGCCTCGGCGTGGCGCGGTCGTTCGGGATGGTCTGCATCTACGGGTCGAGCGCGTACCAGGTGCTCGTGCACGGGGGGCTCGTCTACGGAGGCGTCCTCGGCGCGCTCGCGCTCGTCGGCGTGCTCGCGGGGCTCGCGCGGGAGGACCGGTCCTACGTCTACTTCGGGACGGCGTTCCTGGTGCTCGACATCCTCGCGCAGCTCATCCGCATGGGGATGCAGCTCAACATCGTCGTGCCGATCGCGATCATCGTGACGGGGGGGACGATCCTGGGGTTGTCGCTCTGGGCCGCGGCGCGGAAGCAGCGCCGGGAGGCGCAACTCCAAGATCCAACTTCAACTCCAAGAAACTCCAACTCCAACTCCAACCCCACCTGACGCGGGGTGGGCACTCGAGAGATGCTTGGAATTGGAGTTGGAGTTCCTTGGAGTTGGAGTTGGATCTTGGAGTTGCGCCTCCCGGCGCTATGGCACACGGAACGTCTGCTTCACCGGGAACGCCATCCCCGGGTCGAGGCGCTCGCTCGCGGTCTCGAGCAGCGTCTTCAGCGATCGCGTGAACCGGTGCTTCCCGCGTATCCCCGAGACGACGACCGACACCTCCTTGTCGAGGTCGACGAGCCGGTCGTCGAGGTAGAGCGTCACCGACGAGCAGTTCCGCGCGTTGATCGAGATCGTCCCCGCGTCCTCCACCTCCGCCGCCGCGCGCGCGGTGTTGATCGCGAGGCTCCGCTTCTCGATCTCGTGCCCCGTGGGGTCCTGGATGACGTACGTGAGGTTCCCTCCCGTCGCGCGGATCTCGTCGATCTTCACCCACCACCCGCGCGCGAAGAGCTTCTCGTTCATGATCCAGGAGACCTTCTTCGGCACGGGGTCGCGCGACTTCCCCTTCCAGAACTCCCAGATCTTCTCCGAGCGCTCCGGGAAGTTCGTGTGCCCGCCGTCCTGCTCGTCGAGGACGAAGTCCCCCTCCAGCTCCTTCAGCCTGTCGCGCGCCTCGCGCGGCCCGTCGATCGGGACCATCGGGTCCTCGATGCCGTGGACCATGTAGATCGGGAGGCGGCGGACGTTCGGGAAGAACTCCCAGATCCGCTCCTTCCCCTTGTCGACGGTGAGCAGGTTCTTCGGCGACCCCGCGTGCGGCGCGATCCCCGCGAAGCGGTCGGTCGACAGGATCCCGAGCCACCAGGTCGCGTGGCCGCCTCGAGAGAATCCCGAGAGGTAGACGCGGTCCATGTCGACGTTGTAGTGGACCTTCACGTCGCGGATCGTCGCCCAGACCAGCTCCGCGCCGTAGCGCGTGCCGATCTGCCCGCGCTCCTTCGAGGTCGTCGGCGCGGCGACGATGAACCCCTCCTTGTCCGCGATCTCCTTCCAGCCCGTCAGCGGCAGGTACGAGGGGCCCGTGCCGCCGGAGCCGTGCAGCTCGACGATCAGCGGGCACGGCTTCGTGGCGTCGTAGACCTGCGGGACGTAGATTCCGTACTCCGCCTGCGTGCCGTCGTAGCGGAGGGTGACCTGGCGGACGTCCTCCCCCTTCTTCTCCTCCTCGTACGGCTTCCCCGCGCGGATCAGCTCCTCGACCTGGCGGACCGTGAGCTTCTTCTTCTCGATCTCGACGCGGATCGCGTTCAGCGTCTTCTCGCTGCCGTCCTCGAGGGCGGTCCAGATCCTGCCGCGCCAGTCCTTCGATTCGGCGTCGGAGAGCCTGGGCGGCTCTTCAGCCTGGCAAAGCCAGCCTGCTGGAAGGAGCAACGCGCACAGGACGAGCCAGGCGAGCCTGACCACGGCCTACCCCTTCGGGACGAGCTCGAACGCGAGCTTCGGCAGCTCGCGGAGGAGCGACTTCGCGCCGACGCGGAACAGGAGGGAGTCCCGCAGCTCGGTGTACCGCAGGGCGAACGTCCGGTCGAAGATCATCAGCCCCGGCACGGGGACGGCGTCTGGCAAAGCCAGCTTGCTGGTCGGGAGCCCCTTGCGCTTGAGGACCTGGAGCTGCTCGAACGCTGCGCCGTTGGGCGTGTGCGCGACGATGAAGCCGAGCTTCTTCTTCTCCTTCATCGCCGCGAGGGACTCCACCTTGTCGGCGCTGACCGCGATCAGGGCCACGCCGAGCTGCTCGATGTCGAGGTGCCGCTTCTGAACCCCCACGAGGTTCCACACGCAGGGGGCTCACCACGTCCCGCGGAAGAAGACGAAGGCGACGTGCCGCTTCTTCCGGAAGCTCTCGAGCGGGACGCGCCGGCCGCTCGTGTCGGTCAGCTCGAGGGCGGGCATCGGGTCGCCGTAGGCGAGCATGCGGGGCCTCATGAAGTCTTCGGATTGTAGCCTGAGGTCTCCGGAGGCACAAGCCAGCAAGCTGGCCTTGCCAGCGGCGGGACTTGTCCTTGCCGCCTCCGGATCGCGGTCGTACAATCGGCGCGGCCCGCGGGAGAGCGACATGGAGGAACGGCGCACCCTGGAAGTGGTGCACGTCCAGTCGGAGGTGACCGTCCGCTACAAGTTCCTCGCGAAGGATCGCCAGGACGCTGGGATGGACCTCGTCCACGAGACGACGACGAAGCAGATCTCGAAGCAGGGGATGATCGCCTCCCTCCGCATCCCGAATCCCGAGTGGATCGTCCTCCTCCTCCAGAAGAAGATGATCCTCGGGATCAACCTCCTCCTCCCGAACTGCGAGAAGCCGCTCAAGGCCGTGGGCGAGGTCGCCTTCCTCGAGGCCTTCGACGGCAGCGGCGAGACGACCCTCGGAGGCATCCGGTTCAAGGAGATGAAGTCGGACGACCGCGAGGAGATCTTCCGCTTCCTGATCCGCGCGCAGGGCAGGAAGGTCATGTAGATGCGCCTGCTTGCTGCGTTGCTGGTGGCCTCCGCGCTCCTCGCCTACGAGCCGCCGCTGGCGGCAGAGGAGCCACCCCTGGCCGACGAGCAGGGGCTCCAGGACTTCCGGGGCGTCCTCCACTGCCACGGCCACTTCTCCCACGACTCGAAGGGGACCGACGCGGAGATCGTCTCCGCGGCCCGCGAGGCGGGGATCGACTTCATCTTCATGACCGACCACCCGAGCCCGGGGTCCGTCACGGAGAACCTGCGCGGGATGCACGGCGACACGCTCTTCTTCCCCGGGGCGGAGACGCACCAGCTCCTCGCGTGCGACCTGCAGGAGCCCGTGGAGGAGGCGAAGGGGACGCAGGAGGCGATCGACCTGGTCCTCGCGCAGCACGGCCTTGCGTTCATCGCGCACCCCGAGGAGGAGAAGGAGTGGGACACGCTGGAGCGCTTCACGGGGATGGAGATCTACAACCTCCACGCCGACGTGAAGGACGAGACCCCCGCGACGATGCTGCGGAAGCTCCTGTCGCTGCGCGGGAGCCAGGAGTGGCTCTACACGATGTTCTTCAACGTGCCGAAGGACAACCTGGCGCGGTTCGACGAGATCGCGCGGCGCCGCCGCATCGTCGGGGTCGCGGGGGACGACGCGCACCAGAACCAGAAGTACCTCGGGATCCAGTTCGACCCGTACGTGCGGACGTTCCGCTTCGTGCAGACGCACGTCTTCGCGGAGGGGCTCGACCACGACGCGATCGTGCGCAACCTCCGGGAGGGGCACGCGTACGTCTCGTTCGGGCTGTTCGGGGCGACGGAGGGGTTCTCGTTCACGGCGAACGTCGGCGGGCGCGACATGATGATGGGGGACGAGGCGAAGTTCGAGGAGGGGGCCTCGCTCCGCGTGAAGGTGCCGGAGCGGACGGAGGTGCGCATCCTGCGCGACGGCAAGCCGTGGAAGCGGAGGGACGCCTCCGACTGGACGGTGGAGGCGGACGGGCCGGGGGTCTATCGCGTCGAGGCGTGGACGCGCCAGCGCGGCAAGGACTGGCCCTGGATCTACTCCAACCCGATCTACCTGAGGAAGTGACGCCGTCGCCATGGAGAGGCTCGCGTGAGCGAGCCGGGGTCGGGCGCGCGTAAGCGCGCCATCTGGAGGCGGTCTCGCATGCCACGGACCTCATGGCTCATCGCATCGCTGATTCTCTCCGCGAGCCTGTCTGCCCAGCAGCCGACCTCGGGTTCGGCCGAAGTCCACGGTGACCGCATCGTCGCGAGGATCAACCAGGAGATCATCCTGGAGGGGGAGGTCTACGACCGGATCGCCCCCGAGCTGAAGTCTCTCCAGCAGTCCTCTCCCGACGAGGCCACTCGCTCGCGGAAGGCCGCCGAACTGTGGCGGAAGACCCTCCGCGACATGGCCGAGGACAAGGTCCTGCTTCAGGCGGCCGCCGCCGAGGGGATCCGCGTCGAGGCGCGTGACGTCGACCGTGAGCTGGAGAAGCAGATCAAGGCCGCGGGAGGCGTCGATCGCCTCAAGGCGACGCTCGCGTCGCTCGGGCTGACGCTCGAGGAGCACCGCGAACGGACCCGCGTCGCCATGATCGAGCGCGAACTGATCCTGACGAAGCTTGGCGTCCGCCAGACGCAGGTGACGCCATCCTCGCCCATGCCCAGGGACATCTTCGTCACGCCGAAGGAGATGGCGGAGTACTACGCAGAGGACCCGCGGCGCTTCTACGTCCCCGAGCGGGTGAGATCCCGAGTGATCATCTTCCCCTTCACATCCGCCACGCGCGACACGCGTCGCGCGGAGGCGGAATCGGTTCTCCGCCAGGTCCGCCACGGGGCTGACATGTCGCTCCTCGCGCTCTGGTACGACGCGGAGCGGCCCGCCGACGGCGGCCTCCGGGACTGGAGCGAGCGCAGGGCCTTCCCGTCCGAGGTGGCCGAGGTCCTCTTCACGCTCCCGAAGGGGGACTTGGGTCCGGTCGTGGAGACGGAGCGCGCCTTCGTGGTCCTCCGCTGCGAGGACCGCATGGATGCTCGTCAGCGGCGCCTTGCCGACGACGACGTGCAGGACGAGATCCGGAGCACGCTCTGGCAGCAGAAGATCGACGCGCAGGTCCGCGCCGTGAAGAAGGCGCTCCGCGACGCCGCCTGCATCGAGCCCGTGGACCTCTTCGAGGAGCGGTGACCCGGAGGGCGGCCACCGCAGAGGTCCCCCGCAATCCAAGCCTCGGTCACTCCCACCCTTGCCGGGGAATCGTCGCGGCCCTATAATGCCCCGCCCCCAGAATCCCGATGCCTAGGAGAGGAGGGACGACATGCGCCGCATCGACATCCTGATCGCCGTGCTCCTCGCCTCGACCGCCTGGGCGCAGCAGCCCACGCAGGGGCAGCCCCCCGCGGGAAGCCCCGACGCGAAGGAGGGGTCCGCGCAGGGGATCCAGGACCTCCTCGTCCCGCAGGACGGCGTCGTCGCGAAGGTCAACCAGGAGATCATCCTCGGCAACGAGGTCTACAAGAAGATCGCCTCCGAGCTCGAGGGCCTCCGCCGGACCTACCCCGACGAGGAGTCCTACACGAAGAAGGCGACGGAGCTCTGGCGCAAGACCCTCCGCGACATGATCGAGGACAAGGTCATGCTCATGGCGGCGACCGCGGAGGGGATCAAGGTCGAGGACCGCGAGGTCGACAAGGACCTCCAGGCGCAGATCAAGAAGGAAGGCACCGTCGAGAAGCTGAAGGCGAAGCTCGCCCAGCTCGGCATCACCCTCGAGCAGTACCGCGAGAAGATCCGCACGGACATGATCCAGCGGGAGCTCATCCTCACGAAGCTCGGCTTCCGCCAGAAGCAGATCACCCCCGACTCAAAGATGCCTCTCGACTCCTTCGTCACCCCGCACGAGGTGCAGCAGTACTACGCCGACAACAAGAAGCAGTTCTACGTCGCGGAGAAGGCGAAGTCGCGGCAGATCGTGATCCACTTCGAGGCGGCCACGAAGGCCGAGAAGAAGGCGGAGGCGGAGTCGGTCCTCCGGCAGATCCAGCACGGCGCCGACATGGCGCTCCTCGCCCTGTGGTACAGCGCGGTGCACGCCTCCGACGGCGGCTTCTGGGAATGGGCCGAGCGCGGAAACTTCCCGCCCGAAGTCGACCAGGTCCTCTTCGCGCTGAAGAAGGGGGAGCTGGGGGCGATCGTCGAGACGAAGGACGCTTTCGTCATCATCCGCTGCGAGGACCGCGAGGAGCCGCGCCAGCGGCAGCTCGGCGAGGACGAGGTGCAGGACGAGATCCGGAAGTTGATCCAGAACCAGAAGGTGAACGAGAACGTCGGCAAGGTGAAGAAGCAGCTCGTGAAGGAAGCCTACATCGAGCCCGCGGACCTCTTCGAGAAGCCATGAAGCCCGTCGTCGTCGTCGACGTCCCCGGCCTCTCTCCGTCGCTCATGAAGCGGACGGACCGCCTCCCCACGATCCGCCTCATCCAGTCGGAGGCGTCCTACTCGGCGGTGAAGCCGGTCTTCCCCTCGGTCCTCGATTCGGCGCATGCGACGCTGACCACCGGCGTGCCGACGAACGAGCACGGGATCATCGGATCGCACTACTTCGACCGCCACACGATGGAGGTCCGCTCTTGGAACGCCTCCGCGCACACGGTGCTGGCGGAGCGGATCTGGACGCGGGCGAAGAAGGCGAACCCGGAGTTCACCTGCGCGGCGCTCTTCCTGTCGAACCTCTGCTACGCGGGGTGCGACTTCTACGTGACGCTCGCGCCGGCCCTCGGGCTCACGGGAGAGGCGATCGGCCTCCCCGTGTCGAAGCCGAAGGACCTCTACAAGTCGCTCGTGAAGACGCTGGGGGAGTTCCAGCACACCTGGTGGTGGGGGCCGAGCGTCTCGTTCAAGGGGAGCGAGTGGGTCGGGAAGGCGGCGGTGTCGGTGCTGGAGCAGTTCCACCCGACGCTGACGATGGCCTGCATGCCGAACCTGCTCTACGTGCTGCTGCGCTACGGGCCGTCGAGCCCGCAGACGCTGCTCGAGCTGGGGAAGGTGGACGGGCTGGTGAAGGCGATCTTCGAGGGGTGCCAGAAGGAGGGGGCGGAGTTCGTGCTGATGTCGTCGTTCGGGACGAGCGACGTGAAGGACTCCGTCGACCTGAACCTGGTG
>Ga0209514_10004656_pt1 | contig 18251 bp, 13 predicted proteins | sample Subgrocontami58m_FD_187452 | JGI IMG/M metagenome (GOLD analysis project Ga0209514, IMG submission 187452) | Subsurface groundwater microbial communities from S. Glens Falls, New York, USA - GMW37 contaminated, 5.8 m (SPAdes) (version 3) | ecosystem: Environmental > Aquatic > Deep subsurface >...
GGTATTGGGAATATCATGGAACTTGAGGTCTAAAAAAACCTCCCCTCCTATCCTGCCCACCATCTGCACCGCTTCAGGGCCGCAGGCGGTGTACAGCTGGCTGCCGATCTTGAACAGCTGGACCGCAGGATACAGATTCTTCACAAGGCGCTCTGCATCTTCAAGTTTTTCAACATCTAGGGCAACAATAAGCTTAGCTGACATTAAGGCTCCCTACGACTTCATTGATATCTTTAAAATGGTGTTCCACCAGATACCGTTCAATACCGTCTATAACCGAAAGCGCTGTGCACGGATCTACGAAATTAGCGGTCCCTATCGCGACAGCCGAAGCTCCGGCAATAATAAATTCTATCGCGTCGCGGGCATTCATAATACCACCCATACCGATGACCGGCAAACTTACCATGTTATGCACCTGCCAGACCATACGCAATGCTATGGGTTTTATAGCAGGCCCGCTCAAGCCTCCTGTTATATTGCCCAAAACTGGTTTTTGTTTATCCACATCAATTGCCATGCCTAAAAGTGTATTGATAAGGCTGATGGCGTCCGCTCCACCCTCTTGAGCTGCTTTCGCGATGCGCGTTATATCACAGACATTAGGCGAGAGCTTTACTATCAAAGGCAAAGATGTTGCCCGACGGACTTCTTTGACAAGGTTAAGCGTCAGATCCCTGTCCTGAGCGATTATTTTATCCTTGTATTCAATATTAGGGCAGGAAATATTGAGTTCAAGGGCGGCGACTTCCTTAAAAGAACTTAAGGCCTTTGCCATCTCAACGTATTCATCATTCGTTTCACCACCCAGGCTTACTATCAACTTAGTGCCTAAGCTTTTATAATTTTTAAGCTTATTCTCAATAAAATCATCAAGGCCGTTGTTCTGCAGGCCAATGGAATTAAGCATTCCCGCGGCAGTCTCAGTAACGCGCGGCGGCCTGTTGCCTTCGCGCCTGTGCCTGGTTATGGTCTTTGTTATGATCGCTCCGAGTTTTGAAGGGTCTAGCTGGCCCTTGAATTCGTCGCCATACCCAAAGGTGCCGGAAGCCACCATAACAGGGTTCTTTAACTTCAAACCGCCTATGTCAACTTCAAGCTTTGGTTTCATTGTCATTCTTTCCAGATAATGTCAGAGGCGTCAAAAACAGGGCCGTCGTGGCATATACGCTTGTAACCTGAATTCGTCCTTATCACACATCCAAGACAGGCGCCTAAGCCACAGCCCATAAATTCTTCCAGAGAAACCTGTGCATGTATTTTATGTTTACGCGCTATAGCAGAAAGCGCAGCCAACATTGGCTTGGGCCCGCAGGCGCAAATCGCCGCAGAAAGCGGCATACCGGCGCAATTCCGTTTAGCGCCGGGTATCGCCGCAGAAAGCGGCGCACCCGCGCCATTTCGCCCAGAAGGGGCGATACCGGCCCAATACCGTTTAGGGCCGGGTACCATAGCGCGGGGTGAGGTCAGAAAGCTGCTTAACAATTCTGTAATGCGGCCCTTGGAACCCTTTGATCCGTCCTCTGTTGCTATATGAACCTCGCACCCTAAGTCTTTAAATTCTTTTTCGCGTAAAATATCGTTCTTAGTTTTTGCTCCGATAAGAACAACAGGTACCGGATCTTTAGGCGTCGGCTTTCGGCCCTCTGCCAACTTTTTCGCCAGGAAATGCAATGGCGCCACCCCCATGCCACCTGCTACGATATATATCTTTTTAGCCTGCGTTATTTTGTCCAGGTCAAAACCATGCCCTAAAGGCCCCAGGCAATCCAGCTCGGAGAGAGGTTTCTTTTGCGACAAAAGCTCTGTCCCTTTGCCTTTTACCTCGTAAAGGACGCGCAGTGTTTGCCTGTTTTTTTTACGGCTTTCACACACATCGTGGATACTAAAAGGCCTGCGCAATATAGGATCATAGGAATTTTCAATACGGACATGTATGAATTGGCCTGGCAGCGCAGACTTAAAACTCGCCGGCGCGGATAGCTCAAGAAGAAGCCTGCGTTCCTTTATAAATACGTTGTTCAATATTTCCAGCTTCATTGGGAAGTATTCCCCTCTTCCTGGCTAGTGAGCTTCTTTTTTGAAATAATATCCCTGATCTCCTCCATACTCTTTTGTTTGCTGTCCTCGGATATCTTTATCTGTTTGGCTGCTTCATCAAGCATCCCCTGCCCAAGGGCATTGAACGCGAGATAACTTGCTTTTACGCTCTGCAGATACGAGATATGGGATTTTCTAAAAGTCTCGGGCACAAAAAGATTGTTGAGCTCAAAATACAGCTCATCCATATATTGTTTGGCAGACTCAAAATCTTCCCTAGTAGCCGTCGTAAGGTTCATGTAGACATTCTGGACTGCCGAGAACTTATCCACATATTTCTTTAATATCTCGTTGAACCTCTGGTAATATTCGGATTCTTCCCGGCTAAGAGATTTTCTCAGTTCCTGTTCAGAGAACGTAGGCTCAGCCTTCATCCCCTGGCTCTCTTTATAAAGTGATAATTCATATACCCTAGGGTCGTTCTTATTGACCTCTACTTTCAGGCTCTCAACTTCTTTTAAATAAGGTATCTGCGATTCTACGGTATCCTTGCCCAGCTCTATCTTCTCTACGTCTTCAGTAAAAAAACTGACCTGGATGGATTCTCCCCCGCCGGTATCAAGAGCAAAAAGATAGCGCCGCTCCGACTTGCCAACGAGCTTACCTTCATGACTCTTGCCGTTTTTCAGGTAGATCTTGTCGGCATAGGCAAATGAGCATAAGCTCAAAAACAGAAAAATAGATATTACACCTATGCCCTTTTTCCTATTCTCCATCTTTTCTCCTCGCGTTACCTTTATGATACGCCTGGAGCGTCTTAACGTCTAAATCTTTTTTAATTAGGACTTCAATACCGTTTACCGAAGCTTGTGCCCCTGAAACGGTCGTGATACACGGCACTCCGTGCATTATCGCGGTTGAACGTATCTTTATTTCGTCTTCGCGCGGCATCCTGCCTGAAGGTGTATTTATGATAAGGTCTATCTTGCCGTCTTTAATATAGTCTAAAATATTAGGCCCGCCCTCATAGACCTTTTTAAGCGTCTGGACCTCCATACCGCTCTTATTTAAAGCCTTTGCAGTCCCGCCTGTAGCGACGATGCCGAACCCAAGGTCAAAAAGCCTCTTGGCAATAAAAATAATGTTCCTTTTATCTTTATCCCTGACACTGACAAATACGTTGCCCTTGACCGGAAGTATCTGGCCTGCGGCAAGCTGGCTCTTCATATATGCCCTGCCAAAATCTTCGTCGATACCCATGACCTCGCCGGTTGATTTCATCTCAGGGCCTAGCATAATATCAACTCCCGGAAACCTGTTGAAAGGGAATACAGACTCTTTGACAGAAGAATATTCAGGGATGATCTCTTTAGTAAAATCTAGGTCTTTTAACTTCATCCCTGCCATGACCTTTGCCGCTAACTTAGCTAAGGGCACGCCTATGGCTTTTGAAACAAAAGGCACGGTCCTTGAAGCGCGCGGATTGACCTCTAAAATATAGACTTTATTGTCCCTGACAGCGTATTGGACGTTCATAAGGCCTATGACCTTAAGCTCTTTGGCCATAGCGACTGTCGCCTGCCTGATCTTGTCAATAACGCTTTCGCCCAAAGAATACGGCGGAAGGACCATCGCAGAATCACCTGAATGGATACCTGCCTCCTCTATATGTTCTAATATACCTGCCACGACAAAGGTCTCACCGTCGGCTATCATGTCTACGTCCACCTCAATAGCGTCCTCTAAAAATTTATCTATTAGAACAGGATGCTCTCCTGATACTTTGCTTGCCTCTACGATGAACCTTTCTAAAGTATCCTCGTCATAGACTATTTCCATTGCCCTGCCGCCCAATACATAGGACGGCCTTACCAGAACAGGGTAGCCTATCCTTGAAGCAACAGCTTTCGCTTCGTCAAAATTACGGGCTGTGCCGTTCGGAGGTTGCCTAAGTTTTAATTTATCCAGCATATTCTTGAACTTCTCGCGGTCCTCTGCGATATCTATAGACTCAGGGCTCGTGCCTATAATATTTACGCCTGCCTTCTGAAGCGAGAGCGTCAAGTTCAGCGGTGTTTGGCCTCCGAGCTGGACTATAACACCCCATGGTTTTTCCTTAGCCACGATGTTCAAGACATCTTCCTTTGTCATCGGTTCAAAATACAGCTTATCCGACGTATCATAATCGGTAGATACGGTTTCAGGATTACAATTGACCATGATCGTCTCGCAACCGATCTCTTTCAAAGCAAAAGAAGCATGAACGCAGCAATAATCAAACTCTATACCCTGGCCTATCCTGTTAGGCCCGCCCCCAAGTATCATGACCTTCTTTCTATCCGAGACCCTGACCTCGTCTTCTGCTTCATACGTAGAATAAAAATAGGGAGTGTATGCCTCAAACTCCGCGGCGCACGTATCAACGAGTTTATACGTCGTCACTATACCGCTTTCATTACGCAAAGATGTTATTTCATCTTCTTTGGTATTTGTCAGGACAGCTATTTGCTTATCTGAAAACCCAAGTTGTTTAGCGCTCTTTAACAGCTCTTTTGTCATCTTGGAATCTCTCAAAACAGCCTCAAAATCAACGATATCCTTGATGTTTTCCAAAAACCACGCGTCAATAGCTGTAAGAGACTGTATCTCATCTACGGACATCCCCAGCCTTAGCGCGTCGCCTATATAAAATATCCTAAGATCATTAGGTATTATAAGTTTCTGTCTTACGTGCTCCATCAGAAGCTCTTTCGTAGCAAAATCTTTTTCCCTGACAACAGGGTCTAACCCAAATTTTTTTATCTCAAGAGAACGCAGGCCTTTCTGAAGGGCCTCCTTAAATGTCCTGCCTATGGACATTGCTTCGCCCACGGATTTCATAGATGTTCCTAATCTCGGGTCAGCGCCCGGGAACTTCTCAAACGTAAAGCGCGGTATTTTAACAACGCAATAATCTATCGCAGGTTCAAAACACGCGGGTGTTTCTTTTGTTATGTCGTTAGGTAGCTCATCAAGCGTATAGCCAACGGCGAGCTTGGCAGCTATCTTTGCTATCGGAAAACCAGTGGCCTTGGACGCGAGCGCCGATGACCTTGACACGCGCGGGTTTATCTCTATCATGACCATCCTGCCGTTCTTCGGGTTGATAGCGAACTGGACATTACAGCCTCCGGTATCAACGCCTATCTCTCTTATGGCGCGTATAGCAGCATCGCGCATATTCTGGTATTCGGCATCTGTAAGCGTCTGAGCAGGCGCTACAGTTATAGAATCTCCCGTATGCACGCCCATCGGGTCAAAATTCTCAATAGAACAGATTATTATTACGTTATCCTTTTTGTCGCGCATGACCTCAAGTTCAAATTCTTTCCATCCTATCACCGACTCCTCAAGGAGCACTTCGTGGATCATGCTGCATTCCAAGCCGCCTGCCACAAGGTCTTCAAATTCCTGCATGTTGAACGCGATGCCGCCGCCAGTCCCGCCTAAAGTAAAGCTGGGCCGTATGACGATAGGCAAACCAAGGGTCGCGACAGCCTTTCTTGCCTGAGCTTTTGATTTTACGTTGATACTGCGCGGCAGGTCTAAGCCTATCTTAAGCATGGCCTTCTTAAACAGGTTCCTGTCTTCAGCCTTTTCTATTGTCCTGCGGTCAGCGCCTATCATCTCAACGCCATATTTCTTTAAAACGCCTTTTTTGGCAACGGCGACAGCTACATTTAAACCTGTCTGGCCGCCAAGAGTCGGAAGAAGCGCGTCAGGCCTTTCTTTAGCAATGATCTTCGCGACTACTTCAGGCGTCACAGGCTCAATATAAGTAGCATCGGCGAACTGCGGGTCGGTCATTATGGTCGCCGGATTAGAATTGACCAGAACGACTTTATAGCCCTCTTCCTTAAGAGCTTTGCATGCCTGAGTGCCTGAATAATCAAACTCGCAGGCCTGCGAAATAATTATAGGCCCCGAGCCTATTATCATTATTTTTTTAATGTCTTTTCTTTTTGGCATGACTCCTCATCATATCCGTAAAGCGGCCGAATAAATAACCCGCGTCATGCGGGCCAGGCCCTGCTTCCGGATGATACTGGACGCAAAAGAGCGGCAGTTTCTTATGCCTGAACCCCTCTGTCGTCTTATCATATAGATTTATGTGTGTAAGTTTAACAGACTTGTCCTTAATGGAATCCATATCCACGCAGAAGCCGTGGTTCTGAGCTGTGATCTCCACCTTTTTGGTCTCAAGATCCATTACAGGATGGTTTCCGCCGTGATGGCCGTATTTCAATTTATAAGTCTTACCGCCAAGAGCGCAAGCCAATAGCTGATGCCCCAGACAGATGCCAAACAAAGGCACGCGTCCTACAAGGCCCTTTATCTCGTCTACCACATAAGACAATGCCGCAGGGTCGCCTGGCCCGTTAGAAAGAAAAACACCATCTGGTTTAAGAGCAAGGGCATCTTTGGCTGTTGTGGTAGCAGGCACAACCTTAACGCGGCAGCCAGATAGGTCCAACGATCTTAAACTGTTGTATTTTATGCCGAAGTCAAAAGCAACGACAGAGAATTCTTTCTTGCCAGCCCCCCATTCGTAAGGCCGCGAACAAGTAACCTCCTTTATCAAATCCCTGCCTATCATACCTGGCGATGCGAGACATTTAGCCAATAGGCTCTCTTTGTTAAGGTCAATTGTGGATACAATGCCGCGCATAGCGCCCGAAAGACGCAGCCTGCGTGTAAGCGCCCGCGTATCAACACCCTCAATTGCTACGATCTTGTGCTTAGCCAAATAATCCGCAAGAGGCATCGAGCCCCGCCAATTTGAATACACGCGGGATTTCTCTTTAACAACAAAACCTTCAGCCCAAGGCCTGGCTGATTCCAGGTCTTCATCGTTCACTCCATAATTACCTATAAGCGGGTAGGTCATGGTCACGATCTGGCCCTTATAAGATGGGTCAGTCAATATCTCCTGATACCCTGTCATTGAGGTATTAAAAACCACCTCACCTAAGGCCTCACCTTCAGAGCCAAAGCTAGCGCCTTCAAGCATGAATCCATCTTCTAGTAGCAATATGGCTTTTTTCATATAATTACCTGTATTTTTTGAATAAATACTCCACTTTTTATATTATTTTACCTATTAATGTGGCTAAATACTCCACTTAATCCGTATTACTTCCTGGCAAATATACGTCTTTTTCAAGCTCAACCTCACCAGTATTGGGCCTTACGAACTTATAACGTAATGTCCCAAAGAGCTTCTTGTCTACCCCCTTAGCCATTAGGGCAGTTATATCAAATTCCTTCTCCTCATCCAATGCAAGGTCACCTAGCACATAAGGCTCATTCCCTACTCTTTCATCATTTATAAATGTATCCAAAGCAAGGGATGGTATAGCCGTATCACCGGAATTCTTTACCCGCAAAACAAGGATCGATTGCTTGGATGATATCTTCTTAAAATAAATATCTATGAGCTTAAAATCCGTGATTTTTGGCGCTTGAGACATATCAACAAAACCTTCTGTTATATAAGTCTGGCAATCTATGTTCACGTTATCCCTGCTTTCATCAGCATCCAGCTTAACTATATCCTCATAAGAACCGGTATAATCTCCTTTGGAGCCAAAACCAAACAGGACATCATCTCCTTTTATTTTCTTTTTCTCAATAGGAGGCCCAACAATATCCCAATCGGCAAATACCTTATAAGCCCCTTCCCTGACATTCTCTATATTATAATGAACAAGCGATGAAGTTATGGCGTCAGGCTCTATTTTTTGATAAGGCAACCCAGGAGTTATGGCAAAGTTTCCGTCTATATTTATTGCCAGATATACATAGAGTGGGCCTTTATATGTTGCTATCTCTTCCGGTAATTTCACGAACCCGGAAATGCTGCCTTTACCTATGCTTGCCACATTGAACACAGGCAGTCCGTCTGCCGCATCCGGCTCAGGAAGCGTACGGTCGCTTCTCTTGATAAGCCCTTTGATATACTCTGCCTGGTCTTTATTAATATCTACGGCTAAAGGCTTAGGCTCAATAAGGACCGCCTTGGCATCCCATGGCCTGGAAACGCTGGCCTGCGGAAATGCCGTAGGATAAAATTTAGTCTCGTTAGAATACTCCTCATCAGTCTCTACCTTATTGATATCTTCAAGATAGATCGTCGTTTTGACAGCATCACTATCCTCTCCGGCCTTCAGCACAAGGAATTGTTCATTTTTCTCTACAACGCGCCCCTTCATGACACTTCCGTTCTTTAAATAGACCGCGTCAGCAAAGGCTAATGAAGCCAGGTTAAAAATTATGATAAAAAAAACTATGCGCCTGGACAGAATCGAACTGTCACCACTAGCTCCGGAGGCTAGTGCGCTATCCGTTGCGCTACAGGCGCGAGATCTCAAAATAGGCTCATCTGCTGCTCGTCGGCTCTCTTGCATTCTTCCTCTCCGAAAATAGAAACTTTACCGTATTCACCGTCATAGCCCGGTTCGACTTTTACCCGCCCTTCGCGCACGCGCTCTATCCCGGATGCGATCTTCGGGTTAATAGCGCGCTTGAGTTCTTCCACCGGAACCTTTGACAAAATATCAAGTTCCGTGCCAAAGCGCGCAAGGATCTGGCGGTATTCTTTCTCAACGCTTACAGACCCCTTACCAACCTGCTTGGCATCGGCTATTATCTCATCTAAAGGAACAAGGCTTTTAAAAGGTATGGCACTTTCCGGCACAAAGCCTTCTTTTCTATCGGCAAGTTGATAAACCCTGTTTAAAACGCCTACGGTCAGAGGTTTTTTACACTTAGGGCAGCGGTTCGCGTTTTTTCTGGATTCTTCGGGAGAAAAACTTATACCGCAAAGCCTGTGCCCGTCAAAGTGATACTTGCCTTCTTCCGGAAAAAATTCTATCGTATATAAAAATCTCTTCTTATCTTTTGAGCGCAGGACTTCGCGAATAACGCCGTAATCCAAGTCGCAATCAAATATATTGGCCTCACGGCCTATCTTTGACGGAGAATGAGAATCAGAGTTTGAGACAAGGGAGAACCTGTCTAAAGCGCTCAGCCGCCAGTTCATGGCAGGGTCGCTAGATAACCCGGTTTCCAACGCGAATATCTTCGGCGTGCTCTTTTCAAAACAATCCTCTATCCTGTCAAACCCCGACATTGAACCAAAAAGCGAAAACCACGGGGTCCAGATATGCGCAGGTATCAACATGCAATTCTCGTCTATGTCAAAAACGATGCGCGCCAATTCCGCCGCATCCAAGCCCAAAATAGGCCTGCCGTCCGAAGACAGATTACCAACTGCTCCAAGCACGCGGTTAATAGCATCCACTGTCTTAAAAGAAGGCGCTAATATAAGATTATGTATGCGGTATGTCCGGTTATTCTTGGAATATATGCTTGAGACCTCGGCAGAAAGAATAAAATGTATGCCGTTATGCGCAAAAAGGCCTTTACCCGTAGGCTCTAGCTTGGACTTTAATTCCTCAAGCCACAAATGGTGCGTAAAATCGCCCGTGCCCATGAGCGTAATACCTTTTAACTTCGCCCATTCGGCGATATGGACTATATCCATATCACGGCTTGTGGCACGCGAATATTTAGAGTGTATGTGTAGATCAGCTACAAATTCCATGTTCTACCCAATAGAGTATGCTATCTTGCCGGCGCAAACCGTATACTCAACCACGCCTTTTAGGGTGCGGCCCAGAAATGCGGAGTTCTTTGATTTTGAGACAAAATTATCTTTTGTTACAACCCATTCTTTTTGAGGATCAACGATCACAATGTCAGCGTCGCTGCCTGCGGCTATCCTGCCTTTATTAAGGCCTAATATCCTGGCTGGGTTGAGAGACATCTTTTCAACCAATCCCGGCCAATCAAGTATGCCTTTATCCACCAATTCGGTAATGGCAACACTCAACTCTGTTTCAATGCCCACTACTCCGAAAGCCGCGCGGTCAAACTCTATCTCTTTTTCATTCTCCGTATGCGGGGCATGGTCAGAGGCTATGCAATCAATGGTTTTATCTTTTAATCCATCCTTAATGGCTAAAACATCTTCCGGACGGCGCAGAGGCGGATTTATTTTTAAGTTAGTATCATAGCCCATCAACGCGTCTTCATCCAAAGAAAAATAGTGTGGAGCTGTCTCTGCTGTAACTGCTAAACCGCTCTTCTTAGCTTGCCTTACAAGCTCAACTGACTCCTTGCAGCTAACGTGGGCAATATGCGCGCGAGCGCCTGCCTCTTTTGCAAGCCGCAGGTCTCTTTCAACGCGTTTATATTCTGATTCTCTTGATATGCCGCGCAGGCCCAATTGTGTAGAAACAAAACCCAGGTTAATAACACCCGCGGCTGAAAGTTTTTTGTCTTCACAATGGCATATCACCAGGACATCGGCATCTTTGGCTTTCTTAAATGCCTCTGACATAACACCTTCATCATCGACCGAATCTCCGTCGTCGGTTATGGCAACAGCCCCCAGGCTTTTCAACGCGGCGATATCCACAAGCTCTTTGCCCAGGCGGCCTATAGTAATAGAGCCACAGATACAGACTTTAGCTAAAGCGGTCTTCTGGACAATGCCCGCAAGTAAACGCAAATGATCAGGCGTATCAATGGCGGGTGTAGTATTTGGCATAGCCAGAACACTTGTTACGCCGCCTTTTAACGCGGCCTTTGTGCCGCTGGCCACGGTCTCTTTATCTTCGCGGCCGGGTTCTCTTAAATGAACGTGCATATCAATAAGGCCGGGCAGAACAAGCTTACCTGAAGCGTCTATCACCGTATCAACCTGGTCTTTAATATCCTTAGACACTTTAGATATGGACTCGCCCTCTATCAGGACATCCATTGCATCCAAGATACCTGTAACAGCGTCTACGACGCGTCCGTTCTTAATTAATATCTTCATGTTGTTTTGGTTGAGAAGCCACTTTCTTTTTTATATATTCATTTGCCTGGGCGCACAAAAATAAAGCCGCCATGCGTATCGCAATTCCGTTAGTCACCTGCTCTAAAATAACGGAGTTTAAGCCGTCAGCCACAGCGCTCTCTATCTCAATACCGCGGTTTATCGGGCCCGGGTGCATGATGATTATATTCTTTTTGGCCTTTGCCAACCTATCAGTCGTTATACCGAAATTCTTAAAATACTCCAATTGCGCTGGAAAAACGCTATCCGTATCGCGCTCGAACTGCATGCGCAAGACATTGACCGCGTCGGCGCCTTTAAGCGCTTCGTCAATATCGTTTGTCACGCGCACGCCAGTCTCTTCTATGCCAGGCGGTATCAAAATGGAAGGCGCGCACACCGTAACCTGGGCCCCCAATTTCGTCAATCCCCAAATATTGGAACGGGCAACTCGGGAATGAGCGATATCGCCTACGATGCTGACCTTCAATCCTTCTATTTTGCCTAACTTTTCTTTAAGCGTAAAAATATCCAAAAGCGCTTGCGTAGGGTGTTCATGCCATCCATCTCCGGCATTGATGACGCTTGCGCGTAATTGGCGCGCAAGCATTACGGCGGCCCCTGAGCAATTGTGGCGCACAACGATGATGTCTACTTTCAGGGCCTCTATGTTCTTGCCTGTATCAACCAGTGTTTCGCCTTTGCGTACACTTGATGATTCGGTCGCTATATTAATAACATCCGCGGATAATCTTTTAGCGGCTATTTCAAAAGATACGCGCGTCCTTGTAGACGGTTCATAAAAGAGATTGACCACGGTCTTACCACGCAGGGTAGGCACTTTCTTGATCTCGCGGCTAATGACCTCCTTAAAAGAATCAGCAGTCGCTAAAAGAAGCTCTATCTCTTCTTTGCTTAGCTCCTGCAGCCCCAAAAGGTCTTTTCTTACCCAGCCGCCTTTTTTCATTCGTGGTTCTCCATAACAGCTACTTCATCCGAACCTTCAGATTCTTCAAGCCTGACCTGGACGGTCTCTTTGGGAGACGTAGGTATGTTTTTGCCCACGTAATCAGCCCTGATAGGAAGCTCCCTATGCCCACGGTCTACTAAAACAGCAAGCTGAATAAAAAGCGGCCTGCCAAAATCTATCAACTCATCCAATGCCGCCCTGACTGTGCGCCCTGTGTAGAGCACGTCATCCACCAGGATGACTTTCTTGTCCTGGATGTCAAAATCTATCTCTGTCTTATGCACCACAGGCTGCTGGGCAATAGAGCTTAAGTCATCCCGGTAGAGAGTGATGTCTAAAACGCCTACAGGCGGCTTATGCCCGTCTATTTTCTCCATTAACTCCGCCAGCCTGAAAGCCAGATGCGCTCCACGCGTGCGTATACCCACTATTACAAGGTCTTTTGTGCCTTTGTTCTTTTCTAAGATCTCATGCGCCATCCTGGTCAACGTGCGCATAAGGCCATTCTTGTCCATAATGCGTGCTTTTTCTTTCATTGGCATGAAACTTCCTCCGATGTGACGCTTCCTACTACACCCCGCGCTAAGTGGAATTGCGCGGGTGTGCCGCTTTCTGCGGCAAAAAATAACCCGCACGTTGTGTGCGGGTTCAATGTTCGTAATAGAATAGTTTTCGGCTTCATGATCTACTTTCCTTGCCGGTTTCTCTGAACCAGCTTAAAGGCACTTTGAGAAATATATCACACAGCCTTTATTTTGTCAAGGTTAAAATCTCGAACATCTTTCCGAGGTCCGACCTCGCCTCGGCATAGCCTAACCGCTCAAGATCAGAGATTATGGGCAGTGTATCCTCAAAAATAATGACTTGCGGCTTATATATATTGACAAATACGCCTAACTTGTTGTTATTCAATGCGTTATAAGATGGCAATATGACTGTTGGCCTATCCAGATACACGCCACCGATAATATACTCCGAAACAGCTATAAGATCCTGATCCGAGGTATTTTCCTTGACCCAGCGAGCCAGAGCTGTCAATTCTCCTACCTTTATACCTGCCCTAGCCTCCTGCCAATATACCTCAAGGACCAAGGCAGACTGATACAGGTTTGACAAAAATACGATGGCCAGGATAGTATGAAAAAGCAGCTTCTTGGTCCTTGGAAAGAATCGTAAACAAAAGCTTTTTAGCTCAGCCATAGACAATAGCAACAGGCACACGGCCGGCAGTAAAAGAAACCTTGTCCACTGGAACTCGCCTATGCGCATATAGGGGTAAAATAATATGGTGGCCGCTATCTGTAAAACAGCAAGCCACAATAGTAGCGCCTCCCTGCCACCGCTCACAACTTTTGCCTTTAAAACCTTGTATGCTCGCAACAACGCGAAAACGATCAAGACACGCAGGATACAAAAAAGCACTTTTGACATTTCAGCTAAATTCACCAGCGTAAAAGATCCATTGCCACCGAAAGTCGCGAGATAATAATTCTTAAAAGCGGCCGGATATTGCGGATAGATCGAATGGAATTTAAGGTATACCCCTGCCTCATATAACGCTAACGCGCACAAAGGCAGCAAAACATATGGAAGCGCTTGCAAAAATTTATATTTGGGCATGGCCTTCGAGTTACGGTTACCTTGGCACTGGGCAGGCGGCCATAGGGCTGCCAGAAAAAACGCAAAAGGATAAATAACAGAAGAGGAACGGATAAATATCCCTATGGCCAACAATAGGCCGATGATTACAGTTTTCCGTCGTGATAGAACTTCGTCAGCTACAAAAATATATACCGCAAAAAGAGTTAACAAAAGGCTTACCTGCTCTGTTAAAAGGCGCAAAGTCGTTATCTCTGTTGAAACGCTTGAGGCAATTATAAGGGCTGCCCAGACGCCCAGCATTTCATCTTTGTATAACTTTTTTGCGATAAGAAAAATAAGCCAAAGGTTAATAAAAACGATCGGGATATTGAAAAGGATAAGCGAAGTGATAGAGGGGCTTAACGCGTATAAAAACGCCAGGATGTAGGAAAACCCAGTATGGACAAAGGCCGTGGCAGGATAAAAGATGCCTGTCCAATATTGATACACGTTAAAAGACACAACAGGCCCGCGCCCGGCAAGGATATTTTTCGCGATATCTAAATACAAGAAGGTATCTGAAGAATTATTGTAAGCAGTATAGTCTAACCGCAGGATTGTAAAAAAGAGAGGCAAAAGCGGCAGCGCAAATAGAAAACTAAAGAACAGCCCCTTACGTATTTCTTTAGAAGATAACAACGAACTCACCCCTGGGCTTTGAGGCCTTGAACTTCGCTGTCAGAGTTTTGATATCACCTCTTAAGACTTCCTCAAACTTCTTAGTCACCTCGCGGCCTATAGCGATCTCTCTATTGCCAAGGCATTCAAGCATGTCTTCTAATGTTCTCAATATCCTGTGGGGCGACTCATAAAATACAACTGTCTGTTTGAGGCTTTTTAGCTCATTTAGCCTTTTTTGCCTGGCGCCGCTTTTAACAGGTAAAAAACCTTCAAAAACAAATTTGTTCGTAGGATATCCACTGATAGAAAGCGCGGCTATAAGGGCGGTTGGCCCCGGTATTGATACCACCTTGATACCTGCATCAAGTGCCGCGCGTATCAGGCTAAAACCCGGGTCGCTTATGCCCGGTGTGCCGGCGTCTGAGACCAAGGCGATCTGCTTACCATCTTTCAAAAGTTTTAAAAGGTGCTCGCCTTTAACGACCTTATTGTATTCATAGTAACTGCTAAGGGGTACCTTTATGCCATAGTGCTGGCAAAGGATACTTGTGTGGCGGGTATCTTCGCAGGCGATAAGATCAACTGACTTTAAGACCTCAACAGCCCTGTAGGTAATGTCGCCTAGGTTGCCTATGGGAGTGGAAACTATGTGGAGCATGGGTGAACCGAAAACCTGTTTTTATTCTACGGTGACGGATTTCGCGAGATTACGAGGCTGGTCTACGTTACAGCCGCGCGCTACAGCTATGTAATAGGCAAGCATCTGTAACGGCAGCGCGACCAGTAACGGCGAGAAGAACTCTTCGCACTTAGGGATACTTATGATCTCGCGAGCGTGATTTTTTATAGTAGTGTCTCTCTCTGTAGCTATAACTATAAGTTTGCCGCTACGCGCCTTTATCTCCTGGATATTAGAGATCATCTTATCGTAGATCTTAGACCGGACCGCGATACATACGACCGCGCGGTATTCGTCAATAAGGGCTATAGGGCCATGTTTCATTTCGCCTGCCGCGTAGCCTTCGGCGGGTATGTAGGAGATCTCCTTAAGCTTCAAAGCCCCTTCTAATGCCGACGGGAAATTCACATTCCTGCCCAAGAACAGGAAACTGCCGTAGTGGTGATGCTTCTGCGCTATCTTTTTAATAAGGCCGTTCGCCTTTAATATCTGAGACTGCAATGCCGGAATAGAGTTTAAAGCCTTTAAAGAATCACGATAAAACGCGCTGTTTACGCGCCCCAAAGACCTGGCAAGCTCTAAACCAAATAAATAGAAAACAGTGAGCTGCGCCGTATAGGCTTTTGTTGACGCTACCCCTATCTCAGGGCCTGCAAGCGTATAAAAAACCGCGTCAGATTCTCTCGTAAGGCTTGAGCCAACGACATTACAGATGGATATTATTTTAGCGCCTTTTCTTTTGGCCTCGCGCGCGGCAGCTAAAGTATCAGCAGTCTCGCCTGATTGGCTCACTGCGATAACAAGCGTATCTTTGGAGATAAGTGGATTACGATACCTGAATTCGCTAGACAGATCTACCCACACGGGTATACGCGCCAATGATTCAATGACGTATTTACCTACGAGTCCGGCGTGATAGGCTGTGCCGCAGGCAACTATGACAATATTACTTATTTTATGAGGAAAATGAAAATTCCTGATATTTTTTGCGCCGACTGACAAGAGCTTCTTTAAGACCGCGGGCTGCTCAAATATCTCTTTTAGCATGAAATGCTCAAATCCGCCCTTCTTGGCGCTTTCAGCATCCATCGTAACTTTGTCAAATTTTGGTAAGACCTTCCTGCCATCCAGGTCGAAGAGACTGATACTGTCTTTTTTCAGGACCGCGACTTGTTTATCCTCAAGATAAACCACGCGCTTGCAATGCTCTAAAATAGCCGGCACATCAGAAGCAATAAAATTCTCATTTTTGCCTATTCCTATAATTAAAGGGCTGCCTGAACGCGCTCCAATTAATTTATCCGGTTCATTTTTTGCAATAACTCCTATAGCAAAAGAGCCGATAAGCAATTTAAGTGCTTTACAGACAGCTTCCTGTAGAGAACTATGTCGATAATACTTTTCTATAAGATGGATGATGACTTCTGTATCCGTTTGACTCTTGAATTTATGGCCCTCTTCGATAAGCTGAAGTTTCAATCTTTCATAATTTTCTATGATCCCGTTATGCACCAGAACGATCGCATTGTTACAATCACAATGAGGATGGGCGTTGACCTTATTAGGCGCGCCGTGGGTGGCCCATCTGCTATTATGAGAAACAAAACCATTGGCAATAAAATTTGAGTGAGGATGGTCTACTTCCAGATCATAAAGATACTCATCTTGAGCCAAAACTGTTTTTATCTCCAAAATTGACTGAGGCTCCACATTTACATCGTTATATTTTGTGTGATCCTTAGCCTTTTTTTTCTCTGAGATCAAGGCACTAAGTTTATCTGATTTTACTCGTGATTGAAAACCTACTAAAGATCGGAATCTCTCTAAGAAGCGGTGTTTATTTATAAATAGACCATGAGAGTCGTTCCAATTTTTTATTTTTTTCTTTTCGGTATAAAATGAGGAAATTATCCCGCACCTTAAGAGCAAAAACTGAGAAATTTGTATAAGTTGTTTATCTGTGTTTCTAAGACTGACTTGTCCTGAACGCATATGAACGCAACCCTCAGCGTCAAAAAAACCTCTTAAAAATGCCGCTATTTCATCTATGGGCGATTGGCTGAGTTCGCTTATGAATTCATTCTTTCTAAAGATAATGTTTTGCTTCAACCATTGGCAAAGGTAAAAGCTATTTACTTCCAGAAGCCACGCTTTAGTATCATTCATGGTGGCTATCCGCCCTTTTATGTTGAAAACTTTTTTAGCCAGATCCCTATAATCTTCTAACAGCCCTTTGTCCAAGTCTTTGAATCTCACGCATCTTTCTTTAACCGTCCCATCCCCCAATAAATAACCTATGAGCTGCATAAGTTCAGCCGAGCTTTCGGATGGTAAATTTATAAATTTCCCATGTATTGTGTTTTGAGGCATAAATTCATTTTCGTTAAAACTGACCGATAAAGGCGGTAATAATTTTGCTATCTCATCTTCCCTAAAATTCCGGTCATTTCGAAAAATATGATCAATATAACTGCGGCTCATTCCTACCAGCGAAGCACACGCTACTTTAGTTAAATTCAATTCCCGGATCCTGCTTGTAATTAAGCTATGTGCGTTTTGGGAAATTTTATAGTATCTTTTTACGAATATGGGCTGAAATTTTATTTTCTTTCCTTTTATAGGGATATCTTTCGGTACGATTAGCAAATCTCTCTTTCTTATATCAGCCGCCTTTTTTTCTATAATTTTTCCAGCACACATTACAAACATTCTATGCTCCGGGGTGCATTTTATGGAACCAAAAGCAGTCCTTATTAAATATAATCGGCTGGGTGGGGCATGTCTTGTTACCTTAACCGTGGCAGGTTCTAATTTCCTGGTGTGGAGATTAAAAGATAAAACCGTATCTGCGTCTTTTATCTCTGAAATAGGAAGGATTTTACCATTGGCCAATAAAACTAGGGTATCTGGCGTCAGACAATGTCCTACACCTAAACAGCCTGAGATCGGTTTCTCTTTTAATAGCTGCTCCAAATCTCTAACTTTTCCGGGTAACTTGTGTGTTAAAAGCCTCTTCTTATCAGCCGAGAATACGGCTATACCTGCAGAATCATACCCGCGGTATTCAAGCCTCTTTAAGCCGGATATCAATATCGGCGCCGCTTCCTTGTTACCTATATATCCTACTATTCCGCACATCGATTTTGCCCCTTGTAGGTACTTATTCCTTACAAAATTAACTCCGCAGCCTGCGCAGTAAATTTAAGCGTAGTAGCTTAAATTTACAAGCGTTAAGGCAAGGAGTAAGTTCTATAAGATACACCCGTTCTGCGAATTAATGCATTTGATCCGCAATAGCTCCGCGAACTTATATAAATGTTTTTTCTCTTGTTCTATGATCGCAAGAAATGAAGATTTTTCTTTTTCACCTTTTG
>Ga0209514_10004658_pt1 | contig 18247 bp, 19 predicted proteins | sample Subgrocontami58m_FD_187452 | JGI IMG/M metagenome (GOLD analysis project Ga0209514, IMG submission 187452) | Subsurface groundwater microbial communities from S. Glens Falls, New York, USA - GMW37 contaminated, 5.8 m (SPAdes) (version 3) | ecosystem: Environmental > Aquatic > Deep subsurface >...
CCCGATCGTCCCGCCGCATCCGCGGCGATCGCCCGTTCCATGGGATCGAACGACTGTCGGCCGCTGGCCAGCAGTGCGGCCTCAATCAATCGCGCGCCGTCCCCGTCCGATTCCGGGGTCTCGAGCTCGGCGATCGTCATGCGGTTTTCCGTCAAGGTGCCGGTCTTGTCGGTGCACAAGACGGTTGCAGCGCCGAGCATCTCGATGGCCGCAGCGCGACGCGTGAGCACGCGGACCTGCGAGAGACGCCAGGCTCCCATGACCATGAAGGCGGTGAGCACCAGCGGGAATTCCTCCGGCAACATCGACATGCCGAGCGCGATGCCGCCCAGGATCGCCTCCAGCCAATCCCCGCGCAAAAAGCCGTAAAGGAGAACGGCGAGCACGCTGGCGGCCAAGCCAAACAGGGCGAAGTTGCGGACAAGCCGCCGGGTCTGCTGCTGGAGCCGCGGCGGTTCGACGGCGATTTTGCCGAGAGCCTGCCCGATCCTGCCGATCTCGCTCGACAGGCCCGTCGAAAGCACGATCGCCGTGCCCTCGCCGCGAACGACGAGAGTGCCGGAAAAGACGAAAGGCAGGTCCTCTCCTCCTGGCCTGGCCATCGCAGCTATCGCATCGTCGGTGCCGGCGCTCTTTCTGACGGGCACCGACTCACCCGTGAGCAGGGATTCGTCCACCAGGAGATTGTGTGCGGCGGCAAGCACTGCATCTGCGGGAATCCTGTCACCCTCGAGAATGACGATGACGTCGCCACGGACGACCTCCCGGCCGGGAATGCGCTTGCGCTGGCCATCACGCACGACCAAGGCGCGCGGGCTGGTCATGTCCCTCAGGGCCTCGAGGACGCGCTCGCTGCGCGTTTCCTGAACGACGGTGATGGAGACCGAGATCGTAGCGAAGGCCAGCAGGACCAGGGCCTCGGTCAGGTCACCCAGGACAAAATAGATCACCCCGGCCCCCAGCAGCAGCGCAAACATCGGCTCGCTCAGCACATCGCCGATGATCCGCAGAAAAGTTCGATGATCGGTCCGCGGAAGGTCGTTGAAGCCTTCTGCGGCCAGCCGCCGCCGCGCTTCCTCTTCCGTGAGGCCCTCGATGGCCGGCGTCAGGGAGGCAGCTACCGCCATCGCTATTGGCTCTCGTCCTCCGGTCGATCCGATCTTCACCACCGTCAGGCGGGCGTCGCGAGAACCGACCGGATCCCTTCGACAAGAGCACCGTCCGACAGGGGCTTTTCAAGAACCTGGCGGACACCCGATCTCACCGCACGTTGGCGCAGATCATGCGATGCGCGACCGGTGATCAGAATGACCGGCAATCCAACCTTGCGCGCACGCAACCGGTCGGTCAATTGGAGCCCATCCATGACAGGCATGCGGTAGTCGATGACGAGGCAGCCTCGATCAGGCAAAGCCGCGTCGGCAAGGAGGGCCGCAGGTCCATCGTACAGGCGAACGTCAAGCCCCTCGACTTCGAGGAGGAACTTGAGCGCGCTTCGAACCGCGGCATCGTCATCGACAATGAGCACGGTTCCCGACATCGAAGGCATGAGACAGCATTCCCCTTCGAACCCAACGAACAATGTTACCGTCTAGCCTGCGCCGCCGGCCTGCGACTTGATCTGACGCAAGGAGCGGTTACGACGAATTTCCCGAAAGAATCGCCATGCGCACCAGTTCCGACAGGCTGTCGGCGCACATCTTGGTCATGACGTTCGCGCGATAGACCTCGACGGTTCGAGCGCTGATCCCGAGGTCATGGGCGATGATCTTGTTCGGCTTGCCGGCGACCAGACCCTCGAGGACTTCCCGTTCGCGATCCGACAGGGACTTTAGGCGACGACCAATCTCGGCGAACTTGGCTTCACGCTCGACATTGTGCAGGTTGCGCGCAAGTGCCGATCGGATGGCGGCAAGCAGGACATCGTCGTCGAAGGGCTTCTCGATGAAATCAATCGCTCCCGCCTTCATGGCCTGCACGGCAAGGGCGATGTCGCCATGGCCGGTGATCACGATGACGGGCAGCCCGACCTTCATCGACTTGAGGTGGCTCTGCAGTTCGAGACCGTCCATGCTTGGCATCCGGATGTCGGTGATGACGCAGCCATCCTCGAAGTCGGGGAGCGCCTGGAGGAAAGCGACGGCCGATTCGTGGACGCGGACCGCATAACCGGCCGTGCTGAGCAGAAAAGCCATCGACTGCCGGACGGCGACGTCGTCGTCGATGACGTGAACGATCTGGCTACTCGACAAGAGACCGATCCTCCTGATTCGCGGCCCGCAAGGTGAACCGGAAGATCGTACCGCCGCCCGACGGCGTGTCGACCCAGATCTTGCCGCCATGTGCTTCGATAATGGTCCGACAGATCGAGAGGCCGAGTCCCATGCCCTTGCGCTTGGTGGTGACGAATGGCTGGAAGAGCTGCGCCACAATCTCCGGGGCGATTCCCGTCCCGGTGTCCGAGACGCTCACCTCGACCAGATCCCCGCCATCGGCCACGGTCGCTATGTCCAGTTGCCGTCTTTGCCCGCCTTCGGACATGATCTCGATGGCGTTGCGGATCAGATTGACCAGGACCTGCTGGATCTGAATCCGATCCGCGAACACCAGATCTGCCGCCGGGTCGAGCCGGAACGACACCGTCACCGCGTTCTCCTTGGCGCCAATCAAGGCAAGCGTGCTGGCATCCTCGATCAGTTTCGGCAGGCTTTCGATTCGCCGGTCGCTTTCGCCGCGGGCCACGAATTCCCGCAGGCGCCGAATGATGTCGCCGGCCCGCAACGCCTGGTCCGCCGCCTTGCCGACGGCGTCACGCAGCACGACCGCCTGCTCGCCGGCCATGCGTTCGAGCAGACGCCGACAACCCTTCAGGTAGTTTGCAATGGCCGTCAGCGGCTGGTTGATCTCGTGCGCCAAGGTCGATGCCATTTCGCCCAGCGCCATGAAGCGGGACATATGCGTCACTTCCGATTGCAGCTCCTTGAGACGGCTTTCCGTCAGCTGCTGGTCGGTCAAGTCACGAATGAATCCGGTAAAATAGTGTCTGTCAGCCAACTGCAGTTCGCCTACCGTCAGATGCATCGGAAAGGTCGTGCCGTCCTTGCGTCGCCCGGTGACGACCCGTCCTATCCCGATGATCCGGCGTTCGCCTGTGGTGAGGTAGCGCTTGAGATAGGCGTCGTGCTGCTCGCGGTGTGGCGTCGCCATGAGCATGTCGACGTTCCGGCCAACAACCTCTTCCTTTGCGTATGCGAACAACCGCTCTGCCGTCGTACTCAGCGACTCGACGCGTCCTCGCTCGTCGATGATGAGCATGGCATCAGGCACCGTCTGCAGAATCGACTGCAAGCGCGCCTCGGCCGCCTCCAGCGCGACAGTCAAGGCCTCAAGGTCCCGCGGTATCGGGGTATGCGTGGTCATCAGCTCCCGTCGGGTCAGTCTCTAGGCCGACACTACCGTGGCCGGGCCAATGATACCCATTTTAGCCGGTATCGCCATCCGTCGCCGCACGGACAGAGGTCGATTCGTTCCTGCTGGTCAGACGATCGAAAGCAGCCAGGAGCGTGCCGACCCGGTTAGCCGACGACAGCCACTCGGCGAGGCGCGGGTAGTTGTCGACCAGCCAGTTGAAGGCGCCCTGTACCGCGACGAACGCTGCGGCGGCCTGGGTGACTTCGCCCAGTAGCATGGTCCCCCGGACATAGTGCGGTACACACAGAATCAGGCCGACCAGAGGCGCCAGCAGCGTGTTGCCGTGAGAGACGAATGTCGTGCGCATGTGCTGGCCACACAGCCGCTTCCACTCGCCGATGACGTCACGCAACGCGATTCCGACTGCCGCCGTCGTCGTTGCAAGGTTCATCTGCGACGATAGTGCCGCAGCGCTTTCGCGCAGATGGGCGACGGCATACTTCAGCTCCGACTCGGCCTGGTTCTTTCGCTCGATGACGCCCACCATATGGCGGCCGACCAGCATCATCGTGCCCGTCGTTGCCGCTGCATAGAGGACGACCGAGACCACCAGATACCCGGGGATCGTAAAGCTCCATCCGAACGGCCTCACGTCCAACGAACCGCCGACATTCCACAGCACGACGACGAAAGTTCCGGCGGAAAGCACGGAGGCAAGAAGGCCGACAACGAGGTCGATCGGTGCATCCGTCGCCAGCCGAGCATCCTCGGCAATGCGATACTCGGCGTTCTGGTGCTCTCCGTTCCAGAGATCGAGACGACGGTATCGATCTTCACCAAGCCAGGCCTCGACGAGCTTACGGGTAAGCCATTCGCGCCACGATCGCTGGAAGGTCATGCGGCCCCACACCGCTACGACGGCAAGGCAGATGCTGAGGGCCGCCAACACCATCAGCAGGTAAGTCTGTCGCCAAATCTCGCGGCTGTTGCGAAATTCCAGCGCGTTGAAAAAGTCGCGATTCCAGAGGTTGAGCCGGTACTGGACGAGGAGCTGGAGCACGACGCAAATGACCAGCAGGATGATGAGTCCCCACGCTAGCGCGGCCGTAGGCCCATGCCAGAAGCCGCGGGCACTGAGCCAGAAGCGGTGCAAGGGCTCATGGCCGATCGATGCGTGAAGATCGTCGTCAGGCATGGGATCAAGGTTTATCCGACCTGGCGAGCGTCGCCAATCCGAGGAACGCCGGATCGGGGCGCACGATTACCCGCACGGGAATACCCGCGAGATAGCGCTTAAACCGTCCCTTGGCCTCGAACCGTTCGCGGAACGCAGTATCAGGGAGATGATCGACGATCTTCGGCACGATGCCGCCGCCGATGTAGACACCACCACGCGCACCGAAATGCAGGGCGATATCGCCTGCGAATGCACCAAGCAGCGCACAAAACGTATCGAGCGCCCCTCGGCACGTCGCGCAGCTCCCACCAAGTCCGGCCCGCGTGATCTCGGCGGCGGTCCGTGGAACGACGGCGATGCCGTCGGTCGTCGCGATCGCGCGATATAGATTGACCAGACCGCCCCCGGACAGGACCCGCTCCGCGGATACGTGTCCGAATTGCCGACGTAGAACGCCGATCAAGGCTTCCTCGTGGGCCGTCGTTGTCGCGAGCGTGGCGTGCCCTCCCTCGCTTGCAATCACTCTGGCTCCGGGCGGCCCTGTGACGAGGCAGGCCATTCCCAAGCCCGTGCCGGGACTGAGAAGCGCCAGCGGCGCGCCGGTTACCGGCGTGTCCGGTCCGATCAGACGGGTATCCGACGGGCCGAAATGCGGCAGGCCCCAGGCAGCTGCCTCCTGATCGTTGATGATCCGGACACTGGGAATCCCGAATTCACGCGCCAGCTCCGAGGCGTCCGCAATCCAGGGGGAGTTGGTGAGCTCGCAACGGCCGTTCTCGACGGGACCGGCAACTGCCAGAATCGCCGCCTCGATCTGGATGCCACCGGCCCTCCCGACGAGGAAGGACCGAAGGGCATCCAGCATCGTCGCGTGGGCATGGACATCCAAAGACCGGACTGACTCGAGATCGTCGCCACGGAGAACGGCGAACCGGGCATAGGTGCCGCCAATATCCGCGAGGAGGACGTGCCTCACGTGACCGCGCCGGCCCGTTCGGACCGGATCAACTGCGCATACCAACGGGCCGATGCCTTGGGAATACGCCGCTGCGTCGGATAGTCGACGTAAACAAGTCCGAAGCGATTGGCATATCCCGCGCCCCATTCGAAATTGTCGAGCAGCGACCAGACGAAATAGCCGCGGACGTCGGCGCCCGCGGCAACCGCCTCACGCAAGGCGTCCGTATAGGTCGAGAGGTAGCCAACTCGCTCGCGATCGTCGATGACACCTGCGGCATCCGGCTTTTCGACCGCTCCCGCCCCATTCTCCAGGACGTAGATCGGCAGCCGATAGCGCCGATGCACGTCGATCAGCGTGTCGCGAAAGGCCGCCGGATCCATCTGCCATCCAATCGGCGACCGTGGTACATCAGCGGGCGCATCGGCCCAGGCAAAACCCAACGGCGCGTTGGCGTCAGCGCGAGCGTAGATGGGTGAGTAGTGATTGACCCCAAACCAGTCCGGCTGACGGCAGATCCGGGTCAGATCGCCTGGCTGGATATAGGGCTCGATCGCACGCGCCAAAGCCGGCGGATAGTGACCGAGAATCTGGGCCTCGGGGAAGGCCTTGTTCCAGTGTTCGTCGAGCAACACGGCGGCTGCTTCGTCGGCTGCGGTGCAGCCAGCCGCCCGGGCCGGTTGAACGTTGTGGATTGCCCCGACAAGCGCCCGAGGCGCATGAGCCCGCAGCGCATCAACGCCCGCGCCATGCGCCAGGTTGACGTGATGCGTGGCCTTGTAAAGACCGGCGAGCTCGGTAGCACCGGGAGGATGCCAGGCGAACCCATAGCCGAAGAGCGTGAAAACCGACGGCTCGTTGAAGGTGGCGAACCGATGGATCCGATCGCCGAACCGCGTCGCGATCAGCTTCGCATAGTCGGCGAACCAGCCGGCAATGTCGCGGTTGAGCCAGCCACCCTGGTCCTGCAGCGCTTGCGGCAAGTCCCAGTGATAGAGGCAGAGCCAAGGCTCGATCCCCGCAGCAAGCAATCCATCGATCAATCGATCGTAAAACGCCAGCCCCGCCTCGTTGATCGATCCGCGGCCGTCTGGCATCACGCGTGGCCAGGCCACGGAAAAACGGTACGCATTTACGCCGAGGTCACGCATCAAGGCGATATCTTCCTGGTACCGATGATAGTGGTCGCACGCGATGTCGCCGGTATCGCCGTTGGCCACGTGGCCGGGCGACCGGCTGTAGGTATCCCATACGCTCGGCCCGCGACCGTCCGCTGCCACCGCCCCTTCTATCTGGTAGCTCGATGTCGAGACGCCCCAAACGAAGTTGCACGGCAACGGATTTGGCTTCAGGTCATTCACGGCCGCACCACTTCATTACAGGCATGCTTCATTCCTGTCCCAGGATAGGCCGGCAAGGATCGGCTTTCATCTTGGCCATGACCGTCTCTTCATCCGCGCTTCGAATTCGAGCTTGCGAACATTCTAAAAGATTAACGCGTCGCCTGCGGCCACCTTTGATCTACGACAAGGAGCGGTCCCCTCGCCACGGACAATGATTGCCGGCTTGCCGGACTTGCTCCGGCTCCATCCTGGGAGGATAGAATGCGCGCCAAGCAGGTGATGACCAGGCAAGTTCACGCGGTGACCGCGGATGCCTCCGTATACGATGCCGCTCAAGTGCTGTTGAATGCCGGGATCAGCGCTGCTCCCGTTGTCGACGCCGACGGCACACTGATCGGCATCGTCAGCGAGGCCGACCTGATGTATCGGTCGGAAATTGGCACGGTGCCCGGCAAGTCGTGGCTGCAACGTCTTCTTTCCGATGACGCGGTCCTGGCAAAGGACTACATCCGCGCGCACTCTCATCGCGTCGCCGATGTGATGACCAGGAATCTCGTGACGGCGAGTGAACATGCGACGCTGGGCGAGATCGCAACTCTCATGCAGCGTCACCGCGTGAAGCGCATACCGATCGCGCGCGACGGCAAGGTCGTGGGTATCGTCAGCCGGGCAAACCTCCTCCAGGGACTTTTGGCCCGCGAACCGGCGTCTTCAGAGGATCTCGCCACCAACGAAGCGGTTCGCGCCCAGGTGACGTCCGAACTCGCCCGTCATGGCTGGGCAGCGAGCCAGACGACCTGCGTCGTCGCCGACAACGGCATCGTGCACCTCTGGGGGTACGTCAACAGCGACGCCGTGAGAGATGCCTATCGAATCGCCGCCGAGAACGTCCGCGGCGTCAAGCGTGTGGAGAACCACATGAGGATCCTGCCACCCGAAACGCGCATGGGCATCTGAGCGGCGGGCAAAGCAGCCTCCTACGGCCGCATGAAGACGAATGGTGTATCGTCGTCCAAATTGTCGGCGGCCCCGGTCAGCTCGGCGGCGATGTCGTCGTTCGACCTCTTGGTCTTGAACAGGCGAATCGCCTCCGACAACAGACAACGCGCCACCACATCGTCGGAAATCGACTGGGCCGCCGCCTCATCCAATGCTGCCTGGACATGCTTCGCAACGAGTTGATGGACGCTCACGATTGACACTTCCTTTCTGGTTCAGCCTGCTGGAGGGACCTAAATGCCGCGTGCATGGCGCCCCTCGACACCCGTGTAGTAGCGATCGAAGGCGGCGCATACGGAGCGCACGAGAGGCCGGCCACGTTCTGTGACGGTCAGACACCCGCCGTCGATCGACGCCAAGCCATCCCGCACGAGCGGCCCAAGGCCGCCGATCCCGGCAAGAAACGCAGCGGCCTCCACGCCGTACTTTCTGCAGGTCGCGTCGACATCGGCGGCGTATTGGCACATCAGCTGGCTGATGATGTCGCCGCGCAGTCGGTCCTCGGTCCCTACCGCGATGCCTCGGACCGTGGCAAAGCCGCCGCGCTCCATTGTCGCCATGTACTCAGCCGGATCCGAAACATTCTGCGAGAAGCCGCCCGGCAGGCAAGAGATCGCCGAGGCCCCGATCCCGACCACCCAGAGCGAATCGTCGGCAACATAACCCTGGAAATTCCGCTGAAGGCGCTGGTTCGCCACCGCGTGGGCCAGATTGTCGCCCGGTCGCGCATAGTGATCGAGGCCGACCCGGACGTACCCACCGTCAACCAGCCGTTCCGACACCAGGGCTGCCATCGCCGCCCGTGTCGCGGCGTCAGGCAGTGTCTCGCTGGGAATCAGCTTCTGGTGAGGTTTCATCCAGGGGACATGAGCATAGCCGAACACGGCAAAGCGGTCGGGTGTCAGGGCAAGCGCCAAATCGAGCGTGCGCGCGAGCGTGTCAAGGGTTTGGCTGGGCAGGCCGTAGACGAGATCGAGATTGATCTTGCGCATGCCGGCACGGCGCACCCGTTCGAGTGTCGCCAGAGTGGTCTCGAACGACTGCATCCGGTTGATCGCGCGCTGCACCGCCCCATCGAAATCCTGAACGCCGAAGCTTACGCGCGTCACGCCGAGATCCGCCATGGCATCGACAGTTGCCTCGTCGCAATAGCGCGGGTCGACTTCCATGGAAATTTCCGCGCCGCATCGGCGATCGAACAGGCTGTCGACGAGGCGGCCAACGGCGCGCAAGCGAGCGGCACCGAGCTGGGTCGGCGTCCCACCGCCCCACTGCATCGACCCAACCATGAAATCCGGCGCGATACCGGCGAGGAGCGTAAGTTCGCGTTCGAGGGCTGCGGCGTAGGAGTCGAGTGTACCTTCCCGGCGCATCGCCATCGTATGGCATGCACAGTACCAGCAGAGTTGCCGGCAGAACGGAACGTGCAGGTAAAGCGCCGCCTCGCCAGATCGCAGATCGCCTAGCCACTCGGCATGCTGTTGCGGGCCGACTGAAGATTCGAACTGCGCGGCGGTGGGATAACTCGTGTACCGCGGCACGGGGCGGTCGTAGGTTGCGAGGATGGATGGCTCCATGGCGGTCAATTCCTGACACGATCCGACACGGGCGGAATTGACACAGGTCAAGGGTACGCATGGCAGTACGCGAGCTGCGACTTGGCATGCATCGGCGCTATGATACCGTGCGATGGAATTCATCATGGAAGCGATATCGGCGTGCCGGCAGGGCCTCCTGCACGTCGCTGCGACGCCAGCGAGCCTGCCAGGCGCCCTGTTCTTCGCGGGCTTGGCCGGCAGCCTGGTGCATTGCGTGGGGATGTGCGGACCGTTCGTGCTGGGCCAGGTCGTGGCCGACGCCGAAAGTGGAACCGCCGGTCACTATGGCGAATGGCGGCGGCTCGCCGGTGCGTCGCTCATCCCTTACCACCTCGGCCGCATCACGACCTACACCGCGCTCGGCGCGGCAGCCGGCGCCGCCACCGCGGTGTTCACCGCCACGTCGGCATTCACCTGGCTGTCGAGCGTGCTTCTCGTGATCGCAGCTGTCCTGATGGTATTGCAGGCCTTTGGGCTGGCCGTGGGACCCGCGTCGCCGCTGACCGCGGGCCTGGCGCGCCTTGCCGGGCCGCTTTCATCCTCACGCGGACCCATCGCGCGATACGCCCTCGGTGTCGTGCTCGGATTCCTGCCCTGCGGCCTGCTTTATGGCGCTCTTGCCGCCGCTGGCGGAACCGCTTCGGCCCGCGAAGGCGCGCTCGCCATGGCCGCCTTCGCCTTGGGCACGGTCCCCGCCTTGGTCGCGGTCGGTTGGGGCGGCCTTATTATCCGCCGGCGCTTGCATGACGTGGCGCGCTGGATCGCCGTACCATTGTTGCTCGCCAATGCCGCATTGATGCTGGTGTTGGCGGGTTCGCGCCTCTAGCGCAGTGGAGGTACCAGGACGGCCGCACCGCGTAGCTTGCCCGTTCGAAGGGCATCGAGTGCGGCATTGGCGTCGGCCAGGTCGAAGCGCTCGACTTCGGTGCGTACCGGTACCTGGGGCGCAAGACGCAGGAAGTCCTCGGCGTCGCGACGCGTCAAATTGGCGACCGATACGATTTCGCGCTCGCCCCAAAGAATGTCGTAGGGAAACGACGGGATGTCGCTCATATGAATCCCGCCACAGACCACGCGCCCCCCGGGCCGCACGGCTTTTAGCGCGAGCGGCACGAGAAGGCCGACCGGTGCGAAGAGAATAGCAGCATCCAGGGGCTCGGGTGGCAGACTCGTCGACGGACCGGCCCAGACCGCTCCCATCTCCACGGCAAATCTCTGCGCCTCCTCGTCCCCCGGGCGGGTGAAGGCATAGACCTCACGTCCCTGCCAGCGGGCGACCTGGGTCACGATGTGAGCGGCGGCTCCGAAGCCATAGATGCCGAGTCGCCTGCCCTCGCCAGCCTTGACCAGAGAGCGCCAGCCTATCAGCCCGGCGCAAAGCAGTGGAGCGGCGTGCAAGTCGTCGTAAGCGTCTGGCAGGGCAAAGCAAAACCGCGCGTCGGCTATCACACGGTCGGCGTAGCCGCCATCGATCTGATAGCCGGTGAAACGCGCTTCCGGACAGAGATTTTCCCGGCCTGCACGGCACTGCGGGCAAGTCCCGCACGCCCAGCCGAGCCAGGGAATGCCGATCCGCATCTCCTGCGGAAAACCCTCGACGCCGGATCCGCAGGAGAGCACGCGCGCCACGATCTCATGGCCCGGAATCAGTGGAAGCCGCGGCTCGCGGAGTTCGCCGTCGACCACATGCAGATCGGTCCGGCAGACAGCGCAGGCGAGGACGCGCGCCAGAATCTCACCGGGCCCGGGGGTGCGGCCGGGCAAGGTACAGGCGACGAGCGGTTGCCCAACGCTCTTGAGTACCATCGCGAACAAGGCGCCATCCCCGCAGTAACTCGGTACTGCTCGCCAATGTTCCGAAGACCGGCCACTGGCGAGCGAGGACCCGGACCTTAAGACGGTTTGATCTCGATTTCCCTGCCTTTGGCGGGCGCATTCATCGCCTTGCCGATGTCGAGGGTCAGCACCCCCTTGGCAAACCGTGCCGTGACGGCATTGCGATCAGCATCGGCTGGCAAGGTGAAGGCGCGGGTGAAGCTGCCATAGCTGCGTTCCGAATAATGGGTCTTGTCGTCGGTCCGCTCCACCTTCTTCTCTCCGGAGATGGTCAGAAGGTCGCCCTCGACAAGGACTTTAACATCCTTCTCATCGAGCCCCGGCAACTCGACCGAAACCGTGTACGACTTGCCATTCTCCTTCACCTCGACGCTCGGCATGTGCTCGAAGGCACGCAGTGCGCGGGGCTGGTCAGCTGCCACCGACTCTGGCCAGCCGAACGGCCAGTTGCGCATCACGCGATTGAAGAAACGGTCAAAATCACCGCCGAAAGGCGTCAAGGTGGTGTTCTGCTGCGATCGTTGAAGAGAGTCAGCCATTGCAAACCTCCTGATGATCGGGGTACTCCCCGATGCCCATGTAGGCGTCGGCCGGCGCTCGTCAATTGATGCAGGTCAATCGCGATCGCTTTCTTCGAAGTGCACGACATCGCGGTAGGCATGCCAAGTCGCATGGGCCACCAGCGGCAATGTGACGACGAGACCGATCATCCCCGGCACCATGCCGAGCGCGACCAGGAATACGATCAACGCCGCCCAAAGCAACATCGGACGAATGTTGATCCGCACCGCCGCCACGGAGGTCGCGATTGCCTCGAACATATTGGAGTTCCGTCGATCAAGCAGATAGGGAATGGAGAAGGCTCCGATGGCGAACGCGACGGCCGCCAGCACGGCCCCCGCTCCCACGCCTATCGCCAGAAACGGGAGACTGCGCGAAGAAGTCCAGATGAGATCCATGAAGCGATCCCACGACGGCACGGTCCGCCACTCGAATACAGCGAACAGCAATTGTGCGGTACGCATCCAGCCTAGATGGAAGAATAGGAGCAGCGCTCCCATCAGCGCGATCTGTCCGGGGTTGCGGCGCCAGGCGAACAGGGTGGTTTCACCGTCGACGACAAGACCAGCCTCAAGGCGGCGGCTGACCTCATAGAGGCCGACGGCGATGAAGGGGCCAACGAAAAAGAACCCCGCGCTAAGGGGTAGCACCAGATAGGGCAAATCGAGCCACAGGAACAAGGCGATGGCCAGCCAGCCAACCGCGACCAAAGCCAGCCCATACGTGAAGCTTATCGCCGGCGCGGCAAGAATGTCGCGCCAACCGGCGGCAAGCCAAACCCACGGCCGGTCCACCGGAACTCGCCTGATCTGCGGTCGTGGTGCCGGGAATACGGCAATGGTGTCGCTCATGGCGTCTTCTCCCCATCTGTGGGCAAATTGACGCTGGAATGCGACCACGGGCTTTGACGCAGGTCAAAGTGAACCCTCCCCGGCTCTGACAATGATTTCCGCGCCACGAGAGCGGGGAGATCGAATGTCCAGTAGTGCCGCACTTTCCACCGGCCCGTCGCCGGCCCCCCGGTATGTCGAAGACGTCATTCGCGCGGCGGTAATCCTGACGATGTTCTGGGGGATCGCTGCTTTTACGGTCGGTGTCGTCATTGCCGCCCAGTTGGTGTGGCCACAGCTGAGCCTCGACAGTGAGTACATCACCTTCGGGCGCCTGCGACCGCTCCATACGTCGGCGGCGATCTTTGCCTTTGGCGGCACCGCGCTGATCGGCACCGCCTTTCATGTCGTGCAGCGTACCTGCCGCGCGCGACTGTTCGGTGGCGCCCCTCTCGGCTGGTTCGTCCTGCTGGGTTACCAGTTTTTCATCGTGATCGCCGCCACCGGCTATCTGCTGGGTATCACGCAGAGCAAAGAATACGCCGAACCGGAATGGTATGCCGACCTGTGGCTCACAATCGTCTGGGTGGCCTATCTGATTGCCTACCTCGGCACGGTCCTGAAGCGCGAAGAGCCGCACATCTATGTCGCCAACTGGTTCTATCTCGCCTTCATCATCACCATTGCCATGCTGCACATCGTCAACAACTTGGCGATACCGGTGTCGATCGTCGGCACCAAGAGCTACGGCGCCTGGTCCGGCGTGCAGGATGCAATGATCCAGTGGTGGTATGGGCACAACGCGGTGGGCTTCTTCCTGACCGCGGCCTTCCTCGGCATGATGTACTATTACATCCCCAAGGCAGCGAACCGGCCGGTCTACTCGTACCGGCTTTCGATCGTCCACTTCTGGTCCTTGGTGTTCATGTACATTTGGGCCGGCCCGCATCACCTGCATTACACGTCCCTGCCCGACTGGGCGCAGACGCTCGGCATGGTCTTCTCAGTCATGCTGTGGATGCCGAGCTGGGGCGGAATGATCAACGGCCTGATGACCTTGTCCGGCGCGTGGGACAAACTGCGCACCGATCCGGGCCTGCGTTTCTCCGTCACCGCCGTCGGTTTCTACGGTATGTCGACCTTCGAGGGGCCGGTCATGTCGATCAAGGCCGTCAACTCGCTCAGCCACTACACCGACTGGACCATCGGTCACGTGCATTCAGGTGCCTTGGGCTGGGTCGCCTTCATCGTATTCGGCACAATGTACTACCTGGTGCCGAAGATGTGGAACCGTCCCGCAATGTGGTCGACGCGCCTGATCGGCTGGCACTATTGGATCGCCACCATCGGAATCGTTCTCTACATCACCGCGATGTGGGTCAGCGGCATCATGCAGGGCCTGATGTGGCGCGCCTACGACGAGCTCGGCTTCCTGCAGTACTCGTTCGTCGAGACGGTGGCCGCCATGAAGCCCTTCTACGCGATCCGACTGTTGGGGGGCCTGTTCTTCCTCACCGGCGGCCTGATCATGGCCTACAACATGTGGCGCACGATCCGTGGCGAGCCTGAAGCGGCTGTCGCGCGCCCTCGTCCGGCACTCGCGGCCTAGGAGACGCGCAATGTTCATCCGCCACTCGACGATCGAAAAGAACGTCATCCTGATGGTTGTGCTGACCCTGATCACCGTCTCCATCGGTGGTCTGGTGCAGATTGTCCCACTGTTCACGATCGAGAGCACGATAGAGCGTGTCGACGGCGTGCGTCCCTACACGCCCCTCGAGGTCCTTGGACGCAACGTCTATATCCGCGAAGGGTGTTATCTCTGCCACAGCCAGCAGATCCGCCCGTTCAAGGACGAGGTCGAGCGCTATGGCCACTACAGCCTGGCGGCCGAGAGCATGTACGACAAGCCTTTTCAGTGGGGCTCCAAGCGTACCGGCCCCGACCTAGCCAGAGTTGGCGGTCGCTACTCGAACGACTGGCACGTGGCGCACATGGCTTCGCCTCGGGCTGTTGTGCCGGAAAGCGTCATGCCGGCTTATCCGTTCCTGGCTACGCGCAAGCTCGAGTTTGACGACATCGCCCAGCACCTCAAGGCGTTGCGCGCCGTTGGCACACCCTACACCGACGAGATGATCGCCAATGCCAAGGCCGACCTCGAGGCCCAGGTCAATCCGGATGCCGATCCGACTGCACTGGAGAAGCGCTATCCGCGCGCGGTCGTCGGGAAGTTCAACGGCACAACAGCCGAGATCACCGAAATGGACGCGTTGGTAGCCTACCTGCAGATGCTGGGCACGCTGGTGCGCTTCGGCGACCTGCCGCCTGACCGGCTGCGGCAATAAGGAGAGACGGCCATGAACCTCGAAACATTCAATGAGATTCTGACCTCGATCTGGACGGTATGGGCCGTGCTGATCTTTGCCGGCATCGCGTTCTGGGCATGGCGACCCGCCAACCGCAAGCGCTTCGAGAAAGATGCGCAAATTCCGCTGAACGACGAAGGCTGAAGGACGAGCCATGCCGACGAAGATCGAAAAGGACACCGTCTCAGGCCAGGACACGACCGGCCACGAGTGGGATGGCGTGAAGGAACTCAACACGCCGCTGCCGACCTGGTGGGTCTACACCTTCTACGCGACGATCGCGTTCGCCGTGGTCTATTCCGCACTCTATCCATCCTGGCCGTGGCTCACGGGCCATACACAGGGTCTGCTTGGCTATTCGAGTCGGACCGAACTCTCAGTAGCACTCCAGGATCAGACGAAGGCGCGTGCGAAGTTCGTCGACAAGATTCGCGCGACCTCGCTGGCCGACATCCGCAAGGACCCGGAACTGTTCAATTTCGCCCTGGCCGGCGGCCGGTCCGCCTTCCAGACCAATTGCCTGCAGTGTCACGGCGCCGGGGGCGCCGGCAGCACTGGGTTCCCCAATCTGGTCGACGACGACTGGATCTGGGGTGGCAGCATCGATCAGATCTACGCGACCATCGAGCACGGCATCCGCAATACCGACGACAAGTCCCGGCAATCCTTGATGCCGCGCTTCGGCGCTGACGGCCTGCTGACCGGGTCGCAGGTTGCGGCAGTGACCGACTATGTCCTCAGCCTGTCGGGACGCGCAAAGGCGACACCAGAGGGCGCCAAAGTTTGGCAGGAACAGTGCGTCGCTTGCCACCAAGCCGACGGCAAGGGCAACCAGGAACTCGGCGCGCCCAATCTCACCGACGGAATCTGGCTCTATGGCGGGGATCGAGACTCGATCTATCGCACGATCTTCTATGCCCGCAATGGCAGCATGCCGGCTTGGGGCGCACGGCTCGACGATGCGACAATCAAGATGCTTGCGGTCTACGTTCATTCGCTCGGCGGTGGACGTTAGGCGCCCGGCGAGAATGAAATGGATGCTAGACTCCAGGATGACGATGCGGTCTCGCTGCGCACTCGCAAGGCGGAGCTGCCACTCTACATTGCGCGCCTAAAGGTCTATCCGCGCGCGATCAAGGGCCTGTGGCGCCGCGTCAAATGGGCGGTCCTCGTCGTTCTGCTCGGCCTCTACTATCTCGTGCCGTGGCTGCGCTGGGACCGTGGTCCCGACGCACCTAATCAGGCCATCCTGCTCGATCTCGACGGCCGGCGTGGTTGGTTCTTTGATGTCGTCATCTGGCCGCAGGAAATTTACTTCGTCACCGGCCTCCTGATTCTCGGCGCCTTCGGGTTGTTCTTCGCGACGGCGCTGTTCGGCCGGATATGGTGCGGCTTCACCTGTCCACAGACCGTCTGGACCGACCTTTTCATGTTGGTCGAACGCCTGATCGAAGGCGATCGCAACGAACGCATGCGGCTCGACCGCCTGCCGATGTCGGCGGGCAAGGCCTTTCGAAAGGCGTTGAAGCATATAGCTTGGCTCGCCATCGCTGCGGCGACGGGCGGCGCCTGGGTTTTCTATTATGTCGACGCTCCCAGCACCCTGGTGAAGATCTTCCGTGGCGAGGCCTCACTTGAGGTTTACTTCTTCATCGGCCTTTTGACGGCCACGACCTATATGTTGGCCGGCTGGGCTCGCGAGCAGGTGTGCACCTACATGTGCCCATGGCCCCGCTTCCAGGCCGCGATGCTCGACGAGCAGAGCGTTATCGTCACCTACCAGAAATGGCGCGGCGAGCCGCGCGGCAAGCACAAGGCGGGCGCGAGCTGGGACGGTCGCGGCGATTGCGTCGACTGCAACCTGTGTGTTGCGGTATGCCCGACCGGGATCGACATCCGCGATGGCCAGCAGATCGAATGCATCGGCTGCGGTCTTTGCATCGACGCCTGCAATCAGACCATGGGCAAGGTCGACCGACCGCCCAATCTGATCCTCTGGGATACGCTTGCGAACCAGCAGGCCAAGGAAAAGGGCATCGGTGGCGCCGCCTGGCGCCCGGTGCGGCCACGCACCCTGCTGTATGCGGCGCTGCTGGTTGTCGTCGCCGCGGTAATGCTTGGCGCATTCTGGCTGCGCACCGACACCGAACTCACGATCCAGCGCGATCGCAGCCCGAACTTCGTGCGTTTGTCGAACGGCGACATCCGCAACTCCTATGCGGTGAAGATCCTGAACAAGAGCCGCGGCGAGCAGCAACTGAAACTCGCCGTCGAGGGTTTGCCGGGGGCTACTGTCGGTTTCGTCGGTACCGATATCCAGGGTGGCGACTCCGGGACGCGCCTCACAGTGCATCCCGACAGTGTCGGCACCTTCCGTATCTTTCTCACCGTTCCCGCCAGCTCGGCACCGTCCGGTTCGAAATCGATCGAATTCACCGTCGGCGACACGACCGGCCGGAAGCGCGCGTCGCACGACGCCGTTTTCGTCGGCCCGGCACGATAGGAGGAACCCATGACCACCGCCCTCGCCTCCCGCAGCCGCTACATTCCCTGGCTCTTCGTTGCAGGATTCGCAATCGTCGTCGGCGTGAACGCGATCATGATCACTTTTGCAGTCGGTTCGTTCTCTGGACTCTACACGCCCAAGCCGCGCGAACGGGGACTGCACTACAACGACGTCGTCGCCGAGCAGAAGACCCGCGATGCGCTGGGCTGGCGCATCGAAACGACTTGGCGTGCAGAAACCGGCCAGTTGGCACTCTCCGTATCCGATGCGGCTGGGCGGCCGCTCACCGGCGCCCTTGTATCTGCAGAACTGGTGCGGCCCGTCGAGAAACGGCCGCCGGTCGCCGTGGCGCTGGCCACGATCGACGCGGGCAAGTTCGCGGGCTTCGTCGAACTGCCGGTCCGCGGAAACTGGGATTTGGACGTCGTCGTAGAACGTGACGGCGATCGCTTCGCCCAAACCCGGCGGCTGTTCCTGAAATGACCGACGCCGCCCTCTTCGTCACGTCTGCGGCCGCCCCGGCGGCACGGGCGTGCACGCATTGCGGCGAAACCATCCGTGGTGGCGGTGATGCCACTTTCTGCTGTGCTGGCTGCGCCAGCGCCCACGCCATTATCGGCGCGGCCGGCCTCGGCTCCTTCTACCGCCGCCTCGAGGACATC